>ENA-ORRW01002981-ORRW01002981.1-human-gut-metagenome-genome-assembly--contig:-NODE-2981-length-12864-cov-2.556015_pt1 | contig 12864 bp, 9 predicted proteins | sample MGYA00242183_ERZ509150 | MGnify/ENA primary metagenome ERZ509150 (study PRJEB26280, sample SAMEA2338639) | human gut metagenome | biome: human gut; feature: human-associated habitat; material: faeces... | reverse complement strand
TTTTTTGTTGAAATATAGTGTAAAATAGAAGATGTATATAGGAGGCGAAATTATGAAAATACTAGTATGTGAAGAAAATGGAGATTATGTAGATCATTTAATCGAAAAATTGAAATCATTTCCTTGTGATGAAGAGTTGGTGTTTGAAAGTTATACACAAACTCCAGGGGTTGCTAAACGTTTAGAACGTGAGGAATATGATATGGCTTTTTTAGGAGGAATTATTAATGGGAGAAATGGATTTGAATTAGGGAAAATGTTAAAGGAAAAAAATCCTGATTGTATTCTTTTCTTTGTATGTGATGATTATAAATATATGCATGAGGTGTTTAGAGCGGACGGTTTTCAATTGTTAATGAAACCACAAGAAAAATTATTAGCAAGTGAGTTTCAAAGAGCTTTAGAAGTTTATAAAAAGCTTCATTTTCAAATTCATTTTTTCTCATTGACAGGAGAAGTTTTGAATTTAGTGCCTAGTGAAATTGAATATATTGAAACAGGTATGAGAGAAACAGTGGTAGTGACGACAAAAGGACGATACAAAGGGTTCTTTGAGGATTTAAAAAGAACTAAGCAAATGTTAGTAGAGTATCATTTTTTTCAGATGCATCCGCGATATTTTGTGAATATGGAGCATATTGAATTGATTAAAAGTGGAGAGTTAAGGCTGGATAATGGAGATAGTGTTCCAACTTCTGCTATGAATAAAGAAGTTATTGATGATGCTATTCAATCATTCCTCAATTGCTATTAAAATTTCATGAAAAAATGTCGGAATTTGGTTGAAATATGATACAAGAAATGATATTATTCACTTAGTTATACAACTGGCGGAAGTGGAATGAACCACATGGAGTATAATAGGAAAGAGTCGACCGTCTGGGCAAATGTCTGGACGAGTAGGCTCTTTTTTTGGTTTTTCTATAAATGATAGCAATTACACTGGTGAAAAACCACGATTTATGGTATAAAAGAAGTGTTGAAGTCCTTGATAAAAAAGTGAAAAAGAAAGGGTGGCATTATGTTAACAGATGTAGAAATCGCACAAAGTGCTAAAATGAAACCAATTAAAGAAATTGCTCAAAAAGTAGGGTTGGATGAAGATGATTTAGAGCTTTATGGAAAGTATAAAGCTAAAATTTCTTTAGAAGCCATTTCAAAACTCAAAAACAATGAAGATGGAAAATTGATTCTTGTTACAGCAATTAATCCGACTCCTGCTGGAGAAGGAAAAACAACAACAATGATTGGCTTGTCACAAGCCTTAAACAAACTAGGAAAAAAATCAGTTGTGGCTATGCGAGAACCAAGTTTAGGGCCTTGTTTTGGTGTTAAGGGTGGAGCAGCAGGTGGGGGGTATGCACAAGTTGTTCCAATGGAAGATATTAATCTTCATTTTACTGGAGATATTCATGCTATTACAACTGCTAATAATTTGATTGCAGCTATGCTTGATAACTCTATTCAACAGGGGAATCCATTAGATATTGATACAAGACAAATTGTTTGGAAGCGCGTTGTTGATTTAAATGATCGTGCTTTACGTCATATTGTTGTTGGACTTGGCGGAAAGGTCAATGGTGTACCTAGAGAAGATGGATTTGATATTAGTGTAGCAAGTGAAGTTATGGCTATATTATGTTTGGCAACATCATTAGAAGATTTAAAAGCACGTGCAGGCCGTATGATTGTTGCATATAATCATGCTGGTGAACCTGTTACAGTTAATGATATTAAAGCGACTGGGGCTGTGACTTTATTGTTGAAAGATGCGATTAAACCAAATTTAGTTCAAACATTAGATCATACACCTGTTTTTGTTCATGGCGGTCCTTTTGCAAATATTGCTCATGGATGTAATTCTGTTATGGCGACACAGTTAGCTATGAAATTAGGCGATTATGCTATTACAGAAGCAGGTTTTGGTGCTGATTTAGGTGCCGAGAAGTTCTTAGATATTAAATGTCGTCAAGCGGAACTTTCTCCTGATGCAGTTGTTATTGTTGCAACAGTTCGTGCTCTAAAGATGCATGGAGGTGTTGCTAAAAAAGATTTAAATGAAGAAAATTTAGATGCTTTAAGAGCAGGGATTGAAAATCTTGAAAAGCATATTGAAAATATTGCGAAATACAATTTACCAAGCATTGTTGCAATTAATGCTTTCCCAACAGATACAGAAGCAGAATTACAGTTATTAAATGAAATTTGTCAGGCTAAGGGTGTTGATGTAGCAATTAGTAAGGTTTGGGAAAAGGGTGCAGAAGGTGGAATTGAGTTAGCTGAAAAATTACTAGATATTTTAGCAAAAGATGAAGCTCATTTTGCTCCGATTTATAGTCTTGATTTACCTATTGCTGATAAAATTAAGACGATTGCAAAAGAAATATATGGTGCAGATGATGTCACTTTCTCTAAGAAAGTTTTAAATAAGATGAAGAAATATGAATCACAAGGATTGGGTAATTTGCCAATCTGTGTTGCGAAAACACAATATTCTTTGTCTGATGATCCAACATTATTAGGAAAACCTAGTGGTTTTAAAGTAACTATTAGTGATTTGATTCCTAATACTGGAGCAGGTTTCTTGGTGGCTATTAGTGGTGATATCATGCGTATGCCTGGACTTCCTAAAGTTCCAGCTGCTGTCAATATGGATATTGACGAAGAAGGAAAAATAGTAGGTTTATTCTAGAAGAGACAACTGTCTCTTTTGGCGTTTAAGAAGAAAGGAAGAAGAAAAATGAAAGTTGCAATTATTATGGGTTCAACAAGTGATTTAGGAAAAGTTGAACCAGCTGTAGAGATTTTAAAGGATTATGGTGTGGAAGTAAACGTGAGATGTCTTTCAGCACATCGTGCTCATTTAGGATTAAGTACATTTATTCAAGAAACAGAAACTGATGGAACAGAAGTGATCATTACAGCAGCCGGAATGGCAGCGGCTTTACCAGGTGTTGTGGCTTCACAAACTGTATTACCAGTGATTGGTGTACCTATTAGTGGTGCAACATTAGATGGTATGGATGCATTGTTATCAATTGTTCAAATGCCTTCTGGAATTCCCGTTGCAACAGTGGCTATTAATGGAAGCAAGAATGCTGCTTATTTAGCATTACAAATTATGGCTATTAAACATGATAGTATTAAAGAAAAATTAATGGCTTATAGAAAAGACATGGAAGTACAAGCAATGCGTGCTAATGATCAAATGATAGAAAAATTTAAATAAAAGGTGCAAAGAAAAAATGGCAGAATTATTGTATGAAGGAAAAGCAAAACAAGTTTATAAGACAGATAAAGAAGATGAATATATTATCCATTATAAAGATGATGCAACAGCTGGTAATGGTGTAAAACATGATCAATTTGAAGGAAAAGGTGTTTTAAATAACACAATCTCAAGTATTATTTTTGATATGTTAGAGGAAGCTGGAATCAAAACTCATATGATTGAAAAAATCAATGACCGTGATATCAAAGTGAAGAAAGTGGAAATCTTTCCATTAGAAGTTATTATTAGAAATATGACAGCAGGATCTTTTTGTAAAAGATTAGGATTTCCTGAAGGTGTTGTTTTAGATGAACCCATCTTTGAGTTATGTTATAAAAATGATGATTACGGTGATCCATTAATCAACAGTGATCACGCTATTGCTTTAAAACTTGCAACACGTGAAGAATTAGCATATATCCGAGATACAACTTTGAAAATTAATGAATTGTTAAAAGAGTTTTTCTTAAAATTAAACCTGAAATTGGTTGATTTTAAAATTGAGTTTGGAAAAACTGAAAATGGAGAGATCTTATTGGCAGATGAAATTTCACCTGATTCATGCCGTTTATGGGATGTTGATACAAACCAGAAATATGATAAAGATGTATTTAGACAAGATATTGGGGATTTAATTCAAACATATAAAGCAGTTTTAGCGCGTATGCAAAATAAATAAAAGGAGAGAAACGATGGATTACAAAAAAGCTGGAGTAGATATTGAAGCAGGATATAAATCAGTAGAATTGATGAAAAAACATGTGAAAGAAACAATGAGACCAGAAGTATTAGGTGGACTTGGTGGATTTGCTGGGGCATTTGATTTAAGTGCAATTAAAAACATGGAAGAACCAGTGCTATTGTCTGGGACTGATGGATGTGGGACAAAAGTCAAACTTGCATTTGTCATGGATAAACACGATACGATTGGAATTGATGCTGTGGCTATGTGTGTCAATGATATTGCATGTTCTGGTGGTGAACCTTTATTTTTCCTTGACTATATAGCATGTGGTAAAAACTATCCAGAAAAAATTGCAACTATTGTCAGTGGTGTTGCTGAGGGATGTAAGCAATCTGAATGTGCTCTTGTTGGTGGTGAAACTGCTGAACATCCTGGATTAATGCCAGAGGATGATTATGATCTTGCTGGATTTGCAGTTGGTGTTGTTGATAAAAAAGATATTATTAATGGTGAAAATATTAAACCAGGTGATGTTTTGGTTGGGATTGCTTCTAGTGGTGTTCATAGTAATGGATTCTCATTAGTACGTTCAGTTTTTGATATAACTAAAGAGTCTTTAGAGACTTACTATGATGAGTTAGGAAAAACACTTGGTGAAGCTTTAATTGAGCCAACAAGAATTTATGTCAAAGCATTAAAGAATGTTAAAAATGCAGGTGTAAAAATTAAAGGGTGTAGTCATATCACTGGTGGAGGATTTGATGAAAATATTCCTAGAATGTTGCCTGATGGTGTGAAGGCTATTGTGAAAAAAGACAGTTATAAAGTTCCAGCTATTTTTGATTTAATAGCAAAAAATGGAAATATAAATGAAGATATGATGTATAACACATTTAACATGGGATTAGGGATGATTATTGCTTTAGACCCTGCTGATCAAGAAAAGGCTATGGCTGCAATTGAAGCTGCTGGGGACACATGTTATGTTGTTGGTCATATTGAAGAAGGCGAAAAAGGAGTTAAATTATGCTAAAAATCGCAGTCTTTGTTTCTGGTGGAGGAACAAACCTGCAATCACTTATTGATGCTACCCAGAGTGGTAGCATCAATGGTGAAATTGTTTTGGTTGTTTCTAATAGAAAAAAAGCATATGGATTAGAAAGAGCTAAAAATGCAGGAATTCAGGCAGAGTGTATTAAGGATGATCAATTACTGATACAACGCTTGAAAGAAGAAGGCGTTGAATTAATTGTTTTAGCAGGATATCTTGCGATATTAAGTGATGAACTTACAGAACTTTATCAGAATAGAATAATAAATATTCATCCATCATTGATACCAGCATTTTGTGGGCCTGGTTTCTATGGTTTGCATGTCCATGAACATGCTTTCAAGCGTGGTGTGAAGGTTGCTGGAGCAACTGTTCATTTTGTCTCTCCAGTTGTTGATGGAGGACCAATTATTCTTCAAGAAGCGATGGATGTATCACAAGCGAGATCACCTGAAGAGATGCAAAAGATGGTTTTAACAATTGAGCATCGTATCTTACCAGAGGCTGTCAGATTGTTTTGTAATGGTCAATTGAAAGTTGAAAATGAAAGGGTGGAAATATTATGAGAAGAGCATTAGTCAGTGTCACTAACAAAGATGGAATTGTTGAATTTTGCCAAGGTTTAGTTCAATTAGGATTTGAAATTGTTTCAACAGGAGGAACATTAAGCAAATTACAAGAAGCAGGAATTGCAGCGATTGCAATTGACGATGTCACTGGGTTTCCAGAAATCTTAGATGGTCGTGTGAAAACTTTACATCCTAAAGTTCATGGCGGATTGTTATTTAGAAGAGATTTGCCTGAACATGTTGCAACTGTTCAAGAACATGATATTCAACCAATTGATTTGGTTTGTGTGAATTTATATGAATTTGAAAAGGCATTAAAAGCTGGTAAACCAATGGAAGATATGATTGAAAATATTGATATTGGTGGACCATCAATGATTAGAAGCGCAGCTAAGAATTTTAAGGATGTCTTAATTGTGACTGATCCAGCAGATTATCCATCTGTCTTGGATGCACTTCAAGAGAAAACTGATGATGAAAACTTTAGATTAAATTTAGCTTATAAAGCATTTAGTACAACTGGAGCTTATGATGCAATGATATCTCGCTATTTTGCAGGGGTTGTTGGAGATGATTTCCCTGATATTTTGAATATATCTTTAAAGAAATCTGAGCATTTAAGATATGGAGAAAACTCACAACAGAGAGCCAATGCTTATGTAGATGGATTTGTTCAAGAATCTTTGTTAGATTATGAACAATTAAATGGTAAAGAAATTTCATTTAATAATGTTAATGATTTATATGGAGCTATTGCAGTTGTTAGAGAATTTGGTGATCAAATTGTAACAGCAGCTATTAAACATTCTACTCCATGTGGTGTTGCAATTGCAGAAACTGGCTATGAATCATACATGAAAGCATATAAAGCAGACCCACAATCCATCTTTGGTGGTATTGTAGCAGTTAACTATAAAATTGATAAAGCAACGGCTTTAGAAATGAAAAAAATCTTCTTAGAAATTGTAGCTGCTCCAGATTTTGATGATGATGCATTAGAAGTTCTAAGAACAAAAAAGAATTTGCGTGTATTAAAATTAAACAATTTAGGTGCAAGAGATGCAAAATATGATATTAAATATCTTGAAGGAAAAGTATTAGTTCAAGAATTAAATACAAAAATGATTGATGAAATGAAAGTTGTAACTCATGCTAAACCTACACAAGAACAATTATCTGATATGGAATTTGGAATGAAAGTTGTTAAATTTGTAAAATCAAATGCTATTTGTATTGTTAAAAATGGTGTGACTTTAGCGATTGGTGGCGGACAAACTTCACGTGTATGGGCTTTAGAAAATGCTATTCATAATAATCCTGATAAAGATTTTCATGGAGCTGTTTTAGCAAGTGATGCATTCTTCCCATTTAATGACTGTGTTCAAGTTGCTGTAGATGCAGGAATGACTTCTATCATTCAGCCAGGTGGTAGTGTTAGAGATCAAGATTCTATTGATTTGTGTAATGAACATAATATCCCAATGGTCTTTAGTGGATTTAGACATTTTAGACATTAAAGGATAAAGAGCATGAACGCAGAAGAAATGTGGCAAGCTTTTCCAGATAAAAAGGCTGATGATACTTATTTAGCATGGCAGTATGGTTGTGCTCAAGACAAATTGGCTCAATTAACATTACAAGGAACAAAAACAGCAACAGCTTCCTCTTATCCTGTTTATAAGGCAGAGAATGAAGTACCTGCGGTGGGAGATTACAGTATCATATTAGACAGTCAGAATCAAGCTGTGTGTATTATTCAAACAACACAGATTGATATAGTTCCTTTTTATCAGGTTGATGAAGAGCAGGCTTATCTTGAGGGTGAGGGTGACCGTACTCTTACCTATTGGCGAGAAGTTCATAGAACATTTTTTGAAAGTGAAATGCAAAGCATTCATCAGAAGTTTACTGAAGATATGCTTGTTGTTTGTGAAAGATTCAAAATTGTATATCCAAAATCATAAAAGGAGGAAACCATGAAAGTATTAATTATTGGTAGTGGTGGTCGTGAACATGCGATTGCATATGGATTAAATAAAAGTCCTCGTGTTGATGAAATTCATGCTATTCCAGGAAATCCCGGAATTGCTCAAATAGGAACTTGTCATCCTGGGAGTGTAGAAGACTTAGAGGGGATTTTAAAGTTTGTAGAAGATAACAATATCGATTTTACTGTTATTGGTCCAGAAGTCCCATTATGTATGGGGCTTGCAGATTTATTAGAAGAACATGGTCATAAAGTATTTGGTCCAACAAAACATGCTGCAACTTTAGAAGGAAGTAAAGCTTTTTCTAAAGATTTCATGGCAAGACATCATATTCCAACAGCTGCTTATAAAGAAGTAAATACATATGACGAAGCTGTAGCAGCCTTAACATCATTTACTTATCCAGTTGTTGTCAAAGCAGATGGATTAGCTGCTGGTAAGGGTGTTGTGATTTGCGACGATGAAAAAACAGCAATTGAGACATTGAAAGAAATGATGATTGATGGAAGTTTAGATGGTGCTGGAAGTAAAGTTGTGTTAGAGGAATTCTTAACAGGATTTGAATGTTCATTACTTTGCTTTACTGATGGAAAAACAATCGTCCCAATGGTAAGTGCCAAAGATCATAAGCAAATCTATGATGGAAATAAAGGTCCAAATACTGGTGGTATGGGGACTGTATCTCCAAATCCATTCATGCCTGAAGGCATGGATGAAACAATTCAAAAAGATATCCTTGATCCATTTATGGCTGGATTAGCAGAAGATCACATGGACTATCGTGGTGTAGTGTTCATTGGTTTGATGATTGAAGATGGAAAAGCGAAAGTTCTTGAGTTTAATGTCCGTTTTGGTGATCCTGAAACACAGTCTATCTTATTAAGACTTGATAGTGATTTGTTTGATATTATGTATGCAGTGTCAACGTCTACACTTGATAAAGTGAATGTGTCATGGAAGGATGAACATGTTGCTTGTCTGGTTCTCGCAGCTCCAGGGTATCCAGGTAGTTATCCAAAGGGTTCTGTGATAACAGGTTTTGAAAAAGTAGACAATGATATCATTATTTTTCATGCTGGGACTGCTTTTAATGATAAAGATGAAGTTGTCACAAATGGTGGTCGTGTATTAAATATTTGTGCATTAGGGTGTTCTTTAGAAGAAACAAGGGAAAAGGTTTATAAAGCAGCTGAGGTTATTCAGTTTGATGGTCAATATTATCGTAAAGACATTGGTCTAAATTAAAGGAGTGCAAAGATGAGTAAAGTCTATCGAGTTTATGTAGAAAAAAGAAAAGATTATGCTGTAGAAGCAGATGAAATTTTGAATAATTTAAGAACACAATTAAAATTAGATACATTGACATCTTTAAGTGTTGTCAATCGTTATGATGTTCAAGGTGTATCAGTTGATGTTCTCAATCAAGGGATTCCAACGATTTTAAGTGAACCAATGGTTGATGATATTTACAAAGAAGAATATCCTGTATCAGTTGGTGCAAAAATATTTGCAATTGAATTTTTACCTGGTCAATATGATCAAAGAGCTGATGCTTGTGAACAATGTTTTCAGTTATTAACTGGTGAAAAGAATGTGAAAGTTAAGTGTGCAAAATTAATTGTTCTTATTGGTGAATTAACTGATGAACAAGTGAAGTGTGTACAAAATTATTTAATTAATCCAGTTGATCAAAGATTAGCGAGTCTAGAAAAAATGGATGATTTAACTGATAGTGATGTTCATATTGAACATGTTCCAGTCATTACTGGATTTATAAATTATAGTGATGATGAATTAAGACAATTTATTCAAGATAATGGAATGGCAATGAACTTTGATGATTTAAAAGTCACTCAAGATTATTTTAAGAATGAAGAACAAAGAGATCCTACAGAAACTGAATTAAAAGTTCTTGATACATATTGGTCTGATCATTGTCGTCATACAACATTTGCAACAATTATTAGTCAATTAGATATTGAAAATGGGGCATTTAAAGAAATTTTAGAAAAAGATGTTGAAGATTACAAAACATCTCGTCATCTTGTTTATGGAATTGATACAAAACGTCCATTAACTTTAATGGACTTAGCAACAATTTCTATGAAAGAACTTAGAAAAACAGGATATTTAGATGATTTAGAAGTTTCTGAAGAAATTAATGCTTGTTCTGTTGAATTAAAGATTCATACATCTGAAGGAGATGAAGATTGGTTATTAATGTTCAAAAATGAAACACATAACCATCCTACAGAAATTGAACCATTTGGTGGAGCTGCAACATGTTTAGGTGGAGCAATCCGTGATCCATTATCAGGAAGAGCATATGTATATCAATCAATGCGTATTACAGGGGCTGGTGATCCTAGAAAATCACTTGATGAAACAATGAAAGGAAAACTTCCTCAAAGAAAAATCTGTCAGGAAGCTGCTCATGGTTTTTCAAGTTATGGAAATCAAATTGGTCTTACAACAGGTTATGTACATGAAGTTTATGATGATGGATTTGTTGCAAAACGTATGGAACTAGGGGCAGTTGTAGCAGCTGCACCAAAAGATCAAGTCAAACGATTAGAACCATTAAAAGATCATATTGTTTTATTGATAGGTGGTAGAACTGGTCGTGATGGAATTGGTGGGGCTACAGGATCATCAAAATCCCATGAATTAAAAACAACAACAACAGCTGGTGCAGAAGTTCAAAAAGGTAATCCAGTAGAAGAAAGAAAAATTCAAAGATTATTTAGAAACAAAGCTGTTTCTGAAAAAATCGTTCGTTGTAATGATTTTGGAGCTGGTGGTGTTTGTGTAGCTGTTGGTGAACTTGCACCAGGTTTAAATATTAACTTAGATGCAGTTTTAAAGAAATATGAAGGTTTAACTGGGACAGAATTGGCTATTTCTGAGTCTCAAGAACGTATGGCAATTGTTATTGAAGAAAGTGATGAAGCGTTTATTAAACAAGCTTGTATTGATGAAAACTTAGAGGTTGTAAGAGTTGCTACTGTCACTGATAATAATCGTTTAACAATGAGTTATTTAGGTCAAACTATTGTTGATATTGATAGAGCATTCTTAGATAAGAATGGTGCATCAAGATTCCAAGATATTGAAGTGAAACTACCAGACTTTGATAAAACTCCATTTACAAACCAAGCACAAACTTCATTTGTTGAAACATCAAAAGAGGTTTTAAGTCGTTTATCAGTGTGTGGACAAAAAGGTTTGGTTGAAAGATTTGATTCATCAATTGGAAATGGAACAGTATTGTCTCCATTTGGTGGGAAAACATTAAGAACAGAAACAGAAGGTATGGCTGCTTTAATTCCTGTTTTAGGAAAGGAAACAACAACTTGTTCATTAATGAGCCATGGATATAATCCACTTATTTCTAAATGGTCACCATATCATGGTGCAATGTATGCAATTGTAGAATCAGTTGCTAAAATTGTAGCAATGGGTGGAAATTATCATACAATTCGTTTTTCATTCCAGGAATATTTTGAAAAATTATTAGATGTTCCTAGCAAATGGGGGAAACCATTTGCAGCATTACTTGGAGCTTATAGAGTTCAGTCTGAATTAAAATTACCTTCAATTGGTGGTAAAGATTCTATGTCAGGATCATTTGAAGATTTAGATGTACCTCCTACATTGGTATCATTTGCGATCACTGGTGCTGATGTCAAAGATGTTATCACTCCTGAATTAAAAGGTGCTGGACATACATTGGTTGAAGTGATGTTACCAAAGGACAAATTCCATGTTTATGATTTTGATGCTTTAAAAGTACAGTATGATGCTGTTATGAAATTAATGCAAGATGGAAAAGTTTATAGCAGTTATACTGTTAAAGATGGTGGAGTCATTGAAGCAGTTTATAAAATGGCTTTCGGTAATGCAGTGGGTGTAGAACTTGCTGATGTTGCTTTAGAGACATTGATTTGCAAAGATTATGGAAATATTATTTTAGAAGTTGAAGATGATAATGTAGTGACATTAGATCATACAAGAATTATTGGTCATACAAATGATACACATGTTATCTCTTATCAAGATGAATCATTATCATTAGATGATGCTTATGCTATTTATGAAGGTGTTTTGGATGATGTATATCCAACAAAAGAAAAAGCACCAACAACTGATATGATGATGAAAGATTGTGATGAAAGAACAGTTTTACATGCTTCAAAAATTTATGATGAAGTGAATGTTGTCATTCCAGTTTTCCCTGGAACAAACTGTGAGTATGATTCAAAGCGTGCTTTTGAAAAAGCGGGAGCAAATGTCCAATTGGTATTAATTAGAAATAAAACTGAAGAAGATATTAAGAAATCTGTTGATGAATTAGAAGCGGCTATTCAAAAGGCACAAATTATTATGTTACCTGGAGGATTCTCTGCAGGTGATGAACCAGAAGGATCAGGTAAATTTATTGCAACTGTATTAAGAAATCCAAAATTGAAAGATGCAATTACTGATTTGCTAGATAATCGTGAAGGATTAATGATTGGTATTTGTAATGGATTCCAAGCTTTAGTTAAATTAGGACTTCTTCCATATGGTCGTATTAAAACTATGGATAAAGATGACCCAACACTTACTTTCAATACTATTGGACGACACTTATCACAGATGGTTGATACAAGAATCTGCTCTGTAAAATCTCCTTGGTTAGCAAATGTGAATGTTGGAGATATTCATACAGTACCAATTTCTCATGGAGAAGGACGATTTGTGGCACCAGTAGAAGTTATTGAAGAATTATTCAATAATGGTCAGGTCTTTACACAATATGTAGATACAGATGGAAAACCAACAATGGAATCGCCATATAATCCAAATGGATCATTATGTGCAATTGAAGGTATATTATCTGCAGATGGTCGTGTTATTGGTAAGATGGCACATAGTGAACGTCAAGGTGAAAATAGAAATAAGAATATTTATGGTGAAATGGACCAAAAAATATTTGAAGCTGGTGTAAAATATTTTAAAGGTGGTAAATAAATGAAGAGACAAGAATTTGAAAGTATGACTCTTTGTCCATTGGATGGACGTTATTCAGGAATTAAAGATGCTTTAGGTGAATACTTTTCTGAATATGCTTTGGTTAAGTATAGAGTTTTTGTTGAAATTCAATGGTTAAAATTTTTAATTGAAAATGTAGAAAGTGATGTTCTTTCTAAATTTGACAAAGATAACTTAGGACAAATCGAAGCTATTTCAAAAGATTTCAATTATGATTCTTTTAAAGCAATCAAAGATATTGAAGCTGTTACAAGACATGATGTTAA
>ENA-ORRW01002978-ORRW01002978.1-human-gut-metagenome-genome-assembly--contig:-NODE-2978-length-12871-cov-19.230181_pt1 | contig 12871 bp, 9 predicted proteins | sample MGYA00242183_ERZ509150 | MGnify/ENA primary metagenome ERZ509150 (study PRJEB26280, sample SAMEA2338639) | human gut metagenome | biome: human gut; feature: human-associated habitat; material: faeces... | reverse complement strand
GATGTATCTTCACGTCGATGTTAGCCGCAGACAGCACGGAAATATTGGTCGGCTCTACGCTGAAAAATGCTATCTCAGCTTTGTCGGTTTTTACGCCGAAACGAGTAAAGCGTTCAAGACCGATAAGGCCATGAACGCTGTTTTTGCTTTTCTTCATTTAACTTTTCCTCCAAAAATATAATTGCTGTGAGGTCACAAAGAACTTTACAGCATTAAAAAGATAGTCCATTATCGACATTTCATCTGCTCTTACAGTCACAAAAGCATAGCAGGCTGTAACTGCAAAGGGGGTAATGTTCCAAAGATTCACAAGCACTATCACAGACAGTACTATCCCTGCACAGATAATGATAAGATCCCGAACGCTCCAAAACCACAGCTTTACGCTTGCTCTCAGGTTTTCGGGGTAGATGTAGGTTTTCATTTTGCTCCTCCTTTCAGCATACCGACCGCTTTAGCTCCAATAGAAACCGTATGGCTAACAGACATCATATTGACTCTCACACTGGTATCCAATCCATACATCTGAGCTATCCTCGGCACTTCAGTAGCTGACAGGCAAATGCCCACTGCAATAAGAGGGTGCTGAGTGTAAGTCAGCAATCCTAGATAAAGTATCACAGTCTGCAAAAAGGCTGTAAGACAGGTCGCTATCACTTGTTTGCACCAGCTTGAAAAGCCGTCTGTAAAGCCTCTGGGAATGCCTATCATATATATACTTCCCACTGCTATCTGACACAGCATTATGCCGCCTCGCTTGATGTTCGCAAACACGACCTTTACCGTGCAGTAACCGAAAAGTATGATAAAAAACAGGCTGAAAAGTGAAACGTCAGATGCAAGAACATACAGCACAGAAAGCCCCGAATCGGCTATAGTGCTGTATGTGTCAGACAAAAACACCCCAAGCAGATCATAGGAAAATGAACCCTGCAAAGCTATGCACAGCTCGTAAAGCCGCTGTGGGACTACCGCAAAGAGAGCCGCCGCCATAAAGCCTTTTATCACATTCACACAGGTCTGCCTGATGTTAGCCGCTCCCGACTCGTATGCCATAGCAGTGTCAAAAACCGCCATGACAAGACCGCAGACAAAAAGCATCCAACCGAGAGCCTGAAACAGACTGACAAAGGTCCTCACCCAGGCAAGAGAGAACAGATCGGTTGCCGACTGATCTATGAACATAAAAAGCTCTGCCACCGCACCGTAGACCTTGTTGAAAAGCCACTCGAACATAATGTCCCACACAGCGTCGGATATTGCGTCTACCGCTCCGCCTATGGTGCTGTCCCACAAGCTTGATATCCCGTCGCCTATCCAGTCGATAGCGTCAGATATCCAATCAAACAAGCTTATCACCTCGTTTCTCGGATCGATTTGTATTAGTTATCTCTCCCTTTATGCGGTACAGAGAACTCCGCCGACCGCCTTGTGGGTGATAACGGGGGAAACGCTCTAACGATCCGCTTTCTTCAAGCTCGTTAAAAGCACGAAACACCGTGCTTTTTGAAATGCTCAGATCTTCCGCTATTCTTCTCACAGATGGAAAACATTCGCCGTTTTTGTCGGCGCGGTTTGCCAGATAGCAGTAAATGGACACAGCTTTGTGGCTAAGTCCCAAATCGTAGATCCTTCTCGGTAATATCAATAAACATCACTCCTTTTATGTCTTGACATTGGTCTTTTTCTTTGGCTCTTCCTCAAATTCCACAGGCAGCATATCTTTTTTCTTCTGAGGATATTTGATTTCAATATCACGAATAAGCTCGTCACGCTCCTTGTATGAAACATTTCTTGCGGTCTTATCGGGAAGTTTGTATTCTTCTTCAAACTTGATACCCCATTTGAAGAACAGTTTTAATTTGCTTATCATCGGGTGTGTTCCTGTTTTCATAACGATAAACTGTCCTTTAGGCATGGACTTTAATTCGTCCACAGTCATAAGCGGTCTGCCTATCATCTGCAATGACTGAGATCTGTCCCTGCCGTTTGATACAGAACCGCTTAATACCGTTTGTTCGCCCAAAGCTTTTGAAAGCACCTCTGCACTCTGGCTGTTTGGTGCAAATCCGCCGAACACAGTAAGCTGAGTGTTGTCAGTTATTATCTCCATACCCTGTTTCCCGTAGTTCTGTTCAAGCTGTGCAAAGGACTGTATTATCGCCACAATGGATATTTTTCTTGAACGTCCTGCGGAGAACATAGATTCAGCACCCTCTATCTTAGGAAAAGTTCCAAACTCGTCGCAGTAGAACATAACTCTGTTTTTAAGCTTTCCGCCGTTTTCATCTGCAATGACTAATATCTCACGGTATAGCTGTTGGATCAAAAGTGAAACCATAAAATATTTGCTCGTATCTTCTTCGGGAAGAACGATAAAGATAGCAGACTTTTCATTGCAGAACTTCTCAGCGTCAACAGCTGTTCCGAAGCAGAGCATTTGCTCCATTTCTGTGTCGAGAAAGCTGTTTAATCGGGACAACGCTGTACTCATTACAGACAGCATAGACTGGTCTGAGGAATTAAGAGCCGCACCTGCAAGCCATTTGGCTTTGTGTTCGCTTGGAAGCTTGTCCATAAGCTTTGAAAAATACATTTTAGGTTTTGCTTTCGGGTCTGGCTGATATTTTGCGAGCAAGTCCTGAATAAGCTTAAAAACGGAAACGATATGCCGTTCGTTCTTGTCGCCGAACTCAGCTAAAAGCAGTATGACCGAGGCGAGCAGACCCTCAGCCGCATCGTAGAAAAAAGCGTTTTGTCCGTAGCTGTGGCTGTCACCGCCGCCGATGTTGATTATTGTTTTTGCTGTGATCTTAGCGTATTTCTCAGCTTTTGCTTTCGCCGAAAGGTTGCTCTTATCTTCCAAATACAAATCCATGTATTTATTAACAAGATGCAGTATATTGTTCTCGTCTGAACGTGTGGGATTTCTAAGGTCGAGAACAGAAACATTGTAACCGTAATATTTGCTTGCGATAGTTCCGTAATTTCGTGCTACGTCCCCTTTGGTGTCCGTACTGATGAACGACATTCCGCTTGCGCAAGCAAGTTCAATGTTCGGGTACAGGAAATATGCGGTTTTGCCCACGCCCGCAGCGCCTATCATAAGCGTGTGAACATCGCCGTCATCTACAATAGCCACAGTTTTTTTGCCGTGTGTCCGACAGCCTACCACCGTACCTTTAACATTCGGCAGGTTCTGACCTTTTCTCCACATCTCCGGCTCGAATTGCAGAGGGATAAAAGTACGCTTTATCTCAGCTTTTGTCGCCCACCTCGCAGTTCCGTGCTGTCCATTGCCGACTTTTTTTGCCTTTATTCCGTTAAGCGACTTGTTGTCAAGCAGATTTACTACCACTAAAAAGGCAATGAAAGCTACCACAAGCAAACCTATTAAAATCAGTTGTTTTTCATTCAAATTTTCACTTCCTATCCATAGAAATATGCTTTCTTCTGTATTTAAAAGAAGAGTTAGTTTGTTATCTTCAAGGTATTGCACCGTGAGGCAGACGGTATCGCATCAACCAAATTCCATACAAGGTTCAGGTTCAGAAACGATGTCCTCAGATTCGATATGTTCTGCCACAGTCTCAGACAGAGTTTCTTCAACAGATAACCTGACAGCCCTGTCCGCAAGCTGATACAGCAGTTTCGCCGTATTTATTGACTGCTCACGGGTACGACCTGTTTGCCTTAGATCTTTCATTACTGCCGTAACACATTCCTGCAAATTTCTTTGCTTAGCGGCTGCTTTGCCTTTATCTGTGTATGGCTTGTACTCTGCTTTCAGTTTTGCTCTGAGTTTTGCAAACATATCCTTTTCAAAGCTTTTATCAATAAAAAACGCCGAGCCTGCAAGTGCATACTCAGCGAGATATTTGTATTGTTCGTTTTTGAAAGCGGCATAGATCTGAGACGTCAGCTTATCCGGTCGGCATTTGAGATACTGCAAATTTTTAGCCTGACGATGATATTCTTCCTTATGCTTGTTAGGGACAGCAGGCAGAGCAGGAGCACCATTCTTCGCTTTTAACACCTCGTTCCAATCTTTGTACAGAGGTGCAAAGCGTTTGACGTTTGAATATCCGTTCTCATTTAGAATATCCCTTAGACGGTTAACCGCCTCGATGCCGCCCTCGTCATTATCAACGCAGAGAATGACTTCTGACAGGTTTGAATGGTTCTTTAACGCTGTTAAAACGGCATTTTCATAAACTCCGTTCATAGCGATGTAGCTGTGTTTCTGCCAATCTTTCGGATACAGCGTCAGAAAGCTCAGCATATCAATAGGAGCTTCAAAGACATAAAGTCGTTCATTCTCTCCGAAATGTGCAAAGCTGTAACGGGTATCAGAACCGCCGCAAGTGATATGAAACGTACCTCCAACGCTGTTTGTTGACCGCTTATGTGCCTGTTTAGGCTCGCCGTCTTCTTTAAGCCCGACAAATACGGCATTGTGATGTTCTTTATCCTCGTAAAGTGTGTGTTGCTTTGCAAAATGAGTTATGACTTCGGGAGCGATAAACCTCTGTTTTATGAGGTAAGCATACACTCTGTGCATATTTGTGTTTGCTTGGGGCAGTCTGAACTCTTTCTTTTCTTCCTTTGCGATAGCTTTCGGCGGACTGTGGGACAGCGGAGTTACCCTCTGTCCCAACAGTTCCTGTACCGCAGTCTGAAAGTCCATACCATAAAACTCCTGCATAAACTTTATTGCTCCGCCGCCTGTCTGATTTTTATGGTCGAACCATTTTGACCCACGGATGGTTATACTGTCGTGCTTGCCTGAGCTGTCGTAATATATGAGCTTATGCTCTACGCCAGCACGTTCTAATTTTTCACCTCGCATTCGCAAAAACTCTTCAAGGTTCACGCTGTTGGCAAGGACTTTTTGCTCGTCTGTGAATGGTATATATGGCACTTTATCACCGCTTTCAATACTTCACATTCTCCGCAAACCTACTCATAAGCTGCGAAAAGCTCTGCCTTTCCATCATATCTGAACTGAGAAATGCACCCGACACAACGGTAAGCTTGTTCTCGTTCAGCACAGCGTAGGTTTCCGTGTATCCGAACTGCGACACCATACCGTCAGTTTTCTGGACTGACGCATAACGCTGATATTTACCCTTTGAAACAACACTGCTTGTCATTCGGTAACTCGAAACAAAGTCATCTTCGGTGATACCGTTCATCTGAGCAGCAGTCTGCCTGAAGTAATAATCTCCGAAGTTTTCAAGGATATATTCCATATCGTGATCAAGATCACTCTGACTTAGATCAATACACAGAACATCGATCATACCGCCGCCGTTTGAGCCTTTAAGAGATATTTTCTGAATACCGTTGGTATTGTCTATTTCCGTTTCAAAGGAACAACTTTTCAGCGATTCGGTAACTATGCCTGAAACGTCCGCAAAGCTGATATCTGAATCAAAAAACTCCGCAATAAAAGTATCAGACGTTACCTGTTCTTCATCAACGGTACTTTCAGCCTCCGAAGAGGCAGCCGCACTTACTGTCGGTGCGGCTGTTGTGACCGTTGTCTGCTCGGCTTTGAACGGCGGCGAGATATTTCCGCAGCCTGTAAGGATCACCGCAGACAGTGCGGCGAGTATAGGAATATTCTTCATTTGTCATACCTCCTTACACAATGGACCAGATATACAGCGGAGCGGTAAGGGTGAATATGAGGCAGGCGAAGATCACCGCAACAGGAGTCCATTCTATCTGTCCGTGCTTGCGGTAGTCCATATACATCGCACCTATCTTCACAAACAGCAATACCGCAAGGATAACATCAAGGCACGGAAAAACAACATTGTTCACCACCGACACTATCTGCGATCTGGCTGTGTTCCAAGTGCTTGTGACTGCTCCTGCCACATCGCCCGAGGCGCAGGCGGTTATTGATGTCATTGCCGCAAAGCACATTGCACTTGCAGCTGATGCAATAGCTTTCTTTTTTGACTTTTTTATCTTCATTACACATCTCTCCTTTCATTATTCTTTCTGATTGCAAATATTAAGGACAAAAGCATTACAGATCCGATCATAAGATAGATACATATGCCATTGTCTGATGACACACCTGTGTGAGGGTTGTCTGTTGTGACTGTGTGAGGCGTGTCAGGCAAGCTTGGCTTAGCCTCGTCCACCATTATGACTATGGGCGTACCGTCTTCCGCAATTGCTGCCGCATCTGCATTTTCTACGGTAACATTGCCGTAAACATCGACTGTAAACTTAATGTCCGTTGCAATTACATAGCCGTCGGGAGCGGCAATTTCTTTCAGTGTATAATCTCCGGCAGGAAGCTCAGTTACAATATGATCTGTGCCGTCGGAAGTCCATTCGTCAACAATATTTCCCTCAGAGTCAATGATCTGCATTTTTGCTCCCTTAAGCTCGTTTCCGTAAATATCACGCTTTGAGATCTTAACGGTAATCGGCTTGTTCTCGGCAGTTATCTCAATGACTTCGCCGTCCTCTGAAATGCTTACGGGATAGCTTTCATCGCTTAGAATATATCCCGTGGGAGCTTTTATCTCTCTGACAACATACTCGCCGTAAGGAATGTTTCCAAACTCAAAATATCCCTTTTCATCGGAGATCGCTGTCATTATGGCATTGCTTTCCGTAAACTCTGTACAGTCCGTTCTGAACAGTCCGAACAGAGCATTTTCAAGGGGTTCGCTCTTGTCATCGGTCTTATGTCCCTCTATCCTGCCACGCTTGATAACATTTTCAAACTCTCCGCAGTCGATATCCACGGTCTGAATATCCTGACCCATATACTCGAAAGTCACAAGGTACTTTTCGCCGTTAAGGACATAGTGTTCGTCGGTGGCAATTTCCTGAACATAGTACTTTCCAAACGGAATTTTCTCTGCAATAACAGCAGTCATATTTTCATCAAGCGACACCGCAGAGATCAGCCCGCCGGCAGGGATCAACGTGCCGTTTGAAGCTGTGATATCTTTTGCGGCAAACAGTCCGAAACGAACATTTTTGTACTCTCCGTTACTGCCGATACCGAACAGCTCATCATTCTCCATTGTCTTAGAAAGCCTTATCATTACTCTCTGATATTCATTTTCAAACTCTGTATCCACAGTATCTCTCACCTCAAATTCCTGTCCCGCATATGTCAGTTCTGCTTCTTTAGGTTCGTTATTCAGCACATATCCGTAAGGTGCTTTTATCTCTCTGACCTCATATCTGCCAAGATACAGCGGCTCAGTTTCCCCATAGCCGTTTTCGTCGGTCGTTATTTCAGTCACAACATCGCCTGCATTTGCGTGAATTGTTCCGTCTGCTGTAACAATATCCTCTGCGGCTGTTATCTGAAATACCGCTCCGCTAAGAGCACATTCCGTAAACACTGGCTTGTATATGGTCTGACCGCTTTCTTCAATATTTCCGTTTTCGTCAACGGATATCGCACTGCCAAGAGCCGTCACGCCTGTAAATGCTTTGCCCGATTTGTATACGGATATCTTTCCTTTCTGCGAATCGTTGCCAAGGTCGATGCTGAGCTTTGAATATACGGCTGTGTTGCCTGCGTAATTGAATTCAAATGTCCTGCTTTCTGAGTCAATAACATACCCCTCTGCCGCCTTTGTTTCGGTAAGAGTATACTTTGCTCCCACATACATCTGTGCGTTTCCCGTGTCAGCATGACCGGTGCTGTCTGTGGTCATTGTGCATATAACGTCTCCCTGCTTGTGAAGCTGTGCCGAACCGACAAAGAAATCTTCCGCCGCTCTTACCTCAAACTCAACTCCTTCAATGGGCTTCTTGGTTTCGCTGTCCGCCTTGAAAACTTCAAGCGTTCCTCTCTGAACATCGTTTGTTACGATCACTTCATAAGGGATAGTCAGAGTATCGGCTTTATCCGATTTAACCGTAAACTTTGTGTTCTCAGCAGATATAACGTAAGGCTCGGGAGCTGAAACCTCCACCAGTTCATACTCAAAGTTCGGATAGATCGGTATAGTCTTTGTATATCCCTGTGTTCCATCGGTCTCATATTCTGTGTAGGTGCTTGAGGCATATCCCTGTTCATCTGTCACAACAGTACCCACAGGCTCGCCCTTTTTCTGTACCGTCTTGCCGTTAAAAGCAATGTCCTGAGTAGGCACAATGTCAAAAGCAACGCCCTTTATGGGGTTATCAAACTCATCTACCTTGTGAATTTTCAGGTCAACAAGCTGAAGCGTATTCGGAATATCCGCAGTATAGGTTATGACGGGATCTGTATTGTCATCGATATCCGCAAGGGTTGTAGTTACTGTAAACGAGCGGCTCAGTTCTCCGTTCTCGTCAAGCATGATATACCTGTCGTTTTCACGCTCTGTAACGGTGTAGACATTTTCAAAAGTTTCACCGTTAAGCTTGCCGAGAGCCAGTCCGCTTACCTCTGCATAGCCGTTCTTATCGGTTGTAATACTCTTTACAACCTTTCCATTTAGAGAAATATCAAAAGTAACTCCCTCTATCTTGATATCATTAAGAACATCATATTTGTTAAGCTCCAGCTTAAGTGTAAAAGGCTTGTCCGTTACTGAATAATTGTGATCCGAAAGCTTTGCATTCTGAAAGTTATCAAGGTCGTTTACCGCCGTATTTGCACGGTTCACAAGATGATATTCATTGTTAAGAGCATATCCCTCGGGTGCAGTTATCTCCTTGACATAGTAGTTGGTGTTTGGCAAAAGGTCATAGTCAAACTTTGCTTTTCCGTTGTCGTCAGTAACTGCGGTTTTCAGCAGCTTTTTTGATGAATTATACAAACCGTACCTTGCTCCGGAGAGAACTTCTCCCGAATCATTTTTCTTTGTCAGCACAAGGCTGTAATTTACAAGCTGATTTACTATCTCAGCACTGCTGTGAAGTCTGTTATCTTCAAGTTTGTTTGATGAAATGGGATAAAGATTTCCTGCTCCGAGAATATATTTCTTCCCATTTTCATCGGTCAGAGCATATGACTTGCCTGTATCGTTTCTTATGAGGCCGCTGATATTTCTTTTTGCCGTAGAATCTTTGATAGTACTCAGATTGTACGCTTTTGAAGCCTCAAGACTTTCATCATAGCCATATCCTTTAGCTCCGTTTATCTCGATAAAAACAAGCTCCTTTGCATTGCCTGAGCTGTCAAGAGGTACAAGATCAAAGAAAAGCTGTCCGAAGTGATCGCAGGTGTCACAGCCGCTGTAGTTCGAGCCTGTGCTGAAAACATATGCCTTTGAAAAGTCAGTCGTAGTGCGAGTGGTATCGAATATGAGGTCGTGATTTGCGTTTAATTTTGTTGGCACATAGTAACAGCCGTCACCTGAGGAGTAGGTCTTTCCATTAAAGCCGTCAAGGTCGTTAAGATCGCCTGAAAAAGCTTTTTCTGCAGACTTGTGACCCTGCGAGATATATCTCATAACAGGCTTGCCGTTTTCCTCGTCCCAATAGCCCACAATAAACTTGGTTGACTTGTAGATGTCGGAGAGGGTCTTGATGTCGCTCTCGTTATCGCTTGATAAAGCCTTTCCATCACCGTTGAGAATGGTTTTGTCAAGCACCGCAGTTCCAAATTTAGCATTGTAATTCTTTTCGCTGTTGTTCATCTTTATCGTTTTTGTGCCAGCATTGGCAGTAAAATCACTTGTAGGAGAGGGCAGAAGTACTGATTTAGAAAGTTTCTCATACCTTTCATCATCGGGTACTGTATATTCCGTTACCGTATATGTCCTGCCATTTGACGTTGAGGTGGGCAGATCGTTTACTGTGAAAGTACCCTTTGCGTCTGTGTTTTTAATGGTCTTAAACTTTGTAGCCTCGCTGACAGAAGTCACATACTTTGAAAAAACATATCCCGTTCCCGTGCTGTTTTTATCAGCCTGAACATAATACTTTTTGCCGTCATACAGGCATGAAACCACAAACGTAGTCTTGCCCAGAAGGTTATTCAGCTCCGCCGCCGTTATCTGATTATTGCTTGAATCTGTGTATGTCTTTTCAACGGTAAGATTCGGTTCATTGTATGACGCAAGTCCCACATATCCCACAACGGGGTCGAGCCTTGTTGAAAGCAGGCAGGTCTGATAGTAGCTGTTGGCAAACAAAGTTTCCTGCTTTTTCAGGCTGTTCTTCATCTGCATCGGGATACTTTCCGTAACATATATACTGCTGTCGCCGCTTGAAGTGAACTGCCTTTCCTTTGACCATATGGTGTAAACAGTATTTGTGCCGCTCATTTCTGTTTCAAGGCCATAGTCCTTGCCGAAAGTACCGCTGAATTTAGACTTTATCAGCGATCCAAGCTTGCTTTCAAGGCTGCTGAAATTATGTGCAAGGCTTGACGCTGTGACATAGGAAGTGGGCACAGTCACTTTTGTTTCGTATCTTAGATTTTCAGCGTTGTATTTCATAACGTTCGGTTCGTCCTTTGCCTGAGCTTTGGTGGATCTCATAGCAGAGGGAAGCTTGTAATGATCCTTCACATTTGACACAATATCGTTGTACGCCTTTTCAACTCCCGATCTTGTACACCAGCCACCGCTTGGATAGGTGAAATCATTCCAAAGAATATCCGAACATTTTCCGAAGCCTGCCTGCGTATGACCTCTGTAACCCAGTATCAGCTCCCAGATAAGGCACTGAGTTGCGGCATAGTAGTCACCTGTTTTGTGGCTTGAATAGCCGTAATACTGCACAAGTCCGAGATACTTAGCCATTGGTCCGTCTGTTCCGCCTATGGACTTCCAATATGCAAAGCTGTCCGCCTTGTTTTTATCCGAGAGGTCAAAGGTATCATACTTTGTAAAGCCGTTCTGAGTATACCAGTCCTTGTAGCTTGCTCCCTGCATTGACTTTGCAGGCTCGATACAAAACGCCCAGTCGGAAGTTGATGAGGGACTGAATCTGCATATTTGTTCTCCGGCTTTGATATATTGTCCGCTTACTCCTCCTGTTACTCCGTTCTTTCTGTTTTTGATAGTTGGATTGACCGAGCTGTTCCAAGTGTATCCTATGGATACTCCCGATGTGGCTGCGGAAACATTCGCCGCCAGCGTAGTCATTCCTATTGCCGCCGCAAGCATTGCCGCTGTGCAGCGTTTTAATATTTTTCTTATCTTCATCTGTATTACTCCTTTGTTTTTTGCAAAGAAAAAAGAGCCGAATTTTCGACTCTTTTCCCTGCTTATTCAGTTGTTTTTAGTCCTCCGTAAGAAACCATATTGCCGTGCCGTCAAAGCCTACATTAAACTCAATATCGCTTGCATATTTGAGGGCATTATTGCCGCTGTATATCTCCCACCTGTTGAACAGTCCGTAGTCTATGACGTGCAGGCAGTTTTCTCTCGTTTCACTGACTATGCTGCAGATCTCTTCTTCATTTTCTGCATGATCTATCAGCCACTTGCTGTCTGAGTCAGCATATGCGTCCATGTGAGCATATGACAGGTCGGTCATGTCCTCTCGCACCGTCATATTGATCGGATTCGCATAAGATATGTCATACTCATCTATTCCAAAGCTTACATGGATATCTCTTTTGCCGTTGAAGTTTTTGGCATATTCAAGTATTTCAGATCTTATGAGATTTTGTTCATCACCGCTTAGGCTTTGACCCTCACACAGCTTTCTCCATGCTTTCATGGTATCAGACCATGTTACTGTGCTTTCGGGCGGTTTTGTGGTCGGCGGAGTAGTTGTTTGCGGTTTCTGCGTAGTGGTCACAGGCTTTGGCGGAGCTGTTGTGGTTTGCTTTGCGGTAGTCTGCTTTTGCTGTGTAGTTGTTACCGCAGGCTTTTGAGTAGTATTGACCTGTGTGTTTTCCTGCGGCTTTACTGTCTGAGGATAACTCTGCTGTTTGATTTGTTCCTGCGGTGGTTGCATACTTTTTGTGGTTGTTTTAGCTAAGGAAGTTTCGGATACCGTCTGCGAACTCTTTCGTGTAGTAGTTGCGGTTTCGCTTGTATCCTTTTCTTCCTTTACCGATGTTACCGTGACCGTAGTTTGGTTCACAGCTGAGATTTCTGCACTTTCTACGGACTCCGATACATTGCCGCAGGCAGTCAGCATTACTGTGCAAAGTATTGAAATATATATCGCTTTTTTCATATCATCACGCTCCTTGTCAAGCAATATATCACACCTTTTTGTATATATCCAGCCTTTTTGCAAAAGTTCTGCCTTTGTGACAATTTACACAGCATAAGATTTGGCATACTATATAATTAGCTCAGGTCCTTCATCAAATTCTTCAAGCGGTCCGATCACTTCGGGTTTTGTTTCTTTAACAGCCACAAGCCCTATACCCGGCAGGTCTACCAGCATATGACCAAACTGCTCCTTGTACTTTTCGATCTGCTCATCGGTAAGTGAACAAGAGTCCCATTCGCCGTATTCGTTCAGACAGTTGCCCGAAATATAGAAAGTGCCATGAACAAGAGTGTTTCCTACTATCCTGTTAGGCTTTGAGCCGTTCAGCAGAAACTCATCATTACACCAGCAAAGTGCGTCATTTGTCTGCTCAAAATATATAGGTTCAATGCTTCCTCCCACTACTTCCTGCATTGCCTGGATATCGTCCTCGATATCTTTCACATACGGTTCTTTCAGAGGTTCAAACACAAGTATCCTCATTCTTTTGCCTCACTTTCACAATACTCTTTCAGCGGACAATCGCCGCAGTCATCAAACATTGCACAGGTACGCTGTATCTCTTCCTCGGGTATCCCACAGTCAAAATGCTGCTTTTTCTGTTCGTCTTGCCATACGATAAGTGAAACACCGCTGCTGTCACTTTCGACCTCTACCGTTACAGCATTTCCGTGCCTGTCATAAAGCCCAGAAAATTCTGTTTTGCCTTTTG
>ENA-ORRW01002977-ORRW01002977.1-human-gut-metagenome-genome-assembly--contig:-NODE-2977-length-12877-cov-2.398144_pt1 | contig 12877 bp, 11 predicted proteins | sample MGYA00242183_ERZ509150 | MGnify/ENA primary metagenome ERZ509150 (study PRJEB26280, sample SAMEA2338639) | human gut metagenome | biome: human gut; feature: human-associated habitat; material: faeces... | reverse complement strand
TGCGGAGCCACACCAACGGAAAGAGGTAAAACTGCGGTCATGAGCCGGGAAAATCGTAAATTTGACGATAGTGGGAGTCAGAACATATCCTGCATCGTCCAGACAAATTCTATCGGAAAATTGCCACACTTTCCCGGCTCTTGAGCCGGGAAAAATCTTTGAATACAGGAGGATTCTTATGAAAACAGGACTTACGAAGAAGCAAAAGGTCACAGAGGTATTCTACAATGCCAAAGACCCCGCCGCAGAAATCTACACCCACGATACCAAGCTGAAAAAGCGGCTGCTGTCCTATGCTGCCAAGTATCCAGAGTTATGTAAACGAACAGATGATGACGGGCAGGGTGGTCTGTGGTTTGAGATTGCAAAAGAGCGAATCAGTATCCGGCTGACCGCTCCCTACTCCCAGGAACGCCGGGAGGTTGCAAGTAAGCTCGCTAAGGAAAACAACACATTTCGGGATTTGCACTAAGGAGGCTATCATGAAAAAAGTTGTAAGCTGTGCATTCAATATCGATACTACCAGCGTTGAAGTGAAGTGTGCCGACACATGCAAATAAACCATTGAAGTAAGATGCACTGCGGCAAAGATACTATTCTCTTTGCCGCAGCGTAAAAATATTTCATCTCAGACTATCTTTTTTCCGTTCTGCTTCGTTATACTAAATGAAAGCGCTTTTAATCCACAGGAGAGGAGGGGAAACATGGACGGCGATTTCCTGCTCCTGCACAGAATGCAAAATGGCGATGATCAGGCCATCGAATCCTTTGTGCGGAAGTATTACCCAAAGATATTGCGTTACTGTCACCTACATATCAAGGACACCGGCTTTGCAGAAGACTTAACCCAGGAAACCTTTGCCCGGTTCTTCCGCACTCTCCATCAGTACCAGCACTATGGGAAGGCTGCAAATTATCTGTATGTGATTGCAGGCAATCTGTGCCGGGATTATTACAGAAAGCCGGAAGAACTGCCGATGGAGGAACTGCCGGAGCATCCTGTCTGCCTGATGGAGTCCCTGGATTTACGGATGGATGTCCATATGGCTCTGGAACGTCTTCCACAGGAACTGCGGGAAGTAACCATCCTGTATTTCTTTCAGGAAGTCCGGCAAAAGGAAATTGCCAGAATTTTGGGTATCGGTCTACCGCTGGTGAAGTACCGGATCAAACGTGCAAAAGAATTATTGACGATCTATTTAGGGAAGGAGGATTTTGAATGAAGGAACTCTTTCGTTTTGATGTGACCTGCGATGAATCCAAAATACAGAAAACCATTGCTGTTTCCAAGGAAGCATTTCTTTCTGAGGAATCGGAACAAACCGTATCCCACATGGAATTTCTGTATCAGCAGTGTAAGTTCATCAAGAAACGCTGGTGGCTGATGCAAGGGCTGCTGCTTGCCTTTGTATGTTTCTTGCTTAATAACTCAGAAACCGACTTCACCGTTCGCCGTATTCTGGGGCTTACCGGACCGCTGTTTGTAATTCTGATTTATCCGGAAATCTGGAAAAACCGAAGTTGCGATGCCTTGGAAATCGAATGTACAACATTTTATACCCTTCGTTCCATCTATGCGGCACGGCTGACCCTCTTTGCCGGGGTAGATATGGTGCTGCTGTCAGCCTTCTATGTCGGAACATCCCTGCTTTGCAGAGTTACGCTCTGGGAAATGCTTACACAGTTTATGCTCCCCTTCAATGTGACCTGTTGTATCTGCTTCGGAACCCTTTACAGCAAGCGGATCAATTCTCAGGCACTTTCCCTGCTTCTGTGTGTCCTTTGGGCTGGAGCCTGGTCAGTGCTCATTCTGAATGATGCTGTTTTCCTTGCCATTTCTGTTCCTGCGTGGGTATCTTTGCTGGCTGCATCTGTTTTCTTCATGGGATATACCCTCTATCGCGGACAGAGGGTATGGCAAAACATTATGGAGGTGAAACCTTTATGGATTTGAAAATTAGAGGCTTAACAAAAGAATTTGGCGACTTCAAAGCTGTCGATCATTTCAGCTATGATTTACGCTGCGGCGTCTATGGTTTGCTTGGCGTCAACGGCGCTGGTAAAACCACCCTGATGCGGATGCTTACTACCTTGATGAAGCCCACATCCGGGCAAATTATCTGGGATGGAGAAGACATTTTTGCCATGGACGGCAGATACCGGAATCTGCTGGGATATCTACCTCAGGATTTTGGGTACTATCCAGACTTTTCCATCTACGACTACCTGATGTACATTGCCACCCTCAAAGGTATACGCCCTGCGGTGGCAAAGCAGCGGGTCAAGGAACTGCTGAAGCAAGTTGGTCTGGTGAAAGCCCGGTACAAGAAAATGAAAACCCTTTCTGGCGGCATGAAGCGCCGGGCAGGTATTGCCCAGGCAATGCTGAACGCCCCCAAGATTCTAATTCGGGACGAGCCTACCGCCGGTCTGGATCCCAGCGAGCGGATTCGGTTTCGGAATCTGATCAGCGAGCTTTCAGAGGATCGAATCGTGCTGCTGTCCACACATATTGTATCGGACATTGAGTATATCGCAGGTGACATTCTGCTGATGAAGGACGGCTGCCTTGCCATTTCCGGCACTGCTGAGGAACTCATTGACTCCATGCCAGAACTGGTTTGGATCTGTACTGTGCCCAAAAGCAGGATCGATGCCTGTCTGAAGGCATACAAAGTTGCAAACGTGAAGACGATTCCTGGAGGTGCGGAGCTGCGAATCGTTTCCAAGGGACGACCGGCAGAAGATGCCGTCAGGGTAGAACCAACTTTGGAGGATGTTTTCCTCTGTTATTTTGGAGAAAGGACAGGTGATAGCGATGGTACGGTATGAACTAAAAAAGGTGTTTGGTTCCGTTGGTGGTAAGATCGCCCTGATATTGTACATTGCCGTCTTGGCGCTGTCCTGTTGGTTATCATCGACTGGCGCATTGAATGTGGAGGTAAAGTGGGTGAATGAACAGGGGGAGAACGAATATGGCCCATCTGCTGTCAAGAAACTGCGAAAAGCCCAGAAGGAATGGGAAGGCTGGGTTGATCAGAATAAGTTGAGCAGAGTGATTCAGGAAAATCAAAGGATCAATGCAACACCCGAAGCAAAGTCAGATATTGTGCAGCAGAATGAAATCGCGTATAGCTGGAAACAGGGTTTCGCACCCATCCGGAAAATTCTGAATGAGTCCTATTCAAATGGTTTCCGGGAGTACGATTATTACACCGCTGACAGGATCACTGCCATCGATGAAGATACCTTTTACGCCAACCGTGAGAAACTACTGAGAAATTGGCTTTATGATGAAACCGATGGTGCTTACTCCAAGTATTCCGAATCGGAGAAGCAGTATATCATTGGGCAGTACAAAGAATTGGAGATTCCCTTCTACTTCACATACCACGAAGGCTGGCATCAGCTGCTGGAAAACGCCGGATATATTCCTTCGCTGGGAATTCTGATTCTGGGTTTTCTGTTGGCTGGCATCTTCTCTAACGAATTCAAATGGAAAGCGGATGCGGTGTATTTTTCCACCCTTTGTGGCAGGAATAAAGCTACCTCTGCCAAGATCAAGGCGGGTTTTCTGCTGGTAACAGTCCTGTACTGGGGAGCCATGCTTATTTATAGCCTGTTCACCTTGTGCTATCTCGGCTTCGAGGGCGCAAGATGCGTCATCCAGTGGCAGCTCTGGAAAAGTATCTATAATCTTAATATGTGGCAAGCTTGGATGCTGGCTCTCATATCCGGCTACATCGGCAACCTTTTCTTGGCGTTCCTGACCATGTGGATCTCCGCCAAGACAAAGTCCACTGTCTTTGCGGTGACAACCCCATTTATTCTGATATTCCTTCCCTCTTTCCTGGAGGGAATGGCAAACTGGTTGGATAAAATTCTGAGCCTCATGCCGTCTCATTTGCTGGAATTCTATCAGAATCTGGGTTCCTTCAATATTCTCACCATCTTTGGTAAGGTTTTCCGTACTTTAGATGTCAGTATTCCGCTATATCTTACGCTGTCTGTCATATTGATCCCCATGATGTATCTGGAATATCACAGGAAGAGAGCATAATCATTACCGTTCCATGTGTGATAAGCGCGAAATCAAAAAGGAGGTTTTACACCATGTATCGAAAAGTCCTTGTCTTTCTTCTGACCGTCCTTGTTGTGATCGCCATTGCAGGATGCTGGATTTTGTAAAAACAGTATGATGTTCAGGCACCAGCAACTCTTCATTCCTTCGCTTGAGTCCCTTAGTAATTATACTAAGGGCGCACTTCTATACGGGGTATTCCCCGTATGTGCGCTCTGTGAGACTGAACGCCCCGGGCACCTGAATGTCCGAGGTGTTTTGCGTCACTGCGTTCCGAACAGGGGGCTGCGCTCCCTTGCGCCGTTATGCGGCTATCCTTGCAGACCGTCAGTAATGCTGGCGGTCATTTTTTATCCAAATCTTTTAGGAGGTTATTCAAAATGTCAAAACAGAAATCCCTATCCCAACTGGAAGCGGAGAAAGCCGCCTGTGAACGGCAGCTTGTCCAGCTCCGACACAAGGTACAGCAGTATGAAAACCGGATTGCCTACTGTGAGAAAGGCGAACGGCGAAAGCGCACCCATCGGCTCATCATCCGTGGCGCAGTTGTAGAGAGTGTTGCTCCCACGGTGAAGGTACTGACGGAGGTGGAGTTCTACGCTTTTGCAGAATCCGTCTTTGCTCTGCAGACTTTGCTTGCGGAAGCAATCCATGCCCATGACCAAGGGAGGGCTTGACTATCGCGCTATTTCATTTTCATGTCACCCAAATCAAGCGCAGCACCGGACAGTCCGCCGTTGCCGCAGCCGCCTACCGTTCCGGCGAAAAGCTCCACAGCGAATACTACGGCGAGGACAGCGACTACACCCGCAAGGGCGGTGTAATCTGTTCGGAAATCCTGCTGCCCGCCCACGCTCCGCCGGAGTACGCAGACCGGGAAACACTCTGGAACGCCGTGGAGAAAGTGGAGCGTGGAAAGAAAGCCCAGCTCGCATACAGCTTTGACATAGCCTTGCAGAACGAGTTCTCCATGGAGGAGAATATCAATCTCGCAAGGCAGTTTTTGTTGGAGCAGTTTGTGAGGCGGGGCATGATCGTGGACTTCGCCGTGCATTCCCCCGATAAAGAGGATGGCGGCATCTCCAATCCCCATTTCCATGTAATGTGCCCCATCCGTCCCATAGAGCCGAACGGCAAGTGGGGCAACAAGCAGCGACGAGAATATGTGCTGGACGAGGACGGCAACCGCATCCCGGATGGAACCGGCGACTATGTGTTCAATGCCGTCCCCACCACCGACTGGGGCAGTCCCGAAACACTGGAGCACTGGCGGCAGGCGTGGGCGGAATTGTGCAATGCCAAGTTTACCGAAAAAGAACTGTCCTGTCGAATCGACCACCGCAGTTATGAACGGCAGGGTGTAGATTTACTGCCCACTGTTCACGAAGGTCCCACCGTCCGGGCCATGGAACGCAAAGGCATCTCTACTGAGAAGGGCGAGTTCAACCGCTGGATAAAGGCCACCAATGCTGCCATCCGGGATATCCGAAAGAAGATTGCCGCTCTGGCAGAATGGCTCAAAGAGGCAAAGGCAGAACTGTCCAAACCGAAATCCCCGGATTTGGTTTCCCTGCTGCAAGCCTATTTTGACCGCCGCAACGCCGGAGCTTATTCCCGGAAAGCCCGGAGCAATAACTTGAAGGAGATGAATGCCCTGTTTAACTATCTCATGGAGCACGGGATTCACGATCTGGATACGCTGGAAGATCTGGTAAACACGCTCCGGGAATCCTCCGACGCTTTGAAGGAAACGCTGGACAGCCAGACTGCCCGCATGAAAGAAATCCGCAAGCTGCCGGACTATCTGGCTGCCTACCACGAGATGAAGCCCATTTACGATGGTATACAAAAAATCAAGTTCACCCGTTCCAAGGAGAAGTACAAGGCAGACCACGCCTCTGAACTGAAACAGTTCTATGAAGCTCGCCGCAAACTGTCCGCAGAATTCCCGGACGGCAAATTTGACCGCCAGAAGCTGGATGCAGAGTATGCCAGATTGGAACAGGAGCATGAAGAAACCTATGCCCAGTTCAAATCCATCCGGGAGGATTCCCAACAGCTTTGGAAAATCAAATCCTATGCGGATTCCGCTCGCAAGAATCTGGAACAGATGCAGCAGCAAAATCACCGTAAGCAGGAACAGGAAATCTGATTCCTTTATTCTGTCATTCAAAAGAAAGGACACTATTTATGAAAGAACAAAAAACAACAATCTTATCGGAAACAGAGAACGCTGCTCCCGAGTACCGCTTCTCTCGGCAATCCGAAAAACAGCGGTGTGGAAACTACTGGTTTGATGAGGACGGTCAAATCCATGTGAAGAACCTCTCCGCATACTGGATTCCCCAGCTTACCATCACGGAAGAAATCTCCGGGACAGTTTACACCGTCACCAGCAGCTTTGAGGGAACGGAGAATCTGCTCCGCAAGCTGGAGCGCATCACCGCCAAAAAGTTTACAGAAAAAGCGGAGGATACCCAATGACAAATGCCAAGAATTTTGATACAATAGAGCCAACCAATCCTGTACTGACAGTTGCTCCATCGAAGGAGGAAACAGAAATGTTAGGAGCAACCGAAAAAATCACTGCTCTCTATTGCAGACTGTCCCAGGAGGACGAGCGGATGGGCGAATCCCTGTCCATCGAAAATCAGAAGTCCATCCTTTTGCAGTATGCCAAAGAGCATCATTTCCCAAACCCGGTATTCTTCGTAGATGACGGCTTCAGCGGTACGAATTATGACCGCCCCGGCTTTCAGAGTATGCTGGAACAGGCGGAATCCGGCAAGGTGGGGATTATCCTCTGCAAAGACCTTTCCAGACTGGGCAGAAACTCTGCACTGACCGGACTGTACACCAACTTCACCTTCCCCCAGAACGGCGTTCGCTTCATCGCCATCAATGACGATTTCGATTCCGCCGATCCCAACAGTGTCAACAATGACTTCGCCGGAATCAAGAACTGGTTCAACGAGTTTTACGCCCGTGATACCAGCCGGAAAATCCGTGCCGTCAACAAGGCGAAGGGCGAGCGGGGCGTTCCGCTGACCACCAATGCTCCATACGGTTATGTGAAAGACCCGGAAAATCCCAAGCACTGGATCATTGACCCGGAAGCCGCCAAGGTTGTAAAACACATCTTTGACCTGTGCATGGAAGGGCGTGGCCCATCGCAGATTGCCAACCAGTTGAAAGCGAAAAAGGTGCTGACCCCAACGGCATATCAGAAAAGTCATGGGAGGAATCTTCCCAATGCTGTCCCTGAGAATCCGTGTAGGTGGAACTGCAACACAGTAGTTCACATTCTTGAGCGGAGGGAATATACCGGCTGCACAGTCAACTTCAAAACCTATACGAATTCCGTCTGGGACAAAAAGCAGCGATTGAATCCAGAGGAGAAGCAGGCCGTTTTCTATGATACACATGAAGCAATCATCCCGGAGGATGTGTTTGAAAAGGTTCAGCAGATTCGTGAGCAGCGGCACCGCAAAACCAAATCCGGCAGAACCAGTATGTTCTCCGGCCTGGTATTCTGTTCTGACTGTGGGGAAAAGCTCTACTATGGCGCAGCCAACAATTATAAGCCGGAAGGTGCTTTCTTCGAGTGTTCTCTGCACTGGAAGCACAAAGAAAAGTGCGGTGCCCACTTCATCCGGGAAAAGGTTTTGAACCATCTGGTTCTGCGGCACATTCAGTTGGTCACCGGCTATATTTTGCGGCATCAGCAGCACTTTATCTCCGTCATGGAGCAGCACCTGCGGGTGGAATCCTCTGAGAAAATGAAAATCGCCCGGAAGCAGTTGGAGCGCAACGAAAAGCGGATTTCCGAACTGAAGCGGCTGTTCATAAAGATTTACGAGGACAACGCCAAGGGCAAGCTGAGTGATGAACGCTTTGATATGATGAGTCAGACCTATGAAGCGGAGCAGAAGCAGTTGGAAGCGGAAGTCATCACGCTCCGGAAGGATTTGGAAGTACAGCAGCGGCAGAACGAAAACATTGAGAAGTTCATCCAGAAAGCGCACAAGTATGTAGGCATTGAGGAGCTTGACCCCTATGCCCTGAGAGAACTGGTGAAAGCAATCTATGTGGATGCCCCCGTCAAGGTCAATGGCAAGCGTACCCAGCACATCCACATCCAGTATGACGGCATCGGGTTTATCCCTCTGGAGGAACTTCTGAAAGAAGAAACGGCGTGACCGAAGCCACGCCGTCCCTTGAAAACCAATGGTTTTCAGATTTTGGAATTTAACTGTCTTACGAACACCCCGCTAAAAGGCGCGGGGCAAGGGGGGTATGATTTTGTCAGCCTATATAGGGGATTAGCCCATGTAAGCCGCCAGCTGCTCCTGAGCAGCGCCGACAAAGTCGTTGATGCCGGCGTCTTCCAGCTTGGACAGGAAGGTAGGCAGAACATTATCGGGGCTCACGGCACCGGACATCAGGTTGAAGGCGTACTCGGCGTAGACGTTGGACAGGGCAGCAGCTTCGGTGCTCAGTTCGGAGGAATCGAAGATGAAGCCGCCCATGGGCAGAGCCTCGGCCGCGTCGTAGTAAGCGGAGAAGCGATCCCAGAAGTCAGCACCCTGCGCGTCGGTGGGAGGCAGGATACGGACGTTGCCCATACCGTTGGTCCAGGGGGAGTAGTTTGCGCGGTTCTCAGGGATGAAGGTGATGGTGCCGTCGCTGTTCTTGTTGTAGGTGAAGCCCTCGGTACCGTAGTTCATCATGGTCATCAGCTCGGAGTCGGTGTTCAGCAGGTTCAGGAACATCAGAGCGCGCTCGGGGTTCGCGGAGGTAGCGGAGATGGCGATCATAGCGCCCTGGCCGGAGGTGCAGTCCATGTAGGCAGCAGTCTCGGGAACCATGCGGACGTCGATGTTACGGGCGGTGGAGAAGTCCAGTTCACAGCCGAAGGCGTAGGACTGGGTGCCGAACAGGTACTCGCCGGCGGACTGGGTAGCGGTGCGGTAGTCGTTGGCGGTAGCGGTGGACTGGCAGCTGGGGGAGATGAAGCCCTTCTGGGCGTACTCATAGGTCTTCGCGGCGAACTTGGCAAACGCATCGGTGGAGAACTTGTTCACGATGGTGCTGCCGATGTCCTTGGAGGGATGCTCGGCGTCATAGTAGTAGGACAGAACAGCGCCGGAGGACAGGTCGCCGGTGATGATGGAGGAATGAGTGACCATTCTCTCAAGAACGACAGGCTCGATCAGCAGGGGGTAGAAATCCTTGCCCTTCTCGTCCTTGGCCTTCTGCATCATTTCGGCGAACTCGTCGGAGTAGTAGTCCAGGCCGGCGGCGCAGACAGCGTCCACGTCATAGCCCAGCTGAGCCAGCAGGGTGCCGTTGACATCCCAGCAGTTCTGGGTAGCGGTGTCCTTCAGGCCGGGAACGGCATAGATGCCCAGGCCGTCGAAACCGTTGGTCTTGGCGCAGTCCCAGATGCCCTCAGGAATGGTGGCCTTCAGCTCGGGAGCGTAGGTGTCCAGCATGTCGTCCAGCTTGACCCAGTAGCCGTCCTTGGCGTACTTGTTGTACTCATCGGCAGACCAGTTGCAGGTGAAGTACATGTCGACCTTGTCGCCGCCGGCCAGAGCGGTAACGGTGGCCTGATCAAAGTCACCCCAGGTGCCCCAGATGGGTTCGATGGTAGCGTTGATCTTATCCTTCAGATAAGCGTTGACGGACTCCATGACCTTCGCGGAAGCGTCGGGAGTGACGGTGCTGCCATGGAACCAGATCTTCAGCGTGACAGGCTCCAGCTCAGCCGCGGTAGGAGCAGCGGTCTCAGCATTGTCAGCAGCGGGAGCATTGTCGGGGGCGGCGGTGGGAGTGGTATTGCCGGAGCCGCAAGCGGCCAGACCGAGTACCATTACCAGAGCCAGCAGCAGGGCCAGTAACTTTTTCATGTGTCTTCCTCCAAATAAAATTTGGGAAGCTCTGATTAAATCGACGAGAGCTGTGAGTGAGAGATTTTTCGTCCAATCGAGGTATCGGAAACGGAGGAATACTGTATGTATTTCCCGTTTTCGATACCGAAGAGTGGACGGAAAAGATCCACTCACGGCCGAAGGCGATTTATTCAGAGGTTCCTTAGGGCAGACAAACCCATTGGGAAAGCGCAGGCGGAATAACTCTGCTCTGCAAGCGTCCTCGGTATTGTAGCGACGGCGAAACTCTTTGAAAGTAATCTCAGCTGTACGTGCCATGATGATGTTCCCCTTTTTGCTTTTGGGAACATTGTAGCATCCTATCTGTCCGATAAATTGGACTTTTTCAGGATATTGTGGCTTGCTGTGTTAAGTCGATAAGCATTTTTATATATTTTAAGGAAGAAACTAGAATGATAAGGATACTATTTATTTGCCACGGCAGTATTGCTGTAAAGGCAAAAGTGCTTGATTCCCTAGCTAATTCCGGCTTTGAGAATTGCATTTTGCCACTTCAGTTCATGGGGCAGACATGACATATGCTGGAAATATTAATGGGTTTCTTTTTGTGGCTCAAGTTGGTTGCGCTTTTTTGCAGTTCGTCTACTTAAAAAGACTTGCATTTGCTGAAAAAGTATGTATAATGAGAGGTGGAAGCGACCGTTTACCGCAGTAAATGTGCAAACCGTATGGTTTGCACATTTTTTCTTTTTATGGAGGTTTTTATGGAAAAGAAGAACAAAATGGAAACTATGCACATGCAGAAGCTGGTGATCAATATGTCCTTGCCGCTGATTGTTTCGCTGCTTGTACAATCCCTTTACAACATCGTGGACAGTATTTTTGTGGCGAAAATGAGTGAGGAGGCGTTAACGGCGACGTCCCTTGCTTTCCCGGTGCAAATGCTGATGATCGCGTTCAGCGTTGGTACCAGTGTAGGTGTGAACGCGCTGCTTTCCAAAACTTTGGGAGCCAGGAATCGGGAAAGGGCAACAAAGATTGCAAATACAAGCATAATGCTCGCACTGATCGGTGGAGCTGTGTTTTCTTTGACGGGAATCTTCTTTGCGCAGAAACTGGCCCGCTCCTTTACGACGGTGGAAAGTACGGCGGCACTTTGCGCAGATTATTTGAGTATTTGCATGATTTTCTGCTTTGGAAATTTCATAGAAACCATGCTGCAGCGCTTTTTGCAGGCAGCAGGTAATACGGTGTTAAGTATGTGTTCATTGATAGCTGGTGCGGTGACAAACATAATACTGGATCCGATCCTGATTTTTGGATTATTTGGGTTCCCCGCCCTGGGTATTCGCGGTGCGGCAATCGCTACGGTGATTGGACAATGGCTGGGAGCAGCGGTAGCACTGCTTTTGAATCGTTTTTGCAACCGGGAGGTTATAGTGGATTTCCGCGGGTTCTGCCCAGAAAAGGAAATTATTTTCGGGATATACAAGGTTGGGCTGCCCAATATTATTACCCAGGCGATCAGCAGCGTTATGGTCACGCTGGTAAATCAGATTTTAATGCCATTGTCCATGTCTGCCGTAGCCTTTTTTGGCGTTTATTACAAGCTGCAGAATTTCCTGTTTATGCCAATGAACGGCTTGGGGCAGGCAGCAATCCCGATTGTCGGCTTTAATCTGGGCGCAAAAAATCCTGATCGGATCCGGGACTGCATGAAAAAGGTATTTCCTATGGCGCTTGGAATTGCAGTTTCCGGAACGGCACTCTTTCAGATGATCCCGGGGCAGCTGCTTTCCCTCTTTTCCCCAAGCGAGGAAATGCTGGAAATTGGAATCCCGGCGCTGCGGATTATCTCCTGGAGCTTTGTACTTGGTGCGGCCACCATTATCTCGGGCTATTGCGCATCCGGACTGGGGTATGGGATCACAACGATGATCAGCACCGCACTTCGGCAGATTCTTGTTCTGATTCCTTGTATTTGGCTGTTCAGTCGCTATGGCGGATTGGGAAATGCGTGGTATGCCATGTGGGTCGCGGAGGCGTGCGGCGTTGCCTTTGCGCTGACCAGTCTGCTTCGCCAGCTGCGAAAGAAGGTCAGGACTCTGGAAAAGACAGCAGCTCTGAGATAACTGTTTTATTCCGCTTGTGCATAAGACCCAGGAAAAAATGAATTGCGTTCAGGCTCAAAAAACAGTAGAATATCGATACGAGAGTGCCATAAAGGGGGCAGGCTGAAATGAAGAAGCTGGATAGGAATGACCCGCACACACGCAGGATACTCACGGCGAGCGCATTCTTTTTGATTCTGGTGATTGGTATGATATATTCATCCCGTAGGGGGGAAGTATCCGACACGACGTACCTGTCATTTTGGTCGTCCGGATGCTTTACGGTCGCAGATCAGGATCAGAAACGGGCGAAAGTGTCTTACGATGAGATCAGGGAAGCTGTTTTTGAGGCTGAGCCAGAGTATGGGGAGCCTGTGAAGGGGACGACAAAGGACGGTATGCGTCTGGGTATATGGGAAAGCCCAACATTCGGATCTTATTGGAATTGCACAGACGTAAAGGTGAAAAGCTGTGTTTGGGTAAAAACGGATGACAGAACATATGCCATTAATGTAGAGAGCGACGAAACGACCAGAGCGCTGTATGAAGCAATTCTGAAAGCGATGGCGAACGTGTCAGAATGAGGAGAAGATTATGGAAAGACTGCGCATCGGTATAGTAGGGGCTGTTGGTCATGCGGAGAAATTTATTCGACTGATCAACAGCTATCCGGAAAGTCAGGTCGTTGTGTACTGCGGCCGGGAAGGCGTGACCGCTGAGATTGCGCGGAGGCAGCGGCTTCCGTTGGAACCGGATTTTGACAGAATGCTGTGGGAATATCGACTGGACGG
>ENA-ORRW01002970-ORRW01002970.1-human-gut-metagenome-genome-assembly--contig:-NODE-2970-length-12888-cov-19.303670_pt1 | contig 12888 bp, 10 predicted proteins | sample MGYA00242183_ERZ509150 | MGnify/ENA primary metagenome ERZ509150 (study PRJEB26280, sample SAMEA2338639) | human gut metagenome | biome: human gut; feature: human-associated habitat; material: faeces... | reverse complement strand
TTTGGTCATCTTCGGTGCATCCGGTGATTTAACCCGGCGCAAACTGATGCCTGCCTTGATAAAGATACATAACGGGAAACGCTTCCCCGAGCATTTTGCCATTATCGGCTGTGCCCGTACTGCATACACGGACGAGACCTATCGTGCCTATCTGAAAGAAGAACTGATAAAATTCGGTTTTCTTACTAAAGAGGAAATGGAAACATTGGACGATTTTCTCTCTACTGTTCATTACCAGTCCATGGACCCAGCTGACGAAACCACTTATTTTCTGTTGAATGACCGTTTGAAGGAGCTTTCGCCTCAATATGAGAATAATGGGAACTATTTGTTCTATCTGGCAACTCCGCCCTTGCTTTATGAATTGATTCCGAAATGTCTGCATGATGCGGGCTTGTTGAAAAAGCCTGGATTAAAGCGTATCATTGTCGAGAAGCCTTTCGGATACGACCTGGCTTCCGCTCAGAAACTAAATAAAATCTATGCCGCTTATTTTAAAGAAGAGGATATCTACCGCATCGATCATTTTTTGGGCAAGGAAACGGTGCAGAATATTATGGTGACCCGTTTTGGAAGTACTATTTACGAACCGATATGGAACCGTAACTATATAGATTATGTAGAAATCACTGCGGTGGAAAATATGGGTATAGGTACTCGCGGAGGATATTATGACGGGGCGGGAGCTCTGCGCGATATGGTACAGAACCATTTGATGCAGTTGCTTGCTATTACTGCCATGGAACCACCGGCCAAGTTTGACAAGAATGGTTTCCGTAACGAGGTGATCAAGGTCTACCAATCCCTTCGTCCGCTGACTGATAAGTATATCCGTGATAATGTTATCCGCGGACAATATATTGCTGGTGATGACCGTATCGGTTATCGTGAAGAAAAGAATGTTCGTCCTGATTCCCGTACAGATACCTACGTGGCGATGTGTCTGTATGTGGATAACTGGCGTTGGCAGGGAGTGCCTTTTTATATCCGTACCGGAAAGCAGATGCCTACCAAGGTGACCGAAATTGTGGTTCATTTCAAACCTGCTCCTATGCAGATGTTCCAAATGAAGGAAGGCTTTTACAAAGGTGAGGAACTGATTATCCGTATTCAACCCGACGAGGGAATTCTTCAGCGCATAGCCATGAAAGAACCTGGTGCCGGTTTCTATATGGGAACCATGGAGATGGACTTCAGCTATGACCAGCACGATCAGGAAACGGGGGATGCGTATGTACGCCTGTTGGAAGACAGTCTGGTGGGTGATCCTACACTTTTTACCCGTTCCGATGCTGTGGACGAGAGCTGGACTTACTTTGATAAGATTCTGGATTATTGGAAGAAGCATCCCGAAACTCCTCTTTATGGGTATCCTGCAGGAACATGGGGACCGAAAGAAGCGGATGTATTGATCAACCGCAGTCATTCCGAATGGACAAACCCGTGCAAGAATCTGACACATTCCAATTTATACTGTAAATTGTAAGTCGTCATCTGTGGATAGTAAATTTAAAACAGCAAACTCTAAGTAATAAATAGTGAATAAGATGATTGACCATAACTTTTATGCGTCGCCTGTACAAGCGTCGCAAACCTTGATAACTCATATATTGGAAGCGATGGATAAAGAGCTTGAACGGCCTTTTACCATTGCTCTTTCCGGAGGGACTACTCCTGCCACACTTTTTGAGGTTTGGGAGCGTGAATATGCCGCATATACCCCTTGGTCCCGTATTTATTTCTATTGGGTAGACGAGCGTTGTGTGCCACCTGGCGATGATCAGAGCAACTTTGGCTTGGCCTATCGTCTGTTGTTTAGTAAGGTAGGTATTCCTGCCAGTCATTGCTACCGTATTGTGGGTGAGGACGCTCCCGAAGAAGAAGCCAAACAGTATTCTTCCATAGTCAAGACCACCGTTCCGACCGTGGACGGTGTGCCTGTTTTTGATTTTGTATTATTAGGGATAGGAGAGGACGGGCATACATCATCCATTTTCCCCGACCATCAGGAACTTCTTACCGCCGGGGAACCGTATGAGGTGTCCGTCAATCCTTATAATAAAACAGTGCGTATATGCATGACGGGACGTCCCTTGATAGAAGCCCGGCATACCTGTTTTCTAGTGACGGGCGAGAACAAATGCAGTATTTTGAAAGAAATCCTTGATAAAAACAAGGAAGGGGTCTATCCGGCATCTTATATTTGGCATCATGCACGTAATCCGCAACTGTATGCATCACTTGTATCATAATATTTCTTTTAGATGAAGAGTTTAAACGAAAATAACTTTCTAGATGGGAAATGAATCAACTATGGATGCTATGTCTCCTATAGATATAAAAAAAGGAGCAACGCCTTGCTCCAACCTTTGTTAACCTTAAATCTAATACTATGAAAAACACAATGCAAAGGTACGGATATTTCGGAAATTTGCAAGATATTCTCTTCATTTTATAGGTTGAAACAATGTTATTTAACATAGAAAGGCATCCTGTTTACAGCTATTTGCAAAACAGGATGCCTTCACTATAATCCATTAAGACTCTTTAATAAGCGTGTCCGTCTTGTTCCAGTTCCTTTGCTGTAATGGGCTTGCGGTCTATGGCACGCCAAGCATAAATAATATAGGCCAGAACGAAAGGTACCAGAATGGAAACGTATGCCATGGTGCGCAGGGTAAATTCGCTGGAGCAACTGTTTGCCAAGGTCAGCGAACTTTGTAGATCGGCTGTGGACGGGTAATAAGCCGTATTATTATATCCCGCACAAAGCAATAAAGCTAATACAGTCAATACAACTCCTATTCCGGTAAACCAGATACCATTGGTCGCAGTCTTGCTGAAGACAGCCCTTCCGATACCCCAAAGTACCCCGACAACGCCTGATAGGAACAATACCAGCAATAGAGGCATATCCATCAGATTGATGAAATACTTGTAAGGTTCCATATAAACTTCTTTTGTCTCGGGATTTACAGCGAAACCATCAGCCAATAAAGTACGGATAACAAATGCCAGAAATAGAATAAGGAAAGGAATAGCATCTGTTATAAGCTGACGGCGGCAGCGGGGGATTAAGTCTTTATCCCGGATGTTATTGATAAAATAAAGATTGCCCAAAAGGCGGGCCAGGAAGAATACGGCAAATCCCAAGACCAGATTCCAAGGATTGGTCAGCGCATCCAGTCCGTGCCATCCGTTTGCCCAACTGCTGATGACAGGCATCAGCTCATTACCCATGTTTCCTTTATTAACCAGGAAATTGGAGCCGGTAAAGAATGTGGCTACCGCACCTCCCAGCAATAGAGGCCCTACAATACCATTTATAACCAGAAACCATTGGTAAGTATGTTTGCCCAGCAGATTGCCCAGCTTGGACTGGAACTCGTATGAAACAGCTTGCAATACGAAACTGAAAAGAATAATCATCCACAACCAGTAAGCACCGCCAAAGCTGGTACTGTAGAACAGCGGGAAAGAAGCGAAGAAGGCGCCGCCGAAAGTGACAAGGGTGGTAAAAGTAAACTCCCACTTGCGTCCTGTGGAGTTTACCAGCAAGGCACGTTCTTCGTCATTGCGTCCCAGCGTGAACAGCAAAGAGTTGCCACCCTGCACAAAGAGTAGGAACACCAACAAAGCACCCAGTAACGATACTAGGAACCACCAATAATTTTGTAGAAATATATAGTCCATAATATTCTAAATTAAAAATTGAGAATTGAATATTGAAAAATAGAATTAGAGAAACTTGAACTAAAAAAAGAATGACTTGATGGCGGAATTAATCTCCTGTATGTAGCCCATTTATTGCGCAGCCTGAATTATTTCCACCTGTTTCATTTATTCCTTAATTCTTAATTCCCTCCGGTCCTTTCTTGATGGCCTTCAGCATGATACCTATTTCAGCAAAGAGCAGAACGGTAAACAATAGAAGGAAGATAAAGAAAGTAAGCTGTACGGAACCTGTCTGCAATTTGGAGATGGCTGCTCCTATAGGCAACATATCCTGTATAGCCCATGGCTGGCGCCCCACTTCGGCTACCACCCAGCCTGCCTGACTGCCGATATAGGCTAGTGGAATAGTCCACAAAGCCACCCGTTGCAACCATCGCATATCAGCCAGTTTCTCTTTTTTCGATACAATCAGTACTATAATAAAGAACAGGATGAAATAACCTCCCAGCCCCACCATGATCCGGAATGACCAGAAAGTAAGTCCTACATTAGGAACCAGATGGGCAGGATCCTTGATATATCCGTAACCAAAATATTTTACGTTTTCGTCCAATGTCTTGCGAGCTGCTGCGGCACTTGCTTCGTCACCTGCCTTATGCGCTTTGCGGAATGCATCCAGGGCGGCGATGGCAATCTGTCCGCGTTTAATTTTCTCTTCGGCCGATAAAGCCGTTGTACCGTCGGGCATCTGATAACCACCTTCCAGCAGATTGTTGATACCCGGTACATAACCGTCTATGTCGTGAGTGGCAAGGATAGAAAGCATTTTGGGGATTTTCAAATCGCCTGCAATGGTGAAGGGTACTCCGTTTCCGCCATCATGCAATCCTTCAGCGGCAGCCATTTTCATAGGTTGCACTTTGGCTACCTGTACTCCCGAAATATCCCCCGTCCATGCAGTGACGAGAGAGGCGAACAAACCTACGGCGGCAGCAACTTTAATACTGCTCAGAGCGAACTCCTTCTGACGGTTGCGCAGTAAATACCAGCAACTTATTCCTACTACAAAAACGGCTCCCAGTATCCAGCTGCTTAACACTGTGTGGAAGAACTTGGCGATAGCCATGGGAGAGAGGGCGACAGCTGCAAAGTCCACCATTTCATTTCTTACTGTTTCGGGATTGAAAGCCATCCCTACGGGGTATTGCATCCAGGCATTGGCGACCAGAATCCACCAAGCGGAGATCGTTGCTCCCAGTCCGGTGAGCCAGGTGGATGCCAGATGGAAACGCTTGCTCACTTTGTTCCAGCCGAAGAACATGACGGCAATGAAAGTGGCTTCCATAAAAAATGCCAGGATTCCTTCGATAGCCAGTGGGGCTCCGAAGATATCGCCCACAAACCAGGAATAGTTACTCCAGTTAGTTCCGAACTCGAATTCCAGAATCAGACCGGTGGCAACACCTACGGCGAAATTGATTCCAAACAGTTTCATCCAGAATTTAGCTGTGTTCTTCCAGAATTCCTTACCTGTTGTTACATAAAAGGTCTCCATGAGCCCCATTATCACAGCTAATCCCAAAGTGAGAGGTACGAAAAGCCAGTGATACATGGCCGTTAGAGCGAACTGTGCTCTTGACCAGTCAATTAATGAAGTGTCAATGTTTTCAAACATAACTTTCTGATTTATTTAAATGTTTATGGATTTGCCCGTTCTATTAACTCCTCACCTACATACTGTTGCTTCTCTTCCGTTGTCTTCCCGCCAAGGAAGGAGGGAAAGAAGAAAAGTTTTAGAATAAAGAACATGATGAATAGTTTGATAAGAATAATCGTCCAAAGGGTACGTCCCAAGGTCATCTCGCGAAAGCCGTCGCGATAGAATATCCAGATGCGTGTCAACAAAGAATCATTCATAAATTTATCTTAAAGTTGTAATAATTACAAAGAAAAACACTTTATCGGTAAAAAGCAAGTTTTTGTCCATAGAAATATTCCACAAATCTATATTTATTGCTAAAAAAATCACAGTCCTCTACTTTTGTACAAACAAATTAAATAGTAAAAAGGATGAGACAACGAGTAGTATATTTCGTAATGATTTGGGTCGCGGTCACTTCGGTTTCCGCGCAAGAGGCCAAAAAGTGGACGCTGGACGACTGTATTGACTATGCATTGGAGAAAAATATCCAATTGCAGCAGGACAAAATCTCACTGGAAGAGAGTTCTGTAGACGTGAAAACCGCCAAAGCCGCACTATTTCCCAGTCTGTCGTTCAGTACAGGACAGAATGTGACGAACCGTCCGTATCAGGAAACCAGTAACACGGTAAGCGGAACGGAAATCATCAGTAGTGACAGTAAAACCACTTATAATGGAAACTATGGTCTGAATGCACAATGGACATTGTGGAATGGTAACAAACGGTTGAATGCCATCAAACAAAAGAAGACGAGTCAGCAGATTGCAGGGCTTACCGTAGCCGAAACAGAAAACTCTTTGCAAGAGCAGATTGCACAAATATTCATCCAGATACTTTATGCCGACGAGTCGGTGAAAATTAACCAGAACACCTTACAGGTGAGCCAAGCTACATACGACAGGGGCAAAGAACTCTTTCATAAAGGAAGTATTTCAAAAGCCGATTTGGCACAATTGGAATCACAGGTAGGCAGTGACAAATATCAGTTGGTGATCTCCGAAAGTTCCTTGCGTGACTATAAATTGCAGTTGAAGCAGTTGTTGGAGCTGGATGGTACGGAAGAAATGGATTTGGTTCTTCCCGAATTCGCCGATGAACATGTTTTGCAACCGTTACCTGCTCAGGAGGATGTTTATCAGCAGGCTTTGGCATCACGTCCGGAAATTCAAAGCAGCAAGTTGAGCATAGAGAATTCCAAATTGGACATATCAGTGGCTAAAGCCGGCTATCTCCCTACCATCAGTCTGAGTGCATCTACGGGGAGTATGACAAACAGTGCCAGTGATAATAGCTGGAGCAAACAAATGAAATATGGCTGGAATAATATGATAGGATTGAATATAAACATTCCGATTTTTGATAATCGCCAGAACAAAAGTGCTGTGCAGAAGGCACGTTTGCAATATGATAGTAGTCTACTCGATTTGATAAACAAGCAAAAGGAACTCTATAAGAATATAGAAAGTCTGTGGTTGGACGCTACTAATGCTCAAGAGCAATATGCGGCGGCTGAGAGTAAGCTGAAAAGTAGCCAGGCCAGTTATGAGATGGTCAGCGAGCAATTCAACTTGGGAATGAAGAATACCGTAGAGTTGCTTACCGAGAAAAATAACCTGCTCAGTGCACAGCAGCAACGTATTCAGGCCAAGTATATGGCTATCTTGGATCGGACTCTACTGAACTTCTATGCAGGTCAGGATATAAAATTATAATCATAACGCTATACATATTATATTATGGAAAAGAAGAAAATGATTCTTACTACAGCGGTAGCCGTAGTGGTCGTGGCAGGCGGTTACTGGATGCTTGGCGGACCGGAGGGAAAAAGTACGGTCGATTTCGCAACGGAAACCGTAACGAAAGGTAATGTCAGCAATTTCATTACTGCTACCGGGACCATAGAGCCGGTGACAGAGGTGGAAGTGGGTACGCAGGTATCTGGTATTATTGACAAGATTTATGTGGATTACAATTCTGTGGTAAAGAAAGGAGAATTGATAGCCGAGATGGATAAAGTGACACTGCAAAGTGAACTTCAGTCGGCAAAGGCCACTTATGACGGCAATGAGGCCGAGTACGATTACCAAAAGAAATTATATGACCGCAACCGTAAACTGCACGAGAAGCAATTAATCAGCGATATGGACTATGAAGAAACGGTTTATAATTTCCAACGTGCCCAAAGTGCATTGGAGCAAAGCAAGGCGGCTCTGGCAAAGGCTGAGCGTAACCTGTCATACGCAACCATCACCTCGCCTATCGATGGAGTGGTGACCAGCCGTGATGTGGAAGAAGGACAGACCGTAGCATCCGGTTTCGAAACTCCGACACTGTTCACCATCGCTGCCGACTTGACCAAGATGCAGGTGGTGGCCGATGTGGATGAAGCCGATATTGCCGGGGTGGAGGAAGGAGCCCGTGTAACCTTTACCGTGGATGCTTATCCCGACGATGTGTTCGAAGGAGTAGTCAGACAGGTTCGTTTGGGAAGTACGAACAGCACGAGCAGCAGCTCTTCAACAACCACCAGTACCATTGTAGTTACTTATGAGGTAGTGATAACAGCTGATAATCCCTATTTGAAACTGAAACCGCGTCTTACCGCCAACGCTACCATTTATACATTGACCAAGGATAATGTGTTGACCGTTCCCAACAAGGCTTTGCGCTTTACTCCCAACAAAGACATAGTGGGAGGTCGTAAGATAAACGATTGTCAGAGCAGTCATAAAGTGTGGACACTGGATAACAATACCTTTACCGCCCATCCTGTGAAAATAGGTATTACTGATGGCAGCAAGACAGAGATTGTGAGTGGCATCACTGAAAATACGCCGGTAGTGACAGAAACGGTAGTGAAAGGTGCTATGCCTGGAATGGAAGAGCCGTCTGCCGGAGAAGGTGAGAGAAGTCCGTTCATGCCAGGCCCTCCGGGAAGCAATAAGAAAAAGAACAAGTAATAAAAGGTAATGCTTCCGTTTACATTGAAAGAATAAATCATATGAAAAAGATAATCGAATTACAAAATATAAAACGGAACTTCCAGGTAGGCGATGAAACCGTCCACGCTCTGCGTGGCATCTCTTTTACCATTTATGAAGGAGAGTTTGTCACTATCATGGGTACTTCTGGTTCCGGCAAGTCCACTCTGCTGAATACTTTGGGATGTCTTGATACCCCTACCAGTGGTGAATACCTGTTGGATGGTGTGTCCGTGCGTACCATGAGCAAACCTCAGCGGGCTGTGTTGCGCAACCGTAAAATAGGTTTTGTATTTCAGAACTATAATCTGTTGCCTAAGACGACTGCCGTAGAGAATGTGGAGTTGCCCTTGATGTATAACTCGTCCGTATCGGCTTCCGAAAGACGGAAACGTGCCATTGAATCACTGATAGCCGTGGGGCTAGGTGACCGTTTGGAACATAAATCCAACCAAATGTCCGGCGGACAGATGCAGCGTGTGGCCATTGCCCGTGCTCTGGTGAATAATCCTGCCGTTATTTTGGCTGATGAAGCGACCGGTAATCTGGATACCCGTACCTCTTTCGAAATTCTGGTACTTTTCCAAAAGTTACACGCCGAAGGCCGTACACTTATTTTTGTCACTCACAATCCCGAAATAGCCCAGTATAGCAGCCGTAATATCCGCTTGCGTGACGGACATGTAGTGGAAGATACCATCAATCCTCAGATACTTTCGGCCGCTGCCGCGCTGGCTGCCTTGCCCAAGAATGATGAGGACTAACCATAAAAAAGAATCATTATGAACGGAACGAATCTATTTAAAATAGCTCTCCGGGCTCTTGCCAACAACAAGCTCCGCGCTTTCCTCACCATGTTGGGGATCATCATCGGTGTGGCATCAGTCATTGCTATGCTTGCCATCGGTCAGGGCTCGAAAAAGAGCATCCAGCAACAAATCTCGGAGATGGGGTCAAACATGATTATGATTCATCCGGGAGCAGAGATGCGTGGAGGGGTCCGCCAAGACCCTTCGGCCATGCAGACACTGAAACTGGAAAATTATGAAAAGTTGAGCGAAGAGTGTACTAATCTCTCCGGCATTAGTCCCAACGTTTCTTCTTCGGGACAACTTGTTGCGGGGGCCAACAACTACCCGTCTTCGGTGAGTGGTGTAAGTATGGATTATCTTACCATACGTCAGCTCACCGTGGAACAGGGGGAGATGTTTACCGAGAATGACATCCGTACGGCAGCCAAGGTTTGTGTTATCGGTAAAACCATTGTCGATAATCTTTTTCCCGACGGATCGGATCCGATAGGGAAAGTGATTCGTTGTAATCAAATTCCTTTCCGGGTAATTGGTGTGCTGAAATCAAAAGGGTATAACTCGATGGGCATGGACCAGGACGATGTGGTACTGGCTCCTTACAGTACGGTGATGAAACGATTGCTGGCACAGACTTACCTAAGTGGAATTTTTGCTTCGGCTCTGACAGAAGATATGACCGATGAGGCTGTAGATGAGATAACGACCATTCTGCGTCGTGAACATAAGCTGAAAGAAACGGATGATGATGACTTTACCATCCGCACCCAGCAGGAGCTGAGTAGTATGCTCAACACTACAACAGACCTGATGACTACCTTGTTGGCTTGTATTGCCGGTATATCTTTGGTGGTCGGTGGTATCGGTATCATGAATATCATGTATGTGTCTGTAACAGAGCGTACTCGTGAAATTGGTTTGCGTATGTCGGTCGGGGCTCGAGGAGTAGATATCCTGAGCCAGTTTCTGATAGAGGCTATCCTGATCAGTATCACGGGGGGGCTGATAGGAGTGATTATCGGTTGTGGAGCCAGTTTTATGATTAAAACGATAGCACATTGGCCTGTATTTATCCAGCCTTGGAGTGTGTTGCTTTCATTTCTGGTATGTACCGTCACCGGTGTGTTTTTCGGATGGTATCCGGCGAAGAAAGCTGCAGATTTGGATCCGATAGACGCTTTGCGTTACGAGTAGGGATGAAAAGGTGTGGGGGTGAAGCAGAATTGATTTATGGGAATGCTAGTTGGGTTCCGGTCTTTTCCCGATTATCTGTTTATAATGTTTTTTGTAAATCAATTTTGCTTCACTGATTCCTGCCAGTCTTATTTTATGGAATAAGAATCATGGAAATCTTATTTCTAATCTAATCTTTCTTATCTTTGCCTGTATGAAACAGTTATTTTCACAACGACGTTTTTTGGAAATGAGTATCCATATTGTCAGTTGGTTGCTCGTTTTTGGCTTTCCGCTTGTATTCATGGACCGTGGAAGCGGCTTCAATCTGGCCCAATTCTTGAGGCATAGTTGTGTTCCTTTGTGCTATTTTATTATCTTCTATGTCAATTACTTGTGTCTGGTTCCCCGCTATATGTTCACGGACGAAATGCGTAAGTATATTCTGAGCAATGCCGTGCTGATACTTTGTCTGAGTGTGCTTCTTCATGTATTTCTGGAAAGTATAAGCGCTCCTCCGCCTCCTGAGTTTGCACGTCATATTCCGCCCCGTTGGATATTTTATGCGCGGGATATGGGGATGATGATTTTTGTTGCCGGATTGGGTGCGGCCATTCGTACCAGCCTGCGTTGGCGTCAGGCGGAAGAGCGGTTGATAGAAGCGGAGAGACAAAAGACGGAAGCGGAACTGAAAAACTTGAAGAACCAGTTGAATCCTCATTTTCTGCTCAATACATTAAATAATATCTATGCTTTGATTGCTTTTAATAGTGACAAGGCACAAGAGGCAGTACAAGAGCTGAGTAAATTGTTGCGGCATGTGCTTTATGACAATCAGCAGACTTTTGTTCCGCTTGAAAAAGAATTGGACTTTATCCGTAATTATGTAGCTCTGATGCGTATCCGCTTGCCACAGCAGGTAGAAGTGAGTGTGAATTTGGAGGCAGATTCTGGAGGTGCGTTGCAAATCGCTCCCCTTATTTTCATATCGCTGATAGAAAATGCCTTCAAGCATGGTATCAGCCCCACGGTAGACAGTTTTATCAGTATCTCTATCTTTGGGCATACGGATGGTACGGTGAGATGTGAGATCCTTAACAGCAATCATCCGAAGTCCGGGCAAGATAAAAGTGGAAGTGGAGTGGGGCTGGAACAGGTAAGCAAGCGGTTGGAACTGATTTATCCGGGACATTACGAATGGATAAAAGGGATCAGTGAAAACGGACAGGTATATTCTTCTATATTAACTATACAGACTAAAAGTTTATGATACTGAATTGTGCTATTGTAGATGATGAGCCGCTGGCTTTGGAATTGCTGAAAAGCTATGTGGAAAAAACGTCTTTCCTCCGGTTGGTAGGGAGGTATTCCAGTGCGGTGCAAGCTATGACAGAAATTCCTCTTCACGAGGAGGTGCATGTCTTGTTCCTTGATATTCAAATGCCCGAGTTGAACGGTTTGGAGTTTTCACGCATGGTCAGTCCTGAAACAAGAATTATTTTTACTACTGCATTCGGACAGTATGCCTTGGATAGTTATAAAGTCAATGCCTTGGACTATTTGTTGAAACCTATCAGCTATGTCGATTTTTTGCAATCAGTGAATAAAGCGGTGCAATGGTATGAATTGAAACAAAAGGCGGATAATGGTGTTGATGCCGATGAGGCGGATGATTGTATATATGTAAAAAGTGATTATAAATTGCTCCGAATTGCTTTAGACCGGATATTGTATATAGAAGGGTTGAAGGATTATATTAAAATACATGTGGAGGATGAGCCGAAAGCTATCCTGTCACTTATCAGTATGAAAGCTATGGAAGAGAAGCTTCCTTCCAGTCGTTTTATTCGCGTACATCGCTCGTTTATAGTGCAAAAGAGTAAAATTAAGGTGCTTGATCGGGGGCGGATTGTTTTCGGTAAAGAGTATATTCCGATTTCCGATAGTTATAAACAGGAGTTACAGATATATTTGAATAGTCATTCTGTTTGAAAAATGTGATATTTGAATGATAAAAGTTGATATTTTGTCGATATCCTTTTGCAAAAAAGAAATAATCTTTTTATATTTGCAGCATAGACAAGGGAAGTTGTGAAACTTCTTAATAGAATAGTTTAGTTAAGTCTAGTTTAGTTTTTGTGTTGTAAGTGCTCCCATCGTAAGCGAACGAATGGGAGCACGTTTTTTAGATACCTGCAGGGGAGAAGTGTTCTGTTTCTGCAACAAATCCGGAGGTTGGTTTGTTAATTATGGCATAAATAGAAATAATTCTCCTTATGAAAAGAATAATCCCCATACTGATTGCTATACTTATCTGTTTTAGTGTAGGCTGTACTGCTTCTTATTTTCAGTCGGAGTCTATACTCAACTGGTATCCTGCATTGGAAAAACCTTCTTGTACCCCCCCTGATATAGCTTTTCCCATTGCTTGGAGTTTTATCTATCTGTGCATGGGAATTTCTATCGGGTTGATTTGGCATATATGGACAATAAGGGGTCAGCGGATTTTCCTGGTTGGTAAGCTTTCTTTTAAGCGTATAGCCTAGCC
>ENA-ORRW01002969-ORRW01002969.1-human-gut-metagenome-genome-assembly--contig:-NODE-2969-length-12889-cov-3.503974_pt1 | contig 12889 bp, 10 predicted proteins | sample MGYA00242183_ERZ509150 | MGnify/ENA primary metagenome ERZ509150 (study PRJEB26280, sample SAMEA2338639) | human gut metagenome | biome: human gut; feature: human-associated habitat; material: faeces... | reverse complement strand
GATACAGAATGATACGGCCTATGGGGAGCGTTATCAAATCGTTATCAAAAGAGAGATATAAAACCGCAAAATCGTTGTGCCGCAACGGGTTCGGAGTTTCAAAAACTCACTCCCACTCAATAGTCGCGGGGGGCTTGGAGGTAATATCGTAGACGATGCGGTTGATGTGGGGCACCTCATTGACGATACGGACGGAGACCCGGTCCAGCACATCGTAGGGGATCCGGGTCCAGTCGGCGGTCATGAAGTCCGTGGTGGTGACGCTGCGGAGGGCCAGAGTATAATCATAGGTCCGGCCATCGCCCTGCACACCTACGGAGCGCATATTGGTCAGCACTGCGAAATACTGACTCATGGCGCTCTCCAGATGCGCCTTGGCGACCTCGTCCCGGAAGATAAAATCCGCCAGGCGCAGAATATCCAGCTTTTCCTTCGTCACATCCCCCAGGCAGCGGATGGCAAGGCCGGGGCCGGGGAAGGGCTGGCGCATCACCAGATACTCCGGCAGACCCAACTCACGGCCCAGCTGCCGCACCTCGTCCTTAAAGAGCATCCGCAGAGGCTCGATGATCTCCTTGAAATCCACATAATCCGGCAGACCGCCCACATTGTGATGGCTCTTGATCACGGCTGCGTCACCTGCGCCGGACTCGATCACATCCGGGTAAATCGTACCCTGAGCCAAGTAATCCACCTGGCCGATTTTTTTGGCTTCCGCCTCAAAGACCCGGATGAATTCCTCGCCGATGATCTTCCGTTTGCGCTCCGGCTCGCTGACGCCGGCCAGCTTGCTCAAAAACAGCTCCTCCGCGTTGACCCGGACGAAGTTGATGTCCCACTTTCTGAAGGCCTCCTCTACCTCGTCTCCCTCGTTGAGACGCATGAGGCCGTGGTCCACAAATACGCAGGTCAGTTGATTGCCTACGGCCTCCGCTATCAGCGCTGCCGCCACGGAGGAATCCACGCCGCCGGAGAGGGCCAGCAGTACCTTGCCGTCCCCCACCTTTTCCCGGATCTGACGGATGGCAACATCCTTATAATCCCCCATGGTCCACTGCCCCTTTGCGCCGCAGACCTCATAGAGGAAGTTGCGGAGCATGGCGGTGCCGTAGGCGGTGTGATTCACCTCCGGGTGGAACTGGACGCCATAAAAGCCCCGGCGCTCGTCACAGATGGCCACATTGGGACAGGCGTCGGAATGGGCCACCAGTTCAAAGCCCTCCGGCACCTTCTCCATATAGTCGCCGTGGCTCATCCAGGTAACGCTCTCGGCAGGCAGGCCCTTGAACAGCTTGCAGTCGGTTCTGAAATAGGTCTCCGTCTTGCCGTACTCCCGGGCGGAATCCGCCGTAGCCGCCGTCACCCGGCCGCCCAGATTGTGGGCGATGAGCTGACAGCCGTAGCAAATGCCCAGAATGGGGATCCCCAGCTTGAAGATCTCCGGGTCCGCCTGCGGGGATGCAGGATCGTACACACTGTTGGGCCCGCCGGTAAAGATAATACCGATGGGGGCCATCGTCTTGATCTCCGCCACCGGGGTGGTGTAGGGCCTGACCTCGCAGTATACGCTGCATTCCCGGACCCGCCGGGCGATGAGTTGATTATACTGACCTCCGAAATCGAGTACTAAAACGGTTTGTGATGCCATAGAGACCTCCTGAAAAATAAATTCAGATATTGCGGCTTTATGCGTTTTCACGCTCCAGCGCCGCTTGGACAAAGCCCTTGAACAGCGGATGGGCATGGTTGGGCCGGGACTTGAATTCCGGGTGATACTGAACGCCCACAAAGAACGGCTGGTCCGCCAGCTCCACCGTCTCCACCAGCCGCCCATCGGGGGACAGCCCGGAGAGGACCAGTCCCGCGGAGGTGAGGGCCTCCCGGTAGTCGTTGTTGAATTCGTAGCGGTGGCGGTGACGCTCGGAGATCTCCAGCGTGCCGTAGCACCGCTCCATGGTGGTGCCGGGCCGGATCACACAGGGATAGGCCCCCAGCCGCAGCGTGCCGCCCTTGTCGATCTCGTCGCTCTGTCCCGGCATGAAGTCGATGACCTTGTTTTCGCACAGTTCGTTGAACTCGCCGGAATCCGCGTCGGCGATCCCAGCGGCGTGGCGGGCATATTCGATCACAGCGATCTGCATTCCCAGGCAGATGCCGAAATAGGGAACATGGTGCTCCCGGGCGTATTTCGCCGTCAGGATCATGCCGTTGATCCCCCGCTGGCCGAAGCCGCCGGGGACGATGATGCCGTCCAACGCGCCCAAAACCGCCTCCGCATCGCTTTCCGTAATGGTCTCGGAGTCGATCCAGCGGATGTCCACCTCAGCCCCCAGAGCATAACCCGCATGGCGCAGTGCCTCTGCCACGGAGAGATAAGCGTCATGAAGCTGGACATATTTTCCAACCAGACCGATGGTCCCACGTCTGTCCGCATGTTTGATCCGCTCCACCATGTGTTCCCACTCCGTCAGCTCCGGTGCCGGGGCGTCGATGCCCAACTCCCGGCAGACCACAGAGGAAAAGTTGGACTGCTCCAGCATCAGCGGTGCTTCATACAGGCAGGGCAGCGTGATGTTCTCAATGACGCAGTCGGGCTTTACATTGCAGAACATGGAGATTTTCTGAAAAATAGAAGGCTCCAGCGGCTCGTCGCACCGGAGGACGATGAGGTTGGGATTGATCCCCATGCCCTGAAGCTCCTTGACAGAGTGCTGGGTGGGCTTGGACTTGTGCTCATCGGAGCCCCGGAGGAAGGGCACCAACGTCACATGGATAAAGAGGCTGTTCTCCCGGCCCACCTCCAGAGAGATCTGCCGGACGGCCTCCAGAAAGGGCTGGGACTCAATGTCGCCGATGGTGCCGCCGATCTCGGTGATGACCACGTCGGCGTCCGTTTGCTTACCCACCCGATAGACAAATTCCTTGATCTCATTGGTGATGTGGGGGATCACCTGCACGGTGGAGCCCAGATACTCCCCCCGGCGCTCCTTGTTCAGAACGTTCCAGTACACCTTACCGGTGGTAAGGTTGGAGTATTTGTTCAGATCCTCGTCGATGAACCGCTCATAGTGACCCAGATCCAGATCCGTTTCCGCGCCGTCCTCGGTGACGTAGACCTCGCCGTGCTGATAGGGGCTCATGGTGCCGGGGTCCACGTTGATGTAGGGGTCCAGCTTCTGAGCGGCCACCTTCAGCCCTCTTGTCTTTAAAAGGCGGCCCAGAGACGCCGCAGTAATGCCCTTACCCAACCCGGATACCACGCCGCCGGTCACAAAAATGTATTTCGTCATACGTCCTCCTCCGAAAATTTCACGTTCTGTCTACGCAGTCCCGCTTTGGCAGTTTTTATTTATAAGTCGACAAGATCTGCTCCGCCACGGCCCGCTTCGTCACACAGCGATCCATCGCCTGCTTTTCGATGTATCGGTGGGCCTCCTGCTCCGTCATATTCAGTTCCCCGATCAGCAGCCACTTGGCCCGGTTCACAAGGCGGATCTCCTCCATTTTTTCCTCAATGGTGGCATTCTTCTTTTCCAGCCCCCGCAAACGCTCCCGGGTACCGCACAGCAGCCGCATGGATTGGGTAAACAGCTGGGTCGACATAGGCTTGGACAGCACCAGAACGCCCTGTGGCGTCAGCCGTCCGTCAATATCCGGAAAATGCTCTGCCTTCACCAGCAGCAGTACCCCGGCGGCGCTGTGCTGGCAGATATCCTGCGCCAGTCGGGTGCCGAACTCATCCGGCAGCGGCGTGTTGATCACCACCAGATCGTAGCTGTTTTCCAGCAGCTCCCGGCGGGCACCGGCGGCGTCCGTCAGCACCGTGACCGGCCAATAGAACCGCTCCGGCAGAAGGCCCCGGACGGATTCATTGAATTTTGCGGAGGCGGACACCACCAGAACGCTGTACGCATGGCCAAGTTCCATCGTTGTCCCCCTCCTTTTCTATGTTTTTTGCCGTGTGCTTTCTGTTCGGTCAGGTATAGTATTGAATGATCGCCGCAGGAAGATGTTCTTTGATAAAATCACTGGCGGCGGCCGCTGCCTTGGCCTCCGCCCAGGTCTCCGGCAGTCTGCGGTACCGGGCCCGGATCTCCTCCGGCGCCGTGTAGAGGTTCAGATCCGCCGCAGGCGGCAGCTGCATGTTGTGAGCAACGCCCTCCATTCCCGCCCGAATCAGCAGAACAAAGGCCAGATACGGGTTGCACAGCGGGTCCGGAGACCGCAGTTCCGCCCGCCGGTATTCCCCCACCGCCGCCGGGACCCGGATGAGCTGAGAGCGGTTCTCAGCGGACCAGGAAAGATAGCCGGGTGCCTTCCAGCTTCCAAAGCGGCGGTAGGATTCCTCCGTGGGGTTCAGGAACGCCGTCATGGCCTCCACATGGGCCAGCACCCCGGCAAGGACCTGGGGCATCACGTCCCGCTTATCCTCGCTGACAGCGGAGAAGTTGATGTGCATTCCGTTGCCCGCCTTGTCTGCCAGAGGCTTGGGTCCGAAATCGGCATACAGCCCGTTCTGGGCCGCCACCGTATCCACAGCCGCCCGGAAGGTCACGGCGTTATCCGCCGCAGTGACCGGGTCTGCATAGCGGAAATCAATTTCGTTCTGGCCGGGGCCCTCCTCATGGTGAGAGCTTTCCGGCCGGATGCCCATGCGCTCCAGCGTCAGGCAGGCCTCCCGGCGGACATTCTCCCCCTTGTCTGCCGGGGCAATGTCCATGTAACCGGCACGGTCATAGGGAATTTTGGTAGGCTCGCCGTCCTCGTCCAGCCGGAACAGATAGAATTCCATCTCCGTTCCGAAGGCAAAGGTCAATCCGGCCTTTTTGGCGTCCTCTACCGTTTTTTTCAACAGGCTCCGGGCGTCCGCGCCGATGACGGTGCCGTCTGGCTGGGTCACGGCGCAGAACATCCGCACCACCCGTCCATGCTCCGGCCGCCAGGGCAGCACACAGAGGGTGGACGGGTCCGGGCGCAGCAGCAGATCAGAGTGGACCTCCCCGCCGAAGCCGGGAATGGCGGAGCCGTCGATGGCAATACCGTACTGGAAGGCCCGGTCCAGTTCCTCCGGCATAATGGCGATATTTTTCTGGCGGCCCGCCGCGTCGCAGAAGGCCATGCGGATGAACTTCACGTCCTCCTCCGCCGCATACTGCTTGATCTCCTCAACCGAATACTGCATATTGTCTCCGCCTTTCCGTTATGGTTTCCGTATGCATGCCCGGCGATCCAGGCCCCCTCATTTTTTGATGCATCTGTTATAGCACACCTTTTTATAAATTTACAATATGTAAAACAGAAAAAATCACGGTTTTCCGGGACTTATTCTCCGTCATGCTCACATATTTGGGCTACTGCTGCCGGTCTGGTCTCCTGTCCTGTTTTGCGCTCTGCGGCGATCCTTTTCAAACCGCCTGCCCGTTTAGGCCACGCTGCAACAAAAAAGGCGTCCACTTCCAACGGGAGCCATGCTCCCGCTGAAAATGAAGGCCTTTGCTCATTTTGTATTCAAAAAAGACCTGATTCAACAAATTAGATTAAATCGTACCATGTGCGTCCGCGCTTGTCAATCATTTTTCTGTCGAACACGGTGCAAAAAGGAGGGCCTTCGCCCTCCCTTTTGTCCTTGGCTGCCTCTTATACCGTGCCGGTGACGATCAGCTCGCTGACGCCGGGGGTCACGGCCCACGCCCCGGTCACCGGGTCCTGGGTATACGTGGCCGCAGGGACGGTGATCTGCCCCGCTGTTGTAGCGAACAGACCTGTGGTCCCGTCATAGGTGTACTGCGTACCGGCAGTCCAGGGCGCACCGTTGTAGGTCACCGTGAGACCGTTGAGAACCGGATCGAAGGTATCCCGGAGGATCACATCGTCCGTCGCGGTAACGGGAGTATTGCCGGTGTTCTGGATGGTAAAGGTGTAGGTGATCCGGCCGTTCTCCGCTACCACCGTGGGATTCAGCCCCTTGGTGATGGACAGTCTCGGGCTGCTCACCGCGCCAACTGTCTCCTCCGCCGTCACAGGTGCGGCCAGCCCGCCGCTGGTCACGGTGATGGTGTTGACAATACTGGACTCCGCTGCCAGCGGCGCGTAGCGGGTCACCTCCGTCTCGTAGATCACAAGGGCGCTGCCCCCGGCAGGGACCGTGATGCCGGTAACGGTCATGGGCGGTCCGGCGTTGACGACCGGAGCGGCTTGCAGCGCGCCGTTCACATAGTACCGAACGCTGCCCGGCAAATAGGCCAGCGGATACAGGGTCGCTCCGCCAAAGGCGTAGCCGCCCAGGTTGTCGGAAATGGTCAGACCCGTCAGGGGCGTGACGCCGCTGTTGGTAAGGCTGACCACATACGTGACCGTCCCACCCGGCTCGTAATTCTCCCGCACCGCCGTTTTCGCGGCGGTCAGGACCTCCCTCAGCTCCCCGGTGACAATGTTGGAATTGACGGTGCCGCCGGTATAGGTGAGGGTCGCCATATTCTGAAAGGATGTGGGCATAAAACAAGCCTCCTTAAAATCGCTCAGATTCGCGCGTCTGCGCGTTCCATTCTATGCGCCGGAACAGCACACGGTCCCCCGCCATTCTCTAAAAGCAATAAAAAAAACAGCCCACCTTTGGCACTTTCGGAAAAAATCTGGTTTTGCTGTGGGAAAGCGTTGATTTTTTTGGGGAACCGTGCTATCTTGATAACAAGCGAAATCGTTTTCTTGCGGATGTAGTTTTCGCATGTCTGTTAACGGACACAGAAAAATCCGTTTGCGCTTTCGCCAACCTTTTCCCCGCAAACCATTTTCTATTTGTACGCTTATCCAAATAATGATCCTAAATATTCATAAGGAGGACGTTTTATGTTTGATCCGAAAACTGTTTCCCTGGGTATTGCTCCCATCGGCTGGTGCAATGACGATATGCCGGAGCTGGGTGCCGAGAACACCTTCCAGCAGACCGTCAGCGAGATGGCTCTGGCCGGCTTCACCGGCTGCGAGATCGGCAACAAGTATCCCACCGACCCCGCTGAGCTGAAGAAGGCTCTGGACCTGCGCGGTATGCGCATCGCCAGCCGCTGGTATTCTTCCTTCATCCTGACCCGTTCCATGGAGGAAGAGGAGAAGGACTTCATCGCCAACCTGGACTTCCTGGAGGCTGTCGGCGCAAATCACATCAACGTCTCCGAGCAGAGCTACTCCATCCAGGGCAAGGTGGACGTGCCCATCCTCACCGGCGGCCACAAGCATGTCATGAACGATGAGGAGTGGGATCGCTTCTGCAAGGGTCTGAACCGTCTGGGCCAGATCGCTTCCGAGCGTGGCTTCAAGCTGTGCTTCCATCATCACATGGGCACCGTGGTCCAGACCAGCGAGGAGACCGACCGCATGATGTCCAACACCGATCCCCGGTATGTGTTCCTCTGCTATGATACCGGCCACTTCACCTTCGCCGGCGAGGATCCCCTGGCCATGCTGAAGAAGTATGTGGACCGCGTGGGCCATGTCCATCTGAAGGATATGCGTCTGCCCGTGGTGGAGGAAGCCCGCAAGAACAACTGGTCCTTCCTGCAGTCCGTCCGCAATGGCGCTTTCACCGTCCCCGGTGACGGCAACGTGGACTTCGATCCCGTGTTCAAGGTGCTCTCCGACGCCGGCTATCAGGGCTGGCTGCTGGTGGAGGCTGAGCAGGATCCCGCCAAGGCCAATCCTCTGGAGTACGCTATCAAGGGCCGTACCTACATCCGGGAGCACACCGGTCTGTAAATCGCGCGATGGGAGGGCCCCGGTCCTCCCCACCGCGTTTCCATACCACTTTTTGACATCAAACAGGAGATGTTTCCAATGACTTATTTCAATAAGAACAAGGAACTCAAGCGGGGCTACAACGCCTATATCGACGAATCCACCAACTACATGGGTACCCTGATGAACGTGGGCCTGCTGGTGATGGAGGACGGCGACACCTATACCTACGAAAGCGCCGACCGCGAGGTTGCCATCCTGCTTTTCGAGGGCAAGGTCACCTATGAATACGCCGGCAAGACCGTTGAGGCCGACCGCCCCAACTGCTTCCATCACGAGGCCTACTGCCTGCTGGCTCCCAAGGGCACCAAGATCACCCTGACGGCTCACAGCCACAGCGAGCTTTACATGCAGGACACCCTGAACGAGAAGGATTATGAGCCGGTCATGTACACCCCGGAGACCGTCCAGACCCAGCACGCCGGTTCCAAGGGCGAGCTGATGGGTGCTATGGAGCGTGAGATCAAGACCTTCTTCGACTATGACAACGCCCCCTTCTCCAACATGGTGCTGGGTGAGGTGCTGAACCGTCCCGGCAAGTGGTCCTCCTATCCTCCTCATCATCATCCCCAGCCGGAGGTCTATTTCTACCGTTTCGACTATCCTCACGGCTTCGGCGCCGGTTTTGCCAACGGCGATGTTTACAAGACCGAGCAGAACGGCTGCGCCGTCATCAACCACGGCTTCCACTCTCAGGTGGTAGCTCCCGGCTATGCCATGTGCTACGCCTGGGGTATCCGGCATCTGGAGGGCGATCCCTGGCTGAAGACCCGCATCGACGACAAGGAGCACGAGTGGCTGTGGAAGCCCGATGCCAATGACCACATCTATCCCAATCATTGATCGGAGGTAACAAAAGCATGAAAACTGTCCGTTTGACCATGGCGCAGGCTTTGGTCCGTTTTCTGGAAAATCAGTACATGGAGGTTGACGGTGCACAGCACCGCTTCGTCCGCGGCGTGTTCATCATTCCCGGCCACGGCAACGTGGTGGGTCTCGGTCAGGCGCTGAGCCAGGAGGCCAAGCACCTGGAGATCTATCAGGGCAAGAACGAGCAGGGCATGGCCCAGGCCGCCGTGGCCTTCGCCAAGCAGATGAAGCGTAAGCAGATCTGCGTTGCCACCTCCTCCGTGGGCCCCGGCGCCGCCAACATGGTCACCGCCTGCGGCACCGCCACCGCCAACAACATCCCCCTGCTGGTGCTGCCCGGCGACACCTACGCCTGCCGTCAGCCCGACCCCGTTCTGCAGCAGGTGGAGCACACCAACTCCCTGGCTACCACCACCAATGACGCTTTCAAGGCTGTGTGCCGCTACTGGGACCGCATTGTCCGTCCCGAGCAGCTGATGAGCGCTATGATCAACGCCTTCCGGGTGCTGACCGATCCCGCCAACACCGGTGCGGTCTGCGTTGCCATGCCCCAGGACGTTGAGGGTGAGGCTTATGATTATCCCGTGAGCTTCTTCGCCAAGCGTGTCTGGCGTCTGGAGCGCCGCCCCGCCACCGAGGCCGCTCTGGCTGACGCTGCCGAAGCCATCCGCAAGGCCAAGCGCCCCATGATGATCTGCGGCGGCGGCGTCCGCTATTCCGAGGCGCACGCCGAGTTCCTACACTTTGCCGAGACCTTCGGTATCCCCTACGGCGAGACCCAGGCGGGCAAGTCCGCCACCGACTGGCTGCACCCCCTGAACTTGGGCGGCGTGGGCACCACCGGCTGCTCCGCAGCCAACGAGATCGCCCGGAAGGCCGATCTGGTCATCGGCGTGGGCACCCGCTACACCGACTTCACCACCGCTTCCAAGTGGCTGTTCAAGGATACCTGCAAGTTCGTCAACATCAACGTCTCTGAGTTCCAGAGCCTGAAGATGGAGGCTGTCCCCGTGGTGGCTGACGCCAAGGAAGCCCTGCCCCGTCTGGAAAAGCTGCTGGAGGGCTATCAGACCGCCTATAAGGATGAGGTCAAGGTCGCCAAGGAGAAGTGGATCGATGAGCTGAACCGTCTGGATCACATCACCTTCTCCGATAAGAAGAGCTGGAAGCCGGAGATCAATGACGCCAACGCCGATTCCGCCAAGCGCTTCGCGCAGGACGTCAATGCCCAGCTGACCCAGACCTCTGCTCTGGGCGCCATCAACGCCATGATGAGCGAGGGCGATGTTGCCATCGGCGCCGCCGGCTCTCTGCCCGGCGATATGCAGCGGATGTGGCGTCCCACCGGCGTTGACACCTACAACATGGAGTACGGCTATTCCACCATGGGCTACGAGGTGGCCGGCGCTCTGGGCGTGAAGCTGGCCATCGGCGACAAGCACGAGGTCTATTCCTTCTGCGGTGATGGCAGCTTCAATATGCTCCACGGTGAGCTGATCACCGCCTGCCAGGAGCACAAGAAGATCAACATCTGCCTGTTCGACAACGCCTCCTTCGGCTGCATCAACAACCTGCAGGTTGGCCACGGCAACGTTACGCTGTGCACCGAGCTGCGCTATCGCAACAAGGATGGTCTGTTCGGCAACTTCATGAACATCGACTACGCTAAGGTGGCGGAGGCTTACGGCTGCAAGAGCTACACCGTCCGCACCATGGAAGAGCTGGTGGCCGCCTTCGAGGATGCCAAGAAGGTAAAGAACATCCCCGTCCTCTTCGACATCAAGGTCCTGCCCAAGACCATGACCGACGGCTATTCCTCCTGGTGGCGCGTGGGTGACACCGAGGTGTCCGAACGCAAGGAGAACCTGGCGGCTTATGCCGACCTGCAGGCTCACCTGAAGGAAGTCCGGAAGTACTAAGATCATTTTTATTTACGAAAACCCATCCAAATTATAAAAAAGGAAGGTTATTAACATGGAAAAGGTATTGAAGATCGGCATTATCGGCTGCGGCGCTATCGGCAAGGATCACTGCCGCCGCATCATTGAGACCGTCCCCGGTGCTACCGTTGTGGCCGTGTCCGACTATGTGGCCGCCGCCGCTGACGACACCGCCGCCAAGTACGGCATCAAGTCCTACGGCAATGACTGCGACGGCATGATCAAGGATCCCGAGGTTGAGGCCGTGGTCATCACCTCCATCGACCCCACCCATCATGACTATGTCATGAAGACTCTGGCTGAGGAGAAGTGGTGCTTCTGCGAGAAGCCCCTGAGCCAGAACGCCGCTGACTGCGAGGACATCATCAAGCGCGAGCAGGAGATCGGCAAGCGTCTGGTGCAGGTGGGCTTCATGCGTCACTATGACCGCGGCTATGCCGAGATGAAGCGCATCATCGACTCCGGTGAGATCGGCAAGCCCCTGCTGATCAAGTGCTGCCACCGCAACGTTGCTCAGGGCCCGGGCTTCAAGACTGAGAACGGCGTCACCAACGTGGCCATCCACGAGCTGGACATCTGCCGCTGGCTGCTGGGCGATGAGTATGAGGACGTACAGTGCGTCAAGGTCCGTCAGAGCTCCAACTCCAACAAGGGCTATGACAACCCCCAGGTCATGCTGATGCGTACCAAGAACGGCTGCTTCATCGACGTGGAGGTTCAGGTTGCTGACGGCTACGGCTATGACATCCAGTGCGAGGTCGTCTGCGAGAACGGCACCGTGAAGCTGCCCGATCCCTACGCTGTGGTCCGCCGCTCTCGTCCCGCCGGTTGGGACAGCGTCCAGCCCGCCGAGTCCATGCCCATCATGACCGACTGGAAGGAGCGCTTCATTGAGGCCTATGACATCGAGTTCTGCAAGTGGGTGGAGTCTGTCCACGCCGGCAAGCTCACCGGCCCCTCCTCCTGGGACGGCTATGTGGCCTGCGTGGCTGGCGATGCTCTGAACGCCTCCCGCGGCACCTCTCAGTTCATGAAGGTTGAGACCATGGAAAAGCCCGAGATGTACAAGTAATCTCACCCCATCCAATATAAAATACGGAGCCTGACCAATGGTCAGGCTCCGTGTTTTTCCTTTTTCTGCAAATGCCGGAGTTTTCTCCGGCGCTTTTGCTTTTTCGATACAAACGTGGTTCAGCGTTCAAACAGCTTCCTCACTCCACTTCTAAGTGAACGGACTTATGAAACTGAGGCTCCACTAGGCCGGGGATCTCCACGGCGTCGGTAAAATACAGATTCTCGACGTACTCTTGCAGCAGGGACACCACATAGGGATGGGGCCGTTCATCAGGCCGCCGGGCCGCCACCGTCACCACCGCCGTTTTGGGCTGGAGCTTTTCCAGCAGCTTCCGGGAGGTGGAATCGAAGGAGGCATGGTGTGGCACCTTCAGAATGTCACAGGGGGTCAGATTCACGGTCTCCCACACATGGGCATAGGCGTCTCCGCCCAGAACGATCTCCTTGCCGTGGTAATACAGCCGCTGGCGCAAAGAGCACACGTTCATGGATTTGGCCCAGCGCACCAGTTCATATCCGTTCCGCTCTCCGTTGAAGGCCGCGTCATAGATCTCCTTCTGCCGCCGGTACAGGGCCGGTTCGCCGCAGAGGATATCCATTTTCAGGTCCGGCGTCAGCTGGAGGGAAATCGTTTCCGTCCCCGGCACCAATTCAAACTGCTTGATACGGCCGGGGTGGCTTTGCAGCGCCTCGGTATAGATCTGGAGGCAGAGAAGGGCGTTTCTCGCAGCCTTGGGCAAGTTGTTATCCGGATGGAAGGGGGCCAGCTCCGGGGCATTTTCCGGTGGCAGATAGGTGGTGTAAAACCGGTCGATGGTCACGGCGTCCAGCACCCGGCTGAGGCCACCGATGTGATCCCGGTGGAAATGCGTAGCCAGAGCCACGTCCAGATGGGTCACGCCCAGTTCCCGGAGAAAATCTCCCGCATAGATCCGCTGAGACCGGGGATCCAGTTCTCCCGGATGATCGTCCCGCACCAGACAGTCATGGCCAAAATCCACCATCAAGGCAAACTTCTGCTGCGTTCCCTCCATCTCCCGAATGAGAATACAGTCTCCGTTGCCTATGTTGATAAAGTCCAAAGCCAGCATACGCAGTCCCCCCCACTATGTTGTTGTTACAAAGATACCATACCGCGTGAACGTTTACAACGAAAAGCGGCCCCTGCGCCAGCCAAAATTTCCCTTTGGATTTTGACAGTTTCCACAAGAAACCCG
>ENA-ORRW01002952-ORRW01002952.1-human-gut-metagenome-genome-assembly--contig:-NODE-2952-length-12962-cov-10.112962_pt1 | contig 12962 bp, 11 predicted proteins | sample MGYA00242183_ERZ509150 | MGnify/ENA primary metagenome ERZ509150 (study PRJEB26280, sample SAMEA2338639) | human gut metagenome | biome: human gut; feature: human-associated habitat; material: faeces... | reverse complement strand
AAGACAGCGGCCTCTCACGCCGTTAACGTGGGTTCGATTCCCGCACGGGTCACCAGGAAGAGCACCATAGCGTAAGCTAGGGTGCTTTTTTGTATGTCTAAAACCACTCGCTAGGCGAGTGGTTCGATAAAGATTATATCGATGAGTAATGAAACTCAAACGAAGGATTTTGGAATAGTACCAGTAGGGCAATTCCAGACTGGGTTATTGGCGTATCGCCGGTAGTCCTGTATTAAAAGGTTCCATTGCAAACGAAAGACTCGCAGAAGCAGGATATTTTAGTATCCTCAGGCGCTATTACAAGTCCTTGCACTTATGCGGTTGAATCGCCGTGTACCGGTCGGTACGTACGGTGGTGTGAGAGGTCGGCTCTTTAGTTAAGAGAGCCTCCTACGCGATTCTTTTAGGTAAAAAAGCAAACAAACAGAAGGCTTCATTCAAATGCATATAGCGGCTATTTATTTCATACAGAGACAAGTAGCGGCACAGAACAGATATAATAAAAGAAGCTATAAAAAGCAGGTATTCACGTGGAGGACGATATCGTTTCTACATGAACACCTGCTTTTTTATTTATTATTTACTGGTGGAATAAATAGTGATAGCCAAGTATTCATCACTGACCCAACCATAAATCCCATTGTAATATACAACAACCCAGTCAGGCACATTGCTGCTATAGCCGCATTCCCATACGATGATACCGTAGGGGATATTATCCATTTTTTCATAATTTGTACCGGGACCTTTACGCATAACCAGCCCATGATCAGCAGTGGTGTAGGTACAAAGGCTATCAATTCGGCTAAGCGTTACATCTGGTGCAACGCATCCATCCGGCAGAATAACGTTGGCATTGTTTTCGGTATAATCCTGTACTTGCAGCAAGCCCCAAAGGCCATTCTGTTTTGCCCATACGCAGCCATCGCGCGCGGGGGCTAAATCTTCATATTGCCCAGCGGAAATTATCTCATTGCCGTAAACATCCAGAACCAGCTTTTGTCCGGATTGGGTTTTCACAACTACCATGCCAGATAAGTCTGCGTAAGGATATTCAACAGTTTCGTTCATGATGGACAAACTCATCTGCGGCTGATAAATGCAGGGGATTACTAAAGCACCGCTTTGGTCGCAATATCCCCAGTTACCGGCTGCATCCTTTACCGCGATTAAAGATTCACCGGCCATACAGGCATCCTGGTAGTCGAAATCGGTTAAAATTGTACCGTTTTTATCCGCAACGGCAAAAGGTGCAGAATTGTCAACAAGATAGCCGGCATATTCATCATCCCAAATGCCTTGCTGGATGCCAACCAAATCAGGAGCATACACCTGTTCGATGGGCGTGCCACTAAATGTATAGACACCAATAGCAGAACGGTAAATCTGGCTGTCACCTAAAATCCACTGGATGCCATACCCGCCGTGCCCGCCCAGCATGGTTGTAAAAGGCATTTGTTGGGCAACCAGCTCCTGGTTAATCTGTTCTTCCAGGGCATTCAGCTTCTGGTAATCGTATGTATCATCTACCCCAATGGAGAGCTCCTGCTCACCATACAGGTACGGGATGCTTTCTGACAAATCTTCCAGAAAAGCATTACAGTTGGCAGCATTAAACAGGCTCCAGCGTTCGCCCTTGCGCACAGCGTACAGATTTCGGGCAGCGGCGTAACCGGCAGTGTGGGTTTCGCGGGAGAAGAGAGGAATCATCTCGTCAAAATCATATTGTGGCGGTAACTTCCAGTTGGCATTGCTAGTGGATGGTATAGCTGTGGCAACAGCTTCACTGGTCGGGGAAAGAGCAGCGGAGGAAGCAGGCTTATTTTCTGGCGCTGCAGCACAAGCGGTAAGCATTATTGCGGTGATAACACTGGCGGAAAATGAGAATAACTTCCTTTTCATGGCTTTTCACTCCTTGCGTAAATGATTTTTCGGTAAGATGAAGAAGTAATATAAGAAAGTGAATTCATAAACCCTATAATATCTTATTTTATCAAAAATATCTGCTAATGGGAATAGCTAACAATTCTACATGGATAAATTTGGATAGTATGACAAAGATTGCAGAACTGGAGTGAAAGTCCGAATTATGGGATGAGTGATCTGCTACAATAGAGAAAAGCAAAACAGAAGGGAGTTTGATTATGCACCAGGAGAAAAAGATGCTGGCTCATATCAGTGAAGACGGAACCCGCGTCCAAACGGTAGCGGACCATTTGCAGGGAACGGCAGTCCTATGTGGGCAATTTGCAGCAGCCTTTGATGCCCAGCAACAGGGAACTTGGCTTGGATTACTGCATGATATTGGTAAATATAGTACAAAGTTTCAAAAGCGCCTGCAAGGTGGAGAGAAAGTGGATCACTCAACGGCTGGTGCACAGGTGGCTGCCCGATATGGTCAAATCCCACTGGCTTTTGCTATTGCGGGACACCATAGCGGCCTGCCGGATGGAGGAGGCCGAAGCGATACCGCGCAGGATGCGACAATGTTTGGGCGATTGAAAAAGAGCGTTGAACCCTATACCCAATGGACGAATGAGATTAAACTGCCGTCCATACCGCCCCAGCCGGAAATGATGAAGGAAAATCGTTTTACACAGGCATTTTATACCCGGATGTTGTATTCCTGCCTGGTCGATGCGGACTATCTGGATACGGAAAACTTTATGAGCAGCCCTAAACCGCGCGGACAAGGCCAGACAATGGATGAACTGCTGAAAAGGTTGAACCAATATACCGCAAAATGGAGCCATCCCCAGGGAACCTTGAATCAGCGCCGCAGTTCAATTTTGAGTGCCTGTACAGCGGCAGGGCAAACAGGGCGGCGCGGCCTTTATTCCCTGACCGTTCCTACAGGCGGGGGAAAAACGGTAGCGTCATTGGCATTTGCGCTTTCGCTAGCTGTAAAGAACCATATGGACCGGGTTATTTATGTGATCCCTTATACATCCATTATTGACCAGACCGCGGATGTGTTTTCGGAAATATTAGGAGCAGAAAATGTTTTGGAACACCATTCAGGGGTGGACTACTCTGCCAAGGAAGATGATGAGCCGGCAGCCTACCGCAAAGCATTGGCGGCGGAAAACTGGGATGCTCCGGTGGTGGTTACCACATCCGTGCAATTCTTTGAATCACTTTACGGCAACCATGCGTCACAATGCCGTAAATTACATAACATTGCAAATAGCGTGGTCATTTTTGACGAAGCACAAAACCTGCCGGTTCCTTATTTGCGCCCCTGCGTTGCGGCAATCGCGCAGCTGGTACAGCATTACCGCGCAGCAGCGGTGCTTTGCACGGCCACACAACCAGCTTTGCAGCCCTTGTTTGATGAACTGGCGCCTGGGCTGCAGATGACGGAACTTTGCCCACATCCCAAAGAGCAATATCAGGCATTCCGGCGTACAACGCTAAAAATGCGCGGAGAGTTGGAACAAAGCCAGCTTGGCGCAGAACTGGCAGCGCAGGAACAAGTGCTGTGTATTGTAAACCGGAGAAAAACAGCACAGGAATTATACAATAACCTGCCCAAAGAGGGCAGCTACTGCCTGACAACATTGCTATACCCAGCCCATCGCAAACAGTTATTGCAGGAAATCCGGGAACGCTTAAAAGATGGGCTGCCCTGCCGTGTGATATCAACTTCTTTGATCGAAGCGGGTGTTGATGTGGATTTCCCGGCTGTGTACCGCGAGGAAGCAGGTTTGGATTCCATTTTGCAGGCGGCGGGGCGCTGCAATCGAGAGGGAAGACGCCCGGCGGAGCAGAGCTTGGTACAGATTTTCACATTGGAAGGGCAGCATGTACCGCGCATGCTGGAACAGAATGTATCCGCAACGCAAAGCGTCCTGAAAAAATATGCAGATCTGGCATCTCTGGAAGCAATCGAAACATACTTTCTGTTTTACCGTACCTTAAAAGGAGATAAAAGACTGGATGAACAGCAAATTCTGCAAGGGTTCGAGCAGGATATGGAAGGGCGCATTTTCCCCTTTGCAACAGCGGCAGAGAGGTTCCGCTTAATTGAAACACCTGCCGTGACCGTATACATTCCCCAAGGGAAAGGGGAACATTTGCTTGCACGATTGCGTGCAGGAGAGGTGAGCAAAACTTTGTTCCGTCAACTGGGGCAATATGGTGTTCCGGTTTACCCGGAACATCTGAAAACGCTGGAGAATGCCGGGGCGGTTTGCCAAATCAGTGAAGGCATATGGGAATTAACGGACGGAAGCCTTTATGATAACAACACGGGCCTTGCTATGGAAGCTGAAACGGGAGAAGCCTGGTTTGCATAAAGCAAGAACGGCAGGGAGCCTGCCCTGCCGTTCTTGTGCGATAAAGTAAAATCAACTATTTCTATCCACGGCATAAGCTGCCGACACAATTTATTATAAAAGAAAACCGAATGAAAAGCAAACAAAAAGTATACATGATAAAAGGATTGACATTTGGTGCCAAGTAGCGTATATTGAAACTATAGCAAAAATATAAATTAAAAACAAATGAAAATAGAAATGCAAAGGAGTTGATGCAGATGATCCAGCTGGAAGTATGGGGGAATTATGCTTTGCTCTCGAGGCCTGAGCTAAAAGTCGAAAGGGTTTCATATGAAGTCCTCACCCCTTCCGCGGCACGCGGCATAGTAGAAGCAATCTATTACCACCCCGGCTTACGGTGGAAAATCCGGAAAATCTATGTTATGAACCCAATCCGCTTTACCAACATCCGTCGGAACGAAGTAAAAAGCAAAATTCTTTGTTCCGATGTACGCAGCGCGATGCAGGGAACAGGGAAAGAGCTTTACCTTGCCACGCCCCAGCAGATCGTTCAGCGTGCAGCCATGGTGTTGCAGGACGTTCATTATGTGATTGAGGCAGAATTTGAGATGACTGACCGTGCGGCACCGAGCGACAATCCGGGAAAGTTCCAGGATATTGTTACCCGGCGCATGTCCAGGGGTCAGTGTTTTCATACCCCTTATTTTGGGTGCCGTGAATTTCCTGCCGCATTCCGCGCATGGCCCGGCGGGCCAATCCCGACCATTGAGGAAACACGGGATTTGGGATTCATGATATATGACTTTAACTACACTGACCCGCAGAACATAACCCCGATGTATTTCCATGCAAAATTGGAACATGGTGTGTTGAATGTGGCAGACTGCGAGGTGTACCGATGATTTTACAGGCTTTGGTACAATACTATGAAGATTTGCTGGCCAATGGCAAAATCACGCGCCCCGGTTGGACAAGCGCAAAAGTCAGTTGGGCTTTGGAACTGGATGAAAACGGCCAACTGATGGCATTGCACCCCTTGCAGCAAGAGGAAAAGCGCGGTAAAAAAACAGTGCTTGCTCCATGTCAGCTGCAAGTTCCGGAACAGGTTAAACGCTCTAGTGGTGTGGCAGCTAATTTTTTGTGTGATAACAGTGCTTACATGCTCGGCATTGACGGAAAAGGCAAACCGGAGCGTGCAATGCAGTGCTTTGCCGCTGCAAAGGAGCTGCATCTTGCCATTTTACAAAATGTTCCTGGTCAGGCGGCACAGGCAGTGCGGAACTTTTTTATAAACTGGGACCCCAAGGCGGCGGAGCAGAATCCAGCGCTGGAACAAAGTCTCAAGGAACTTTACAAGGGTGGCAATCTGGTATTTCTGATTCGGGAAAACTATGTTCAGGACGATCCGGAAATACAGGAAGCCTGGCAGCGGCAGTGTGATAAGAACACGGATGCACCGGAAATCCGATGCCTGGTTACAGGGCAAAAGGCACCGCTTGCCCGCCTGCACCCGGCGATTAAAGGCGTGACCGGGGCACAGCCTTCCGGCGCATCGATTGTTTCTTTTAATGCGGACGCTTTTTGCTCATACGGACATGAACAGGGGGGCAATGCGCCGGTTGGCAGTTATGCGGCCTTTGCCTATGCACAGGCATTAAACTATCTGCTGGCAGACAGGGAACATGTTCAGCGCGTGGGCGATACCACCATTGTCTGCTGGGCAGCAGGTGGTGAGACCGCCTACCAGCAGGTAGCAATGGATGCATTGTTTGCCATGGATGCGCCTGTCAGCGAAAGCGATGTGCGAAATGCAGTGGACAAGCTGGTCCATGGACAGAGTGTAGAGTGGCAGAACGTGACACTTGACCCACAAAGGCACTTTTATGTGCTTGGTTTGGCCCCTAATGCGGCGCGCCTCTCGGTTCGCTTTTTCTGGCAGGATACATTTCAAACGCTGCTTGATAATGTGCAGAAGCATTATGACCGCTTAGAGATTGTGCGCCCCGCTTATGATAAATTCCCGCGGCTGGGGCTGTATTGGCTGCTGCAGGAAACCGTCAACACCAATTCCCGCAGCCCATCGGCAGCACCGCAGCTGGCGGGCGATGTTCTGCGTGCAATCCTGAATAATACAAGGTACCCGGCAACCCTGCTGGATGGCGTTATGATGCGTATCCGCGCAGAGCAAAAAGTAACACGCGGCCGTGCCGCTATTATAAAAGCATACTACCTGCGTAATGAAGATCCCCGTTGCCCAAAGGAGGTATTAACTGTGGAAAATAACAAGGAAACAAATTATCAACCGTATGTTATGGGTCAGCTTTTTGCTGTGCTGGAAGCAATCCAGATGGCGGTAAACCCGGATATCAATACAACCATCAAAGACCGCTATTTTAATGCGGCGGCATCCACCCCAGCTACTGTATTCCCGACAATTCTGATGCTGGCACAAAAGCATATGCAAAAAATGAGCAAGCCACAAAAGATTTATTACGATAAGCAGATCGCTGCGCTGGCGGGCGGAAAACTGGAAGGAAGCTTTCCCGCACGGCTGACTCTGCCGGAACAAGGCGCTTTTATCCTTGGCTATTACCATCAGACACAGGAACGCTATACAAAGAAAGTGGAGGAATAACAATGGCACAGGCAATCAAAAACCGGTATGATTTTGTAATTCTGTTTGACGTTGAAAATGGGAATCCGAACGGCGATCCGGATGCAGGCAACATGCCGCGCGTTGACCCGGAAACGGGATATGGCATTGTTACAGATGTCTGCTTGAAACGTAAGATTCGCAACTATGTCGAAGTAGCCAAAGAAGATGAAGCAGGATACCAGATTTACATTAAAGATCAGGTCCCCCTGAACCGCAGCGATAAAAAAGCACTCGAATACTTGGGCATTGATGCTGATGCCAAGGATGCCCTGAAAGTCGCCAAGAAAGATGACCCGGAGTTGGACCGTAAAATCCGGGACTTTATGTGCCAGAACTTTTATGATATCCGCACATTTGGCGCCGTTATGACAACCTTTGTAAAAGGCGCACTGAACTGTGGGCAGGTGCGTGGCCCTGTTCAGTTGAGCTTTGCACGCTCGGTAGACCCTGTTCTCCCGCAGGAAGTGACCATTACCCGTATTGCCATTACGACCGAAGCGGATGCGGAGCGTAAAGGCACCGAGATGGGCCGCAAGTATGTGATCCCGTATGGTTTGTACCGTGCAGAGGGCTATGTTTCGGCCAACTTGGCCCGCAAAACTACAGGATTCTCAGAGGATGACCTGCAGCTGCTGTGGCAGGCAATCCTGAATATGTTTGAAAATGACCACAGTGCAGCCCGCGGCAAAATGGCAGTTCGGGAACTGATCGTGTTCAAGCATGATTCGGAGCTGGGCAATGCGCCGTCCTATAAACTGTTTGATGCAGTGCATGTCACGCGTGCCGAAGGGGTAGCCTTCCCGCGCAGTTACCATGACTATGTGGTAACGGTGGATGAAAATCTTCCCGCAGGGGTAACGTGCGAGAGGCTGTCGTAATGGCTTCCCCAGATGATTACCTGCTGATGTCCGGTATCCAGCATTTTAGCTTTTGCCGCCGTCAGTGGGCGCTCATACACTTGGAACAACAATGGTCCGAAAACCAACGCACCGCCGAAGGCCGCCTGCAGCATACCCGCTGCCATGATGTTACCCTGACGGAAAAACGCGGCGATTTGCTGATCGCCCGCGGTATGAGGGTCGTCAGCCACCGCTTAAAACTGACCGGCGACTGCGATGTGGTAGAGTTTCACAAGGATCCAAACGGCGTGTCATTGCAGGGCCGCCGCGGCCTGTGGCAGCCCATGCCCGTGGAATATAAGCATGGCCGCAGCAAGGTAAACGATGCCGACCGTTTGCAGCTCTGCGCACAGGCCATGGCGCTGGAAGAAATGCTGGTGTGCGAGGTGCCGGAAGGGGAAATCTTTTATGAAGAAACCCGGCAGCGGGAACATGTTTCCCTGACACCGGAACTGCGCAGCACCGCGCAGACCATGGCGGATGAGATGAACCGCCTGTTTGCGCGCGGCTATACCCCAAAAAGCAAACCCGGCAAGCATTGCAATGCCTGCTCACTGAAAGAGCTTTGCCTGCCGGCGCTGTATCAGCAGGCAGACCCGGCGGCGTATCTGCGGGAGCATATTGAGGAGGGCGCGCCATGAGAAAGCTGCTCAACACCCTGTTTGTCATCAATGAGGACGCTTACCTGACATTGGATGGCGAAAACCTTGTTGTTACCCGCAATAAGCAGGAAACCCACCGCTATGCCCTGCATACGCTGGAAGGCATCGTCTGCTTTACTTACGCAGGTGCCAGCCCCGCTTTGATGGGAGCTTGTGCCCGGCGGGGCATTGACCTTTGCTTTTTTGACCCGTATGGCAGATTTCAGGCCCGCACCGTGGGGGAAGAACGCGGCAATGTGCTGCTGCGTCAGACGCAGTACCGCGTGTCGGATGACCCGGCCCAGAGCTGTCGCTATGCCCGGAGCTTTATCCTTGGTAAAGTGTATAACGCACGCGGGGTGCTGGAACGCGCAACCCGCGATCATCCCCAGCGTGTCCCGGTCGAAAAACTGAAACGCACCTCCACCCAGCTGGCCGCCGCGCTGCCGCTGATACAGACCAGCGATGATCCAGAACAGCTGCGCGGCCTGGAAGGCGAGGCAGCCCAGCGCTACTTTGACTGCCTGAATGACCTGATTCTGCAGCAAAAGCAGGATTTTGTGTTTGAGGGCCGCAGCCGCCGTCCACCGCTGGACAATGTGAATGCGCTGCTTTCATTTGCCTACAGCATGCTGGCGCGGGAGTGTGCATCCGCCTTGACCGCTGTGGGCCTGGACCCTTATGTTGGCTTTATGCACCGCCCGCGCCCCGGCCGCAAAAGTCTGGCACTTGACCTGATGGAAGAACTGCGGGCGGTTTATGCAGACCGGCTGGTCATCAGCTGCATCAATCAAAAGATCATCACGGCAAAACATCTGCAAAAACAGGAAAATGGTGCCGTACTGCTGACGGATGATGGCCGCAAAGCTTTCCTGACCGCATGGCAGAACAAAAAGAAGGAAGAGATCACCCATCCGTTTTTGAAAGAAAAACTGCCCTGGGGGCTGGTGCCCTATGTTCAGGCGCTTTTGCTGGCCCGTGCTCTGCGCGGCGACCTGGAAGTGTACCCACCGTTTTTCTGGAAGTGAGGTGCCGTTATGTTGGTGCTTGTAACCTATGATGTCAACACCGAAACAGCCGCCGGTCGTCGCAGGCTGCGCAAAGTAGCAAAAGTCTGTGTAGACTACGGCCAGCGGGTGCAAAACTCCGTATTTGAGTGCCTGCTGGATGCCGCGCAATACACGATGTTCAAAGCAAAATTGACCGAACTGATCGATTCGGAATCGGACAGCCTGCGCTTTTATCAACTGGGAAACCATTACAAAAGCAAAGTCGAGCATGTGGGTCTGCACCCGGATTTTGATCAGGATGGAATCTTGTTTGCTTAGTGCGAGGGGAAGGCAATCATAAAATTCCCGGTTCCTTCGCACCAAAAAATATGAAAAAAACAGGGGCAGAAAGGGTAAAATGCAGCCTTGCCTGTCAGCATGAAGATGCAATCCCCATAAAATTTGTTTCATATGCGCAAAAGTGCCCCACTGTTTTGTGCACTTTTGCTGTCGCTCTCCGCAAGGAGAGCGTGGATAGAAATTGTAGCTTGGCTTGACTATTCTGAAGAGCTCCTGGTCGCTCTCCGCAAGGAGAGCGTGGATAGAAATTGCCAAAGCTGCTGCTCTTGCCCGGACTGCTGACCGTCGCTCTCCGCAAGGAGAGCGTGGATAGAAATACAACCGTTTTGGCCGTCCTATTGATGTACAGTGTCGCTCTCCGCAAGGAGAGCGTGGATAGAAATAACACCGTGTCGGCGAGTTTCAGGGCGTGCACTAGTCGCTCTCCGCAAGGAGAGCGTGGATAGAAATTTTGGCATCTTTTGATTCTAAGCTTGATACCATGTCGCTCTCCGCAAGGAGAGCGTGGATAGAAATATAGAGAGAACCATCGTCGAGGGGAATCCAAACGGTCGCTCTCCGCAAGGAGAGCGTGGATAGAAATCTGTGGTGGGGCGTTCGGAAGGCTGTCGGCTCCCTGTCGCTCTCCGCAAGGAGAGCGTGGATAGAAATTTGTTTTTTGCGGCCCTCAAGGGTCGGGAAAAACTGTCGCTCTCCGCAAGGAGAGCGTGGATAGAAATAGACGCGCCTGCAAGCGCCCCATAGCTGGAATCAGTCGCTCTCCGCAAGGAGAGCGTGGATAGAAATCAAAAATCATAGTTAATTTATACGGATTGACAAGTCGCTCTCCGCAAGGAGAGCGTGGATAGAAATTTTCCAGATTCTAGGGGGTGATGTTTTTTGTATGGTCGCTCTCCGCAAGGAGAGCGTGGATAGAAATGATGGGCTTGGATGGGAGGTTTAAGTTATGATGGTCGCTCTCCGCAAGGAGAGCGTGGATAGAAATTTCTGGCAGTCTTGATGACATCCTTGCTGGTGTCGTCGCTCTCCGCAAGGAGAGCGTGGATAGAAATTGTATCAAAGTTAGCATTTAATCACCCTCTCCAAAGTCGCTCTCCGCAAGGAGAGCGTGGATAGAAATGCGTTGTGGATGGCTCGAAGTCATCTATTGAAGAGGTCGCTCTCCGCAAGGAGAGCGTGGATAGAAATAGGCAGGCACCGGCATCTTAAATTTTTTCGTGCCGTCGCTCTCCGCAAGGAGAGCGTGGATAGAAATTGTTACTACTTCGGATACTGAAAATCGAAAGAGAGTCGCTCTCCGCAAGGAGAGCGTGGATAGAAATCTAGCCCTAACGCTGATTGGAGATGGCCGGAGTATGTCGCTCTCCGCAAGGAGAGCGTGGATAGAAATAAATTTGTGTATTGAAAAAAGAGACCGGGCCGATTGTCGCTCTCCGCAAGGAGAGCGTGGATAGAAATATAATAAGACCATACAGCGCGGCGGATTGCCGCAGTCGCTCTCCGCAAGGAGAGCGTGGATAGAAATCACAAGATACATATCATCACACAAATCGCGCAAGTCGCTCTCCGCAAGGAGAGCGTGGATAGAAATTCGTTAAAGTTGTAGATTTTCCAGAACCCTTTTTGGTCGCTCTCCGCAAGGAGAGCGTGGATAGAAATATAGTACTACCTCTTGAGAACAATGCCACGAATGTCGCTCTCCGCAAGGAGAGCGTGGATAGAAATAGCCAACTCCTGCGCCATGGTATCACGCCTATCAGTCGCTCTCCGCAAGGAGAGCGTGGATAGAAATAACTAAATCTGTAGGTGATTCGGAATCTAGAATGTCGCTCTCCGCAAGGAGAGCGTGGATAGAAATCGGGGTTTGGTATGGAAGTTGATGGTGTATCCTGTCGCTCTCCGCAAGGAGAGCGTGGATAGAAATTAAAGTCTTGCAAGGGCTTTTTTTTATTTAGGTTGGGGTCGCTCTCCGCAAGGAGAGCGTGGATAGAAATGGACTGGGCATCTGTCATTACCGCGATGACGTCCGTCGCTCTCCGCAAGGAGAGCGTGGATAGAAATCCGGTATGATAGGCTGGCCTGCCGGTAGGCCTAACGTCGCTCTCCGCAAGGAGAGCGTGGATAGAAATATCATATACTTGCTAACTGCTTCAGCGTCCCTTGTCGCTCTCCGCAAGGAGAGCGTGGATAGAAATCTTGAGATCGATTATTATAAATCAATGATACATCGTCGCTCTCCGCAAGGAGAGCATGGAATGTTTCTCTTTCTGACTGTTCAGGGTGGTTTTGTTCATGCGGATATCCGCTTTAATTTTAAAAATTGCTATAATAAAAACTCTCGCATAAAATAATATAAAAATATTATATTATCTACTTGACAAGGTACCCCGGCAGGGTATATAGTGAATATACCCCTCCGGGGTACCTTGCATGTGATGGGAGGGTAATATAATGCAGGAAAACGAAAAGAAGGAACCGTGTTGCTGCTGTGCACACAAAACAAAGCATCGCAGTGAAGAAGAGTATAAAAGCCTGGTCCACAGACTGAACCGGATCGAAGGGCAGATTCGGGGCATCCGTGGGATGGTGGAAAACGAAGCGTATTGTCCGGATATTCTAGTGCAGTCGGCGGCGGTAACGGCGGCGATGAACGCGTTCAACCGTGAGCTGCTGGCAAACCATATCCGCACCTGTGTGGCGGATGGTATCCGTGCCGGGAATGACGAAGTTGTGGATGAGCTGCTGAAAACGCTGCAGAAACTGATGAAATAAGCATTGCCTGCACAAAATAGCAGAAGCAGAACATGAAATAAATGCACGAGTGTTTGAGCCAGCAAAAATGCCATGCCAGTGCCCAGTACGATTGTTTTTCTGTTCACAAACATCGGTAAAAGTTTGTGTAACATTACCAGAGCCATGAATAAATGCCAGTCATTCCCTGTGAGAGGGTGTGGATAGAAATGCCGCATCAGCCTTGGTTGCCCCTAACGTATCGCTCTCCGCAAGGAGAGTGTGGATAGAAATGGTAACCTCAATAATACGTCGAATTGCAGACTAGCCGCTCACCAAAAGGGGAGTGAGGATAGGGCAACACCGCACAATTCCCGCCTTGCGGCTTAAGCACCGCTCCGGCAGCT
>ENA-ORRW01002951-ORRW01002951.1-human-gut-metagenome-genome-assembly--contig:-NODE-2951-length-12963-cov-6.956306_pt1 | contig 12963 bp, 9 predicted proteins | sample MGYA00242183_ERZ509150 | MGnify/ENA primary metagenome ERZ509150 (study PRJEB26280, sample SAMEA2338639) | human gut metagenome | biome: human gut; feature: human-associated habitat; material: faeces... | reverse complement strand
ATCCAGCAAATCCACTAAATTCCCTAAACAAGGAATATCCACCACCGGATAATCCTTTATAATCTCCCGTATATCTTCTGCAACAAAAGCCAGATTCTTCAATTCAAAAAGTTCCAGATCGTCCAGAACAACAGGCTCTTTCAATCGTTTAACCGTCCCCCGGATATCTTTCACTTGGCTCAGTTTTACTTTCAAACGCTCCAATACTACCTGATTATGGCAATCCCGCACGACCCGAACCATTTTTTCTACCCGCTCCAGTTCCGCCTTGATTTGTTTGGCATCTTCCAGCCAAACCCTATCCAACAGAGAACTCCTTCCCAAGCCGGAATGAATTTCCAAATGATCGATCATATACCGAAAACCGGCAATTTTTGCTATTGCTTCTCTTAGATACATATCTTCTAATTACCCATCCGTCGTACATCGTACACCGGAATCCTCAAACTCTCTTCCAATGCCGCTTTCAATTGATCGGAATGCAGACAATAGCCCGCAGGAGACTGCGGATTAATACATACCGCCAACAAACGGCTCTGCTTTAACACATTTATTTTACCTCCCCTTTTTAAGAAGGCATAAAATGTCTCCGGCAGAGCAAAAATTTTAGTAAAATCCTGCACCACTAATTCCGTCACTTCTTTCTGCATTCGCAAAAAATTGAGCAGTTTATCACTCACCGCTCCGGAAACATACAAAGTATGTCCGTATTTAAAAATATCTCCTTCGTACTTCTCCAGCATAAAAACGGATGGAAGCTGCAAATCATGAATTTCACCCTCCGCATCTATGGCCCATATACCTTTCTTTATCCCCTGTAACAAATCCTGCCGGCCAGGGCCGACTTCTTTCAAACCGATCAGATCGTATACATATTTCGTCTTTGAAAGTTTTACCACTTTTGGTGTCCGCTTTTTCACAAACTTCGCAGTAATGCTTTCATCAGACAGTATCTGTATCCTGTAATCCTCTTCTTTTGAAAGCAGTATTCCTTTTCTGTACCATCCTTCGAAAACATATTCTTCCTCCGGAATTGCCTGAAGTTTCGCAAACTGCCCATACTGGTAAATACCTCCGCCAATCACAGTTCCGGCTTTTTCATCAGATACAAGTGCTTCCACCGTAAAATATGCATTTCTTGCATCGTCGCCGGACAAATCCGAATCCGAATTTATTGTGTTTCCATCTGCATCATAAAGTCTGTAGTCCGCATCGGAACCTTCCGGAGTATCCTTCTCCAGCTCCGCTTTATCGTATGCCGGGAGAACGCCTTCCACCACTTCTCCTTTTTCCATCTCAATATTGAAATAATTAATGTTTCGCGTATACTCACCGGCCAGAGCACTGTATTCATTGATGCTGTAATTGACGCTGTCTTTTTCACGTGCAGTCATTTCCACATAAAAAGTTTCATCCACCGGAAGGACAACATATTTCTGCCCATTGTTATCCACCCCTGCAATATAACTTCCTGTTTCATCCGACTGCTCATTGATGATCGATGCAATCTTATTTTGTTCTGCATCAAAAACCTTAACATCAACCTCACAGTTGATTCGAATGATCCGGAATCCGCCATTGTTCAGGCGATTTGCAGTTGTTCCGACATAATTGCTGTCCATCGATGCCAGCCATGCATAACACAGTTCCGGATAATGAGCTGCTCCGAGTCCTTCTCCATTTAAAACAGCCGTTGTAAAATAATTCGGATGATTGCTGACAAGTGCAAGCATCAGATCACTCAGTTTCACACCCGCATAATCAATGACAAGCTCATTATAATCTGTGATTCCTGCATCCTGAAGTGCTTTCCTGAGCCATCCCGATACGATTTTCAATGCCTTTTCTTCCGTTCCCCATGGATTAATCCCGGTATTCCAGATATATGCACCCACAAATTTATACCATTCACTCTTTACCTGCGATACAATCGAATCCGTCAGACGTCCTGACTGTTCATCGGTACAACCAAAAACTACGGAACAAATCTCCCGAATCTCATTCTGATAACGATCAACATAATTTTCTCTGTTTACGATAAATTTTTTAGATAAGATTGTAACATAATCTGACAGAAATACGCCCTGAGAATAATTATGTTTCGTATCATTGACGATCAGCCCATCTTTTAAGAACCCAACCGCATTCCAAGTCAGATTGTCCACAGAGATTTTTTTCATTTGAAAATCATCTACAACATACTTCTCTGTTGTTGGCATCGCCTGGTAGATCGCCAGCATTTTCTTTTTCAGATCTGCATAATCTTCCGGTTCTGACTCCGCAGACGGCAAATATCGATCAATACCATATCTGCCAAATCCCATGGCTGCCGGTGCTACATAAGGCACAGGATCACTCTGATTAATAATATTAAATATATTATCATACTTTGAATCCCCATTTACCTCTTCGCTCAATGCACCTGCCGGCGTTTCAAAACAATAACCATAAACATCTTTTCTCTGATACGAGATATCGTTTCCCAAAGCGATTCCCTTATCAAGTTCACCGCTCACCAGATTCGCTGTTGCCGCTGCACGGCTGTATCCCGTGACCCATATTTTAACCTGTCCGGAAATTCCCTGCTTGGAAATATATTGTTTCAGATAAGAAAGAACATTATTTTTCGCAGTATTAAATCCCTGATGCTGTCCGGATGTACCAATCGTAAAATTGCTTGCCCATTCCTGCTCATAACCGCCGCCTCTGACAGCAACTGCAATCAGTGTATATTCCTCATCTTTTACTTTCACAGGTTTATTTCCGATGATAACGCCAATCGAATCCGTCGTCGGTTTCTTCGTAAACCAGTCATTTACTGCTATATTTTCATCTGCGAATCCCATTTCTTTCAACAATGCTCTGGCATTGCTGCTTTTATTGGTGTAATCCGTCTGACCGCCATCACTGCTTCCAAATGCCGACATTGCAAAACTGAGCGACATCGTTGCCAGACTCGGATTATAATTATAGGCACTCTTTGCAAAATAATTGTCCGAATAATAACATTTGGCTGTACTGTCTCCACTATAGGTAAACGTTATCTCCTTTACCGAAGACAGAATATCATCTGCGACCTCTCCAAACGTAAATTCCAGATCATCCACCGAATACACCGGATAAAAATAATCCTCGGATGTTGCGATATCAGACGCAGTCATTTTGAAAAATTCTGCAATATTCTTTCCTTCTTGCGGCATATTTGCCATCGTCTTGAACAGACCGATAGAATACAGGTTAATTCCCTGATCTTTTAACAGATCTGCTTCTTCCAGTGTATGATTTGCATATGCATACAGGTGAACATTTGTATCATTTCTGTGCCATGCATTTCCCACAACATTTCCATCGTAATAACCATCATAATTATAATCGCCTTCGTTGGTCATTCCGGTAGAAAAAAGCACAACATTTTTAATCACATTTTCACTATCTGCATGATTTAACATAGAATTTGCCAGTTCCAGACCACTTGATATATCTCTGGTCGTGCTGGAAGCGGAAAGATTATTAATCTTATTGATCAGCGAGCTGTATTCTTTTGAAAAACCAGATACAGTAGTTGCATAATCTTTATAAGAAATGACCGCCACATAATTATCTCCGCCTGTTGCACTGATATCCCGGATAAATTTCCCGGCAGCACTCTTGACATCAGATAATGCCGTATCTGCCGTGTAAATCGTCTCATTATTATATGTAAATTCTGCTGTGTCCGAGGTATCCAGCACCAATACCGTATACCGCTTCACATTTGCTGCCGCCTGGATTTCCAGGATGCCAAATGGCAGATCCACACCGGTGATCACTAAAATAACAGCCAGCCAAAGGCTGATGATCCTTTTCATTTTTCTCATATTCCCAAACTCCTTTACTGCCTCTGCTGCAATACTCTGTGTCCATCCTGATCGGTTTCCATTTTGCAGTCCCCCGGCACACAAAATGCCGGCCGCACTCCATTTTTATCATATGCATTGGAAAAGCCGATCTTGTTATTCGCCCCAATAACATAAACGCAGGAAGTATAATATGTGTTCGGCGTTCGCAGCCACCAGCTGCTTTTTTGATTTTCTTTCAAAACAATACGCTGTTCTTCCTTCTCAAAAAATCTAAGAAACGTTCCTTCCGATGCTGCATTTATATTCTGATCTTCCATCACCTCACTGTATGCCAGCAAAAAAATCTTTCTCTTTATACTTTTTGTCCCTGTTCCCGAAACTCCCAATGATTTCTCATCCGTTATCTTAATCTCAGATTCCAAAACAGGCATCCCATCCGGAAGCTGTCTGATATATTCATGGTTTAAATAATCATCCATAAAACTGTTTTCATAGTACGCTTCATAAGAATTTATCTGCATATTCATTTTCAGTACTTCTTTCCTCAACAGTAGTGTCTCGCCATTATAATCAGAAGTCAATACCAGAAATGGAACCAGTTCATGCCCTTCCCGGATATATACCAGATGATCACCCTTTTTATTTTTATCATATGCCAGATCCGATACTACACGGCACTCTTTCGTATGAAATCGAAACCATATACCTGTACACATCAAAAAGATTACGCTTATCAGAATCATTATTTTTTTCATGCTGCACCTTTTTATATTTTTTGGAATTGTTTTCGTAACAGAATTGTTTTTAAGAACAAAAAAGGAAACCGTTACTTCCACTACTTTCCGTAACGGTTTCCCTTATTTTCAATATTTAATTGTATTTTTATTTAGAATGTAATCGGAGGATTCTATTCAAAGTTTCCTGCTATTTATGTTAAATATTATAGTCGATATATAATATTTGCTTTTTATTTAACCCAAAGTTTCAAATATCTTTTTCCGAATATCTATTTTCTATACGTTCTTCTATATATTTCTTCTTCAAATGTGGTTCTATTCCTTTCGACTGTATGAAAGTAACCGACTGTTCTGTAAAAACCATATCTGAGAATGATATATAAAATACTTATATTTTTTAGATTATATTTCTTTACACATAATCTAAAAACCTTTGAATAATGTGGTAATCCTTCAATATAGTGGCTGTTTCGTTACTCTTTAACCATATCTTTCAGATTTTCCCATCTCCGATTATCTGTTATAAATTCGATCTCTTCTGAAATTATATCGTTAAAGGTTGTTTTCGCAGGAAACACCAGCCATACCACGTCTATACTGAACAGTTGTTATTTCTGACCCATCCATTGGACTTGACCTCTACTTTCTGTTCTTACGTGTTATTCAGTTCCTTTTACAACCTTGCCTCTGACTTTTTTCTATTCTACCAGGATTTCTCGTCTCCTGACAGGTAGTTTTTTGTTTGTCTTTGGCTTTCTTTGTTGTTGTCATTATAGTAGCACGCTTCTTCTCATTTGTCAATACTATTTTTATATTTTTATTTAATTATTTTATTTTCTAAATATTCAGACATTTATTCTTTGAAAATTGTATGAATTTTATATAATTTTCAAATAATTCATACGTGCGTTCAACTTGCATCACTGTTCTTCCTTCAGCTTTCGAATGATCTCCTCCAGTTCTTCGATGACCTGTTCCATGTCCTCACTTTCTTTCGCCAGAGCCACCACCATCTGTTTCACAGAACTCTTCCCTTCGCTTTTCTGAATCATCAGTTTTGCAATATATTCTTCCCTTGTCAGTGCCGGCATCAGCTTTCTGGCATACTGCCGTCCGAACTGCTCCATTCCACATTCTTTCAGATATCCATTCTGAACAAGCGAACGAATGATATTATGTACCAGCCCATTTGTCCAGGTTGCTTTCACCTGCATTTTTACAATATCTACACTGGTCAGTGCCTCCTTGCTGTCCCAGAAAATATCCATCATCTGTTCTTCACTTTTTGTCAGTTCCTTCATTTTCTGCTCCTTCCATTTTTGCCGTCTTTCATCCAAACTATCTTATTTTCTTCATAATGTATAATTTTAAACGAATCAAATATCTCCGTCAAACTCACTATAAGCCTTCTGTGTATTTTCCATAAAACAGGCTGCCACCTCTTCGGTCGCAGCCCATTTATTTTGCAAAATTTTTATGATGCTTTTATTGCCTTGCTGAAAGCTCCATAGATTAATTCTCCATCTTTTTTATACCATGCACGAACCTTATAATATTTATCTTTCGATATTTTCAGTTCCACGCTGGTTTTCTTTTTCTGCTGCCAGATGGTGGTATATTTTCCTTTCTGAGAATCTGCCTGGGCAACCTCATATCCCGCTGCACCTGCTACCGGATCCCAGCTGAAAACAGCTTTCTTTTTTCCTTTTTTCTGAACAATAAAATTCACCGGTTTTCCTGGTCGTACTGTTACTTTCAGTTTGACTTTCTTTTTGCTTCCGTCCGTTGTCTTTACCGTGATAACAGCAGATCCCGCCTTCTTTGCTGTAACAAATCCCTCATCACTTACTGCTGCAATTTCCGGTTTGTTGCTGCTGTATGCCAGCTCCTGTTTAGAGGCATAGAAAGGAACCATTTCTGCCTCAACCCGATAGGAACTGTCTGGCTTTAAGGTAACTGCATTTTTCTTCAGCAGAAGTTTCTGTGCAACATAATTCTGCTGTGTTCTCTTAGTCCCTGTAATCTCAACAGCTACCTTATTCTTTTTCGCATACTTCTGAGCTACTGTATTTTTCTGACAGTAAATTTTTTTTACATCCGTCAGGGTAATATATTTTCCGATTTTTTTGACACTCGCCGGAATATAAATTTCAAGTTTTTCACATCCCACAAATGCATTAGACTCGATTTTCTGCACACCATTTGGAATGACAATTTTTCGCAGATTTTTGCAATTATAGAAACATCCAAACTCTATCTTGTCCAGATCATTCGGTAAGCGAACACTCTGCAAGTTCGTACACTCTTCAAATGCTTTATCTCCTATTTTTTCTACACTGTCCGGAATATAGATACTTTTTACATTTGTGCACTCGCTAAAAGCCGAACCGGTAATAATTTTTACCGAATCCGGAATATAAATTTTATCAAAAAGATATCCTATTTTTGCATCCATATAATAAGGATCCGTAAAATATCCACCAATCCTCGTAACCGGTTTCCCGAGAACACTTTTTTCTATGGTGAGCGTCATATGTTTTTTCAAAGTACTGTTCAGATCAATACATTCTGCAAGAACACTGTCTGTCTCTGGCATATACCGATAGACTACATGATTTACCGCCACTGCATTTTCAAAATACGCATAACCCGAGCTATAAATTTTTCCTTCAAACGGATTTGCTTCATTATCCGCCGCATTTGTAACCATTACCGGAAGTATACAAAACAAAGCAAACAACATTATGCCCTTTAACATGATATTTTTGAGTTGTCTGAACATAAAAGTTCCTCCTTTAAAATTTTAAATTTGATATCCTTTCCACTGCATCATCTGCTGTTTTAGTACCTTTTGGAACAATATTTGCCACCATAACAATATGTCTCTTCGGTGCTATTACTAATGACTCTATTTCATATTTGCTATAGTCTTTCTGCTTATCAACCGTAATAATATCCTGTGGAGTATACAGTTTATTTCCTTTATATGTTTCTGATTCGCCGGACAGATTTACTACCATAATTTTATTTACATTATTAGCATTATTACATTGCGGTATAAACAAACAATCTGTCTGTGCATCGTAATAGATATCCTGTCCCCTTGAAAAACCCGTTGTGTTCTTTACATAAAATGTCCAAAGAGTATCAAATCTTCCAGCCGTTCCTTTTTCATTGATTAATATCTTACCCATCATAAAAGTCAAATATCCATTTCGAGATTTCACTTTGATAATCAAATGGCTTTTTTTGTAAAAAGCAATAGCTCCTGTGGCTTCTGGAACGCTAATGTTAATTCCATTTGTCAGATTATCCGTCAATTTTCCATATTTGACACGAATCAAATAATTCTGCTGCTCTCTTCCACTTTTATCTGGATCTTTTACCCAGCAGCCAAAAAATATATATTTCTCTGCACAACACATACCATTTCCGTGTCCCAATGCCCCCTTCTCTACCTTAAATGTTTTAGTATACGGTTTTTCAAAATCCGGAAAGTAATATATGGTGCTGAGCATTTGATCTTTGCGTGTCTTTACTGCATATGCTTCCCTTTCTTTCATAGAATAACATCCCAGATTTGTACATTTATTTACATCTGGAACTGCCTGAATCCTTGTTGTATCTCCCTTTTTATTTGCCATAGTTCTTCTCCTTTTCTCTTCTGTTTGCTACACGCTGTCCGTCATACGTCTTTCCATGCTGGATCTTCCCATCTACTTTTTGTTACATTCCACCTCCTTTTCTGCTTCTTTCCATTCCATACCCGATACTTCCATACAATAACATCTGTGCTTTTCTCTTGAATGTTCTTTGCATAATATTGATCCAGCTCTCTATCGGTTATTGCTGCACTATAACTCCCTGTCTGTATACTGAGAGCCAGCACTGCAATCAACAATATACTTTCCACCTTATTTCTCTTCATTTTCTTTCACCTCAAATCCACTCATTTTCATTTCTTCTGCATCTTCCTTCGATATCTCATCTTTATCGTTTTTATATATCATATAATATTTATCTCCCTCTTTTTGAACATAGGTATTATCCGGAGTAAGTTCTTCCATACCTTCTTCTGTTATAATCTCATCTTCCGGCGGATCATAAGCTGGCTGTATAACCACCGTATATGAAAGAACAATCATAAGGAAAAAATATACCATATATTTTCTCTTTTGATTTCGTCCTGTTTTTTTATCCTGATTTTTGCAGATAATCTCAAATCGTTCTTTTAACTCTTCTCCATTTTTATCTGCCAGATGGACTCCGTATAAAACACCGCTTCCTCTTTTTTTCTGTGCATTTTTCAAGGTCTTAACTATCGTTCCAAGATAGCTCAACTGCTCTTTCTGACTGAGGTTTTCGGTCACAGTAAGATCACACCGGATTTCCAGATTTTTTTCCAGTGTATCCTGCATTTTGTAAACCAGTGGATTCCACCAGCAAAGACAACGACAGAGCTGCGTCAGCCATTTTATGTACAGATCTCCATTTGTGAAATGTGTACATTCATGGAGCAAAGCATAATATAATTCTTCTTCCGAATAATCGTAGTCCGGAAGATAAATATTCCACCGGAATACACCTTCCGCACAAGGAATAGTAATCCCCGGATTCTGATATACCGCTATTTTCTTTTTAATCTTTTTTTCCTGTGTGATTCTGCTAAGAACTGATTGGTACTGCTCATTTGCCTCTGTGGAATACTTTTGAAAAATGCGACGCATTTCCTGGTATTTCACAAAATAACGCAACATGAAAACCCCTGCAATAATCAGCCAGATTGCTACCAGAGCATCTGCTATTGTAAACTGCCTTCCCCATAAATTGTAATTTTGAATACTTAAAGCATAATTAACTGTAGGAAATACCCCTTTCCACACTTGAATCCCTATAGATGGTCGAAAATCAATGGGAAATATCATCCTGACAACCCCAAGTAAATAAAACATCAATGTCAGATGAATCCCTTTTCGCGTCGTGTAAATTTTCTTTTTTCCTATCCAGAAAACAATTCCAATAAAAATACTGTTCCATAAAATCGCCATACAAAGCGAACCAAGATTAAACGTCATATCTTTTCCTGTTCTTTTTTGTCATTTTATTTGTAATTTTTATGATGCAGGGTTAAAAGATATAAATCCGCAGGTATCATAATTTCATGCTTTTGATTTTAGCATTATTTTTTATATATTTATTATTAATTTTTTTTATTTATATTAACAATAGTATAAATGATTCCGATATTTCTGTCAAGTGCAAAAGGCTGCAACCTTTTACGATTGCAGCCTTTTAAAAAACCTAGTTTTTCAGTGTTCTAATCTCTGAACCATATATGTCCCAGGTGGTATACAGCCTCTGAATAATCACTGTAATACTTCTTTCCTTTTGCTGTTCTATACCAGGCACGGATTTTGTAATATTTCTTTGTTGATGCCTTGAATGTGATTTTTGTTTTGCCGGTCACTTTTTTGATGACTTTGTAGGTTCCGTTTTTCGTATCGGAACAGCTGATCTCATACCCTTCTTCGCCTCCGGATTTATCCCATGTAAATACTGTTGTATTTTTATTTGGAACGCTGTCTGCTGAAAAATACGGAGCCCGAGGCTGGACAACGACTTTCAGTTTTACTTTCTTTTTGCTTCCGCTCTTTAACTGAACGGTGATCGTTGCTTTTCCGTTTTTCTTTGCCGTCATCATACCCTTTGCATTTACAGATACCACTTTGGAATTGCTGCTGCTGAATTTTACATTACGTTTGGCAGCATAAACCGGCGTTACCTGATAAAGCACTCTCTTCTTTGCACCGATCGGCATACTGATCCGCTTTGTGCTCAGTGACAGGTCTGTCGCTTTGTAAGAAGTTTTGACTGGATCTATGATCGTATATGGAAGGTGATTTTTCTTCGCATACTTATGTGCGGCAGAATTGTTGGCACAATAGATCATTTTTACCTGTCCGTACTGATCCGTTTTCTTAAATGCATTTTTACCGATCTTCTTTACACTTGCCGGGATATAAATTTCAAGTTTCGGACATCCGGAAAATGCTTCTGCACCAATCTCGGTAACTCCTTCCGGAATGTATACGGTTCTCAGATCCGAACTGTTTCCCAAAAAATATTTTCCGATTTTCTTTGTTGAAGACGGAAGCTCCATCTTTCGGAGTTTCCAAATATCATTAATCCCTCTCACATTTGTAGTTCCTTCCGGAATAATAATCTGCTCAAAATCACTTTCGAATATTCCTCCCGGTGTGACAGTCAGGAACTTTGGTAATGTGATAGAACCAAAACTTGCACCGCTGATCTCAATATCTTTTACAGAATCCGGGAGTACTAAATTGAGCCGTGTAAGATAGCTCGGTCCGTCCTCTTCTCCATCAATGTAAATTCCTGTGACCGGTTTGCCTCTTACTTCCGAACGAGGCTTAAAAGTAATGCCTTCCGGAAATTCTTCGTCATTATCATCAAATGCTACGATCCGGTAACTGTCTTTCTCCGGAAGATACTGATATACCACACGGTCTACCACGATCGCTCTTTCGTAGCGATTGGCTACATAGTCCTCTCCATCATCGTGATGGATGTAGACATCCTTTTCCGTTGGCTGTGCAATCTCCTCTGCCCGGACATTCTGATGGAGACAGAATACGAGAGCCAGCATTGCAACCGACGTGAACAATTTCAAAAATTTCTTCTTCATAAAACCACCCTTTCCCTGTTCAGAATCGCATATCAGGCATCACTTACGTTCATGCAGCCTGAGGTATTTGTAATTTCTTTATACTCCACAATTTATCAAAAAACAATACCTTTGATTTCACTTTTACATTATATTTACATTTTGAAAATATAATGTAAAAACAATGGATTAGAGATAAGTAGAAAACATTGCGTCTGAAAAACAATTCCCGCTTAAACAACCTCTGGCAGGTCAGGAGCTTTTGACAGCATCTTAACAAAACACTCGGTATTTCAATTCTTTACGCCTGCCATGAAACCACCGACAACTTCTTATTTATTTCTCAAACCCTTCTGTGCAATGCCTCTCCAGGCATTCTTCTATCTTCTCCTGTTTCAGCCCTGCCCCGATCATAATCAGCACTTCCTGTCCTTCTTTTACCGGCTGGATGCTGATATTTTTGCGTGTTGCATTAAATTCTTCCCAGAAATCTGCTTTTTCCATTTCATCTGTCGTTTTATTTTCCATCATTACTTCTTCTTTGTAGTTGGTATTTAAGAATCCTTTGATTCTGAAAATATGCCCGCAGTCCGGATTTTGAAAAAGCTCTTCCGCCGCTTTTTTCATATTTTCCACGCTGATTTTTTTATTCAAAAAGTACAGAGATTCAAAAACGGAATCCTGCTCAAAATCCAGCTTCTGATAATTTTCCGGTGTATAGCCGGCTGACATCAGATCCTGGAAATCTGCTTTTGTCAGCGTATCCCAATTTTTACACAGACAATCTTTTTCCTCTATCACACGCTCACATTTGATTTGTTTTAATGCAATGTTGATATGTGCAAGCACTTTGGAAATCGATTCTTCTGCCTTTGCAATAGATTCTTTTTCTTCCATTTGTGCCTCTTTTTCTGTTTTCAGATTTTTACCTATTTTGCTGAAAACAATCTTGCCTGCACTGGCTGCTTCGCTCGCAAGAATATAATTTTCTTCTTCCGACATCTCTTCTTCCAGATTTGCATCCACGATCGTAATGACGCTGCCTGGTTCATACCAGCGATCCAGAGGCTCTTCGTGCAGAATATCAAAAAATTCATCCACATCAAAAATGCCGGACGGCTCAACCAGAATCCGGTCATATCCACACATTCCCATGGAGATCAGTTTTGTTTTGAATCTTCTGCGATGTGTTTCCGGATCACATCCACCGGAGATCATTTCCAGCTCGCACTGATCGCCCATCAGATCCTGAAGCATCATCATATCTACATTGACTGCACCAAAATCATTCTCCAGAATACCAATATTTTTTCCACTGTCCATCAGATATTTTGCATATTTTCTTATAAATGTTGTCTTTCCTGCACCAAGAAATCCGGTGATCAAATCTATTTTTATCATTTTATCATTTATCCTCCTTATCCTTATCATTTATTCAAACATGTCGGGATCTATAAACTAATATCAGCGATGAGAAATTAAAGCATGCCTCTACTACCATTTGATACAAACTTATTGCCCGTCACCGCATATCTGATGTAGTTATAAGCGAAAATCCACACTTTGTCCAGTCTTCCTTTTCGACAGAATTTTTCATATAACACAAAAAAAGTTCTGAAATCAAGTTGATTTCAGAACTTTAATTCAAGGCGACAACCAGATTTGAACTGGTGATCAGGGTGTTGCAGACCCACGCCTTACC
>ENA-ORRW01002942-ORRW01002942.1-human-gut-metagenome-genome-assembly--contig:-NODE-2942-length-12993-cov-2.457567_pt1 | contig 12993 bp, 10 predicted proteins | sample MGYA00242183_ERZ509150 | MGnify/ENA primary metagenome ERZ509150 (study PRJEB26280, sample SAMEA2338639) | human gut metagenome | biome: human gut; feature: human-associated habitat; material: faeces... | reverse complement strand
GGTCGCCAGCCATGTGAAGGTCGTCAGCCGCGCCTATGGCGAGGATGTCGCCCATGTGTGGGAATCCGACGGTCTTGAGGGCTACACCATCGAGGACGGCGAGCGTATTTGCCAAATGGTGGTGAAAGAGTATTGTCGGGTAGAGTGGAATGAAGTGGATAGCTTGGACGAGACCGAGCGAGGAGCCGGCGGATTCGGTCATACAGGTGTGAAATAGCAACCTCCGAGAAATGATGATGGAGATGGGAATACGGAAATATGGATTTACAAGAGGATTGACGTGCTTAATATTTGTTTTTATTTTGTGCGGCTGTGCCTCGACCAAAGGTATTGCGGATAAGTCGGGGGAGCTTTCTTCGGAGGATCGCCGGAAATTTGACTATTTCTATTTGGAGGCCGAGCGATTGAAAGCTATCGGAGAAAACGATGCCGCATTCGATTTGATGAGTCGGGCGGCCGATTTGGATACGACTAGTGCCGCCGCGCGCTTTTTCTTGGCTCCATATTATCTGAGAATGGGGTTTTACGAGCAGGCGAGGAAAGACTTGCGATATGCCGCTGAAAAATATCCCGATAATTATTGGTATAACGTAGTGTATGCCAATTTCTCACAGCAGAGCAACCGTCACGACGAGGCCATACGGATATGGACGCGGTTGCTGGAACAGAATCCCGATAAGCCCGAAATAAATTCGGCTTTGGCAGAAACTTATACGGCCAAAGGCGATATGAGGCAGGCTGTCGCCTGTTATGATCGAATGGAGTCATCGATGGGTATGATGGAGCCGATTACGATAGAGAAGTTGAAACTTTATGAGTATATGGGCGATAAGGAGGCTATGGTGGCCGAGGCGGAGAAGTTGCAACGGACTTTTCCCCGAAATACCGATTATATGAGACTGTTGGGCGATATTTATTTGGAGGCCGGAAACGATTCGGCGGCTCTGTCGATCTATAATAAAGCTTTGGATCTTGAACCCGAAAACGGATATATCTATTTGTCGAGAGCCGGATACTATGAGAAACGAGGCGATACGATCGCTTATAACAACGAAATACGCAATGCTCTGATGAACCGACGTATCGATGTCGATACCAAACTAAGTATTTTCAGTACGTATATCGTCGGCCTCATGAAGAAAAAACAAGAGTTGAACCGGGTCGATTCCTTATTTGCCGAGATGTTGGAACAGTACCCTCAGGAGGAACCTGTTCATCGTCTGTTCGGTATGTATCTGTCGAGCCGTAAAGATTTTTCCCGTGCCGAGGAACAGTATGCGATTGCTGCCGATTTGGCTCCTACCAATCCGGAAAACTGGTTGCAACTGATAGGACTGTATCTTTATCAAGAGAAATACGCCGAGGTGATACGAGTGGGAAAGAGGGCTATACAATATGTTCCCGACCAAAAGGATATATATATGTATGTGGCGGTAGCCAGCGCACAGACTAAAAGTTATGACGAGGCCCTCTCGATGTTGGAAACAGGCTTGAATTATGTAGAGGAGAATGATGCGGGTACAAAGTCGTTTTTTTACGGGCAGATGGGCGATGTGTACCATTCGGCGGGAGATAAGGAGAAGTCGTATGAAATGTATGAGAAAGCCTTGTCTTACAATGCATCGAATATTCCGGTGTTGAATAATTACAGCTATTTTCTCGCTATGGAGGGGCGGGATTTGGATAAAGCCGAGCGAATGAGTGCACAGGCCGTTAAGGCCGAGCCGGATAATGCTACTTATCTGGATACGTATGCTTGGATATTTTTCAAGCAGGGCAATTATTCTTTGGCACGGATTTATTTACAAAATGCGTTAGATAAGACGAAAGAGCCGAGTGCGGAGTTGTTCGAGCATTGCGGCGATATTTTGTTTATGCTGGGCGAAGTCGACGAGGCTGTGACCTACTGGCAGAAAGCTCTCGAAGCAGGTAGCGAATCGGCCGAGCTGTTGCAAAAGAAAATCAAGAACAAGAAATATATCGAGAAATGAATCACATACGAATCGCGGTCTGCTCGATCGTTCTGCTGATTTTGGCAGGGTGTAAGGGTGGGAAGGAATTGATTTCAGAGCGTCCTGTTTCACAAGAGGTGCGGAATAATTTCGAGTCGTTAATGGCCTCCTATCCCGATTGGAATACGTTTTCTGCCAAAGGCTCCGCCGATTTATCTTTCGGAGCGAGCGGTTCTTTGAGTGCATCTACTCAACTGCGTATGGTTCGGGGCGAAGTGTTGCAAATCTCGGTGAGAATCATTTTGGGCATAGAAGTCGCCCGGTTATATATGACACCCGACAGTTTGTTTCTGGTGAATAAGATGCAGAAACAGTATGTAGCGGCATCGTTGCAGGAGATAGGGGAAAAGCTGTCCAGTCCCGTTTCGTTGCAGACCGTTCAAGATGCTTTGTTGGGACGCATATTTTTATTGAATAGCGCGAACAATGCATATGGTATAGATGATTTCGAGGTGATGGAATCCGGTTCCTCCCGTTGGTCGCTTTCTCCGAAAAGGCAGGACGAGAGATTTGGTTACCGTTTCGATTTGGACGAAACAAAACTGCTTTCTACCCAAATGGGTTCGACGAGTGGGCACAAAGAGATTGTATGTCATTATACCGATTTTATTAAACAGGGACAGAGCGAGAATTTTCCTACGAAGATGAAAATCGCTTTGACGGGGTTGAGTGTCCCGGTTTCGTTGAATTTGAGATATGATTCCTCTTCGGTTTCATGGAATGGAAAAGTCGGTGTAGAGAAACCTGCTTTATCAAAATATACGCGTGTTTCGGCGGCGCAGATGTTAAAGAAATTGTCGATATGAAAAGGTGGTTGATTATATGGTGTTTGTTGTTCGGCTTTTCGGCTGCGGTTTTTTCTCAAACTCTCGAAATGGAGGATTTGCGGAAGAACCGGGAGCGGACTTTGAAAGAGTTGAATGAGACCAATAAAAAACTGAATAAAACGTTGAAGAGTGCCAAAAATTCTTTGAACGAATTAAACAGTATTACCGCAGAAATCAGGCAGCAACGGAATCTTATCTCGAAAATCAATAGGGAAATCGCTGTAATCAATCGCAGGCAAAGGGCTGTGAAAGATACTATTTATTTGTTGCAAAAGGACTTGACGGCTAAAAAAAGGAGTTATGCCAACGCGGTGAAACGCATGGGACATCAGCGGTCGGAGTATGATGAACTTATGTTTATATTTTCTGCATCTTCATTGAGCCAGTCCTATCGTCGCGCTCGTTATCTGAAAGAGTACTCGGCGTGGAGAAAGCGGCAGGCTGCCGAGATTGCGGAACGGAAACAGCAATTGGAAGTGTTGCAAAAACAACTTGCCAAAAGTGTAGCCGAAAAGAATGCGGTATTGAAGGAACGGAATGCCGAAGCCGAGGTATTGAAAAAACAAGAAGGCAGTAAACGAACGTTGATCGCCGGATTGAAGAAGCAAGAGAAACAACTGAAAAGGGAGATAGACCGGAAGCGGAAACAGGCCGAGGCGTTGGATCGCAAGTTGGAACAACTGATTGCCGAGGAAGAGCGTAAATCGTCTACCCGTGCTGACAAGACCGAGGGAAAAAATTCTACTGCACAGCAGCGGCCTACCAAAGGTTATAAGATGACCAAAGAAGAATTGGCCTTGTCGGGCAGTTTCGAGAAAAATAAAGGAAAGCTGCCGTTCCCTTTGTCGGGCAGTTATAAAATAGTCGCGCATTTCGGGCGGCAGAAGCACCCGGAGTTGCGTTATGTGCAGACCGAAAATAGCGGTATCGATATCGAGACTACGCCGGGAACAAAGGCTCGTGCTGTATTCAACGGAGTCGTTTCCCGCATTTTCGTGACACCGGGATACAACAGTACGATTATCGTGCGTCACGGTAATTATCTGACTATCTATGCCAATTTAAGCGAGGTATATGTACGAGCCGGCGAAAAGGTTTCGACCGGACAGAATCTGGGAAAGATTTATTCCGACTCTCAGGACGGCAATCGTACGATTCTTACTTTCCAATTGTGGAAAGAACGTACGAAACTGAATCCGGAGCTATGGCTGAATTTGTAAAATAAAACAAGATTCGTATGATAGAAATACATCGGTACACTGCGGCTTATCATAGGGATTGGAATGATTTCGTATCCGAATCGTCGAACGGTACGTTTTTGTTTTTGCGGGAGTATATGGAGTATCATGCCGATCGCTTTACGGATTATTCTCTCTTGGTTTATGACGGTAATAAATTGTTGGCCTTGTTACCGGCAAACCGTTCGGGCGATGTGTTGTACTCGCATGCCGGACTGACTTACGGCGGGTTGATCGTGACTACTCGGAATACGACGGCGCAGGTTCTCGAAATCATGCGGTCGATTGCCGATTTTTTGAAAAAAGAACGGTTTGTCAAATGGGTGTATAAATGTATTCCACACATCTATCATCGTTATCCTTCTGAGTCGGACTTGTATGCTTTATTTCGATTAGAGGCTCGATTGATGGGGCGCAATATATCTTCGACCGTGCAGTTGGATAATCCGATCCGATTACGTGCCGACCGGCGCAGCCGAATGAAGAAGGCCGAGCAAGCCGGGTTGCGGGTAGTCGAGACCACCGATTTCTCTCCTTTTTGGAAAGTTTTAGATGCTAATTTGCAAGAGCGGTTTCATGTGAAACCTGTTCACTCGTTGGACGAAATCGAGTTGTTGCATAGTCGGTTTCCCGATCGGATTCGTCATTTCGTGACGATGAGGGGTGACGAGACTTTGGCGGGGAGCGTCATTTATGATACAGGAATCGTGGCGCATGCGCAATATACTTCTGCTTCGGCAGAAGGGAAAGCATCGGGTGCTCTCGATTTGTTGTACGCCCGGCTTATAGGTGAGGTTTTCGCCGATAGGAAATGGTTCGATTTCGGTCAGTCGACGGAAGATATGGGGCACTATCTGAACGAAGGGCTTATCGCTCAAAAAGAGGGATTCGGCGGGCGAGGGGTTGCTTATGATATATACGAGATAACGCTATGACCGGCGGGGAGGAGAAAAAAAATATCTATCGCACGATTGTGAAGGCTACCGGACTTTTCGGCGGTACACAGGTATTTACCATTCTCTGCTCGATTATCAAAACGAAATTGGTCGCTATATGGTTGGGAGCCGAGGGTGTGGGTATCATCGGGCTGTATAATAATACTGTCGAGATGATTTCCTCGTTGACAAGATTGGGAATCGGAACGAGTTCCGTGAGGGATTTATCCAAAGCGTTTAAATCGGGGGACGAAAGTCGGTTTGCCGAACTGGTGTCTGTCGTGCGTCGTTGGATTTGGTTCACCGGGTTGTTGGGGGCGGTGGTTATGCTGACTTTCGCTCCGTTGTTAAGCCGATATACGTTTGGTGACGATGCCCATATATGGGGGTACGTTTTTTTGTCGTGTACGTTGTTGTTTACGACTCTTACCGAGGGGGAACGGGCGGTGATTCAGGCATCGGAACGTTTGCGGGTTTTGGCAAGATGCTCTGTTTTAGGGTCTTTTTTCGCTTTATTGTTCTCTTTACCCTTGTTCTATTTTTTCGGTATTTCGGGTATTGTCCCCGCCATTATCGCACATACATTTTCCATTTGGGTCGTGACTGTTTCGTTGGGTAGGAAGATGAAGATAAAGCCGGTGAAAATGAGTTGGACCGAGACTTACCGGCAGGGAAAGAATATCGCTTCGTTGGGTATTTATATGACGGTAAGCGGGTTTGTCACGACCTTGTATTCCTACCTGTTCGTCGCATGGCTCAACGATAGAGGAGGAACCGGAGAGGTAGGTTTTTTTCAAGCGGGTTATACGTTGGTCATGCAGTATGTGGGGTTGGTTTTTACGGCTATGTCTATGGAATATTATCCCCGTTTGTCGGCTGTCTGCGAGGATAAAGTATTGTTGTCGGAACATGTGACCCGGCAAGTGGAAACGTCGTTGTTGATATTGGCTCCTGTCATTTCGTTATTCCTGATTTTTCAGAATTTGATTATACATATATTATATACATCTGCGTTTTTAGCCATCAGCGGGTATATTTCGTGGGCTGTATTGGGCATGCTTTTCCGGGCATTTTCGTGGAGCGTGAGTTTTGTTCTGCTGGCGAAGGGAGCAGGCCGTATTTTTTTAATAACGGAAATCGTAGCCGATTCCTTGATGTTCGTAATGTATCTTGTCGGGTATACCCATTGGGGGTTACAGGGTGTCGGGGTGGCCTATTTGTTGGCCTATCTGTTTTCGATGACAGGGATTTACATGGTTTGTCATCTGAAATTTGGGTTACATATTCCGGTGCGAATGTTCGTTTCTCTTTTTGTTTATAGTTCTTTATGTTATTTCGTTTGGCTGTTGTGGTCGAACGATTGTTTGGCGGGGGCTTACAGCCTGACCGCATTTATTTGTCTTTTTACCGGATTTCAGTTGAAAAAGAAGATATTCTGTAAATCGAAATAATTAGTGCTTCTCCCAAAATTCGAGATATTGCCGGGCTACTTTTACGTGGTCGTGATATTTTTCTACGAATTGTCTACTTTCGGTCGATAGTCTCGGTAATTGATCCCGATGTATAATCAGATTTTCCAGTTGTTTGAATATATCGTTTCGGTCGGGTAACACGTTGATAATAGGCCGTAGTTTTTGCTCGCCGATAAAATTATAAAATTCGGGTTCGGCTCCGCTTACGGCTATAATGCCTCGTGCCATAGCAGCCAGCGCATTGGTGGCGGGTGTATAGGAATAGAGTTGGTCCAGAAGGATATGACAATCTACCAGTAGTTTGTTGTATTCGTCGAACGGTACGGAAACGACTTTTTGTATATGGCTTTCGCGGGGGTATTTATCATGAATTTCTCGGAGTACGTCGAGTAATATGTCGGTTCCTTTTATCGCTGTGCGGTGTTGTTGTATTCCGATGAAGAACTTAACGACCTCCGGTGTGCTTTTTATCGGGTGGAAAGGATTGATCGACAGGTCGATGGGTATGGGGATATAGGCTAACTTATCGGCATATTCGGGCTGGTATGCTGCATAATATTCATATAGACAGGCAATGATACCATTGGCTTCTTGGGCCATTTCGATGTTGGGTCGCTCGTTGGGACCGCCTATCCATGCCGCAAGCATTTTTTCTCGTTCGGGATGCGGGAGCGGTCGGTCTCCGACGAAGAAGTCGGAGTAACGAAAGGTTTTGCCGTCCAAGCATGCTTTTACATAATAGTGGTCTATGGCGAGAGCATCGAGGAATATCTTTTTGTTGTGCTTTTTCAGGTATTTAAAAATAGCCCAATTCTTTTCTGGACGTAAATCGAAAAAGACAGGGTTACTTGGACAACATCATAACCTCTCATTTGCGGGAGATGTCGTATAATATCCGCCATGTACTGTATGGAATGAAACAGATCATATCCTCGACGAACGATACTGACATCTCGTTTGTTGTTGAGCCAGTGGCTACCGTGAGAAACGACTGTCACCGTGTGACCATTGGCTCGAAGCCCTTCGGCCAATGTCCAGTGTAAGTTGCTGGCTTCACCGATCAGTAGGATTTTCATGTAGAGTTAAGTTATAGATTTGTTGGTAACATAGAATCGTTTTTTGTGCGATAAGTTCCGTATTCATATTTTGTCGGGCAAATTCTGCATTCTTTTCTCCATATCCTGTATTTGCTAATTGTCGGGCATGAGCGACAGCTTCGATGACCGAATGACTGTCGGTGAGGTCGAAAGTAGGATTTCCCGTCAAATCGAGAAGTTCGCCGATATTCCCGAATTTGGGTCCTGCGACGACTTTATGAAAGAAAAGAGCCATAGGAACATTGCCCGAGTTGAGAATCTCTTTACGTTGAATCAGAACGATATCTGCGGCCGAGAAGTAGTAAGGAAGCTCGGTATTCGATATTTTCTCGTGTAGTTGTAAAGCTCTATTCGTGTCGAGCCGGAATTTCTTTTTTTGAGTTCGGTATCGCAGCAGATTTTGTATGGGTGTTTTACGGTTGGTAAAACAACTGTTGTAGAAACCGGGAGCCAATAGGAACTTATCCGACATGGGTAGATGCTCGAAAGCATCGACGACAAGGCGCTGTTCTTCTTCGTTGCGGTAACTTCCAAAAGTGAGAATGATGAATTTATCGGTCGGTAGTCCCAGCTTATTGCGGGAGGTCAATTTCGAAGGGAATGCATATCCACATGAATCGTATATGTGATGAGGTATGACGAAATGCCGAGCCGTGTTTTCGGGATATATACGGGCGAACTCTTGTCGGCTATATTCTCCCAAATGAATAATCGCATTGCTTTGAGTTTCGACGATACGATATAGTTCCAATTTGTTTTTGTCCGTGCAATAATGCGGGATAGCGTCATGGCGGGTATATACGATTTTGGTTCCCATGCTTTTCAGTCGAGCGATTCGTTGTCGTAGAGCTTTTAACCCGTTATCGGAGGGTTGCCGCCATTTGAAAATGACTTCGGGAAACTGAATGTGAACGATGTCGTATTTTCGGGGGGAATTCCAAAAGGCATCGATACTACATTCTACGGAGCCATTTTGTCGTCGTATCTCCTCGCATAGGGACTTGACGTACAAATTGTCGTTTTGAATGATTTTGTCGAAGTAGACGAAAAGTATGTTCATGGCTATGCTTGGACGATGTTTCGTATATCGACAAAAGTAATAAAATTTTGTAGAAATGTCCCGACGGAAAGATTGAAATGAGTATTGTGCAGAAATTTATCTTCAATCGAGGAAAATTGTCTTGGTTTCGAGTGTTTTCGAGATTGAGAAACAGAGCTTATGTAAAGATGCCGAAGCGAACAATATGAACCTTCGAAGCATTGTATAAATAGGTAACATTATTTATCTGGAATTACAGATTGCTCGACCGCCGTTATTGGTTCGGCTGAATGCGGTATTCGATAGCTCTACGTTTGCCGGTCTATGATTAGTAATGTATTGGTGGAGGGTGTGAATGATTTGATTTTGCGGAAGATATACTTCGATTCAATTTTATATGTGGCATATTTTTTGCAATTATGTTATCGTTAATTTAAAATTTGGAATATGAACAGATTATTTCTTTTTATGACAATATTGGTGCTGGGTGTGCCGGTATATGCTCAGTCGGAAAAACGTATAGATACGAAAGAGAAACAAGAGAATGTAAACAGTCGTGAACTGAAAAAACAGTTGGCTGCTATCCAAGATTCGATTAATTATAAGAATGCGGTGAGTGCTTTGGAAAAATCGAATTTTGTATTGGAAGCAGATCAGTTGCTGTTTAAAAGGGGCGGGACTGCTTTCGTATCGTCCAATACGAATTTTGTTTCTTTGTCGGATAATAGGGCGATCGTACAGGAGGCCCGAACGGGGTGGGTGGTATAACTGTGGAAGGTAGTGCTTCGAATGTAAAAGTACAGACGGATAAGAAAGGGAATACGACTCTTTCCATGAATGTCATGGGAACCGGTATTTCTGCTACGGTCAATATCTTTTTATTCAAAGGGAGTAACTATGCGTCTGTGGTTATTAGTCCCAATTATAATTCGAATCGGATTACTTTGAGGGGACGACTTGTTCCCAAAGAGTATTCAACTGTTTTCAAGGGTTCCTCGTTTTAGATTTTTGTTGTAGATAGATGGATTCTGTATGAAAAACATACATGCGTATGTTTTTCATACAGAATCTGTTTATATTTGCATAGATGAAACAAGCAGGAATAGGGATAGTTATTCCCGTGTATAATCGAGAACGGGAGTTGCGGCGGACATTCGATTCTGTCGTTGCACAGACTTATCGCCCTATCCATGTGGTATTGGTCGATAACGGTTCCACCGATGGGTCGTTGGCTTTATGCCGGGAGTTAAAGGGGGCATATGAGACCGATGATTTTCGGATAACGGTTGTCGAAGAGGCTAAACGAGGACCATCGGCAGCCCGGAACCGAGGTCTTGCTTGTGTGACGGAGGAGTTTGTGGCTTTTCTCGATAGCGACGACGAGTATATTCCCGAGTCAGTTTCGCTGTATATGCAGGCTTTCGAGAGTAATCCATCGGCGGATATTGCGGGGTGTACCATACGACTTATACCGGAACAGGGCAAACCTTATTCGGCAAAGGCGGTTTTCTCCAACCGGGTGGAACCTCATTTGTTCCATAGTACTTTGGGTACGGTACGTTATGCGGTGCGGACGACAGTGCTGCGTGCAGTGGGCGGTTGGCCTGAGGATTATATGCGTTGGGAGGATTGGGGTTTAGGAATCAAATTGTTACTGTTTACAGACCGAATCGTCTGGGTTCAAACACCTCCGTTGGTGAATGTATATCTCCATGCCGACAGTATTACGGGTTATCGTTATGCTCCTAATGTCCCCGATATTTTAAGAGCGATTGCGCAAGCTCACGAAGATGTGGAGCGAAGCGATTCTGCGCAGAAAGCCCGTTTGCATAAATTGTTGCTTTATAAACAAATGGTTGTGGCCGGACTTTGTCGAAAGGAAAAAAGTCCGTTGGGTACTGAGATTTATCGCTCGACGATGGAGACAGCGGGTAAAGACAGGACGATGCGCTGGTTCTTACCGATGGTTTATCGATATGTCTCTTGGGGAGGTCGAGGATCGGCTATCCTTGCCAACCGATTATTGCGCTGATTTCTCGATTTGAAGCCGATCGAGTAAGCAAATGTATACTTCAATGGCTTCTCGTATTTCTTCTAATATAATGTATTCGTCGGCGGTGTGCGAGCGTGACGAATCGCCCGGACCCATTTTTACCGAGGGGAATGGCATGAGGGCTTGATCGGAGAGGGTGGGAGAACCGAATGGTTCATATCCGGCAAAGAGTGCTCTGCGGACAAACGGGTGCTGTATGGAAATTGCCGATGAATTGAGCCGTAAGGAGCGAGGTGTGATTTCCACTTCGGGAAAACGGGATTTGAGAATCTCGACGGCTTCGGCATTGGTGTAGCGGTCGTTGGTGCGTACATCGACTACAAAATCGCAACGGTCGGGGATAACGTTGTGTTGTGTTCCTGCCTGAATTTGGGTGACAGTCAGTTTTACTTTTCCCAATAAATCGGAAGCGAGCGGAAACTCGAATGTTCGTAGGGCTTCGATCGTTTCGGTGGCTTTGTACAAGGCGTTGATTCCTTCGTTGCGAGCGGCGTGTCCCGACTTTCCATATGTGGAACAATCGAGTACAAGCAACCCTTTTTCGCAGACGGCGGGCTGCATACCCGTGGGTTCGCCTACCACGGCGAAATCGATAGTCGGCAGTTGTTCCAGAGCCTTGACAATACCGTTTTGCCCGGAGACTTCTTCCTCGGCGGATGCCAAAAAGACAAGGTTGTAGGGCTGTTCGGTTTCGGAAAGGTGAATGAATGCGCTTAACAAAGAGACGACACTTGCTCCGGCATCGTTGCTTCCTAAGCCATATAGCCGGTTATCTTCTTCGATCGGAACAAAGGGCGGGCGACTCCAACTGTCTGTGGGCTTTACCGTATCTATGTGCGAGTTGAGGAGAACGGTAGGTTTTTCTGAATCGAATTCGCGGGCGAAAGTCCATACGTTATTGCCGGCTCGATATGGTGTGAATCTGTTTTTTTGCAAGGTCTCACAGATTATTTGCGCTGCCGCATCTTCCTCCCGACTGATGGAAGGTGTCCTGATTAACCGATGTAGCAAATCTATGGCAGAATAATATAGTTCGTCTTTTGAGTTCATTTCCGATTTCGATTTTCACAAAAGTAGTTTATTTTTATCGGTTTCGATAATTTCTGACCGGATTTATTGGGGGCGATATGGGTTTGAATATTAACTGATATTAACTATTCGGATTTGAATGCTTATTTGTGGGGAAAGGTTGATGTACAAATGATATAAAGCCGAATTTTGCAATGTCGACTTAACAAAATGAAATATATATTCTACTTAAAACTTATTAAAACGGGAATCGTACCGATATAATCTGTAACTTTGTCGCAGATTTATAGTTATATTTATGGTAAATCAATTGACCTCGTTGGTCCGCAGGCAGGCTGCAAAATATGGCAACCGTGAGGTGTTCAGCCACAAGGACTATTCAACCAATCGATGGGTTTCTACTTCTTGGAACCGTTTCGCAGAGCAAGTATCGGACATGGCGAAAGCTATGGTAATATTGGGTATTCGCGAAGAAGAAAATATTTCTACATATACACAGAATAAGCCGGAAGGTCTTATCGTGGATTTCGCTGCATTCGATAACCGTGCGGTGACAGTGCCCCTTTACCCGACTAGTTCTTTGGATCAGATAAAGTATATTATCGATGAGGCAGAGATACGATTCTTGTTCGTTGGCGGCCAAGTGCAGTACGACAATGCGATTATCGCCTTGCGGGAGTGCCCGACGTTAGAAAAGCTGATACTTTTCGATCCCGATATAAAACGAGCAGAGAGCGATAGCTCGTCTGTCTATTTCGAAGACCTGATAGCAATGGGGAAATCGGCGGACGAGAAAGTCAGCGAAGAAGTGGAGCGGCGTAGAAATGCCGGTTCGCCCGACGATTTGGCTACGTTGATTTATACCTCGGGAACGACCGGAGAGCCCAAAGGAGTTATGTTGGCGCATTCCAATTATGACGAGGCTATTCGTATACATCTTCAACGTTTAGTAACCTGTTCGGATAAAGACGTTTCGCTTTGTTTCCTTCCGTTGACACATGTATTCGAGCGGGCGTGGTCTTATTATTGTTTGACCGTGGGCATGCGTGTCGCTATCAATGTCGATCCGAAGGATATACAGAACACGATTCGAGAGATACGGCCGACTATTATGTGCAGTGTCCCCCGTTTTTGGGAGAAGGTTTACTCGGCCATACAGGATAACCTGTCTAAGATGAAAGGTGTTGCCCGTCGCTTGGCAGAGCGGGCGTTCGTGATAGGTCGTCGGCGCAATGTGGAATATTTGCGGGCGGGGAAACGTGTACCGCTGTGGCTCGAATGCCAATACAGA
>ENA-ORRW01002935-ORRW01002935.1-human-gut-metagenome-genome-assembly--contig:-NODE-2935-length-13022-cov-4.766793_pt1 | contig 13022 bp, 5 predicted proteins | sample MGYA00242183_ERZ509150 | MGnify/ENA primary metagenome ERZ509150 (study PRJEB26280, sample SAMEA2338639) | human gut metagenome | biome: human gut; feature: human-associated habitat; material: faeces... | reverse complement strand
AGGAGGACATTTTTTCTATGCATAGCTAAAGCTTTTTGGAACCACCGGCATTGCCGGTGGTTTTCTTTATACAATCAAAGCGCACATGCAGAAATGTATGTGCGCTTTGCATAATAAGAAACGACCGGATTTGTGCGATTTATCCAATTTTCAAGCGGATGCAAAATCAATGTAAAATTGACCAACAGAGAAGGAAAACGACAGTTGGTATTTAGAAGCAATGCACAAGATGTTGTCGCAAACCCTGCCAATATTGTCGCAATTACGACTTGGAAATAGAAACGCGAATTCGTAAAATGAAGAAAAAGAAAGCGGAGGCACCCATGCGAACCATGACAAAGGAAAGAAAAAAGGAAGGGCCGCGCCTTGGCCACAAAGGCCGGGCGGACGCAAAGGCCAGCCGTCAGCTGCTGCTTCTGTGTATCCCGGCGATCATCGCTTATATCCTGTTCAACTATATACCGATGGGAGCCGCAGTCATCATTCCGTTCAAGAATTATAAATTCTCCAAGGGCATCCTCGGCAGCGACTGGTGCGGCCTTGCAAACTTCAAGTGGATCATCCAGTCCGTCGCGCTTGACCGTGCGCTGCGCAACACGGTGCTCTACGGTCTTCTGTTCATGGTGCTCAGTCCGGTCACGAACGTGATCATCGCGCTTCTGCTGTTTGAGATCACAAGCAGGCGCCGGCTGAAAACCTACCAGACCATCATCACCTTCCCGAACTTCATGTCGATGGTTATTGTCGGCTACATCGTCTACGCCATCCTCAGCCCGAGGACCGGTCTTATGAACCAGATCATCCAGTTCTTCGGCGGCGACCCGGTCGATGTGTACATGAATTCAAAATACTGGCCGTTCATCCTGACCGTCGTGAATATCTGGAAGGGCATCGGCATGGGCTCCATGATGTACTTTGCAGCCCTGATGGGCATTGATACCTCGCTCTACGAAGCGGCGGAGATCGACGGCGCAAGCCGCTTCCAGAAGATGCTGCATATCTCCCTGCCGCACCTTGTCCCGCTGATCTGCATCTTCACCATCATGAATGCGGGCACGCTCATCAGCGGCAACTTCGACCTTTTCTATGTCATTCCGAGAAATACCTCCACGCTGTACGCAACGACGGATATCCTCAACACCTACGTCTATCGTTCCCTGCAGGAATCCAGCTATGCGATCGGCGCGACGACGGGCCTCATTCAGTCTGTTGTGGGTATGTTCCTTGTTCTGCTGTCCAACTGGATCGTCAAGAAGATCTCCCCGGACAACTCGATGTTTTAAGCGGAAGGGAGAATCTTATGAATCCGAAAATCAAGCACAGCCGCGACAGGGCGTTCAAGCGCTTTGTGTATATTTTCTTCTTCCTGATGTGCGCCTGCTTCGTGCTTCCACTGATCGTCGTCATTTCAGCGTCATTCACCAGCGAACAGGCCCTGACCTCCGGCGGCTTTTCCCTGCTGCCGCGTGATTTTACGCTCGACGCGTACAAGTCGGCATTCTCCAGCGGCACGCGCGTGCTGCGCGCCTACGGCGTGACCATTTTTCAGGCTGTGGTCGGCACGGTTCTCAGCAGCCTCGTCGCAGCACTGGCAGCCTATCCGCTTTCCAGAAGCAATTTCCGCTTCCGCAGGCCCATCACGGTCTTTATCTTCTTCACCATGCTCTTCGGCGCCGGTATGATTCCGAACTACATTATCTTCGCCAAGTATTATAAGCTGGCGGATTCCATCTGGATCTACATTCTGCCCGGCATCACCGGCGGCGCGTGGAACACCATGGTATTCCGGACGTTCTTCAAGGGCCTGCCCGAGACGCTGTTTGAGGCGGCGTATCTGGACGGCGCGAGTGAGCTGCGCATCTTCTTTTCGGTCGTTTTGCCGCTGTCCACGCCCGTTTTTGCGTCCCTTGGCTTTATGGCGCTGGTCGCCCGCTGGAACGACTATACCACGTCCATGATCTACATCCGCAACGAAAGCCTCTATACGCTGCAATACCTGCTCCAGCGCATGATGGATCAGGCGGAATTCATGAAGAATCTTGCGAACAACCCCATGATGTCCGGCAGCGTTTCGCTGGACACGAGCATGCTGCCGAGCGAATCGCTGAAATTCGCCATGTGCGTCATCGCGGCGGGCCCCATGCTGGTCGTGTTCCCGTTCTTCCAGAAGTATTTTGCGCAGGGTCTGACGATCGGCGCAGTCAAGGGCTGAGAGAACAGCCTGTTTTATGAATTGTATGCCTGAAAACGAATGGTACCGCGTTTTGAGGCGTTTACAAGAGAAAACGACACCCCATATCACCTAAAATCTAAGGAGGATATCATGAAAAAGAGAACCATTTGCCTGCTCCTTGCCATGATCATGGTTCTGAGCATCGTTCTGGCGGGCTGCAGCAAGACTGCTGAGACTCCCGCTGCGGACGAAACCCCCGCCACGACTGAGCCGGCGGAAACCACCGACAACACCGAAACCCCTGAAGCTCCCGAAGAGACTGCCGAGCCCGCGCTTGAGCAGAAGACCATTCAGCTCATGATCACCGGCGCCGGCAAGCAGGCCAACTCCGACAAGGTCTGGGCCGCTTTCAATGAGCAGCTCCAGCAGTACGTTCCCAACACCACGGTTGAATTCATCGACGTTCCGTTTGAAGAGTACAGCGAGAAGTTCTCCCAGGTTCTGGCTTCCAGCGAAGGCGTTGACCTCGCATGGACCGGCTGGCTGATCAACAAGCCGCAGAACATTGCCGACGGCAACCTGATGCCGCTCGACGATCTGCTCGCAGAGTACGGCCAGGGCATTGTTGATATCCTCGGCGAAAATGTCGTTGAAATCCATCGCAATGCGGATGACGGCAAGCTGTACTATCTTCCCAGCTGGCAGGGCCTTGTCGGTGATCGCCGCGGCTGGCTCGTCGTCACGGAGATCGCAGAGCTCGCAGGCGACACCTGGATCGAGGATACCGAGGCAGCGCTGAACAAGTGGCGCAACAACTACTCCGGCATTGAAGACTTCCAGGCTGTTCTGGATCAGGCGACCAAGTATCTGGCTGCTGCAAAGGAAGCCGGCAAGCTCGGCGCTGGCATCAACACCGGCCGTGTGTTCGGCTGGTCCATGTATAACGGCACGAGATCCAACCCCGGCGTCGGCGGCTCTGAGATCGGCATTCCGTTTGAAGACAACACTTTCACGGTTATTGACGGTGTTGCCAGCGAACACTACAAGCTGTACGCCAAAACGATGGCCGACTGGTACAAGGAAGGCTACATTCGCTCCGACATCATGTCCGTCGATACCTCCACGCTGACGATGCCGAAGAACGGCGAGATCACCGACACCACCTATGTGTTCAGCTGCGACCCGTATCTGACGGAGGCCGATCAGGACGCGGTAACGGCAGACGCCGGTATGGACATGACCTATCTGCCGGTTGAGGAGAATGCATCGCTCATCCTCGGCGGCGATACCTCCTACGCCATCCCGTACTGCGCGGATGAGCCCGAGCGCGCCATGATGGTCCTCAACGCGATCTACTCCCAGCCCGACCTGTACAACACGCTGATCTACGGCATCGAGGGCGAGGACTACACCAAAAACGCCGATGGCACCATCACCACCAGCTATGTCGGCGCCAGCCCCACGGCGGACGACAGCTACGGCATCCAGAGATGGATCATCGGCTCCTGCAAGAACGCGCTCATCAACAACGGCACCGATCCCAACTACTATGCGGATCTGGAAGCGCTGGAGGAGACTGCCCGCGTCAACCCGTTCCTGAACTTCACGTTCGACAGAACGAATGTCGAGGGTATCTGCGCGAGCATCCTGAACGTGTACTACGAGTATGGCCCGCAGATTGACAACGGCGTTGCAGGCGACAACTGGGAAGAACTCTATAACAACTATATGGCTGCCCGTAAGGACGCAGGCATCGAAGAGCTTGTCACCGAGTTCCAGAACCAGCTCAACGCCTATATTGAGGCCAACAATATCACTTCCTGGTAAGCATCTAACCAAAAGCGGAAGAGGCATTCCGTCTCTTCCGCTTTTCCTATAAGTTTTTTCCTGATTATTGAAAAAATAGTGTTAAAATGACGACATATTTTATTGATTTTCAAAACGGATGCGACGAAAATGACGGTTTGCGTCCCGAAACGCCGTTCCGGACGCAGCACCCGGAGCTGCTTCAGCCGGGCGATACCGTCCTGTTCCGACGCGGCAGCGTGTTCCGCGGGCCGCTGCAAAATCCGTCCGGCCGCTGGGAGCATCCCATCCATTACGGCGCGTATGGCGAGGGTGAACCGCCTGTGTTCTGCGGCTCCCAAAGCCTTTCCGACCCGGCACAATGGGAAAACGTCGGCGGAAGCATCTGGCGGTTTACCGGCATGCTTTCCGGTGAGACGGCCAACCTGATCTATGGCGACGGCACGTGCGGCGCGCTGCGCTGGACACGCGAGGAGCTTTGCGAGCAGGGCGACTGGTTCGACTCCTGCCTTGGATATTCCATTCAGCATCTCCCGCTTGCGGAGGATCATACGCTGCTGGTCTATTCGCAGGAAAATCCCGCGGCCTTCTACGGAAGCATCGAATGCGCGACCTCGCAGTACCGCTGGCTGGCGCACTGCGGACACGATATGGTCATTTCCGATCTGGAATTCCGCAACAACGGCCTGCACGGCATTGCGGGCGAGGAGGGCGGCCGGAATCTGCGCATCGAAAACTGCCGGTTTGCCAAAATCGGCGGCGCCGTCTGGGATAAAGACCAGAAGATCCGCTTTGGCAACGCCTTTGAGTGCTGGAACGTGGCGGAAAACGTTGAGGTCGAGCACTGCGTGTTCGACGATATCTACGATTCTGCCGTGACGCATCAGGGCGGCGCGGACTGCAATCCCGCGTACCATTTCCTGATTCGGAACAATACGTTCCGCCGCTGCGGCATGGCGGCCTATGAGCAGCGCGATCTTCTGCCGACATATGCAGAGTTCACAGACAACGTCTGCGAGGACGCCGGTGAGGGCTTCTCCAGGCTTGGCGAGACGATGCCGCGCCGGTCGGAGATCTGGCCGCAGCCGATGGGCCACCACATTTTCCTGTGGCGAATCTCCCACGTGACGGGCAATGAGCATTTCACCGTCAGCCGGAACACATTCGGCGACGCGCCATATGGTGCGGCCGTCTACTCGGTCAATCCGCCGGAGGCCGACCTGCTGGTACATCTGGAGGAGAATCGGTATCCGATGCAGCGCTATACGCTGGTTGGCCGGATGTACGGTATAGATTATCCCGATCCTTCCGCGTGGGAAAGCAGAAGAAAAGAAGAAAGCGAAAGAGAGAGCTCAATGAAAGTCTTTACCGTTGCGCTGATTGGCGCAGGCAACCGCGGCGAAATTTACACCGATATCATGAAGACGCTGCCGGAAAAATTTCGCGTTGTTGCCGTTGCTGATCCGAACGAGAACCATCGCAGAAACATTCAGAATAAGCATAACCTCCCGGACAGTCACGTTTTCCATACCTGGCAGGAGCTGCTGGCGCAGCCAGGGCTTGCCGATCTTGCGGTCATTGCGACACAAGACAGTATGCATTATGAGCCGGCCATGAAGGCGCTGGCGGCCGGTTATGATGTGCTGCTGGAAAAACCGCTGGCGCGCACAGAGGACGAATGCGTCGATCTGCTCAATCAGGCGCGCAGGTATGGCCGGAAGTTCATGGTCTGCCATGTGCTGCGCTATACGCCGTTCTATTCGCGCGTCAAGCAGCTCATCGACGAGGGCGTGCTGGGTGATATCGTGACGATCGTCCATACGGAAGGACTCGGTAATATCCACCAGAGCCACAGCTTTGTCCGCGGCAACTGGGGCAACACGGCCAAAAGCAATTTCATGCTGCTGGCCAAGTCCTGCCACGACATCGACCTGCTGCAATGGCTGATGAAGAAAAAATGCACGAAGATTCAGTCGTTCGGCTCGCTCCAATACTTCCGGCGTGAAAACGCCCCGTCTGACGCGCCGGAGCGCTGCATTGACGGCTGCCCGCACGCGGAAACCTGCCCGTACAACGCCGTCAAGCTGTATCTGGACGACAAGAACAACATGTGGTTCCGCACGACGTCCACCGGCAAGGTCGACCCCACCGACGCGGATGTGGAATTTACGCTTCGTCATACGCAGTATGGCAAATGTGTCTTCAAGTGCGATAATGACGTGGTCGACCATCAGGTCGTGAACATGGAGTTTGCGGACAAATCTACGGCCTCGTTCACCATGAGCTGCTTTAACTACAACGGCAGAAAGTCCAACATCATGGGCACGAAGGGCGAGATGTTCCTCGACTTTGAGGGCGACGAAATCCGCATTTTCCACTTTGAGGGCCGCTGGTGGGAGACCATCCACACCAATGGCCGCGTGGACGGTACGCTTGTCGGCGGTCACGGCGGCGGCGATCCCGGTATCGTGAACGCGCTCTACGATTACATGACAGGCGCAAAGACCGCCGAGGAGGTCAGCGAAATTGGCATTTCCTGCGAAAACACCCGTCTGGTATTCGCGGCCGAGCGTTCCCGCCTGAACGGAGACGTTGAGACGATCACCCCACTGGAATAAAGAACCTCCCGCAAAAGCGCCGGATATCTGCCGTTCTCCGGCTGATGCCCGGCGCACTTTTTTTGGAATGGAGACTGATTTATGAAACGAATTTATAAATCCTGCGTTGCAGTCCTGCTGCTGCTTGCGATGCTCCTGAGCTGTGTTCCGGCGCTGGCCGCCGGAAGCAGCCATAGCTACACGACGCTGCAGAAGGCCGAAGCGCTGAAGACCCTTGGCCTGTTTCAGGGCACAAACAAGGGCTTCGAGCTGGAAAAGACGCTGACGCGCGAACAGGCGATCACCTTGATCGTCCGCCTGCTCGGCGCGGAAGCGGAAGCGAAGGAAAAGAACCCGGCGCATCCGTTTACGGACGTTCTGGCCTGGGCCAGTCCCTATGTCGGCTACGGCTATCAGAATGCGCTTGTCAAGGGCGTCAGCGAAACGCTCTTTGGCTACGGCAAGCTCGTGACGGAAGCACAGTTCCTGACGATGGTTCTGCGTCTGCTGCAATATGAGGACGACACGGACTTTACATGGAACAAGTCGGCAGAGCTGGCGGAAAAGCTCGGCCTGCCGGTCGTGCCCGCAGACAGCGGCGAGTATACGCGCGGCAACGCCGTTGACGTAATCTGGGCGCTGCTGGAGACGAAATTCAAATCCGGCGGTAAGACGCTGGCACAGACGCTGATCGAGAAGGGCGTGTTTACGGAAAAGGCTTACCGAGAAGCGCTGGGAGAGGATAGCTCCAGTATCGGCGCGATTCTCCCCATTCTGAGACCCGATCCCGACCCGAAACCCGATCCCGACCCGAAGCCGGATCCCGATCCGAAGCCCGATCCTGACCCCGATCCCGATCCGGAACCCACGGAACAGCCGGTCTATGTGTCTCCGAGTGGCGGCAGTGACGGCGACGGCAGCAAGGACGCGCCGTTCGGCTCGTTGGAGGCTGTGCGCGACTATCTGCGCGAGAACCGCTCGACGAAGCTGCCCACAACGGTCTACCTGCGCGGCGGCACCTATGTGCTGAATAAGACGTTCGAGCTGACTGAAGCGGACGGCGGCACGGAAGAGCTTCCTGTGACGTGGCGCGCCTATCCGGGCGAGACGGTCATCATTACCGGCAGCGCCGGAGCCTCTTTGTCTGCCTTTGAGCCGGTTTCCGGTGAAATGAAGGAAAAGCTTTCGCCGGACGCGCAGGAGCATGTCATGGTGGCCGATGCCAGCGCACTTGGTTTGGGCACGATCAGCGTTGGTCTGACGCAGAGCAACTTCTGCATCGACGCACCGCTTTTCTCGCTGGATGGACAGCATATGCGCCTGACGCGCTACCCGAACTCCAACTCAACCGAGGATTGGATGCACGTGGAGACGGTCGATCCCACGCAGACAAGCGGCACCTATCCCAAGGTCAAGCTTACAGACGAAACAGTTCTCGGTTGGGATCATAACGCCGCTGACCGCATTTATTTTGGCTATTTCTCCTACGGCTGGGCGCTGCATGGCTTCCACGGCACGCTTGATCCGGAAACCGGCATTGTAACGGCGACGGATGCGTCCCATTATGGCAGCGCCGCCGGGCTGAAGCCTATGCTGCTCTACAATGCGTATGAATCGCTGGACGAGCCGGGCGAGTGGTACTATGACCAGACGAGCGGCAGACTCTACATCTATCCGTTTGCAGATACGACGAGAAATTCGACACTCCGCATGACGAGCAGCAATTTTGACCTGATTTCGGTCAACGGCGCTTCATATCTCGACCTCGAGGGACTGACAGTTACGTCCTCCAAAAAGGACGGCATCGTCATGAACAACGTCGATCATTGCGTGATCGAGAATTGCACGCTAACAAGCTTTGAAGGCAGAGCCGTCAGCATTGACAATGCGACCTATTCCGGCCTGAAAAATTCCGAGGTTGCTTACACCTCCATCTCGGCCATCTATCTGAATGGCGGTGACTATCAGACCATGGAGCCGGGCTACGATTTCATTACGAACTGCCGTATCCACGATACGAACCAGTACCGGACGATGAACGAGGGCGGCGTGAAATTCCGCGGTGTGAAGAACACGTTCTCCAACAACGAAGTCTACAACATTACGGATATGGCGCTGAACTTCGCAATCGTCGGCGGCGGGCCGACCTCGCTGGACTGCGTGATTGAAAACAACTCGTTCCATGATGTCGTTCTGAACGGCAAGGACATGGGCGCGGTCTACGGCGGCCGCTACGCGCGCTGCCAGGGCGTGGTCATCCGGAACAACCATTTCTACAACATTGCCAACAATGATAGCTCTTTCCCCAGCTTCTCCGCCAATGCGGTCTATCTGGACGACGGTCTGAGCGGCGCAGCAGTCACCGGCAACATCTTCGGCCCGGGCGCGTCAGGCGATTATATCGAGGCTGTCAAGATCAACTGCGGCCACGATACGGTCATTACGAACAATCTGTTCATCGATACCCGCTGTGCGTTCAATGTATATATTGCCGGCAATTTTGCAGTCGGCATGACGAATGACAGCGGCTTCGGCATCGCGCCCTCCCTGCGTCAGGTCTGGAACAACGAACTGTACACGTCCCGCTGGCCGTGGATGGCGGCGCTGAGAGACGGCGAGACGGACGTCTATATCCCGAATATCTTCAAGAACAATGTTATCATCTACACCGACGCTGCGCCGCGCGGCAGCGAGACGAGCGCCTATCCGTGGGTCAAGACAAATGACAATCAGGAAAGCAAGATCACCGGCCTCGACAACAACCTGGTGATCCTGAAGGGCACAGGCGATAACCGTCAGCTGTTTGTCGACTATGCAAACGGCAATTACGCGCTCATCGATTCCGTCCTGGCGCAGCTGCCCGGCTTCGAGCAGATCGACCAGAGCAGGATCGGCCTGGGCAGTGAGCCGGTCAACCAGAAGCCGACGGTATCCGGCGTGTCCATTTCCGGCACGGCAGCGGTCGGTAAGACACTGAACGCGGTCTACACCTTCTCTGACGCGGACGGCGACAGCGAGGGCGCGACCGTCGCAAACTACTATATTTCCGAAAGCCGCGACGACCTGTTCTACCTGAACTGGAAAAAGGTCAGCGACAACATGAGCAGCACGGAATTCACCGTAACGCCCATCTGCGAGGGCAAGTGGATCCGCTGCAAGGTCACGCCGGTGGACAGCCGCGGCGCACAGGGCGAGCCTGTCTGGTCTGAGCCTGTTTTCGTGGCGTTCACCAGCACGGTAGATAAGACGGAATTCCGCGCGCTGGTAGACGAGGCCAAAGCTAAGGTCGAAGCCGCGCAGATCGGCGACGAACCCGGCCAGTGGACACAGAAGGAAATTGACCTCATCACGGCGGCCATTGCCGACGCGGAGGCCGTATTGGCAAAGGACCCGATCAGCCAGTATGACTTTGATCTCGGCGTGGCTGCGTTCCAGAAGGCGTACACCCGCTTCTGCAACAACCAGAACGCCAGTACCGCGACCGATGTGATCGAGATCGACGCATTGATCGAGGATACGGAAAACTGGACGCCGTATTCCGGCAACAAGGAAGGCAAGCCCACCTTTGTCGGCGGCAAGCTCACGCTGAACGCGACGTCCGCCTATCAGACGTCGTGCTATACCGGCAGAACGTATACGAACAAGACCTTCCTCTTTGATTATCAGCAGACACTTCCAGAAGGAAACGACAGCTGGGGCGGCTTCTACTTCAACATGGGTGATGCCGCTGACCTGCCGTACAGCCAGAAGTGCATTCTCGTTGTCGCCAAGGCAGATCAGACAGAGCTTCAGATCTATGACGGCGCCAACCCGCTCGTCATGAAGGTCAGCAAGTTCGCGTTTGAAAGCGGCAAGACCTACCGTGTCGAGTTCGGCCTGTACGATGTCAACAGCACAGACGTGCGTGCGGTGCTGACCGTTGACGGCAAAGAGATCCTCAGCTATGAGGCTGAAAACGAGTATCTGCATTCCGCAAAGGGACGCTTCGGCGTTGTTGCGGCTCCGAACGGCATGGACGTAACGCTGGGCAGTGTGGGCACGAAGCTCACGATTGACAGCCTGATCGACGACGAGACCAACTGGAAGACAATCACCAATACGTTCGCACCGAAGTTCATTGCCAGCAAAATGCTCCTCAACGGCAAATCGTATACCGGCTACGCGGGTGAGAAGTTCACCAACCGCGTGCTGCACTTCAAGTACCAGCTGACCTTCTCCGAGGATGCGGCTGCTGCGGGCGAGTGGGGCGGCCTGTACTTCAACGCTGGCGGCGCGGAAGTGTATCCGTGGACCGGAACGGGCATCCTTGCCTGCATCAAGTCGGATGTGATCGAGCTTCAGGTCTATGAGGACGGCACCCGCACAAAATTCCTGACGAACACAGAGAATCTGCTCGACAGCAGCAAGACCTATCGGATGACGTTCGGTATGTATGACGTGAATTCCACGGATGTACGCATCGTCATGACGGCAGATGACGTGACGCTGTTCGACGAGACGATCACGAGCGCGAAGCTGCACAGCCTGACAGGCTATTTCGGCGCCTCGGCCAGCGATGCAGGCGTCCGTGCAGAACTCGGAAGCCTCGGCAACAAGATCAACGTCTCGACGCTCGTCCGCAGCGAAGACAGCTGGAAGACCTACACGGGAAATGCTCCGGAATTCAAGGACGGGAGTCTTTCCATCACGAGCAGCGAAGCAAGCTATGAGCTGGCCGCTTTCGCCGACGAGAAGTTCTCCGGCAAGGTGTTCAACTTCAAGTACAAGCAGGTGATCCCGGAGGGTGCTGACACCTGGGGCGGCTTCTACTTCAACAAGAGCGACCCGGTCGCAATGCCGTGGGCGGATAAGGGCGTTCTGGTCGTCATCAAGCCCTATCAGGTTGAGCTTCAGCGCTACGGCGACGAGGGCGGCATTCTGAAGACCGTTACCGGCGAGATCTTCCGCTCTGACATGATCTATGACGTAAGCTTCGGCATTGTGGACGTGAACTCCACTGATGTGCGTATTTTCGTGACCGTGGACGGCAAGACGCTGTTTGACGAGACAATCACCGACGCGACGCTCCATGGCGCAAGCGGCTACTTCGGCGCCATCGCGCCCGCAGGCGGCGTGCGGGTCACGCTGAACGACCTGTCCGGCAACGACAAGCACTACAACAATCTGACCGAGCTGCCTCTGGACGCGATGATCGCCGACAAGGCGAACTGGACGGACTTCTCGTGGGCGCACTACACGCCAAAGCCGGAATTTGGCGACGGTACGGTTTCCATTGCCTCTACAACCGAAACAAAATGGGCGCTTGCAGGCTACAAAAAGCAAAAGTTCCGCAATACGGAATTCCAGTTCAAGTATCGCCAGACAGCAGCTGAAAATGACAGCAAGACTGCCAACTACGGCGTCCTCAGCTGGAGCTTTGACAGCAGCGTCACCAACCTTTCATGGAACAAGGCCGGCGGCGTGATGGTTACCTTTGAGCCTGACAAGACGGTGCTCTATGCAAAGGGTGACGCGGACAACGGCGCAGTTCCCAAGAGTGATCTCACGCTGGAAAACGGCAAGACCTATGACATGACGTTCAGCTTCTGCCAGATTTCGGCCAACCAGCTGCGCGTGGTGCTCAAGGTAGACGGCAAGGAATGGTTCAATGAGGTCTATACCGATGCCATGCTGGCAAACTCCGCGGGCTACTTCAACTTTGGTACGCGCGATAACACATCCGCGACCATTGAAAAGACCGGCAAGGTCGTCGTTCCGGAGCCTGATCCCGAACCCACCTACGACGTGGTCGACGTGACGGATATGCTGGCGGATACGGCGAACTGGACGCTGGGCTACGACGCCCCGACGTTTGCGACCGGCAGCATCACGGCGAAAACTGCGGACGGCTTCTCGATCGGCGGCTACAACACGCCGGTGGAACTTGATACGGTGTACCGTTTCAAGTATAAGAATGTGCGGGCGAGCGGCTGGTATGATGGCTTCTATCTCGGCTTCAAGCCGGCGAATATCTACTGGCTCGATGGCGGCGTTCAGGTGGACTTCAATGACGACAGCACGGCAATACACTTCTATAATGGCAATGAGATGGTGCATCAGAAAGCGCAGAGCCCCAGCATCGAATCCGGGAAGGAGTACGAGATCGAGTTTGGTCTGCTGAAGGCCGGCGATGATACGGTCAAGGTACACCTGACGATCAACGGTACGCCGTATTTTGCGGATGTTGAGGTCAAGAATTCCGTGTTTGTGAGCACGCCACTCTATTTTGGCATTTTCGCGAGAGGCTCGGAAGCCACTATCAGCAAGCCGGACGCAAAGTAAGTCCAAATCACCAAGCGCAAAACGACCGGGGGCAAACGCCCCAATGTCACTTAGTTAGCAAGGAAGGAAGCTCACAAAGACAGCACACAGCAAAGCGAAAGCAAGCTGTGTGCTGTTTTTTGCGA
>ENA-ORRW01002933-ORRW01002933.1-human-gut-metagenome-genome-assembly--contig:-NODE-2933-length-13052-cov-3.789644_pt1 | contig 13052 bp, 8 predicted proteins | sample MGYA00242183_ERZ509150 | MGnify/ENA primary metagenome ERZ509150 (study PRJEB26280, sample SAMEA2338639) | human gut metagenome | biome: human gut; feature: human-associated habitat; material: faeces... | reverse complement strand
CCTCCGGCTGCGCCGCAGACCGGGACACCGGCGCGGCGGGACGGGCGGTATAGCTGCCCAGCGGGCGCTTCTCCGGCTCCGGCTTCTGCTGCTGCCGGAACTCCTGGGCCGTCATGGTCCGGTAGAAGGGCTTCTCCTCCTTTTCCGGGGCCTTGGGGCGAGCTGCCGCGTCCAGGGCATCCAGGACGGTATAGTACACCGCATCGAAGGCGGTTTTATCCGATACGAATTTCACCACGGTCTTGGCGGGATGCACGTTCACGTCCACCCGGTCCTCCGGCAAGGTCAGATGCAGCACGCAGCCGGGGAACTTCCCCTTCAGCAGCCGGTTGCGGTATGCCTCCTCCAGGGCGGCGGACAGCAGCTGGCTTTTGACGAACCGTCCGTTGACGAAAAACAGCTGACGGCCCCGGGTGCCGTGACCGTTCAGGGGCCGGGTCACATAGCCCGCCACCTGCACGTCGCCGCCGCAGCCCCGGACCTCCTCCAGACCCAGAGCAAAATCCCGGCCCATGGCCGCATAAACGGCAGACAGCAGCTGCCCGTCGCCGGGGGTGTGGAGCACCTCGGCTCCATCCCGCAGCAGCTTGAAGGACACCTCCGGATGGCTCAGGGCCAGGTGCTGGACGATGCCGGACACGGCGGCCCCCTCGGCGCTGTCCTTCTTCATAAACTTCATCCGGGCGGGAGTGTTGTAAAACAGGTCCCGGACGCAGATGGTGGTGCCCTCCGGGCACCCGGTCTCCTCCACCTGCCCGGGCACGCCGCCCTCCAGATGCAGGGACGCCCCTGCCGGGGCCCCGGTCTGCCGGGTGAAGATATCCACCCGGGACACGGCGGAGATGGCGGCCAGCGCCTCACCCCGGAAGCCCAGGGTACCGATGGCGGCCAGGTCCGCCGCCGTGCGCAGCTTGCTGGTGGCGTGGCGCAGAAACGCCGTGGGCAGCTGCTGCGGCGCGATGCCGCAGCCGTTGTCCGTAATGCGCAGATAGGTGAGGCCCCCGCGCTGGACCTCCGCCACAATGGCGGTGGCCCCGGCGTCCAGGGCGTTTTCCAGCAGCTCCTTGGCCACGCTGGCGGGCCGCTCCACCACCTCGCCGGCGGCGATCAGATCCGCCACATGCCGCGGCAGGCATTGAATATCAGGCATAGCGTTGTCCTTTCGTGTTACGTCAGCTTCTTTTTCAGTTCATACAGCAGCTGCAATGCCTCCAGAGGCGTCAGCGAGTCCACCTGGGTCCGGCGGAGCCGGTCGATGACCTCCCCCTCGGCCACGGCGGCAAAGGACACCTGGTCCTCCCGGGGAGCGGGGGCTGCCGCCGGGCGGCCGGACTCCTCCTCCAGCTGCCGGAGGATTTTTCTGGCCCGGGACACCACCGCGTCCGGCAGGCCCGCCAGCTTGGCCACCTCGATGCCGTAGCTGCGGTCCGCGCCGCCGGGGACGATCTTCCGCAGGAACACGATCTCCTCGCCCCGGGCCCGGACGGCGATGTTGTAGTTCTTCACGCCGGGGAGGGTGCCCTCCATGGCGGTAAGCTCGTGGTAATGGGTGGCAAACAGGGTCTTTGCCCCCAGGCGCTTGGGGTCGGCGCAGTATTCCAAAACCGCCCGTGCAATGCTCATACCGTCGAAGGTAGAGGTGCCCCGGCCGATCTCGTCCAGGATCAGCAGGCTCTTGTCCGTGGCGGCATGGAGGATGTCGCTGACCTCCGTCATCTCCACCATAAAGGTGGACTGCCCCGCCGACAGATCGTCGGAGGCCCCAATGCGGGTAAATACCCGGTCCACAATGCCCAGGCGGGCCGCCTTGGCCGGGACGAAGGACCCGATCTGGGCCATGAGCACCATCAGCGCCACCTGGCGCATATAGGTGGACTTGCCCGCCATGTTGGGGCCGGTGATGATGGACACCCGGTCCTGGGTGCGGCCCATATAGGTGTCGTTGGGCACAAACAGGGCGTCGGGCCGCATGGCCTCCACCACCGGGTGGCGTCCCTGGTGGATCTCGATAACGCCGGACTCGTCCACCGCCGGGCAGCAGTAGTTGTTCTTCACCGCCACCGCTGCCAGGGAGCACAGGCAGTCCGCCTCCGCCACGGCGGCGGCAGCCGCCTGGATCCGGGCCACATGGCCGCTCAGCTCCTGCCGCAGCCGGGTGAACAGCTCATATTCCAGGGCCGATACCCGGTCCGACGCGGACAGGATGTCGTGCTCCAGGTCCTTCAGCTCTTGGGTGATGTATCGCTCGCCGTTGACCAGGGTCTGCTTGCGGATGTATGTCTCGGGCACCTGGTCCTTGAAGGAGTTGGACACCTCGATGTAATAGCCGAATACCTTGTTGTACCCGATCTTCAGGGTGCGGATGCCGGTTTTCTCCTTTTCGGCGGCCTCCATAGAGGCGATGATGCCCTTGCCGCCATGCAGAATGCCCCGCAGGCGGTCCACCTCCGGGTCGAAGCCCTCCCGGATGAACTCGCCCTCCCGGACGGAGAAGGGGGGATCGTCGCACAGGGTGCGGCCGATCAGGTCCGTCAGGTCCTCCAGAGTGTCCAGCTGGGCCAGCTCCCCCAGGCGGCCCCGGTCAAAGGCCGACAGCAGCTCCTTCACATGGGGCAGCCGCGCCATGGCATTTTTCAGGGCTACCACGTCCCGGCCCCCGGCGGTGCCGTATACAATGCGGCCCACCAACCGCTCCATGTCGCCGATGCCCGTCAGGGCCAGGGCCAGCTCCTCCCGCACCATGGTGTGGTCCACCAGCTGGCCCACGGCGGCGCTGCGGCGGGTGATGGCCGTAACGGACAGCAGGGGCCGCTCCAGCCAGCTGCGCAGCAGCCGCCCGCCCATGGGGGTTCGGGTCTTGTCCAGCACCCACAGCAGGCTGCCCTTTTTCTCCTTGCTGCGCAGGGTCTCCGTCAGCTCCAGATTCCGCCGGGCCGTCAGGTCCAGCTCCATAAACTGCCCCTGCTGATAGTAATCCAGGTCGTCCACGTGGCGCAGGTCGGTTTTCTGCGTCTCGTGGAGATAGCCCAGCAGCGCCCCCAGCGACAAAGCCGCGGCGGGGTTCCCCTTGGGCAGGCGTCCGGCGGCCTCGTCGCCGAACTGGGTGCGGACGGTCCTTTCCGCCTCCTGCAATTGAAAGCGTCCGGCGCTCAGCCGCTCCACATGGCAGTGGAGCTTATCCTGCAAAAGAGACAGCAGCGGCCCGCACTGGTATGCCGCCGGATTCACCACTGCCTCCGCCGGGGAAAACCGGCCCAGCTCGTTGAGCAGATGCTCCGCCCGGTCGGGCCCCTGAAAGGCGGTAACGTGGGTCTTGCCGGTGGAAATGTCGCACACGCTGAAGCCCGCGCAGGTGTCGTCCAGATACAGCCCCGCGCAGAAGTTGGACCGTCCCTCCTCCAGGCAGGCGGCGTCTATGACGGTGCCGGGGGTCACCACCCGGATAATGTCCCGGTCCACCAAGCCCTTGGCCGTGGCGGGGTCCTGGGTCTGCTCGCAGATGGCCACCTTGTAGCCCTTGGCAATAAGCCGGGCAATATAGGCGTCGGAGGCGTGATAGGGAATGCCGCACATGGGCACCTTTTCCTCAAAGGGCTTGTTCTTGTCCTTGTCCCTGGTGGTCAGGGTCAGGTCCAGCTCCTTGGACGCCTTCCGGGCGTCGTCGCCGAACATCTCGTAAAAATCCCCCAGCCGGAAAAACAGGATGGCGTCCTGATTCTGCTCCTTGATCTGCAAATATTGTTTCATCATGGGGGTCAGCTCCGCCATGGTTTCACCCGCGCTTTCTGCCGCATGTGCGGCGTATCTGTCGAATGGTAGTGGAAAACATTGTTGAAAAGTGCAAAACTTCGTTCAATAGGGGGGAATTATTCCATCTCCCCGAACAGCGCCCAGGTGTTGCTGTCGGTGATCCTCACGTTCCGGTACTGGCCCAGGGCGTCCCTGCTGCCCACCAGGTGCACCAGCCGTCCCCCCGCCGTCCGGGCGGACAGGGGCCACCGGGCGTCGTCGGTCTCGCCGTCCACCAGCACCCGCAGGGTCCGGCCTACATACCGGGCATGAAGCCGGGCGGATATCTCGTTTTGCGTATTGCACAGCATATCGAACCATTTCTGCTTTTCCGCCCGGGGAACGGGGTCGTCCATTTTGGCCGCCGGCGTACCGGGCCGGGGGGAGAAGATGAAGGTAAACAGGGCGTCGAACTCCACCTGCCGCACCAGGTCCACGGTCTCCATGGCCTCGGCCTCCGTCTCGCCGGGGAAGCCGATGATTACATCGGAGGTCAGCACCAGGTCCGGCATGACCTTCCGGGCATAGCCGATCAGGTCCAGATATTTCGCCCGGTCATAGGGGCGGTTCATGGCCCGCAGCACCCGGTCGCAGCCGGACTGCACCGGCAGGTGCAGCTGATGGGCCACATGGCGGCTTTGGGCCATGGTGTCGAACAGCTTATAGCCGGCGTCCTTGGGCTGGGACGACATAAAGCGGATCAGGTAGTCGCCGTCGATCTTGTCCAGCTCCCGCAGCAGGTCCGCAAAGTCCCAGGGCTCCGGCAGGTCCTTGCCGTAGGAGTTGACGTTCTGGCCCAGCAGGGTGATCTCCTTATACCCCTCCGCCGCCAGCTGGCGGACCTCCTCCACGATCTTCTCCGGGGAGCGGCTGCGCTCCCGGCCCCGGACGTAGGGGACGATGCAGTATGAGCAGAAGTTGTTGCACCCATACATGATGGACACCCACGCCCGAACCCGGCCCTCCCGGACCACGGGCATGCCCTCGGCAATGGAGCCGTGCTCGTTCTCCACGGAGAACACCCGGCCCCGGCGGGTATACACCCGGTACAGCAGCTCCGGGAACTTCCACAGGGCCTGGGGCCCGAACACCAGGTCCACATGGCGATAGCTCTCCCGGACCTTCTGGGCCACCTCCGGCCGCTGGGCCATGCAGCCGCACAGGCAGATGATCTGCTCCGGGTTCGCCTTTTTCGTGTGGGTCAGGGCGCCCAGGGTGCCGTAAACCCGCTTTTCCGCATGGTCCCGGATGGCGCAGGTATTCATGACCACAATGTCCGCCCGGGCCGGATCGTCGGTGAAATCGCACCCCATATCCCGCAGCATCCCCAGAATGTGCTGGCTGTCGGCCACGTTCTGCTGGCAGCCGAAGGTGTCCACCATCGCCAGAGGCGTCCGGCCCCGGGCCCGGTGGATATCGTGTATTTTCTCGGTAAACTCCCGCTGGCGGGCCATCTGCCCGTCGTCGAGAAGAACTTGCTTTCTGTCCAATGGAAACCTCCCAGCCGCCCGTTTTCGTAAAATAGGCGGCACTTTCCGAATTTAATAACTTATCATACCACATTTTTCTCTCCGTTACAAGGAAGGCCGCCGGGAAAAATGGCGAAAAATTTGTGTCCCCGGCGCTTTATCTTGCCCGAAGAATATGGTATACTGAAGAAAAATCGTCGAAAACGAGGATATCGCGCCATGAAAGACAACGAAAACAGACGGCCCATGCCCCAGGCGGAGGCCGACGGCATCATCGAGGGCCGGAACGCCGTGATCGAGGCCCTGCGGGCCGGAACGGCCATCGACAAAATTTACCTGGCCAAGGGCGAGACGGACAAGACCCTGGGCCACATCGCCTCCCGGGCCCGGGACGCCGGGGTCGTTGTGGTGGAGGCCGACCGGCGGAAGCTGGACGCCATGAGCCGCACCCACGCCCACCAGGGAGTCATCGCCCTGGCCGCCGTCCGGGAATACGTCAGCATCCAGAGCATTCTGGACAGCGCCGCCGCCAAGGGGGAGCCGCCCCTGCTGGTGGTGTGCGACGAGATCTCCGACCCCCACAATCTGGGGGCCATCCTCCGCACCGCCGAGTGCGCCGGGGCCCACGGGCTCATCATCCCCAAGCGCCGGTCCGCCGGCCTCACCGCCATCGTGGGCAAGACCTCCGCCGGAGCCGTCAGCTATCTGCCGGTGGCCCGGGTGGCCAACCTTACCTCCGCCCTGAAGGACCTGAAAAAGCAGGGGGTCTGGATCTTCGGCACCGCCGCCGGAGCCTCCACGGACCTGTACAGCGCCGACCTGAAGGGTCCCGCGGCCATCGTCATCGGCTCCGAGGGCGACGGCATGAGCCGCCTGGTGGCGGAAAACTGCGATTTTTTGGTCAGCATCCCCATGAAGGGGCACATTTCCTCCCTGAACGCGTCGGCGGCCGCAGCCATTCTGCTGTACGAGGCCGTGCGCCAGCGCCGGGGATAACAGCAAGGAGCTTCTATGAGTAAGCAAGACATGCGGCCCACGCCGCCGGAGGAGCACTATACCGTAGACGAGATACTGGAGGAGTTTGGCTCCGGTGCGCCTGCGGAGGAGCCCTCCCCCATACCGGAGCCTGACCCGGAGTCCATACCGGACCCGGCCCCGGAGCCTCAGCCGGAGCCGGAAAGCGAACCGAAAGCCGGACCGGAGCCCGTTTCCGAGCCGGAATACCGCCCGGACGACACGCCCCCTCCCCCCCGGGAGAATCCCCTGGACAAGCTGCGCCGCCGGATACAGGCCCGGCAGGAGGACCCCGACGAGCCCGGCCTGGAGCCGGAGGAGGACGACGAGGACGCCGTTCTGCCGGAACGGACGCCTCTGAAGCAGCGTCTGTCCGCCGCCGTTCAGTGGTTCCGGGACCGCATCCCCGCCCGGGATCTGGAGGAGCCCACGGACGCCCCGGAGGAACCGCCGGAGCCGGAGCCCACCATGGACGACGCCGCCCGGGAGGCCAAATGGCAGTGCGCCCGGACCCACCGGCAGCGCATGCTGCTGGCCCTGCCCGCCCTGCTGACGGTCATCGTGGCCGTTATTGACGGTCTGGATGTGCTGTCCCAGGGGTGGTACGACCATGTGTGGCTGCGCTGCGGCATCCCGGCAGGACTGCTGATCCTGTGCCTGCTGCTGTGCCCCCACCTGTGGCAGGAGGCATGGGAGCATCTGCGCCATGGCCGGGTCACCGCCCCGGCGGCGGCGCTGCTGTGCGGCCTGGTGGCCCTGGCGGACAGCGCCTGGTGCCTGTTTCTGGAAAATTGTCAGAATTTGCCCTTTGCCGCCCCGGCGGCGGCGCTGCTGTATCTGTGCGTCTGCGGTCAATACCGTGCCGCCCGTGCCCGGTACGACAGCTTCCGCCTGGCCCAGCTGGGCGGCGTTCCCCCGTATGTGGCCTCCGTCACCGCCGCCGGCGCCTGCAAGCAGCAGGGCCGTCTGGAGGGCTTTTACCGTTTATGGCAGTCTCCGGACCCTGCCGCCCGCTGGCAGCCCATCCTGACGCCGCTGTATCTGGCCCTGGCCACGGTGCTGGCCCTGGTGGCGGCGCTGGCCGGCCATCAGATGAACCGTTTTCTCTGGCTGTGGTCGGCGCTGCTGTCGGCCACGGTGCCTCTGTCCCTGCCTCTGTCCGGAACGCTGCCCCTGTCCCTGCTGTGCCGCCGCCTGCACAAAAGCGGCTGCGCCGTGGCAGGCTGGAAGGGTGCCCGGGCCATCTCCGCCGCCCGCCGGGTGGTGGTAACGGATGAGGACCTGTTCCCCGCCGGGGTCCTGTCCCTGCACGGCAAGGAGAAGAACGAGCCCTCCGCCGCCCTGGGTACGGTGGAGCTTAACGGCCTGAAGGTATACGATCAGGAGATCGGCGAGGCCCTGGCCTATGCCGAGGCCCTGTGCCGGGCCGCCGGCAGTCAGCTGACCCCTCTGTTCCAGCAGCTGATGGACGGTCAGGTCAGCTTCCGCTATGACGCCCACGATCTCCACTATTACGAGGACGGCGGCGTAGACTGCACCATCCGCGGGGCCACCGTGGCCATGGGCAGTGCCTATTTCATGAAAAAGCGCCGGATCACCCTGCCCCATGACCTGAAAATGGACACCGGCGTCTTTATGTCGGTGGACGGCAGGCTGGCCGCCATCTTCGTGGTGAAGTACCTGCCCTCCCGGAACGTGGAGTGGGCCCTGCGGGCCCTGCGCCGCAACCGGGTCACGCCGGTGCTGGCCACCCGGGGCGTCAACATCACCCCCAACATGCTCAAGCGGAAATTCCGGCTCAACGCCCGGCCCATCTATCCCGGGGTCGCCACCCGCCTGGCCCTGGCGGACCTTACCGGCCAGCGCGGGGAGGCCCCCAATGCCATCATCTACCGGGACGGTCTGCTGCCCATGGCGGAAACCGTCATCGGCAGCCAGCGCATGTGTCAGGCGGTGCGCTGGTCCACGGTGCTCGGCTGGATCGGCGGCCTGTGCGGCCTGGTGCTGTCGTACTATCTCACCACGGCCGGTGATTTTGCGGCCCTGTCGCCGCTGTACATGCTGGCATTTCTGGCGCTGCTGCTGCTTCCCACCCTGCTGCTGTCGGGCCTGGTGAAATATTATTGATCCCCTGATGAAAAAGCTCCCTGTCTCGCATAAGACAGGGAGCTTTCAGCTTGTCAATAACTTTTTTTGACAAGCTGAAAAGCATTTTCAAAACTTTCATAAAAGTTCTGAAAATGCGGTGATTCAAAACGAAAGACACCCCTGATGGGTTTCTTTCGTAACTATCTTCCTTTCCGAAGGCGGAGGCAATCCTGCTTTTTTGACAGTCTCGAAAAAGCTCCCTGTCTCGCATAAGACAGGGAGCTTTTTTTATAGGCAAGGAAAATATTCCGCGGAGGACAGCATCCCCGGCGCCCCGCGCCCAGGGCGGCGCCCTGTCCGGGCAGGGATCACACGTCCCCTATATGGTGTACACAAACGGGTCCGAGGGATTCTTCATCACCGGGGCCGGAGTGGCGGCGGCCACCCGGGTGCCGCTGCGGACGGAGTGGGTCAAAAACACGTTGCCTCCCACCACGGAGCCGTCGCCGATGTCCGTCTCACCCCCCAGAATAGACGCGCCGGAATAGATGGTCACGTCGTCCCCCACGGTGGGGTGGCGCTTCCCCGGCAGGGACGCGTGCCCCGCCCGGGGCGACATGGCCCCCAGGGTCACGCCCTGATACAGCTTCACGTTCCGGCCGATCACCGTGGTCTCGCCCACCACGATGCCGGTGCCGTGGTCGATAAAGAAGTGGGGCCCGATGGACGCGCCGGGGTGGATATCGATGCCCGTGCGGCTGTGGGCATATTCGGCCATGATCCGGGGGATCATAGGCACCCGCTGGCAGTACAGCAGGTGGGCAATGCGATAGCCAAAGATGGCGAACAGGCCCGGATAGGCAAAGATGATCTCCTCCCGGGACGCAGCGGCGGGATCGGACTCAAACGTGGCGTCCAGGTCCCCCAGCAGCAGCCGCTGCACCCGGGGCAGCCGGCGCACAAACTCCCGGGTGATCTCCTCCGCCCGCTGCACCTGGTCCTCCGGCAGGGCCAGCCGCAGCTGGGCCGTCAGCTTTTCGGAAATACGCTCCAGCAGCAGGGCGGCATAGTTCTCCGGATCCAGGGACATCAGCGCCGGGTCCCCGAAATAGGCGGGGAACAGCAGGCGGCGCACCTCCTTGACCAGGTCGATAACCGCCCGGCGGTCCGGCAGGCGCAGGCCGCTGCCGTACAGGGGCGTGGCGCTCTCCGTCAGGGTGCGGCCCATGGCCGCGGCGGCTTCTTGAATGTGTTGGGGATACATAAACAGGCTTCCTTTCGGCATGTGGAACATAAAAGCGGCAGAGGACGCGTCACGCATCCTCTGCCGCGGCTTTACGCAAAAACCCGCTCCGGGCGCTTACAGCGCCTCTCCGGCAAACCATGCATGACCGTTCCGGGCATGACAACAGCAGGCCACGGTACAGATGGCCCGGCAGCTATTCATGGAAACGGTTCTGCTCATGCGGTTTGCTCCTTTTCGGTGTCTGTTTTTATTATATGCCCCGCCGGGCCCTGCGTCCATTGTCATTTTGGACAAAATGCGGGTTTATTCTTCCCGCACCCGGTGGTACAGGGTCCCGCAGGCGGGCTCCACTCCCTTGACGGCGAACAGCTCCTCCACCGTGACGAACCGCACCCCCCTGGGCTGCAAGCGGTCCACGATCTCCAGGGCCGCCGTGACGCTGGTGGCGTAGCAGTCGTGGAGCAGGAGAATGTCCCCGTCTCCCGCCCGCCGCAGAACAATGTCCAGGATGCTGTCCACGTCCCGGCTTTTCCAGTCCTCCGTGTCCACGGACCAGCAGATGGCCGGAGTCCCCAGGGCGCAGAGCTCCCGGTCCGATAGGAAGCCGTAGGGGGGCCGCAGCCAGTAGCTCCCGTCCCCCAGCACCTGCCGCCGGGCACGGTCGCATTTTTCCAGGTCCGCCAGGGCGTCGGCGGTGGACAGCTCCGTCAGTGCCCTGTGGCTGAAGGAGTGGCTGCCGATCTGGTGGCCCTCCTGCCGGATACGCCGCACCAGGTCCTCCCGGCCTTCGATCTGACTGCCCACCAGAAAGACCGGGGCCCTGGCCCCCCGCCGGGAAAGGCCCTCCAGCAGCCGGGGCGTCCAGGCAGGGGATGGGCCGTCGTCAAAGGTCAGGGCCATGTAAACCGGCTCTCCCGCCGGTTCTGCCGGCTCCGCCGCCGGTTCCGCCGCCGGGGCGCACCCGGTCAGCAGCAGCGCCGCCAGCAGCGCCGCCGCTATCCGCCGCCTCATGCCGGTCCCTCCACCGCCACCGCCTGCATCCCCAGCTCCCGGTGCCGCTGCCACACCGTCTCCCTGGGATAGCGCACCACGCCCCGGTCCTCCCAGGGGTCGCAGCAGATATAGTGCTCCCGGTCATATCCCGACAGCACCACGCAGTGCTCGTTGGAGATCCACATGAAGGGCTGGCCCTCCGGCTCCGTCCGGTACCAGGGGCCGTTGACGGTGGGGCGCAGGTCAATGCTGATCCAGATCAGCACCGGAATCCCCCGGTCGATATACCGGCGGCACAGATAGCCAAGCTCCGCTCCGGTCTCGTTTTTGACCCGGTAAATCCCGGCTTTGTCCCGGGCCAAACCGGCCAAAAAGCGGGACATCCCGCTTTTTATCGCCGGGGCCCAGCAGCCCAGGGCATCCGGGTCGTGAGGGTCCCCCACAAAGGCCCGGCGAGGGTCCGGCCCATGCCAGATCCCGCCGGTATCCCGGTAAAACGGGGCCGAGGGCAGATGGTCCCGGGCAAAATCCTCCGCCGTCACGGAAAAGCCCAGGTATTGCAGCGCCATGGCGGCGCTGACGCTTTCGCAGCCGGTGGGCAGGCTATGCCCCTGGCCGATAAAGGGCACCGGAAGCTGCTTCATGCCGCCCCCTCCCGCCGCCGGGACAGCCGGTGGAAGAAAAATACCTGCCCCACCACCAGGGCCGCCCCCGCAGCCAGCGGAAGCCAGGGCTCTCCCAGCACCGCCGCCAGCAGATAGCAGACCGCACAGTCGGCGCCGACCGCCAGGCCGTACCACAGCTGGGTGGTAACATGGGCCATGTGATCGCACCCGGCGCCGGTGGAGCTCATGATGGTGGTGTCGGAAATAGGGGAGCAGTGGTCGCCCATAACGGCCCCGGCGCACACCGCCGCCACCGCCGCCGGCAGCAGGGAACTGCCGGCAAACACCGGCACCGCCACGGGAATGAGAATGCCCATGGTGCCCCAGCTGGTGCCGGTGGCAAAGGCCAGCAGCCCGCCCACCAGAAACAGCACCAGCGGGAACAGGGCCGTCAAGGTCTCACGCCCGGCAAACAGCCCCTGGACAAAGGCCGCCGCGTCCAGCCGGGCGGCAAAGGATTTCAGCCCCCAGGCAAAGGTCAGCACCAGCAGCGCCGGGGTCATAAGCTTGAAGCCATCCAGAAAGCCCTCCACATAGCCGGAAAACGTCACCACACCCCGGGGAATGTATAAAACCGCCATCACCAGCAGCGTTACCGCGCAGCCGAGGCACAGGGCCATGGGCGCATCGGTGTTGGCAAAGACGTTGGACGCCGTCAGGGGAAGCCCCCCCTCCCGGCAGGTCCGGCGGCCCAGCAGCACCATGCCCCACACCACCGAGACGATGAGGCACACCGTGGGCACCAGCAGATCCACCGCCCGGCCCCGGGGGCTAAACTGGCTGGCGGAAGATCGGTCATCCCGGGGCGGCTCCTGGACGGCGGCCAGCTGCTCCCGACGGTACATGGGGCCGAAATCCCGGCCCGTCAGGGCCACCACGAACACCATCCACAGCATCAGAAGGGCGTAGAAATTATACGGGATGGCCCGCAGAAACAGGGTGAAGCCGTTGACCGTTCCGGCGTATTCCGCCGGAATGTACGACGACACGGCGGCGGCCCAGGAGCTGATGGGTGCGATGATGCACACCGGGGCGGCGGTGGCGTCAATGAGAAAGGCCAGCTTCTCCCGGGAGATGCGGAAGCGGTCGGCGATGGGCTGCATGATGGCCCCCACCGTCAGGCAGTTGAAATAGTCGTCCAGGAAAATCAGGCATCCAAGGGTTGCCGTGGCCGTTTCCGCTCCCCGGCGGGAGCGCACCCGGCGGGAAGCCCACTCCCCGAAGGCCCGGGAGCCGCCGGACCGGGCAAACAGCACCACAATGGCCCCCAGCAGCACGTCGAAAAAGAAGATCTTCCGGTCAATGCCCTCCATAAGGGTCAGAAACAGCGTCTCGAAGCTCCGCCAGGGGGCGAAGCCCTCTGCCAGCAGCGCCCCCATCACGCACCCGGCCAGCAGGGAGGAGTACACCTCCTTGGTGACAAAGGCCAGCACGATGGCCACCGCCGGAGGCAGCAGCGCCCAGCCGGTGCCCACAAAGGACGCAGGTCCGCCGCCTGTGTCGGCAGCGGAGACGGCCCACAGCAGCACCAGCGCCGCCGCCAGCACGATCCCCCGCCTGCGGAAGGTTGTTTTCATGGTCAATTTCCTCGCTTTCCCCATAAGTCGGCGCTCCCGCAGGGCGGGCCGCCTATTGAAAGTGTATGCGGGGATATGACAGGGGAGTATGTGCCCAAGGCAGGCGCGGGGGACGGGGTACGGCCATGGGGCGGACAGAGTCGTCCGCTCCTGCAAAAATCAAAACCTCCGGCTAAGCCGGAGGTTTGACCAGGCCCTATAAGGGCCCATT
>ENA-ORRW01002927-ORRW01002927.1-human-gut-metagenome-genome-assembly--contig:-NODE-2927-length-13069-cov-3.552175_pt1 | contig 13069 bp, 10 predicted proteins | sample MGYA00242183_ERZ509150 | MGnify/ENA primary metagenome ERZ509150 (study PRJEB26280, sample SAMEA2338639) | human gut metagenome | biome: human gut; feature: human-associated habitat; material: faeces... | reverse complement strand
CGTGCAGCCCCTAAGTCGCGGGTCCGCTGCGTCGAAACAGCGGCAGTTTTCTTTGGTTCTTTCTTTTGCTGCCAAAAGAAAGAACAACCTTCCGGGAGGCTGCCTCTCCCGTACAGCCACAAAAGAAAGGACCATGCTCATGTCCGATTCCTGGTATAAAGTCGATAACGTCGCCAAGGTGTTTCTGGCTACGGCGTCCCAGCGCGACCCGCGGGTCTTTCGTATCTCCTGCACGCTGAACGAGGAGATTGACCCCGATACGCTGAATGAGGCCCTGCGCAGCACCGCACAGGAATGGCCGCAGTTTCAGGTCACGCTGCACCGCGGTCTGTTCTGGCATTATTTTGAGTCCACCGACCAGCTGCCCACCGCCCAGCCGGAAACCAAAGCCCCCTGCGCACCTCTGTACACGCCGGAGCGCCGCAATAAGCTGATCTACCGCGTAACGTATTTCGGGGCGCGGATCAACCTGGAAATGTTCCACGCCATTACGGACGGCAACGGCGGCCTGCTCTACTTAAAGTCCATCGTGCGCAACTATCTGGCGCTGCGCCATCCCGGTGAAATGGAGAACGTTCCCTCACCCAACAGCGCCTCCGCCGGGGATATGGCACAGGACAGCTTCCGCAATTTTTATGAGGGCACCAAGCGGAAGAAACCCGCTAAAAAAACCAAGGTGTACCGCCCGCACGGTTTTCTGCCCTACAGCCAGCTGCAGTTTTTTGAGGGACATTTAAGCTCTAAACAGGTGCTGGAACGCTCCCACGCACTGGGCGTTTCGATGACAAGCTACCTGGGCGCGTCTTTCATGCTGGCCATCTACCACGATATGCCCGCACTGGAACGCAAAAAGCCGATCTGCATCAGCCTGCCCGTCAACCTGCGCAACTACTATCCCAGCGAGACCGCGCGCAACTTCTTCAACTCGGTCTGCATCGCCCATACGCTGACGCCCGAGGACACGCTGGAAACCGTCGCCCCGGTCTTTGATGCCAAGCTGAAAGAGGTTTTAAAGCCCGAGAACATTCGTGCCCAGATGGATGCGTATGAAAAACTGGAACACATACCCGGCATCCGCCCGGTCCCGCTGGTCATCAAAAACGTGGCGGTCAAGTTTTTCACCAAGCTGGAGGACCGGCATGTCTCCGCCGTTGTCTCCAACATGGGCCGGGTCAGCATCCCGGAGGGTATGAAGCCCTATATCCACAATTTTGCAGCGTTTTCCAGCTGTAAGACGTTGTTCACTGTGGTCTGCTCCTACGGGGACGACCTTGTGCTGGGCACTGCTTCTGCCCTGCGCAGCACCGCCATTTTGCAGCGCCTTTACCGGGAGTTTGCCAAGGATGGGCTGGATGTTACCCTGTACGCTACGGAGGTGGAAAGATGAATACCTGCCCGCATTGCCATATCAGGGTCGGCGGGGACACTGCCTACTGCCCGCTGTGCCAGAACCGCCTGTCCGGCCCCGCCGGAGAGCCGTATTTTCCGGCAACGGCCCCGCGCATCCACCGCGCATCCCTGCTGTATAAGATCGTGGCGTTCGTGCTGTCAGCGCTCATCGTCGTAGCCGGTGCCTTTGATTTCCTGCTGATGGAAGACACGCCCCACCGTCATTTCAGCATTTTGATGGCCGTCTGGGCCGTGGCGGTCCTGCGGGTGGTGCGCGCCGTGCTGCGCCGCCGCTTCAACGGCCCGCGGCAGATCTTCAATCTGCTGCTGCTCGTCTCGGCGCTGCTCGTCTTTACCGACTGGTTCAACGGCTACACGGGGTACAGCTTAGACCTCGTCGTGCCGATTTTGTGCTGTGCAGCGCTGGTCTGCAACTTTATTTTTGCCTTCCTGCGCAGCCGCTTTACAGCAAACGCGCTCGTGTATCTGCTCATGAACATCGGCATCGGCGTCCTGCCGTACATTCTGCTGTTCTTCCGCATTGACTATTCCGGCAGGCTGGACGCCCACAGTCTGCCGTGGGTCATCTGCCTGATCATAAGCGTCATCACGTTTCTGGGCCTTGTCATCTTCCGCGGCAGAGCCCTGAAAAACGAAATCGTAAAGCGTCTGCACATGTAACCATACTCCGCGTCGGCACAGTTCACACCGGCTGAGGCAGGCGGATGCAAGCCTCCGCCCCTGCACGAGCCAAATAAAAAAGCTGCTGTCCGCTTGAGACAGCAGCATTTTTTATTTCTTGTCAAACGCTTCCCGGCGCTTTGTGGACAGGCGGAACATTTCCTCCAGCCCCTCGCGGTCATCGCGGACGAGCTTTTCCCGCATATCCTGCAGGGCGCTCTCAAACATATCGATCTCGGAAATCAGGTTGTCCTTGTTCCACAGGAACAGCTCCGCCCACATTTTGTCGTTGATATGGGCAATTCTTGTCAGATCGCGGAAGGAGTCGCCCGTGTAGTTCGCCAGCTCCGAGTTATCGGACGCGCACATCAGGCTGACGGCAATGGCATGGCAGAGCTGGCTGACGTAGCCGATCATGTGGTCGTGCTCGGCGGGGGTCAGCACGCTGATGCGCTTGAAGCCCAGCTCCGCGGCCAGGTCGCGGCACCAGTCGATGCCCGCCTGGCTGTTCTTTTCCGTCGGGGTGATGATGAAGTTTGCGGGGGCAAAGTTGACCTCGGCGCTGTGGGCGATGCCGCTCGTCTCGCGGCCCGCCATCGGGTGGCTGGCGATAAATTCCACACCCTCCGGCAGGGCGGCCTGCACCGGCTCGACCACACCGCGCTTGACACCGGACACATCCGTGACCATCGTGCCGGGGCGGATGAGTGGACCGTACTGTTTGACCCAGTCCAGCAGCACGGTGGGGTAAAGGCCGAAGATGATGCAGTCGGCCTCCCTTACCAGATCCTCAAAATCCGCATTTTTACCGGCGCGGATGTAGTCATGCTGCAAGGCATAGTCCAGCGTTGACTGGCTGTGGGTGATGCCGGTCACATTGTAGCCCTTCTGGCTCAGCACCTGTGCGTACTTGCCGCCCAGCAGGCCCAGACCGACGATCAGGTAGGTTTTGCTTTTATCCAGCATAGGAAATCACGCCTTTATGTCAAATTCTTCTTGTTTGTCGGTGTTCAGCTCCACCTTGGCGCCAAGACCGCGCAGCACGCTCCAGAACGCGGGCCAGCTCTTGTCCACGGCCTCGGCCCCGCAGAGCAGGGCGGGCAGGCCGCTGGCAATCGCCGCCACGGCCAGCGCCATGACGATGCGGTGGTCGTTGTGGCCGGACAGCGGCGCGTTCGGCGCGTGAAGCGCCACGCCCTGGATGTGCACGGTGTCACCGTCCACCTCGATGCGCGCGCCCATCTTCCGCAGCTCGGTCTGCATGGCCTCGATGCGGTCCGATTCCTTCAGGCGCAGGCGGCCCGCATTGCGGATGACCGTCTCACCGCTGCAAAAGCAGCCGAGCGTGAACAAAATCGGCCCTAAATCAGGGCAGTCCGCCAGGTCGATCTCCGTCGCCTTCAGCAGGCTGCGGTCAAAGTGCAGCCCGCCCTCGACAGGCTTGAATTTGCCGCCGCAGCGCTTTAAAATGTCCAGAATGACCTTGTCGCCCTGCTGGCTGTCGGGGTTCAGCCCCGTGACCGTGATGCCGCCGATGACGCAGCCCAGCACGGCCAGAAACGCGGCCTGGCTGTAGTCGCCCTCGACGGCAAAGTCGCTGGCCGTATACCGCTGCGGCGCGGCCACGCGGTACATCACACTGCCGTTTTTGCGTGCGCGGCTCGTGACCTTGACGCCGAACTGCTGCATAGCGTCAACCGTCATATCCACGTAGGAGCGGCTCTCGTAGGGGGCCAGTACCTCGATGCTGCTCTCGGACTCCATCAGCGGCGCGGCAAACAGCAGACCGCTGATGAACTGGCTGGACACGTCGCCGGGCAGGGTGAACCCGCCGGGACGCAGCCGTCCAAAGATCGTGATGCCCTCGGGCGTCTGCTCAAATTGCAGGCCCTGGCGCTCAAACAGCATCTGGTAGATGGCCTGCGGGCGGTCAAACAGCCGCCCCGCGCCGGTAAAGCGCACCTTCTGGGCCGTCAGGCTGAACAGCGGGATCATGAAGCGCAGTGTGGAGCCGCTCTCGTTGCAGAAAACCGGGCGTGTCACCGTCACAAAGCCGCCCGCCGTCCCGTGCCCCTTGATGGTCACGGAGTGGGCCTCCTCGGTGATTTTTGCGCCCAGCTGGGCCGCCGCGCCAAGCGTGGCGCGGATGTCCTTGCTGTACTCGATATTCGTGATATGGCTGGTGCCCTCCGCCAATGCGGCGCACAGCACCGCACGGTGCGCTGCGCTTTTACTGGGGGGCACCGTGGCCGTTCCGCCTAAGCGGCTGACATGAATTTTCGCGTCCAATTTACATCTCCCGGCCGATGGCGGCAGCGACCTTGCGGCACTTGGCAATCACATCGGCGAACTTATCCGGCTTCAGGCACTGGGCGCCGTCGCTCCAGGCGTGCGGCGGGTCGTTGTGGACCTCGATCTCCAGACCGTCGGCACCGGCGGCCACAGCAGCCAAAGCCATGCTCTCAATGTACTTATAATCACCGGTGGCGTGGCTGGGGTCAACGATAATGGGCAGGTGCGTTTTTTCCTTGATGACCGGCACGGCGGACAGGTCCAGCGTGTTGCGGGTCGCGCGCTCAAACGTGCGGATGCCGCGCTCACAGAGGATAACGTTCTCATTGCCGCCGGCCATGATGTACTCGGCGGACATGATCCACTCCTCAATGGTATTCGCCAGGCCGCGCTTGAGCAGAACGGGCTTGTGCATTTTGCCGACGGCCTTGAGCAGCTGGAAGTTCTGCATATTGCGTGCGCCGATCTGCACAACGTCCACATACTCCTCGAACTCGGGGATGTGGACCTCGTCCATCAGCTCACTGACGATAGGCAGGCCGGTGATCTCGCGGGCCTTGACCATATCCAGGATGCCCTCGGTGCCCAAACCCTGGAAGGAGTAGGGGCTCGTGCGGGGCTTGTACGCGCCGCCGCGCAGGAAGTTGGCACCGCCCGCCTTGACAGCCTTGGCCATCTTGATGGTGTGCTCCTCGCCCTCAATGCTGCACGGACCGGCCATAACGGCGATGGGCGCATTGCCGCCGACCCTGACGCCGTTGATGTCCACGACGGTATCCTCCGGGTGGAACAGGCGGTTGGCGCGCTTATAAGGGGCGGACACACGGGTCACGTTCTCGACCCAGGGGTTTGCCAGCACGTCCTTCTCGGCAATTTTCGTCGTATCACCGACAAGGCCAAAGACGTTGTAGTCGGTACCGCGGATCAGCGTGACGGACAGGCCCTGCTTCTCGAAGTTATCGACAATGCGGTCCAGCTCGACCTGGGGCGTACCTTTTTTAGTGGAAATAATCATGGGAGCCTCTTTCTTATATACTTTTTACTCTATAAAATACTGTGTTATAGGGGGGCGATGCCCGCATTGGCCCGCCGCCTGAAGGCTTCCCCCCTCGGGGGAAGCTGTCCGCCGCAGCGGACTGATGAGGGCAAACCTTGCGGGCACTGCTCCTTCTCGGCGGGCCTCGGAAGCTCTGCCCTCATCCGGCGCTTTGCGCCACCTTCCCCCGAGGGGGAAGGCTTTTACAGTCTCTCGTCCGCCTCAAACATCTGTACCGCCTTATCCACTGCCGCGGTCAGCGAGCCGTTATTTTCCAGCACGACGGTGGAGGCGGCCTCATACAGCGGCGTGCGCTCGGCTTCAAGCTGCTTTAAGGCCGCGCCGCCCTTGGAGAGCGGGCGTCCGCCGGTAGCCAACACCTCCAGCGGGCGGCGCACCCACAGCACGGGGCCGTTCTGGCGCAGCGCACGGGTGTTGGCCGGGCTCTTGATGACCCCGCCGCCGCAGGCGATGACCTGACTGTTGCTCTTAGCGACCTCGGCCAGCACGTCCGCCTCATAGCGGCGGAATGCGGCTTCGCCCTCCTGAGCAAAGATGTCGGGGATATTATGCCCGGTGCGGCGCTCAATTTCAGCGTCCAGATCCACAAATTTCTTGTCAAGGCGCTTTGCCAGCGCCGCGCCGACGGTGGATTTTCCGCAGCCCGGCATCCCGATGATCGAGACATTCGCCAGCTGGTGCCGCAGCTCGCGGCTGCCCGCCGGGATGATGGCTGCCGTGTCCAGCTGTCTGCCGGTAAAGTGCTCCGTGGCAAACACAGCCTGCGCCACCAGCATCTCAAAGCCGCCCGCCGCGGTCACGCCGCAGTCCTCGGCCCGCAGCAAAAGCTCGGTGCGGAAGGGGTTGTACACCACATCCAGCACGGCCTCCAGCGCGGGGAACGCCTTCGGGTCGATAAGGCACTGCCCCACGTTCGGGAACATGCCGCAGGGCGTCGTGTTGACGATGATCTGCACGTCCGGGCGGTGCATGGCCTCGCTGTACAGCAGGGCATCGCCCTTGCCGGTGCGGCTGGCGGTCAGAATCTCCTTAGCCCCGCCGTCGCGGCAGACCGCCGTGACCGTCGAGTGCGTACCGCCCGTGCCCAGGATCAGCACGGTCTTGCCCGCAAAATCTACGCCGTGGGCCCCGGCCAGATAGGCAAAGCCCGCGTAGTCGGTGTTATACCCATACAATTTCCCGTCACGGTTCACAATCGTGTTCACCGCGCCGATGGCCTGCGCCTTCGGGTCAACGACGTCGCAGTAGGGGATGACAAACTGCTTGTAGGGGATCGTCACGTTGATGGCCGCAAAGGCGCGCTTTTCCATAAAGGTGCGGGCCTCGGCCTCGGTGGGCAGGGGCATCAGCTCATAGGTGTAATCTGCAATTTTTTCATGGATGATTTTGGAGTAGCTGTGGCCCAGCTTGCCGCCGATCAATCCGTACAGCGGTTGCTGCATAGTTCTTCACTTCCTGTTTTTACACTTTGGGGAATCCGTGCTTCTGGGCCAGCGTGCCGTAGCGCACGGTCAGAAGGTCCAGCAGTCCGAACGCCGTCAGGCTGTTCTGCACGACGGCGGCGCGGGGCACGATGCAGGGGTCATGGCGGCCCTTGATCTGCAGCTCCGCATCGGTCCTGCCAATATAATCCACGGTATGCTGTTGCTTATAGATGCTGGGCGTAGGCTTGAGCACCGTGCGGAACACGATGGGCATTCCGTTGGTGATGCCGCCGTTGATGCCGCCGTTCTTGTTCGTGGCGGTGGCGATTTTGCCGTCCCGCATCGTGAACGGGTCGTTGGCCTCGCTGCCGCGCATTGCTGCAAAGCCGAAGCCCGCGCCGAACTCAATGCCCTTGCAGGCCGGGATGGCGAACATCAGGTGGGCCAGCTCGCTCTCAACGCTGTCGAACCACGGCTCGCCGATGCCCGCGGGCAGACCGGTCACAATCGTTTCCAGAATGCCGCCGACGCTGTCGCCCTCGCTGCCCGCAGCGCGGATAGCCGCCTGCATGGCCTCCTCCTTCGACGCATCCAGCAGCGCAAAGTGTCCGGGCTGCGGGTCGGGCATGACCAGCCCCGCAGCGCTGGAAAGCGGTGCGTCCTGCACACCTGCACACTCGGCAATATGGGTGTAGACCTTTACGCCCAGGCCGTTCAGCACCGTCTCGCAGATCGTGCCCGCCGCAACGCTTGCCGCCGTAATACGGCCCGAGAAGTGCCCGCCGCCGCGCGCGTCCTGAAAGCCCTCGTACTTGGCGTAGGCCGTGTAGTCGGCGTGGCCGGGGCGCAGCAGGTCGGCGGTCTTGGCGTAGTCGCCGCTGCGGGTATTCAGGTTGCGGATCATCAGGGTGACGGCCGTGCCGGTTGTGCGGCCCTCATACACGCCGGAGAGGAACTCCACGGCGTCGGCCTCGGTGCGGGCGGTGGAAAGCCCATCCCCGCGGGCGCGGCGGCGGTCCATGGCCGCGGCAATCGCGGCCTCATCCACCGGCAGGCCCGCAGCCAGCCCGTCAAGCACCGCCCCCACGGCAGGTCCATGGCTCTCACCAAAAATCGTCATACTGACGGCATTTCCAAAGGTGTTTTTCATATATCCTTCCCGATTTTTCTATGAATGGAAAAATGGCGATCCCGGCAAGCTCTCTCCCTCGCAGAGGGAGGCAAGGCCCTCGGCCCGCAGGCCGGTGGGGGAGAGAGCCATGCCGCCAGATGCCGTTTCCCTCATTCCATACCTAACAAAGCCGGCAGCTCGGTCATGGGCAGACTGTCGGCGCGCCAGCAGCCGAGGCCGGGGCACTTAATGACCGTGATATGGTCGCCGCGGGCCTTTTTGTCATGCTGCATGTAGGCCAGGACCTTCTCCTTGTTGGCCCCGGCGCGGGTGGGCAGGCCCAGCGCACGGTAAATCGCCCGGGTGCGCTTGAGCAGGGCCGTGTCCTCGATCATCGGCAGCATGCCCAGCGCGACGCATTCGCCGTGGTACAGGCCCGTGGTACGGCGGCCCCGCACACCGCGCACGGCTTCGATGCCGTGGCCGATGGTATGGCCGAAGTTCAGGCAGGCGCGGACGCTGCCCTCGCGCTCGTCCTGCTCGACGATCTTTTTCTTAAATTTCAGACTTCTGTAAACAATTTGTTCAATGTTATCCTCGGGGTGCTCGCACTCAAACAGTGCAAACAGCTGCGGGTCTCCGATGATGCCGGTCTTGAGCGCCTCAGCCAGGCCGTTGACGACCTGACGGCGGGGCAGGGTCTTGAGCGTGTCAAAATCGACAAGCACGACCTTGGGCTGCCAGAATGCGCCGACGATGTTCTTCGTCTCGCCCAAATCAATCGCCGTCTTGCCGCCGATGGAGGAATCCACCTGCGAAAGCACCGTCGTGGGGCAGTTGACAAAGTCAATGCCGCGCATGTAGCTGGCCGCGCAGAAGCCGCCCAGATCGCCCACAACGCCGCCGCCGACGGACACCAGCAGATCCTTGCGGTCCATGCCGAACGCCAGCATAGCCTGCAAAACCTGACCGTAGACCTTCAGGCATTTGCTGCCCTCGCCCCGGGGGATCGTGTAGACGGTGGAATCGGGGCACTGGGCCGCCACGGTCTGCGCGTACTCGGCGGGTACGCCGGAGTCGGTCAGCACAAAGACCTTGCGGTTTGCCACGTTCGTGAACTGATGGAGGTTGGCAAGGCATCCAGCCTTCAAAATAATATCGTAGCTGCGGCTTTTAAGCTGCATCGTCAGTTTCATGCTTCGCACATCCTTTATCTTCATGGCTTATTTCTCCGTACTGTCAAGGGTGAAGGCACCCAGCAGCCGCAGGGTGCTGCAAACAGAAGTCAGGGTGTCCAGCAGGGTCTGGCACCCTGCGCCCGTGCTGCCCGCCGGGCAGACGATCTGTACATAGAAATAGTATTCAAACGGAACATGGGGCAGGGGACGGCTCTTGATGCACTCCATGTTAAAGCCCCGCGCGCCGATCTGATCCAGCGCCGCGGCCAACTGGCCGGGCTTATGGCGTGCCGTGAACAGCAGCGCCAGCCGCTGGCCCTCGCCGGTCATGGCGGGGGCGGCGGCCGCACGCTCGATCACGATGAACCGCGTTGTGTTGTCGCCGTCGGCGTTGATGCCCGCGGACAAGATCTGCAGACCGTACAGACCGGCGGTCTCGGCGCTGGCAATAGCCGCAACGCTCGGGTCGTTCAGCTCGGCCACATGGCGGGCCGCGTCGGCGGTGTTGCCCCAGGTGGACGTTTTAAAGCCGTGCTGCTGTACAAAAACGCTGCTCTGGGCCAGCGCCTGCGGGTGGCTGATGACGGTCCTAACCGTCTCCAGCGTCGCGCCCGGCACGCCCAGCAGGTCCTGTCGGATCGGCAGGTCGCACATCCGGGCAATGATAATATCGGGGTGGGTGTACAGCAGGTCGAGCACGGTGGAGACATCGCCCGCGTTGGAGTTTTCAAACGGCAGAACGCCGAATTGTGCATCCCCGTTCTGCACGGCGTCAAAGACCTCGCCCCAGGTGGTGCAGGCCGTCTCCCGCGCAAAGGGGAAAAGGCGGCGCAGCGCAATGTGGCTCCACGCGCCGGGCACGCCTTGGTAGGCGGCGGTATCGCGGCCCAGCCGGGCGCGCTGGTATGCGCGGGAAATGCTCATGGCATCGCTGAGAAAGGCGCGGTAGTAGGGGCGCAGCGCCTCGTCGGTGATGCGGGCCGTGTTTTTGTCAAGCACGGCAGCCTCCCGCGCGGCATCAAAAACCGGCTTGCCGGTCTCGGCCTTGTAGCGCACCACATCGGCCACCGCGCGCATACGCCGCTCAAACAGAGCGGCCATCTCGGCATCAACGGTGTCGATCTCGGCACGGGCTTGCTGTAAAAGGTCCATGGGTCGGCTCCTTTTCGGAATTTTTCAGGAATATCTCCGCTGCCCCTTTTTGGCATGGATGTAGGGCGGGGTGTGGGCAGGCCGCCCTACGAATCAACCGCAGGCGCAGCGTTGTTTATTTATACATACTCAAAGTTAGTATACCATAAATAAAGCGCCGTCACAAGAGTGACGGCGCGAAATTTGTCTTTTCTTGGCCACCTCCCTCGCAGAGGGAGGCAAGCGCAGTTTTACCCGTGCAGCGCACTTCTCAGGGCGGCCAGGAGCTCGGCCTGGTAGGCGGGGCTGAAGGTGCCGTGCAGCAGCTTGGGCAGGGCCTCCTCCTGCAGGCGGCGCCAGCTGTCGGCCTCGCGGCCCGGCAGGATCGGCACAAAGGCCACACCGTTGGCAGCGGCGGCCTGGGCGTCGCCCATGGCGTCACCGACCATCATGACCTTGCGGCTCTCATACCCGCAGGCCAGCATTGTGGCGATGGAGTTTGCCTTGCTGCCGACCTCCTGCCCGAAGATGACATCCGCATGACGGGCCAGCCCGTAGCGCTTCCACTCGCTGGCAATGGCGCTCTCGTTCGCGGCACTGACGACGGCCACATCGGCCACGGCGTGCAGCTGGCGCAGGCTTTCCTCCACGCCGGGGAACGGCTCAAACGTCGGCTCCAGCGCCTGAATACGGCGGTTGCAGGCGTTGTTCCACTCCTGCAGCTTGCGCAGGGCCAGGCTGCCGGTCTTTTGCAGCTCCCGCTGCAGGCTGGCCGTGGAAAGCTCCGTCGCGGTATCGACCCAGGCGGCAATATCCTCGCTGCCCGGGATCTCGATGCCGCGATTTTTCAACCGGTCAAACACCAGCCGGACGCTCTCAAACCGGGAGATGCCGCGGGTGATCGTGTGCAGGTTGATCTCATCCCACGCGGCAGTGATGAAATCCGCGTGGTCATCCAGCGCAAACACGCGGATGAGCTCGGGGCACATGACGGTGGAATGCTTGATGCGCACCGTGTCCATCACGCAGCCGTCGGAATCCATGCAAATCAGAAATTCACGTTTCTTGGTAAAATCCGTCAGTGCATTTGCCATAAAAACCGTCTCCCTCTATCAACTCTGCCTATAAACTCAATATGAATCTATCATAACAAAATTCCACGGCGTTTTGCAATGCCTTTTTTAAAAAAAGCATGGATTTTTGTGTAATTTCTACACTTCAATGGGGGCATCGGGGTCCAGCGTGCGGCCAATCGGAGCGTGGATCAGCAGATTGGCCATTGCGTCCGCCGGGGTGGGCTGCTTGTTGATGACAACAAGGTTCTCCCCGCGGAAGTAGCGCAGCAGACCCGCCGCCGGGTAGACGGCCAGGCTTGTGCCGCCGACGATGAGGGTATCGGCCCCGCGGATGGCGTGCACGGCGTTTTCCATCGTCTCCTCGTCCAGCCCCTCCTCGTAGAGCACAACATCGGGCTTGACGATGCCGCCGCACTCGTCGCAGCGGGGCACGCCGTCGCCGACGCCCGCCGCATCCTCAATGAACTGCACCGGGAAGAATTTGCCGCACCGCGTACAGTAGTTGCGCAGGGTCGAGCCGTGCAGCTCATACACGGTCTTGCTGCCCGCGGCCTGGTGCAGGCCGTCGATGTTCTGGGTCACGACGGCCCTGCATTTGCCCTCGCGCTCCAACGCCGCCAGACGCAGGTGGGCCGCGTTGGGCTTTGCCCCGTGGACGATGAGCTTCTGGCGGTAGAAGTCAAAAAATTCTGCGGTGTGGGTCTCGTAGAAGGTGTGGGAGAGCATCGTCTCGGGCGGGTACTTGAATTTTTGGTGGTACAGCCCGTCCACCGAGCGGAAATCGGGGATGCCGCTCTCGGTCGAGACGCCCGCCCCGCCGAAAAAGACCATGCTTTTTGTTGCTGCCAGAATTTCCTCTAATGCCAGAACCATGCAAACTGCCCCTTTCGCTTTTGGCTTTTATGCCTTATAATATACCTATTATAATCTATTTTCGGAGGGATGCAAGATGCAGCGCGAAATCACACGGGAGCTGGTGCGCCGGCTGCTGCCCGGGCGCATGGCGGAGAGCAACAAGGGGAGCTACGGCAGTGTGCTGGCCGCGGCGGGCAGCATGGCCTACCGCGGGGCAGCGGCGCTCTGCACCGAGGGTGCTTTGCGCGGCGGGGCCGGGCTGGTGTATCTGGCCAGCGTCGAACCTGTTATCCAGCTGGTGCTTTCCCGCACGCCGGAATGCTGCGCCTGCGGCTGCCGCACGGCGGCCAACGGGGGCATCCACCCGCAGGACGCCGACGCGCTGCGCCGCTGGTTCTCGGACAGGCACGCCGTTTTGCTGGCCGGGCCCGGGTTGGGGGAGAGCGCCGCCGATGTCTGTAAGGCCCTGCTCGGCAGGAACGCCCCGTGGGCCGGTGCCGTGCTGGATGCCGACGCGCTGAACACACTGGCAGCGGGGAAGTACAGGGGGGATCTGCCCGCAAACACGATCCTGACGCCCCACCCCGGCGAGGCCGCGCGGCTGCTGGGCCTGACTGTGCCCGAGGTGCAGGCGGACCGCGAGGGTGCCGCCGTATCGCTGGCCGAAAAATATCACTGCGTCGCCGTTTTGAAAGGGCATCACACACTGGTTGCCGCGCCGGGCGGCACGGTCTGGCGCAATGAGACCGGCAATGCCGGGTTAGCCAAGGGCGGCAGCGGGGATATTTTAGCCGGTCTGACCGCCGGGCTGCTGGCAGCGGGTCTAAAGCAGGGCCGCACGCCCGAGGACGCCGCGGTCTGCGCGGTATGGCTCC
>ENA-ORRW01002925-ORRW01002925.1-human-gut-metagenome-genome-assembly--contig:-NODE-2925-length-13090-cov-3.671270_pt1 | contig 13090 bp, 14 predicted proteins | sample MGYA00242183_ERZ509150 | MGnify/ENA primary metagenome ERZ509150 (study PRJEB26280, sample SAMEA2338639) | human gut metagenome | biome: human gut; feature: human-associated habitat; material: faeces... | reverse complement strand
CCGCCGCCGATGCCCGTCACGCCGGTCACAACGACCTGCGGCGCCACGCGGGTCAGCCGGGCCGCCTGTGCGGCGGCCTGCTCGGCACTGCCCACACCGGGCAGCGGGTCGCCCAGCAGCAGCGCGGCCTCGGTCACATTGGGGACGATCAGATCCGCCTTGCTGCACAGACTATACATAGCGGGCACCATGTCGGCCCCCAGACCGCTGTACAGCCGCCCTCCGTCGCCCAGCACCGGGTCCACGACCTTGAACGCGCGGGGCCACAGCTCAAACGCCTGTTCTACGAGCTTTGCCTGCGCGGCGTCCGCCAGATAGCCCGAGTAGATGCAGTCAAATTTCACGCCCAGACGATGATAATGTTCCAGTGCCGCGGGGCCGTAGCCGGGGTTGGCCAGCTTAGCCGGGGTGCCTAAGCCCCCCGTGTGGGTGGACAGCACCGCCGTAGGCAGTGCCACGGTCTGCACGCCCAGCGTCGAGAGCACCGGCACGATGACCGACAGCGCCGCCCGGCCAAAGCCCGGCAGATCATGGATGGCTAATACGGTTTTCGGCGCGTTGGTCATGCTGCGGCCCTCCCTCTGCATTTTTTGAGTTCTCATTGATTCTACCATAAAACCCACCGCAAAAAAAGCCGTATTCGGGCGATTGTTCCGTTTTGTTTGGTTTTTGGGCAAAGAGAACAAAAACCGCCCGCGTCTCCGCGAGCGATTCATTCTATTTCATGGTTATCATCCACAAAAAAGCCCCTGCTGATTGGCAGGGGAGATTTCGCAAAGTTGATGCTTTTACAGCACGCGCACGCGGATGGCGGGTTCAATCGCACCCAGCTTGACGGCGAGGTCATCGGTGACATTGCCCGTCACGTCCAGCAGGGTATAGGCGACATCCTTTTTGCCCTTGTTCACCATGTTTTCAATGTTCAGGTGCGCTTCGGTCAAAATGCTCGTGATGGCCGAGATCGCGCCCGGGGCGTTCTTGTGGATGATGCAGATGCGGCGGCCTCCCGCACGCGGCTGGCTGACATCCGGCAGGTTGACGCTGTGGGCGATGTTGCCGTTTTTCAGGTAGTCGCTCAGCTCGGCGGCGGCCATCACGGCGCAGTTCGTCTCGCTTTCCGGCGTGCTGGCACCCAGATGCGGCGTGCAGCAGACGCCCTTGACGCCCAGCAGCTCCTCGGTGGGGAAGTCGCAGAAATACTGCGCGACCTTGCCGCTGTTCAGTGCGTCGAGCAGTGCGGCGTTGTCCACCAGCTCACCGCGGGCAAAGTTCAGCACGCGCACGCCGTCCTTGCACATCGCCAGCGTCTGGGTGTTGATGGTGTGGCGGGTCGTAGGCAGGTAGGGGACATGGATGGTCAGGTAGTCGCAGCGGGGCAGCATATCGCCCAGCGTGACACAGTGCTGCACACTGCGGGACAGGCTCCACGCAGCATCGATGGAAATATACGGGTCATAGCCCAAAACCTCCATGCCCAGCGCGACGGCGGCGTTGGCCACGCGCGCACCGATGGCACCCAACCCGATGACGCCCAGCGTCTTACCGCGCAGCTCGGGACCGACGAAGGCCTTTTTGCCCTTCTCCACGTCCTTGGCAATCGTGTCGCGGCCCTTGAGGGTCTGCGCCCAGTTCACGGCGTCCACCAGATTGCGGCTGCCCGCGACCAGCGCACCGACGACGAGCTCGGCCACGGCGTTGGCGTTGGCGCCCGGCGTGTTGAACACAACGATGCCCTTGTTCGTGCAGTCCTCCACGGGAATGTTGTTCGTACCGGCACCTGCACGGGCGATGGCCAGCAGGCTGTCGGGCAGCGGGGCATCGTGCATATCGGCGCTGCGCACCAGAATGCCCTGCGGTGCAGCGGCCTCGTTGTCGATCTCAAACTGGTTGGCGGGCAGCTTGGCCAGACCCACCGGCGAAATGGCGTTCAATGTTTTGATGGTATACATATATCGTTACTCCCTGTTCCCCTTATTTTGCGCCGTAGGGGCCGGGCATGCCCGGCCCTCAGCCTTACGCAGTGACCCTCTCACGGGTGGCTGCCACAGTGCCGCGGGCCGGACACACCCGGCCCCTGCTGTGCAGCAGCTCAATGCTCCCTGCGGAACTTCTCCATAAAGTCGACCAGCTTGTCGATGCCTTCGGCAGGCATGGCGTTGTAGATGGACGCACGCATACCGCCCACCAGACGGTGACCCTTCAGGTTGACGAAGCCTGCCTCGGTGGCCGCGGCACAGAAGGCCTTGTCGGTGTCGGCGTCGGGGCTGGTGAAGGTCACATTCATCATGCTGCGGTACTTTTTCTCAACGGGATTCTTGTAGAAGTCCTGCCCGTCTAGGTAATCGTACAGCACCTTGGCTTTGGCGGCGTTGCGCTTCTGCATGTTCTCCAGGCCGCCGATCTCGTTCTCAAGGTAGTTCATGACGAGGCCGGTCATGTAGATGCACCAGCACGGCGGGGTGTTGTACATGCTGTCGGCGTTCAGCAGGGTCGTGTAGTTCATCATCGTGGGGATCTTGTCGGGGGTCAGGCCCTTGGCGGCCTTGCCCAGCAGGTCGTCACGCACGATGGCCACAGCCATACCGGCAGGGGCAATGTTCTTCTGCACGCCGAAGTAGATGACGCCGTACTTGCTGACGTCCACCGGCTCGGAGCAGATCATCGAGCTCATATCTGCCACCAGCGGGATGCCGTCCACCTGCGGTACATCGACATATTTTGTGCCGAAAATCGTGTTGTTCTGGCAGATGTGGATATAGCTGGCGTTCGGGTCATAGTCGATGGCCGCGACGTCGGGGATGTAGGTGAAGTTCTTATCCTTGCTGCTGGCGGCAATGCGGGCCGTGCCGAACTTGGCGGCCTCTTCGGCTGCCTTCTTGCTGAAGTTGCCGGTCACAAGATAATCCGCCGTGCCGGTGGTCATAAAGTTCAGCGGCACCATCGCAAACTGCTGGGTCGCGCCGCCCTGGAAAAAGCCCACCTTATAATTGTCGGGAATGTTCAGTACCCGGCGCATGGCGGCCTCGGTGTTGGTGATGATCTCGTCAAACCATTTACTGCGGTGGCTCATCTCCATCACGCTCATGCCGGAGCCGTGGTAGTCCAGCAGCTCTGCCTGTGCGGTTTTCAGAACAGCCTCCGGCAGCATCGAAGGACCGGCGCTGAAATTGTAAACTCTAGCCATCTTTATTTCCTCCTACAGTAAATCAAATGCGACCCGCCGGCGGCGGATCGCATCTGCCGCGCCGTTGCGGTATGCCAATATTATAGGAGCTTTGCCCCCCTGCGGGCAAGCGGACAAAATACCGAAAAAAGCCGAAAATCGGGGATGTGTTTTTGTATTGTGACTAATTGTTTTTGTACCAGAAACGCTTTATGAGACATTTGTAAAAGATATTTGCCGCTATTGTCAAATTCCGGGCACAAAATTTGTGCAATATTTTGTCTTGCATTTATATCTGCCACAGATGTAAAATATATTCGTTCTTATTACCACATTTGTAAAATATTGAACTTGTTTCTTCCTCGCTCTGTAGGGGCCGCACATGTGCGGCCCGCAGCCTTCCCACAGACTACCGTCTGCCTTGCACCTGCGGGCCGGGCATGCCCGGCCCCTACAGGCACTACATATTATAAAAGGAGTTCATCATGGAACAGCTTTCCCGCAGTGAAGAACAGGTCATGGCCGCGCTCTGGGCCTGCAGCCGCGCTGCCACCAGGCGCGAGATCGCGTCACACCTGCCGCCCGAATGCCGCTGGGCAGACTCGACGCTGCTCAATTTCCTGCTGCGGCTCGAGAAGAAAAACTTCGTCCGCACCGAGAAGCAGGGCAATAAAAATCTGTACACGCCGCTGGTCCGCCGCCTGACCTACTGCGGCGCGGTCAGCCAGGCGCATCTGCAGACGCTCTACGGCGGTGACATCCGCGCCATGGTGTGCGCCCTGGCCGACACAGGCCGCATGACCTATGCCGACACCGAGCGTCTGCTCCGCTGGCTGACCGAGTACCAGGCCGCGAACCCGGAGTATGACTATGAGTAGCTCCAAGCCCGCCCCTCCTCAGTCCGCTTTACGGACAGCTGCCCCCGCGGGGAAAGCCAAATCCGGCTGCATCTCGCACATATCCTGCCAGAACCGCTTGGGCACATGGTTCATCTGGGCCTTTTCGTCGCGGCGCTGCTCGATGGTTAACGCCTTAAAGAACCGTTTCCACATCCGCTGCCAGTCGAGCTCTGTCTCGTCGGTGCCGGGAATATAGCGCTCCATCGCCAGATAGCGCACCCGTCCGTCCCGGTGCAGCAGGGCCGTGCCGTGGGCCGCGTCATAAATCAGGAAGTTCTCATCGGGCAGGCGGCTGCAAAAATGTCCGCGCAGCAGCGGCAAAATCCGGTGCTTCGGGTGGATGACCGCGCCGAGCATCCCGTCCCGCTCCTCAAAGCGGATGAACTCGATCAGCCTGCAAGCCTCGTTGTCGACAGCCCGCTCCAGAGCAAACGCCGCGGCGGCGTCCGGGTCGCCCAGCATCTGCGCGGCGCGCGGCCCCTGCGCAAAGCAGAGCCGCACAAACCGCAGCAGTGTCAGGTCCTTGCCGGGGTCGGTGCAGAGAAAGCCCGTCGTCACGCGGTCCTTCACCTCGCGGCCAAGCCGGTCCAGCCCCGCCGCGACCCGCCGCGCGTGCTGCTCGTCGGTAAAAATCTGCCGCGTGCCGAAGAAATTCAGCTGTCCCTCCTCGGGCGGGCAGACCTCGGCGGGGATCTCCTTCCGGGCATAGCTCTCGAACACGCAGCACAAAAAGCCCGCAAAGCTGCCGTCATAGCAGTAGGCTGTGTCGGTCACATGCGCTTCGTAAGACATTGCAGTGCCTCCTGCCGCACCGTCCGGGCGGCCACGTCCGCCGCCATGCCGCGCGCCTCCAGCCTTTGCACAGCCGGGGCAGCGTCGGGCAGGGCCTTGGGTACAAAATCGTCCAGCGAAAGCTGCTGCATCCCCACGCTGAACGCCTTGGGGTCAAGCAGCGCCCCCGCGATCTCCGCGCGGCTGCCGCGGGCCGCTGCCTTGCCCTTGCAGGTAATGAAATACTGTGCCCGCTTAAGCACGACTCCAATGCGCTTGAGCTCTGCCATGCCGAGGCTTTGCACCCGGCGCGCCTCGACAATGCGCAGCGCACTCTTGGGGCCGATGCCCGGCACCCGCAGCAACTCGGCACGGCTGGCCGTGTTGACCTCCACGGGGAAAAACTCCGGGTGGCGCACGGCCCAGGTGCACTTGGGGTCCAGATAGGGGTCAAAATTCGGTTCGTCCTCGGTCAGCAGCTCCCGGGCCGAAAAATGGTAGTACCGCAGCAGCCAGTCCGCCTGATACAGACGGTGCTCCCGCAGCAGGGGAGGGGCCGTGTGCAGTGCGGGCAGGCGGCGATCCTCCACCACCGGCAGATAGGCCGAGTAAAACACGCGCTTCAGCGAGTATTTCCTGTAGAGTCCCTCGGTCAGGTCCATGATATGGCGGTCTGTCTCCGGCGTCGCCCCGATGATCATTTGGGTGCTCTGCCCAGCCGGTGCAAACGGCTTGGCCCCGCGGTAGAGCACCATCTCCTTTTTGCTCTGCGCGCTCTGCACTGCGATCTGCCCCATGGGGCGCAGGATCGCAGTTTTCTTTTTGTCGGGGGCCAGCGTGGTCAGGCTCGTCTCGCTGGGCAGTTCGATATTGACCGACAGGCGGTCTGCCAGCCGCCCGATCTTTTCGACCAGCATCGGGTCCGCGCCGGGTATCGTCTTGGCGGGGATGTAGCCGTTAAAATGGTACTCCTCCCGCAGGATGCGCAGAGCCTCGATCATCAGCTCCATCGTGCGGTCCGGCGTGCCCAGCACAGCGCTGGACAGAAACAGCCCTTCAATATAATTGCGGCGGTAAAAGCCGATGGTCAGCTCCGCCAGCTCACGCGGGGTGAAGGTCGCGCGGGGTCTGTCGTTGGAGCGGCGGTTGACGCAGTAGCTGCAGTCGTAGCTGCACACGTTGGAGTAGAGCACCTTCAGGAGGGAGACGCACCGCCCGTCCGCCGTGAAGGCGTGGCAGATGCCCGCCGCCGCACTGCTGCCCAGTGCACCGTGCCGTCCGGGGCGATCCACCCCGCTGGAGGTACAGGCTACATCATATTTGGCGCTGTCCGCCAGGATTTCCAGTTTTTCCGCAAGGTCCATCGCACCTGCCTCCTGAAAAAAGGGTATAAAAAATACAGCCCGCCGCATATCCTTGTTCTGCAAGGTGTGCCGCGGGCAGCATTTTTGTAAATTTCTTCTGTTTTAGGGTTGAAAGTCCAAATTATGGGACTTACCGTATGCTATAATTGAACTTGTAAGGCAGCTTTACCACTTGGCCTTGGTCTCCACGACCTTGCCGGCAATATACAGGTGGTCGAGTTCCTCGCCCTTGATAACCAGCTCTTCATAGGCCGGGTTGAAGGGGTGCAGGATGACCGAGTTGCCGCGCTGGATGTACTTTTTCAGCGTGCCCTCGCCGTCTGCCCCGTAGACCAGAACGCCGAGATCGCCGTTGTCCAGCGTGTTCTGGCGGTGCACAAGCGCCAGGTCACCGTCAGAGATGCGCGGTTCCATGCTGTCGCCCTTGACGACGAGGAAGAAGTAGTTTTCCGGGTCCTTGACGCAGGCATACTCCTTGCCGTAGTCCTCCTCAAACGCGAGGGCCCCGTATCCGGCGCGCACCGTGCCCACGACGGGGATCTGGGACTCCGTATAGCGGCTGAAGGCGTTGCGGCCCACAGCGGACGCCGCGCCCGACTCCTTGCGCAGACCCAGCAGAACGTCGGTGGGGGTATCCAGTATCTCCGCCAGACGCGCCACGGTCTGCGGATCCGGGGTGGAACGCCCGGTCTCCCACTTGCCAACAGCCTGCTGCGTTACCCCCAGCATCCTGGACACCTCGGCCTGGCTGTATCGTTTGGCCTTGCGGGCCTCTTTCAAGCGCTCTGCAAACATCGGGAAAACTCCTTTATATAAAGTAGGGTAAAACCACATCTTGTAGACGATCCCATTTCTTTAGCTTCATTATACAACCGTCTGTGGTTTTTGTAAAGAGTTTTTTGCAATTATTTTCAAAAATAAGTTGTAAAAACATATTGACAACAACCTACAGATGTATTATAGTTAAGACAACAAACGGAACGCTGTTATCCGTTGTTGAATTTGCGGCAGTCGGCCATTGCGGGGTCGGCTCCTTTGGAGGTAACGGTATGAACTGGGAACTCATTAAGCACAAATTTTGCAGGCTCGCGGTAACGGCGTCCCTCCTGCTGGGCGGCGTTATGGTGAGCGCCGCGGCCTCCGGCACCATGCCGCTGTGGGCTGCACTGCTGGGGCTTTTTGCTGCGGTTGTCATGCTCAACGCAGCCTGCGGCATCCTGCTGGGCACCCCGGCAGCGGAGCCGCGCAGGGCCGTACCTGCCCGCACCAGCCGCCCCGCCGTACAACTGCTCGTTGTGCGCGGCGGGCACGCTGCCTGAACCTGCCTACCCCTATTTGTTGTGAACCTTATAACTGCGGCAAGCCCCGCGCAGCCCTGGCCGCGCGGGGCTTGCCGTATCCCAAAGCCTATGTTACAATGGGGAAAAAGCAAAAGGATGTGACCTGACATGAAGCTGTTGGAAGTCTGCGTTGACAGCCTCGCCTCCGCCCGCGCCGCAAAGCAGGGGGGAGCGGACCGGCTGGAATTTTGCAGCGCACTGGCCGTGGGCGGCCTGACGCCCTACGCTGACCTGCTGCGGCAGATCAAGGCCGAGTTGGACCTGCCCGTGCGCTGCCTGATGCGCCCGCGGGCGGGGGATTTCCTGTACACCCGCGACGAGCTCGAGCTGCTCTGCCGCCAGATCGAGACGCTGCGCAGTGCCGGGGCGGATGGCTTCGTCATCGGCGCACTGACGCCGGAGGGTGCGCTTGATCTGCCCGCCATGCGCACGCTGCTGGACGCCTGCGGCGGTGCGCCCGTCACGCTGCATCGCTGCATCGACGTTTCCCGCGATCTGTGCGCCACCTACCGCGCCGCAGCGGCACTCGGCATCGACACGGTGCTGACGAGCGGCGGTGCCGGGAGCTGCCGCAAAGGCATTTCCCAGCTGGCCGCGCTGCTGCGTCTGCGGGACGAGCTGGACGGCCCCGAGGTGCTGATCGGTGCCGGTGTGAACGCTGCTGTCATCGACGAGCTGCGCGCGGCCCTGCCCGGGGCGCGGGCGTTCCATGCCAGCTGCAAAACGCTGCTGGAAAGCGGTATGACCTTCCGCCGCGAGGGTGTCCCCATGGGCTTGCCCGGGTTGGACGAATGGCATATCCAGCAGACCGACGCCGACGCCGTGTGCGCTGCCAAGGCCGCCGTAATGCGGTAAGCGCGGGCAGACAGAATATCTGCCCTGCATCTCTGCATAACAGCAAAACAAAAGTGCCTGCCGTTTTTTGAACCGGCAGGCACTTTTTCATTTGTCGTCATAGGGGTCATCAAACAGACCCAACATCGATGTTTTTTCCAAATCTGATTCCGGGTAGGCACGCACCGGGCGGATGGGCCGGAATTCGTCGGTTGTCTCCGGCCGTTTTCGCCCGTGGCGGCTGCGGGGACGGCTTTCTGCGGCCACCGCGGTCTGTAGTTCCTCGTAAGGCAGCTCATCTTCTTCCGGTTCCTGTCCGGGCGTCAGCTCCATCTCCTCCAGCAGGCTCTGGATGGCCGCACAGTCCTCGGGTACGTCCGTCAAGCTCGCGCCGTAATGGCAAAACAGCACCGTGCCGTCCCGGTCCAGGATCAGCGTCAGCGGCAGCTGCTGCTCGGCCCCCTTGACGGGCTGGTAGCCCTGCTTTTTGGCCTCGCGCAGGATGCGCCAGCCCTCGAGCGAGTAGCTCATCAACGTGCTTTTGCTCGTGGGAATGCTCAAGTGCTCATACAGAACGCCCGCCGCGTCGCACAGCAGGGGATAGGGCAGCGTATCCGGGCCGATGCTGCGGGCCAGCTTGTCCGCGCGGGAACGCACGACCAGCGCAAAGCCGCCGTCGTGCAGCGATGTGTATGTATCGGCGTAGCGGCTGGCAAACGTGCGGGTGATGGGATGGCCGAAATTCGCCATGAACACCAGCACCAGCGGGGCCTGCGCGTCCAGCAGGTCGCGGAACCGGTTGCCCGCGCTGTAGGGCGTATCATACAAAAAGAAGGGGAGCCTGTCCCCGACGCGGATCCTTTCCGCCATTGAACAAACACCCCTTTCCCCGCAAAGTATAACCCAAAAACCCGGACAGGTAAAGCCCTGCCCGGGATGTGTGCTGTAAAAACCCCGCACAGCCGTCTGCAACCAATCAAAACCTACCGGTACAGGCAGGTGGGTACCCTACGAGGATGTTCATGCTCCCCTCTTCAGCCAAACGGCGGGAGGGCCTGCAATCCGGTCCCCGACCCGGATTCCCAATATTTGATTAGTAGGATTCTATAAGGCCGCAACAAATCGAACCGCGCAGGGTGAAGAAACCTCGCGGCCTCTTACTGCAATTCAGAATCGTCGATGTCGTACATCGCGCGCAGGCGCTCCTCGAACACCTTGCCGACGGTGATGAGTTCCTCATCGTCGTCCACGATGTCCATATACTCGCCTTCGTCGTCGGTGCCAATGCGCATCAGGATCAGCTCGGCGTCCTCCTGCAGGCTCTCCGGGTCCTCCTGATAGGGGATGACAGCCAGATAGCGGGTGCCGTTGACTTCCGTAGCGTCGATCACCTCAAAGGTGACCTCCTTGCCGTCCTCATCCTCCAGCGTCAGCAGGTCAGGGGCAGCCTCTTCCAGCATTTCCGGGCTCAGTTCGTCAGACATAAGTGACCTCCTGTGGTCGTTCGTATTTGATAGCTATAGTGTACCCTTTTTTTTCGCAAACGTCAAGGGTGTTCAAGCGGGAAGTTCTGTGGTATAATGAATTTAATTGGATTTTTCACGGAGGACCCGTTATGCGTAAACGATTCTGCCTGCTGCCCGCGCTGGCGCTGGCCCTGCTGTGCGCCTGCAGCAAGGGCGCGGCAAAGACCCCGCCCACCCGGCCTGCGGACTTCACCAGCACCGAGCGGCAGTTCAACACCCCTGCGGACGGCGACACGATTGCGATCTTTGACACCTCCTTAGGCGAGGTGCGCGCCGTGCTCTACCCGGATGCCGCGCCGATGGCCGTCTACAACTTTGTGGGCCTGGCCCGCAGCGGTTATTACGATAATACGACGATCTGGCGCAGCGAGTACGGCTTTGCCGTGCAGGGCGGCGATGCCACCGGCACAGGCACAGGCGGTTCGACGATCTGGAGCAACAACCCGTATCCGCCGGAGGCGAGCGCGGATCTGAAGCATTACGCCGGGGCGCTCTGCGCCGCGTTTGCCGCGGGCGGCGACGTGACCGGCGGCAACAGTCAGTTTTACTTTGTGACGGCCCTGCCGGACAGCGTGAGCAGCAGTGACCGGCAGGCCGAGCTGACCGCCAACGGCTACACCGACGCGCAGATCACGGCCTACGCCGCCGTGGGCGGGCTGCCGTATCTTGACAACACCGACACAGTGTTCGGGCAGGTCTATCAGGGCATGGACGTTGTGGACGCCATGGCCTGCGTGGACACGGTGAAGGACGATGACGGCAACGACACCTACCGACCCACCGAGGAGGCCGCCATCACGATCAACAGCGTAACGATCACGACCTACACAGCCGAGGCGGACAACGGCCTTGATACGGTAGGCTGATACCAACAGTATATGCAGACCCGCCCCCGCAAATTTTTGGCCGATATGCCAAAGTTTGCGGGGGCGGGTTGTGTATTATGCTATTTTCAAAGGCTTCCCCCTCGGGGGAAGCTGTCACCGAAGGTGACTGATGAGGGCAGAGTTTCCTGGAGCCACCCGCTGACGGGCTGCCGCGGCAGGCTCGCCCCTCATCCGGCCTCAGGCGGGGCCTCGGCCACCTTCCCCCAAGGGGGAAGGCATTTCGAGGGGGTCACTTCTTCGTATTCCCGCCCATGCGTCTGTCGCGGCGGGCATACTCGGCCAGTGCCTTATCAAAGCACTCCTTGGTAAAATCGGGGAAAAGCGTCGGCGTGAAGTAGAACTCCGCGTAGGCACACTGCCACAGCAGGAAGTTGGAGAGCCGCTCCTCGCCACTGGTTCGGATCATCAGGTCCACGGGCGGCAGGTCGCGGTAGAGGTGCTTCTCAATGACCTTCTCGTCGATGGCCTCGGGCTCTAGCGTACCGGCCTTGACCTCGGCGGCAATGGCGCGGGTCGCGTCGGTCAGCTCTGCGTGGCTGCCGTAGTTCAGGCAGAAGTTGACAATGCCCTTTTCGTTGTCCTTTGTCAAGTCCATCATGTAGTCCATGGCGTCCAGCACGCGCTGCTGCAGACCTTCGCGGCGGCCACTGAACAGGACCTTGCAGCCGCGCTCGTTCATCTCGTCGGCAATCGTGCGGAAGTTGTTGGCAAAGAGGTCCATCAGGTAGCCGACCTCCTTGGCGTCGCGGCTGAAATTCTCGGTGGAGAAAACATAGAGCGACAGCACAAAGACGCCGCGGTCACCGACGGCATAGCGGGTGATCTCGCGCAGGCGGTCAAAGCCGGCCTTGTGGCCCACGCTGACGGGCAGCATGCGCTGCTTGGCCCAGCGGCGGTTGCCGTCCACGATGATGGCGACATGGGTAGGGAAGCGGGGTTCATTTGCGTTCGGCATGTTCGTACTCCTTTTTATGCTTCGGGGCGGACCAGCTCGGGCGGCTCCTCGTCCGGGTGGTGGGCGCGCCAGTTCAGAAAGCTCTCCAGAATGACGGCAGCGGACACCGAGTCCAGCCGCTCCTTGCGCTTGGCACCAAACGTATCGTTGTCGGCCAGGATAGCGGCGGCGGACACGGTGGTGCGGCGCTCATCCCACAGCACGACGGGCACACCTGCGGTGTTGGCCAGGCGCTGGGCAAAGCGGCGGCTCTTGTTGGCACGGCCGCCCTCGGTGCCGTCCATGTTTTTGGGCAAACCGCAGACGAGGCCCTCGGCTCCGCGGGCGGCAAAGACCTCGGTCACGGCGGCGGCGACCTTGTTCATGCTTTTTTCTTCGATCTGCGGCGTGATGGGGGAGGTAATGGTCTCCCCGGCGTCGCACCCGGCAAGCCCGGTGCGGGAATCGCCATAGTCAACGGCAAGCCATTTCATGGGCAGGCTCCTTTACTTTGTTATATACAGGTATTATAGCATAAAAAACCCGCCCTGACCAGCAGGGCGGGAGATTTTGTTTGCCTTGTTGCTTTGCCTTCCCCCGAGGGGAAAGTGGCCCCGCAGGGCCGGATGAGGAGTGGGCTTGCTGCGGTTGCCCGTAAGCGGGTCAACCCGGTCAGCTCTGCCCTCATCAGTCACCTTCGGTGACAGCTTCCCCCGAGGGGGAAGCCCTTGGGGTACTGTAGGGGTCGATGCTTGCCGCGGGGCGTCGAGGACGCCGCCCCCTACAGCCTCAGACCAGCGAGCCCTTCAGCCGCTTGTCCAGCTGCATGGTCAGCACGGCGGCAAGGACGATTTTTACGGCGTCGCCGGGCAGGTAGGGCAGGACGCACCAGCCAAGGGCGCTGACGAGGTCAGCCCCGGTCAGGATCATGAACCAGATCGTGCCCAGCACGTAGCAGGCGGCACAGCCCACGACCATCGCCACGCAGAGCGACCAGAACTTGCGGCCCAGCGCCTTCGTCAGCAGGGCCGTCAGCAGCGCGGTCAGAATGTAGCCGATGGCGTAGCCGCCGGTCTTGCCGAAGATGGCAGACGGGCCGCCCTGGAAGTTGGCCAGCACCGGCACACCGATGGCCGCCAGTGCAATGAACACGACCTGACTGGCCGTGCCCCAGACAGGGCCAAGCATCGTGCCCGCCATGTAGACGGCGAACAGTGCCAGATTGATCGGCACACCCCACGGCATCGGGACGGCGATCTGGCTGCACACGGCGACCAGCGCGGTGAACATGGCGCACAGCACCATGCGGCGGACGTTTTCAGAAGATTTTGTCATACGGATAACCCCTCTTTTTTATAATAATCGCACACTT
>ENA-ORRW01002904-ORRW01002904.1-human-gut-metagenome-genome-assembly--contig:-NODE-2904-length-13201-cov-2.856230_pt1 | contig 13201 bp, 7 predicted proteins | sample MGYA00242183_ERZ509150 | MGnify/ENA primary metagenome ERZ509150 (study PRJEB26280, sample SAMEA2338639) | human gut metagenome | biome: human gut; feature: human-associated habitat; material: faeces... | reverse complement strand
TGATCCAGCTGGGCGGCGGGCTGCTGATCTGCCGCACCGCCCTGCAATGGCTCAGCGACTCGGACTCCTCGGTGGGGCACGCGCAGGGCAAGGATGTCAACCCGCTCCACAAAATAGCCCTCGAATCGCAGGTCTTCTACCCGATCACCTTCCCGATCAGCATCGGCCCGGGCAGCGTCTCGGTCATCCTGACGCTGATGGCCTCGGTGAGCATGAAGGACGGCTGGGCCAAAGGGCTGCTCTCCTATGCGATCATCGCGCTGGTAGTCATGCTGATGTGCCTGATCCTCTACCTGTTCCTGTCGCAGGGCGAGCGCATCATACGGAAAATCGGCACCAGCGGCAGCATCGTCATCAACAAGATGGTCGCCTTCTTCACCTTCTGCGTCGGCGTGCAGATCGTCGTGACGGGCATCGCCAAATTATTCCACTTGCACCTATAACCGAAAACCGAGCCGGCAATTTCGCGCGGACACACGAACTTGCCGGGCGCGCAACCCGTAGAAACTATTTATTTTTCTTATTTTGCGGATCGAAATAAACCATGTAACTATGTCATTCTGGTCGCGACTCTTCGGCCCGGATCACAAGCCCCGGATGGGCGGGTTGGAGATTTTCAAATACATCGGCCCCGGACTGCTCGTCACCGTGGGGTTCATCGACCCCGGCAACTGGGCTTCAAACCTGGCCGCAGGCGCACAATACGGATACACGCTGCTATGGATGGTGACGCTCTCGACCGTGATGCTGATCGTATTGCAGCACAACGTCGCACACCTGGGCATCGCCACGGGCCTCTGCCTGTCGGAAGCGGCATCTGCATACCTCAAACCCGCATGGTCGCGCCCGTTGCTGGGTTCGGCCGTGCTGGCGTCGATCTCCACCTCGCTGGCCGAAATCCTGGGCGGGGCGATCGCATTGCAAATGCTGTTCGGCGTACCGGTGCGCATCGGCGCGCTGCTGGTGCTCGTGTTCGTGGTCGTCATGCTCTTCACCAACAGCTACCGGCTGATCGAAAAATGGATCATTGCCTTCGTCTCGATCATCGGGCTGTCGTTCATCTACGAACTGTCGCTGGTAACGATCGACTGGCCGCAAGCCGCCTGGGCATGGGTGACGCCCTCGTTCCCCGAAGGTTCGATGGTCATCATCATGAGCGTATTGGGCGCCGTGGTAATGCCCCACAACCTGTTCCTTCATTCGGAGGTGATCCAGAGCCGCCAGTGGAACCTGAGCGACGACGCGGTCATCCGCAGGCAACTGCGTTACGAGTACGCAGACACGATCTTCTCGATGCTGGTGGGCTGGGCGATCAACAGCGCGATGATCCTGCTGGCCGCAGCGACCTTCTTCGTGACGAAAACACCCGTGGAGGAGTTGCAGCAGGCCGATTCGCTCCTGCAACCGCTCCTGGGGCGAAGCGCGACGCATATCTTTGCCGTCGCCCTGCTCTTCGCGGGGATCTCCTCGACGATCACCTCGGGGATGGCCGCGGGCTCAATCTTCGCCGGGATATTCAAAGAGCCCTACGACATCAGGGACAACCACTCCCGGACGGGCGTGATGGTTTCGCTGGTCGCCGCATTCCTGATCATCCTGCTGATCGGCGACCCGTTCAAAGGGCTTATCTACTCCCAGATGATACTCAGCATCCAGCTGCCCTTCACGGTCTTCCTGCAGGTACACCTGACCTCTTCGGAGCGTGTGATGGGCAAATACCGGAACTCGCGGTTCACCAAATACCTGCTCTACGGGATCGGGGCCGTAGTGACCGTCCTGAATGTGATGCTGCTCGTCAGCTTCTTCCGGTAGGCGCGGCACGGCGTCCGGCGAGGATATGCGATATATGCCCTCCGGCAACGGCTGTGGCAGCCGCGAAGGTGCCGCCCGGGCAGCAGGGTGAAATCAAAAAAGACGATTGAGACCTCGAATAAGCCCGTTTATCGGGGGAATTGCCGTTGTGCAATCATCGGATTTTTAGTAACTTGCCCCGATTTTACGGGCTGCCCGTAAAACCAAGAGCGCTTTCACGCACCAACACATTGTATTATACGGCGTTACAATACACGACACTATATTTTAATGCTGAAAAAGATCATCAAATATACGCTACGCGCGCTGCTCGTCGTCCTCGTCGTCCTGATACTGGTTCCCGCCCTGCTCTACATACCGGCCGTACAGGATTTCGTTCGGAAGCACGCGGTCGGCTATGCCTCGCGGGCGCTCGGGATGGATTTGTCCGTCGAACGTCTCCGGCTCTCCTTTCCGCTCCGGTTGTCGGTGGACAACACGCTGCTGGTCGACAAGGCCGATACGCTCCTCAGCTGCGGCAGGCTCTCGCTGGATGTCGCCCTGTGGCCCCTGGTTCGAAAAGAGGTCGTCATCCGGAGCTTCGGGCTGGAGCGGGTCGCCGCCCGCTACAAGGATTCGCTGGCGGGCATGGACATGCGCCTTTCGGCGGGCCTGTTGTCCCTGGATGCGGTCAAGGCCGACCTCTCGGCAAATACGGCAGGCATCGCCAGCCTCGTCCTGTCGGATGCCGATGTCCGGCTGGACATAACGCAAGCGGCTCCGAAAGAGGAAGCGGACACTACGGCCGCACTGCCGTGGACGATTGGCATCGGGAAACTCTCGGTGGGAAACCTAGCTTTCGGGATGCGGACGGCACCCGCCGTATCGGAACTCTCCGTCCGCCTGACCGAAGGCACGGTGGATGAATGCCGGGTGCGGCTCGACAGCCAGCAGGTATCCGGGAAAAGCGTACTGCTGAACCGGGGCGGCTACTCCTACCTGACGGGGCCGGCAGTGCCCGGAAAAGAGAAACAGGAGGCAGCTCCCGTCCCCGGCGGCAGCACGCCGTCGCTCCCCTGGACAGTACGGGTCGGCAGCGTCGTGCTGGACGACAACCGGGCGGAATACGGGCTGCTGAACCATCGTCCCGCAGCGGGATTCGACCCGTCGTTCATCGTCCTCTCGACGCTCGACCTGGCGGTCGATTCGATCTACAACCGGGGTGCGGACATAGCCCTGCAAATCCGCCGCATGGCGTTCACCGAGCGCAGCGGGCTCACGGTGAGCGACATGACCGGAGACATCGGCATGGACGCCTCGGGCATATCACTTGCCGGCGTCACCCTGAAAACGCCCTTTTCCCGGATCGAGGCCAACATCTCCGCCGGGGAGGGGATTCTGGCACTGGCTCCGGATTCGCCGCTCAAGGCAGACCTCATGGCCGACGTGAACACCAAAGACCTAAAATACCTCTATCCGGCGCTGATACCGCCCGTGCTCGACGGACGTATCGTCAGCCTGGCGCTCACCGCAGCGGGGACGCTGGGCGACATCGGAAAAGCCGGGCTGGACATCTCCTCGCCCGGACACGTCGCATTCACGGCGGACGGGGCGGCGAGAAACGTGCTCGACCCCGGCCGCATGGAGGCTTCCGCACGGTTCGAAGGCGATTTCAGGGATATGGCGTTCCTCGAAGCGCTGTTGCCCGACTCCGCCCTGCGGCGGCGCATAGCGATTCCCGACCGCATCCGGCTCCGCGGAACGGCCGGCGCAGACAAAGGGGCATTCTCGGCCGCTTCGACGCTCTCGACCGACGGCGGGGAGATAGCCCTGCAAGGTCGGCTGGATACCCGAGGCCTACGGAATCGAATTACGGTGCGACAGCTTCCCGCTGAACAGTTTTCTGCCGGCCGATTCGCTGGGCCTTTTAGACCTGGCGCTGCAGGCCGGGGGCAGCGGATTCGATCCGCTCCGGGCGCAGACCCGGGGGAACATCCGCCTGCAGGTTGACCGGGCGGAGTTCCGCGGCAGGGATTTCGGAGGCGTGAAGCTGAACGCAAACCTCGAAGGAGGGCAGCTTTCCGGCCGCCTGTCCGACCGGGACGAGGCACTGCGGCTGTTGCTACTGATCTCGGGCACGCTGACCGAACGGAAACAGGAAGTCAGGCTCACGGGCAACGTCTTCGATTTCGACCTGGCAGAGCTGGGAATCTCCCCGCAGAAAATCGGCGGGTCGTTTGCGCTGGAGGCCGGGGCGTCCGCCTCGGACGCCGGCAGCTATACGGCCCGGATAGCCCTGGACAGCATCGAGGTCAGAACCCGGCACCGCACAGACCGCATCCGTCCGACGAGCCTGTCGTTGAGCTCCGACACGACGGCGACGCGGGCCAAACTGGCATCCGGCGACCTGTCGCTGGCATTCGTCTCCCCCGGGCCCGTGGACTCGCTGGTTCCGGCCCTGACGCGGAGCACCGACATACTCGCCCAACAGATACGGGCACAAAGCGTCGACATGGAGGCCCTGAAACCCGCATTGCCCGATTTCAGCCTGAGTGTCACGGCCGGACGCGAAAATATCCTGAATAATTTTCTGAAAACAAAAAAGGTGTCGTTCGGCGCGCTGGACATCGAAGGCGTGAATTGCGACTCCCTGCCGGTATCCCTCCGGATAAAGGCGGAGAGGCTGGCCTGGGGAGGCGTCGTCCTCGACACGCTGACGGCAGGCATCGCGCAGGACGGCCGCCGGCTGGATTATTTCCTCCGCACGGCGAACGTCCCGGGGAACCTGGACAACGTAGCCCTCGCAGGGCTGTACGGCCATGTGGCCGGAAATAGGGGCCAGGTAAACCTCTGCCAGAAAAACCGGGCGGGACGCGAGGGGTTCCGCTTCGGGCTGGATGTCGCATGGAACGACAGTCTGGTCAGGGCGGGCGTAACGCCGCCCGACCCGGTATTCGGGTACGAACCCTGGACGGTAAACCCCGGCAATTACCTCGTTTACAGGTATGGCAAAAGCATCGACGCCGACCTCGACATGAGGCACGGCGACCAGCGGTTCGCAATCCGGACGGTTCCCGGAGCGGGGGCGTCCGACGACATCCGGCTGGATATCGCCGGCCTGAACATCGGTTCCGCACTGGGGCTGCTGCCCTCCGCCCCGCCCGTCGACGGGGTATTGGGTACGGACATGACGCTGGGCATGACGCCCGACAGCCTGACCCTGCGCGGCGACCTGTCCATCGCGGAACTGTCGTACGACAAACGGCGCTTCGGCAACATCGACTTCGGACTCTATTACAAGCAGGATCAGGGACATGTGGCCGATGCGCGGCTGACGCTCGACGGCGCCGAGGTACTGACCGTCCGGGGAGATTACCGCGCAGAGCGCGAAAGCCCGCTCGACCTCACGGCGACGATCCCCGGATTCCCGTTGCAGCAGGCCAACGTGTTCCTGCCCGACGACCTCATCCGCCTCTCCGGCCGGTTGCAGGCGAAAATCCACGCAGGAGGCACCGCTGACCGGCCGAGGCTGGACGGGGGCGTGCACTTCGCACAGACCGAAATCCGCGTACCGATGATCGGCACGTCGTTCCGGTTGTCGTCCGACACGATCCGCATCGACGACAGCCGCGTCATATTCGACAACTACACGCTCCTCGCCCCGAACAGCAAGCCGCTGACGATCGTCGGCGAGGCCGACCTGGCCGACTTCAGCCGCATGACGGCCGACCTCGCGCTCCGGGCGTCGGATTTCCAGGCAGTCGACGTAGCCCGGAAGGAGGGTACGGCCGTCTACGGAAAGGCCTACCTCGACCTGGACGCGACGGCCAAAGGCCCCCTGAACGAACTCGTCGTCCGCGGCAACGTGGCCCTGCTGGGCGGAACGGACATCAACTACGTCATGCAGGACTCCCCGATGGACGCGAAGGAGCGTCCGCAAAACATCGTGACGTTCGTCTCGTTCCGGGAAATGGACTCCCAGGGACAGGAAGAGACATCGCAGGCAATACGCATCGGAGGCATGGACGTGCTGGTGAATGTCGACATCAACAACGACGTACAGGCGGCCGTAGACCTTTCGGCGGACGGCAACAACCAGATCGACCTGAAGGGAGGCGGCAACCTGACCTATACCATGAACCCGCTGGGCGACGTCCGCCTGTCGGGGAAATACGTGCTCTCGGGCGGAAGCGTACGCTACAATCCGCCCATCATCTCCCAAAAAATCTTCAAGATCACGCCGGACAGCTATGTCGAATGGATCGGGAACATCGCCGACCCGGCATTCAACATCACGGCCGTGGAGACCGTACGTGCCAACGTCTCCTCGGACGGGCAGGACAACCGTGCGGTGAATTTCGACATCTCCATCAACATCCGCAATTCGCTCGACGACCTGGAGATCAGCTTCGGGCTGTCGGCCCCCGAAGACCTCACCATGCAGAACCAGTTGAATTCGCTCACGGCCGAGCAACGCGCCAACCAGGCTATGAACCTGCTGATATACAACACCTACACGGGCCCCGGAACCACGGCGAAGGTCAGCTCTGAGAACCCGCTCAACTCGTTTATCCAGAAGGAGCTGAACCAGTGGGCGCAGAACAACCTGAAGGGCGTAGACCTGAGCTTCGGCATCAACTCCTACGGCGAGGACGACCCCAACGGCCAGCGCACCGACTACTCCTACCGGTTGTCCAAAAACCTGTTCAGCAACCGCGTGCGCGCCGTCATCGGAGGCAAGTTCAGCACGGACGCCGACCCGTCGCAGAACCTCAAGGAGAACCTGATCGACGACATTTCGCTGGAATACATGCTGACCAAGCGCGACAACATGTACCTGAAAGTATTCCGCCACACCGGGTATGAAAGCATCCTCGAAGGCGAAATCACCGAAACGGGCGTGGGCTTCGTGATCCGGAAAAAACTGCTGAGGCTGGGCGACCTGTTCAAGTCGACGAAACCCAAAGCGAAAAAACAGAAACGAGATGAGGCCGGCACACATTAGAAATACCTGCATCCTGGTTTGCGCCGTGCTGTCGGTAGCGGCCTGCTCCACCACCCGCCGGCTGGGGTCGGACGAGGTGTTGTATACGGGCGTGAAGAAAATCCGGATCGAACCCGACTCGGGCGTCGTGCTCTCCGCCGCAGCCGAATCGGCCGTGAAGGAACCGCTGTCGGTCGCCCCGAACAACCCGCTTTACAGCCCCTATATCCGCACCCCGCTGCCGATCGGGCTGTGGGCCTACAACTACCTCTACACGCCCAGGCAAAAGGGATTCAAATACTGGTTATTCAAACGGCTGGCCAAACAGCCCGTGCTGATCTCGAAGGTACAGCCCCGGCTCCGGACGAAGGTCGCGGAACAGGTGCTCGAAAATTACGGCTATTTCGGCTCGCACGCCGCAGACTCCCTGCTCTACCGCAAACACGGGCGGAAGGCAAAGGTGTACTATACGCTCGGCATAGCGCCGCCCTGGCACTATTCGAAGATCGCCTACCCGGAGGTGGACAGCGGCATGGAGCATCTCATGGACAGCCTCCGGGCCACGTCCCTGCTCCGCGTGGGGGCGCAGTACAACATGGACAGCCTCACGCTCGAACGCAAACGAATCTCCCAGCTGCTGCGCAACAGGGGATATTACTATTTCCGTCCCGAATACCTGGAATACCTGGCCGATACGACCTCCGGTCTGCGGCAGGTCGACCTGCGCCTGAACCTCAAGCCCAACCTGCCGGAGGTGGCGCTCAAGCCCTACCGGGTGGGCGGCATCACGGTGCGGCTGACAAACATCAAACCCGGCCCGACGGACACGCTCCGCCTGCGCAATGCGACGGTCATCGCCCAGAAGCCGATGAAAATCCGCCCCAGGATCCTGTCCGGGGCCCTCACACTCCGAAGCGGGCAACTCTTCACGGTAGATGCCCAAAACCGCACGCAGACCGACCTCAACAAGCTGGGCATTTTCCGTTCCGTCAACCTGAGCGTCACGCCGCTCGACTCGCTGCGGGGCTCCGACACGCTGGACGTCGCCATCGACGCGCAGTTCGACTATCCGCTGGAAGCCGCCCTGGAAACGGACGTAACCTCGAAGTCGAACAGCTTCATCGGCCCCGGCATCACCTTCAAGGTCAGCAACAACAACCTGTTCCGGGGCGGCGAAGTCCTCGCCCTGAAACTGAACGGCTCGTACGAATGGCAGACGGGAAACAAAAACTCCGGCGGCCGTTCCTCACGGCTCAACTCCTATGAACTGGGACTGAATGCGAACCTCAGCATTCCGCGGCTGTTGCTGCCGTCGTTCATCACGCGCAGGCTGAAATACCCCGGGAGCACGACGTTCCAACTCGGGGTCGACCTGATGAACCGCCCCAGCTTCTTCCGGCTGATCGCGTTCAGCGGCTCGGCAGGATACAATTTCCAGACCTCGCCTTACAGCCGCCATTCGCTGACCGTATTCAAGCTGACCTACAACAAACTGCTGCACACGACCGAAGCTTTCGACAAGACGATGGACGAGAATCCGGCGATCGCCATGAGTTTCCGCAACCAGTTCGTTCCGTCGATCAACTACACCTACACCTTCGACAAAACCTACGGCCGCACCGGCAACCGCCGTTTCTACTGGCAGAACAGCGTCACCTCGGCCGGCAACATCCTTTCGGGCGTCCTGAGCCTGTTCGGCAGCAAACAGCCGCAGCATTTGTTCGGCAACCGCTTTTCGCAGTTCGTCAAGGAGGTGAGCGAAGTGAAGTTCTACCACCGCATCGGACGCCGCAACAACTGGCTGGCCACCCGTTTTCTCGTCGGAGTGGGATACGCCTACGGCAACTCCGAAGTGATGCCCTACAGCGAACAGTTCTATATCGGCGGAGCCAACAGCATCCGGGCCTTCACGATCCGGTCGTTGGGTCCGGGCAGCTACCGCCCGCCCGCAGACGACCGCAACGGCTATCTGGACCAGACCGGCGACTTCAAGCTGGAGGCCAACGTCGAATACCGTTTCGGCATCATGGGACGGCTGAACGGGGCGGTTTTCCTCGACGCGGGCAACATCTGGCTGTTGAAAAAGGACCCCAAGCGTCCCGGCGCCGAACTCAAATGGAAAGGGCTGCTCAACGAAATCGCTCTGGGAACGGGCTTCGGACTGCGATACGACATCAGCTATCTGGTCATCCGCGCCGATCTCGGAATCGGCCTGCACACGCCCTATCCGAATCCGGACAAAACGGGCTATTACAACATCTCCAGCTTCAAGGACGGACTCGGTTTCCATTTGGCCATCGGCTATCCGTTCTAAATCGGCGACGGGGAGGATTCCCCTCCGAAAACGGCTGCGGATCGGCGCCCGGCAAAACGGCCGGGCCGCCGGAGGGGCCGAATTTATCTTTTCGGCAGCGGAAAATCGCCGATCATTGGTAAATTCTGAAAATAATTATTACCTTTGCGAACCGCAAGGAGAGGTGCAGGAGTGGTTGAACTGGCCCGCCTGGAAAGCGAGTAAACCCCTAAAGGGTTTCAGGGGTTCGAATCCCCTCCTCTCCGCCAGAGGCGTGAAACACGCAAGCCCCGCAAAACCGAAGTCCGCAGATTATTTCTGCGGACTTTTTCATTCCCGGCGCCAACACCTCCCGTTCACTCCATTTCGGTCAGATGCTTCCAGTAACGGCGGGGCATCATGCGCCGCTGCTGACGCTCGTTGATCCGCTGGGGAATCGCCAGCGCCCGGAAATAATTCTTCCAGAGCAGCTGAAACTGCCGTTCGTCCTCGGCCAGCCAACGGTCGGCGAGCTTGTCGGCGATCATGCCGCGGTCGTCTTCGAGCGTCACCCGGCGCGCCGTCCGCCCGTCGTAATAATATCCGTAATCGCGCCGCCGGTCGTAGATAAGCCACCGCTGGTCGGCGAAACGGTCCGTAAAGTAATCCAGCGACAGCGGCAGGGCGTCGTGTTCGGGAGTGGCGGCTGCAAAATAGGTGCCGTCGGCGGCCTTCTGAAGCCGGACGAACTGCCTGAGCCGCTCGCACTCGTGCGAAACTTTGAGCGCCAGCCGGTGCAGCGCCTTCATGTCGGGATCGGCCTGATCGGCCAGCACGCCTCCGCCCTCGTCGAAAACCCGGCGCATGCAGCGCAGCATCAGCAGATCGCTCCGCTCCTGCTCCCCGTGCCATGCGTAGACAAGCATCGAACGCGCCCGGACGACAAGCCTGCGTTCCAGTCCGCGCCAGACACGGGCGGCGTGCGCCGGATCGGTCGCGACCTCGTGCACGCGCTCCGTAAAAAGCGGTTCCGGCTCTCCGGGACCGATCAGCTGCTCCGGGAACGCCCGCATCGCATAGGCGTCGAACAGCGCCGAGAGCAGCCCGTCGAAAGATTTATCGTAACGAAAAACCAACATCGCATTCAGAAAAGGGTCAGCTGACCTTCATTTTTATCCGGTTTCTGCCGTTTAGGCGCAGTCAGCAGACGGCGCACCTGCTCCGGCCGCAGTTCGTTCACCCCCTGCCCCGTGGTCAGCTCGCGGCAGCGGACGAAATACTGCGCCTTCTTCATCACCACGCCGATCTGCCGCAGCGACTGCATGGTCAGCGTGCGGTAACGGCGCGAGCTGACGATCAGCCGCGCCGACTTGACCCCGACGCCCGGCACGCGCAGCAGCGCCTCGTAGTCCGCGCGGTTCACATCGACCGGAAAAAATTCGGGATGCCGCAGCGCCCACGCCAGTTTGGGGTCGATATCCAGATCGAGCCGGGGCGTCTTCTCGTCGGCGATCTCCTCGGCACGGAATCCGTAGAACCGCATCAGCCAATCGGCCTGATAAAGCCGATTTTCGCGCACGAGCGGGGCTTTGTCCAGCGCAGGCAGCCGCTTGTCGTAGGGATTCACCGGAATAAAACCCGAATAGTAGACGCGCTTCATCGTGGGACGGTCATAAAGCGACGACGAAAGCAGCAGAATGTCGCGGTCGCTCTCGTCGGTGGCACCGACGATCATCTGCGTGCTCTGCCCCGCAGGAGCGAAGCGGGGCGCATGGCGGAAACGGCCGCGCTCCTCGGCACTCTGCAGCACCCCCTGCTGGATGTAACTCATCGGGCGGTAGATGCTTTCATAGTTCTTGTCGGGAGCCAGCAGCAACAGGTTGCGTTCGGTCGGGATTTCGATATTGACGCTCATGCGGTCGGCGTAACGCCCCGCCTCGGCCACCAGTTCGGGACTGGCGCCGGGAATACTTTTCAGGTGGATGTAGCCGTTGAAACGGTGCACCGTCCGCAGGTCGCGCGCCACGCGGACCATCCTTTCCATGGTATAGTCGGGGTTGCGGACGACGCCCGACGAGAGAAACAGTCCTTCGATGTAGTTGCGCCGGTAGAACTCGATGGTCAGCTCGGTCAGCTCGTCCGGCGTGAAAGCCGCCCGCCGAATGTCGTTGCTGCGCCGGTTGATGCAGTAGGCGCAGTCGTAAATGCAGACGTTGGTGAGCATGATTTTCAGCAGCGAGACGCAGCGGCCGTCGGCCGTGAAAGAGTGACATATGCCCCACCCCGCCGTGCTGCCGACACCGCCCGCGCGATGCCGGCGCGTAACGCCGCTCGACGCGCACGAGACGTCGTATTTGGCCGATTCGGCCAGCACCTTGAGTTTTTCGAGCACGGTCTCTTTCATGGCGGCAAGTTATCGTTTTTTTCCATAAAACCGCCCCCCTCCGGCCGATATTTTTTCGGGCTTTTCCGCACCCCGCTGTATGCGTGGACAATAGCGCGGAAGCACCCCGGACGAAGTCCGTGCGACAAAAAAAGGGAGCCAAGCTCCCTTCGTACATATCCGCGACGCACTCAATCCGGCGCACCGCGTCCGGCCGCGCTCCGCTACCGGATAAAATGCGTCCACTGCCGCTCCTCGGCTTCGGGCGCCAGCGCCGGACCGACGCCCGCCTTCAGCAGGCGGGCCATGTTGCGGGCCAATACGCGCATCGTCTGCAGCCCCTCGGCGTCCTCGCGGGCTTCGCCCGGCAGACGTCCGTGGACGCTGTTCCAATACTGCGACGGAACGACCGGCATGTTCATAATCGTAAAGTATTTGTTCAGCCGGTCGAACGTCGCGCTCGCCCCGCCCCGGCGGCATACGGCCACCGCCGCGGCAGGCTTGTAGGCCAGGCGGGCGGAACAGGAGTAGAACAGCCGGTCCAGCAGGGCGCACAGCGACCCGTTCGGCCCGGCATAGTAGACCGGTGAGCCCACAACCAAAGCATCCGCTGATTTCAGGGCCTCCCGCACCTCTTTATAAAGTATATCATTAAACACACAACGTCCCAATTCGCTACATTTGTTACAGGCTATACATCCCTGAACAGCTTTCATTCCAATAGACATCAACCGGGTTTGTATTCCCTCTCTTTCTAATGTTTTCGCTACTTCCGAAAGTGCGATAAACGTATTTCCTTGGGAATGAGGACTCCCATTTATTAACAATACTTCCATAGATTTTGTTTTTTACAAAAATACGGATTAATCAGAAATTTCAGATCATTATTCCAAAATCAAATTGAGCTTCTGTTTTTCCTTCATTTCAAATCTATTTCCGGCTTGCTCCATGTGAAATAATACCTGAATATTTCCCATTATTTCCAGATTTTTCCGGCTTTATCAGAAAACGGTATGCATTCCCTTCGTTCCCTGATAAGCACTTCGTTGGTTAGCTCACCTAAGAGACGGATACAGGAACATTCGGTTCGGACGAAATTTGCTGTTGATTTCTGATCGTAAAGCTTTATCCTGAATAAAGTTCTGCTCATCAAACCCGGAGAATTGCCAATCAGTTGTGCGCTGATCCTAGAGGCGAATCTATTTGAATCCAGACTTTATACTTTTTACTCTTTAACTCTCTACCATTTTATCTCACAAAGTCCTTTACTTCGAAAATAGGCATTTGCTCTACTGAAGTGTTTACATCCAAAAAATCCCCGGTCAGCCGACAAAGGTGAAGGATGCGGAGCCGTCAGTACACAATGCCGGCTCCGGTCGATTAAAGCTCCCTTCTTTTGTGCATAAGCTCCCCACAACATAAATACAATATTCTCCCGTTCTTCATTCAAATGCCGGATCACCGCATCTGTAAACTCTTCCCATCCTTTTCCTTTATGTGAACCGGCCTGATGCGCCCTTACCGTCAGGATTGCATTAATCAGTAACACGCCCTGTTCTGCCCATCTCTCCAAGCGTCCCGACCTCGGTATTGGCTTTCCCAAATCATTCTCGATCTCTTTAAAAATATTGACCAATGAAGGCGGAAAAGGCACTCCATCCATCACAGAAAAGCATAGCCCATAATATTGTCCTGGTTCGTGATAAGGATCCTGTCCCAGAATTACCACTTTAACCTGCTCGAAAGGACAGGTATTGTAAGCATGAAAAAT
>ENA-ORRW01002862-ORRW01002862.1-human-gut-metagenome-genome-assembly--contig:-NODE-2862-length-13379-cov-6.489793_pt1 | contig 13379 bp, 8 predicted proteins | sample MGYA00242183_ERZ509150 | MGnify/ENA primary metagenome ERZ509150 (study PRJEB26280, sample SAMEA2338639) | human gut metagenome | biome: human gut; feature: human-associated habitat; material: faeces... | reverse complement strand
AGGCGGCAAGTTCCGATGAGATCCTTGCAACATCAGAATCCATGTTACAGCAGGCAAAGAATATTTCAAAGAACAGTGACCAGGTAGAACAGGAAGCAGATAACCTTGCTGTTTCTGCAGATCAGCTTGCAGATCAGGTAAAACAGTTCCGGATATAGAGAGGAGATCGTGCGATGAAGAAATTAATAAGTACTATCATGTGTCTGGCATTGCTCGTAGGATGCCTTGCCGGATGTGGTGGAAATACACAGACAGGCGCAGCTGATGGAAAAGGTTTAAAAATGCTGCTGTCGTTATCACAGGCGGATACCTTCCGAAATGTACTTGTGGCGCAGGCGCAGCAGACTGCGGAAGAGTGTGGGGTACAGTTGGATGTGCTAGATGCGGACAATTCCATTGAAAATCAGGTGGAGCATATCAAAAAGGCGGTCAGTGAGAATTATGATGTGATTTTATGCGGACCGGTTGATGCTGATACGGCATTCGAATTAGAAGCGCTTGCAGGTGATATACCAATCGTATTTTTTAACAGCTGCCCGGATGAGTCGAGACTTCAGGCTGGGAAATATATTTATGTTGGATCGGATGAATATGTGGCAGGACAGTATCAGGCAGAGTACATTCTAGATAAATTTGCTTCTGCGGATGAGATTAATGTGGTGTTGTTAAAAGGACCGAAAAAACATTCCGCGACAAAAGGAAGATCTGAGTCATTAAAGGATACTTTAAATGCATCAGGGAAAAAGATCAATTATGTCTTTGAAGATAACGCCGACTGGGAGCAGGATCGTGCGAAAGAGATGTTCAATATATTTTTAAAGACAGGACAGAAGTGTGACGTTGCTGTCTGCAACAACGACTCTATGGCACTTGGTATCATTGATGCCTGTGATGCAGCAGGAATCAGTGATGTGACGGTACTTGGAATCGATGCAACTGCAGACGGATGCAAAGCGATTGAAGATGGAAAGATGGACTTTACCGTATACCAGTCCGCAGTTGGACAGGGTGAGAGTGCTGTTTATGCAGCAATCGCACTTGCAACCGGAAAAGATGTCACGACCTTAGAGGGTGCTACGGAAGATGGTTTATATGTCTGGGTACCATTTGAAAAAGTAGACAGCTCCAATGTCAAAAATTATGAATAGAAAGCGGGTATAAAATGGAATATACACATGTAAAACATACGTTTTTACCTGTATACAATGAGGAATCCAGGATATTGATCCTGGGTTCCTTTCCGTCTGTAAAGTCGCGGGAAAACCAGTTCTATTACGGGCATCCGCAAAACCGGTTCTGGAAGGTGATTGCAGGGATTTTCAAGGAACCTCTGCCACAGACGATCGATGAAAAGAAGGATCTTCTGCTAAGACATCGCATAGCAGTGTGGGATGTGATCGATTCCTGTGATATCGTTGGATCTTCCGACAGCTCCATCAGAAATGTGGTGCCAAATGATATGAATCTGATCTTATCAAATGCAAAAATACAGGGAATTTTTGCAAATGGTGGAAAAGCACATCAGCTTTTTGTAAAATACTGTCATAAAGAGGGAATGCCGCCGCTTGGAAAACTGCCGTCCACAAGCCCCGCAAATGCGGCGTGGAATTTAGAGCGGCTGACGGCGGAATGGAAAACAGCATTTGAAACATATTTAGAAATAACAGAACAGGAGAAAACATTTGAAAAAAGAAGAAATGACAACGGTTGATTTCCTGCTTGAAGCAGTGGGAATCGTGGCTGCACTGGTCTATCTTGGACTGCAGATCTACTATGGAATCGTATATGGAGTATCATTTACCGGGATTATTTTAAATGCGGCAATCCTGATCCTCGTGTATATTGGTCTGACACTGCTTGCACATTATCCGGAGAGAGTAAATAACTTACCGAAAGAGATATGCAGTGGAAAAATAAGAATCTATACGATCCACATGGTGCGTGCAATTAAGCTGATTTTTGTACTCAGTCTTTTATTTACCAGTATCTGTGATGCTGCCGGGGTGCAGATCAATAAGGGATACAGTCTGGTGACGGTGGCGCTGATTGCTGTGGTGACGGTGGTGTATGAGGGGAAGATCATTAAGCTGCTGCGTGGGAAAAAATAAGCATATATTATAAAGAAAAGACGATTCTGAGTGGAATCGTCTTTTCTTTATATATAGTGATCAATGTCTGCGGAGTAGGCATTTTGTGTATTATATTACTTCGTATCAACCCGTCCAACCAGATAATCAATTGAGCAGTGATAAATATCTGCTAACTTTATGAGAATGTCAATTGGAAAATCACGAAGCCCTTTTTCATAACGGGAATAAACATCCCGGTGCAGATCAAGCATGGCAGAGATTTCTTTTATAGTAAGATCATTGTCTATTCTTAAGTCCTGAATTCTTTGAAACTTCACGTGAGTGTCTCCTCTAACTTAATAGACAAATTATAATCAAAATGCTATAATTTAATTCATAATAAGACCGTTTGGTCGTATTAAGAGAAATGAGATATCTGCGAAAGGAGACCAGTTATGAAAAAACGAATGATCGCATGGCTGCTTTGTGCCTGCATGACATTGACCGCGGCACCGGAGATGCTGCTGGCGGATGTGGCAGGGAATGCACAGCAGACACAGGAAGAAAACAGTTTCAGAGAGAAAGGGACTGTGGAAACACAGACTGCAGAACAGGATGATGAAAAGTCGACAGTGACAGAGAAAAAAGAAACAGACCAGGCAGATGAAGAAGATCATAATGCCGGACATCTGGCAGAAGAAGAGTCTGGGGCGGTTGAGACGGAGATTGTTACGGAAGAGGCAGAAGAGCCAGAGACGACGATCGTCACGGAAGAGACAGAAGAGCCAGAAACGAAGGTTGTTACAGAAGAAACAGAGGAGACTGAAACAGAGAATGTCACAGAAGAGCCAGAACAGGCTGAAACAGAGAACGTTACGGAAGAAACGGAGCGTACAGAGGAGATTTTAAAAAGGGCATTATCAGGTGATGAGATCAGCCGTATCGACTGGGTACAGGAACTGGTAACATTATTTGATCTTACGGTAGATGAGGACAATTATCCGGATAATTATTACAGTGACATATCAACGGATGATTCGTTTTATCGTGATGTGATGGTGGCATGCGAGTTCGGAATGATCGATCTTGAGGCAGGAGAAGAATTTCGACCGGAAGATGCAGTGACACGTGAATTTGCAGCGCAGACCATGAATGCGATGCTTGGTTTTGTGCCGGAAACAGACAGTTATACTTATCAGGATACAGCAGATGTTACATATAAGGAAGCAGCACAGATCGCAATCGACAGAGGATGGGTTACGGTTGCTGCCGGTAAATTTCTCCCGGAACAGTCACTTACCACGGAAGAGCATGATGCAATGATCGCGGATGCAAAAAAGGTTTTGGCAGATGCGCAGATAGAGACCGGAAAAGAAAATACCTGTACATTTGCGTCCGGAGTAGTTGTTGTACCAAAGGGAACAGCCGTATCTATTGATGTGGATGGAATAGTTATGATCGAAAACTGTCCGGTTACGATCAAACAGGGAACAACATTTGCCGTGTATGTTAACGATATTGTCATGGCATATAAGGCAGAAAGTGTACGGACAGACGGAACTACAACATATATTACAACCTCAGATGCGGATGATGGCGCGGTTTTAAATGTTGACCAGCAGGGCGAACTGGATGTTGATATGACGGAATTTATTCCGGCAGATGAAGAAACATATGTGGTAAATGGTGTTACAGTCACAGAAGGTATGACAAGGGGGATATCCTATAAAAACAATACCCTGCGTGCAGATAAAACGATTTCCGTCTCAGATGATGTCACAGCGACAGTAAGTGTTGTGATTTCAAACATGAAAGTAAATTACAGTCTGAATAATAATGACTATTATTTTTCAGTCAGCGGAGATATGGAATACTCCTGCAATGTAAAAGGGGATGCATTTAAAGATATTAACCACACACTGACGTTAGGGGCAGTGCCGCTCGGCGGTGTTGGTATGTTGACACTGGCAATGGAATATAATCTTTCCGGGGAAGCAACGCTTACCGTGGAAAAGGAATTTGAAGCCGGATTTGCGTATTCGGACGGATTCCGTATAGTTGGAAACAGTCATAAAAAAGGATTTTCCTTTTCAGCAGAAGCAGATCTGACCACAGGTATTGTACTCTCTGCAAAAGCAACGCTCGGAATTGTCAGCGGAGATATTTATGCAAAAACCGGTGCACGTATGAACATCAAATACGTAAGGTACAGTTCCGGAACACCGACATACTGCGCGTCACAGGCTGCATATCTGTATGCATCGGTGGGGGCAAGTGCAAAGATCGGAGTTGGTATTGCATCAAAGACCTTTAGCAAAAGTATAGAGATCTGGGGAAAGAATAACAGTCCGGTGCGCGTGTACTATCATATTGAGGACGGTGTACTTCGGACATCATGCACGCGTGGAAAAGAATTTGCCGCACAGGGAGGCTGGACAAGTTATTGGACATCTCCAGGTTCGAGATATTTCAATCCGGCGGGCGTAGGAAGCTATTTTGATGCAGGAGCAGGTGCAGGCGGTGCAATCGTACCGATTTATACCTATACACTTGACGATGCAAACAGGGCTACGATCACAGGATATAGTGGAAATGCGACGGCACTTTATATTCCGGGGGAGATTGACGGGCATGAGGTTGTTGCAATCGGAGATAGGGCATTTGAGAACCGGACGGATTTGAGGACGGTGATGATACCAGATAGCGTGACGAGGATAAATATAGGTGCATTTTCAGGGTGTATTAATTTGGCAAACATAACGTTGTCAAAGAAAATTGAAAAAATAGGAGAAAATGCATTTTACAACTGTGACAGTCTGCAAAGTGTAGAAATACCTAAGTGTTTAAATGATGTTTACGCAAGATATGATTCAATAGATATACCAAATGGTGTATTTAATGAGTGTAGCAATTTAAAGACGATTATATTTGAAGAAGGAAGTACAGTTATAGCGGATGCATTGTTTCGGGGATGTGATGGACTGGAAAGTGTTACAATTCCCAATACAGTTACACAAATTTACGGCTATGCGTTCGCAGACTGTAAAAATTTAAAAAATATAAATATTTCAGATAGTGTTACAGTATTAGAGGAGAATGTATTTCAAAATGATACTTCTATTACAGAAATTAATCTGCCAGACAGTATAACGGCATTGGGGAGGGGAGTATTTAGTGGATGTGACAGATTAAAAAGTATAGTTATTCCAGACAGTGTAACCAATATAGGAATAAGTGCATTTTCTGAATGTAAAAATTTGGAAAGCGTTACATTATCAAAAGGACTAGAAAAGATAGGAGAAAATGCGTTTTATAATTGTGATAGTTTGCAGAGTATAGAAATACCAAAGAGTTTAAAGGATGTTTATGCGACATATGATTCAATAGATACCCCAAATGGTGTGTTTAACGAATGTGACAATTTAAAGACAATTGCCTTTGAAGAAGGAAGTACAGTTATAGCAGATGCATTGTTTCGGGGATGTGATGGATTAGAGGAAGTTAAAATTCCTAAAACGGTAACTGTGATAAAAAATCATGCTTTTAATGAGTGTATAAAATTGAAAGCAGTAGAGATTTCAAATGGGATGAAAGAAATTGGGGACAGTGCATTTTCTGAATGTTCAAACTTACAGAAGGTGATTCTTCCAGATACCGTCAATTCAATGGGAACAAATATTTTTTATAATTGCATTAATTTAACAGAGGTGCATTTGCCAAATATTCGTCAGAATATTACTGCAAATACATTTTATAATTGCAAAAAGTTAACCACCATCAACTTCCCATCCACCCTGACCACGATCGGGAACTCCGCGTTTTCCGGCTGTGAATCTTTGCCGGAAGCAATACTTCCATCCGGGGTGGAAAAAATAGAAAGCAACGCATTTAAAAACTGTAAAGCCTTGAAAAAGGCAGCGGTACCGGATACCGTTTCGTCTATTGGAAGTTCTGCATTTTATGGATGTGAAGCCCTGACCGATATTACATTAGGCAGCAAATTAAAGAAAATTGAGAGCCAGACATTCTACGGCTGTATAGTTTTGCCATCCATCGTGATCCCTTACAATGTGACCACGATCGGTGACAGTGCATTTGTCAATTGCACGAAGCTGACGCAGATCACAGTCCCGCGCAACACAACTTCGATCGCATCAAATGCATTTTCCTATCCAAAGAAAATGACGATGTACGGTCCGTCTGATTGCTATGTCCAGACTTATGCGAGCGGAAAAGGAATCAAGTACGTCACACAGGATATTCATGCAACCTCAGTCAGTCTGGATAGTACAGAAAAAACGGCGGAGCGCTATGACGATTTCCAGCTGACAGCGACGATCGCACCTTTGAATTTCACAGATGCAGTGGTATGGACAAGTTCCAATGAAGAGGTTGCTACTGTTTCGGATACCGGATATGTGGAGATCTGTGGTGTTGGAACAGCAGTTATTACAGTAACGGCTGGAAATGTAAAAGCAGTCTGTAAGATAACCGTACCGCAGCTGATAGACTGGATCGAATTTGATGAGGATGAGATCGAATTGAAAGCTGGTCAAACCTATCAGTTGAAACCATATATTTCACCTTCGGATGCCACAAATAAAAAACTCAAATATACTTCTTCTGATACGAAAGTGGCAGAGGTTTCTGCAAGCGGACTTGTCACTGCAAAATCGGAGGGTGAAGCAAAAATCCGGGCTGCGGCAACGGACGGCAGTGATGAATATGCAGTCTGCTATGTGACTGTCACCGGAAAGGCGAAAGTAACAGGAATAACTTTAGACAGGACATCAGCAGAGGTAAAAAGAGGAGAGAAGCTCACCTTAAATGTAACTGTATCACCGTCTTATGCGTCCAACAAAAAGGTAGTCTGGAAATCGGCAAATACAAAGATTGCCACCGTGGATGCCAACGGTAGTGTGACAGCAAAGGCACCGGGCCGAACGAAGATCACGGTGACTTCGTCTGAAAACAGCAGTTATCAGGCATCCTGTACGGTTACAGTACCATATAAAATTACCTACAAACTGAATAAAGGTAAAAACAATGCCTCGAATCCGTCAACTTATTATGGAAAGAAAGTAACGCTGAAAAATCCGTCACGCAAAGGATACGCATTTGCAGGCTGGTATACGGATGCAAAATTTAAAAAGAAGATCACAAGTATCAGCAGCAGCGCAAAATCCGAGTACGTTTTGTATGCAAAGTGGACAAAAGTAAAAGTGGCGAAGGCTTCTCTTACGTCTGCGAAAAACAGCAAGAGTAAACAGATCTTACTGAAATATAAGAAAGTATCCGGCGCAAAAGGTTACGAGATTTCTTACAGTACGGATAAAAAATTCAAAAAAGTGGTCACAAAGAAAAATACGGCGAAGACATCCTATACCATAAGTAAACTGAAAAAAGGAAAGATATACTATGTGCGCATCCGGGCTTATAAAATGGATTCCACGGGCAAAAAAGTGTATGGAAAATATTCATCCATGAAAAAAGTTAAGGTCAGTAAATAGAAAAATTTAAAGTGTGTAACTGTCAGAAAATGACAGGGAAGACAGTGTCCGGATTGATATTCAGCCGGACACTGTCTTTCTTTAAAAATAGCAGCTTGTTTTGTTACTGTTCGCTCGGCACCTGAATACTTTGCTGTTCAGGCGCGTATGAACGTGATGTGGGGGTGAGCAGCCCCTTTTGCGAAGCAAAACTTTACATGGGGCTGCGAAGTTACAGTCCGCAGGGTAACCTGTGAACAGTAACTTGATTTTTGTACAACCTGCACAAGAAATTTCAAATTGGTTGCATACTAAGGATGACGTATGATAAAATAACTCAAAGCATATTTCTACGATGCAGACATCTATCCGGTGCTATAATTACGAATCCGGCAATTCTGTCTGTATGACTATCAGGATGTATATATCCGTCTAAAATTCAAAAAAACATTTCAGAAATCTATGCTTTTTATCCACAGAAATGAAAAGCAGGAGATCTGGATGAGCCTCCTGCACACAGGAGGAACTGAATATGAAGAAGAGTGAGCAGGTATCAGAAAAGACGCCGACAGCCAACCGTCAGTACAAAGACACTGTATTCCGCATGCTGTTTTCAGAGAAAGAAAATCTCTTATCCCTGTACAACGCAGTGACCGGAAGCCATTATCAGAATGCGGAAGCCCTTAAGATCGTCACGTTGGAAAACGCAATCTATATGGGAATGAAAAATGATCTGGCATTTATGTTAGAGACGAATATTTATCTCTATGAGCATCAGTCGACGATCAATCCCAATATACCATTGCGGGATCTGATCTATATTGGAATCGAGTATCAGCAGTATCTGAATGATAAGTCACTGTATTCGTCAAAGCTGCAGAAGATTCCGGCACCGAAGTTTATGGTGTTTTACAATGGAACCGATGACGTAGAAGACCGTATGGAACTGAAACTTTCATCAGCATATGAGCATCTGGCTGGAGAGCCGGATTTAGAGTTAAAAGTTCTGATGCTGAATGTGAACGAAGGACACAACAAAGACCTGATGGAACAGTGTCAGACATTGAAGGAATATGCCATTTATGTTGCGAGAGTCCGAAAATATGCATCAGCGCAGAATCTGAATGATGCAGTTGAAAGGGCAATCACGGAATGCATCAAAGAAGGAATCTTAGTCGATTTCTTGCGGAAGAATCGCTCGGAGGTAAAGATGGTAAGTATATTAGAGTATGATAAAGAGTGGGAAGAAAAGAAGCTCCGAAAGGCAGAGTATGAAGCTGGTAAAAGTGATGGGATTGAGATTGGCAGAGATAAAGCTATAGCAGAAATCATCTGTAATATGATCAAGTCCGGTTTCACAATAGAGAAAATCATAGAAGTGACAGGAAAGCCAGTTTCAGAAATAGAACAATATTTACAGTGAAACAGACAGTAAAGACATTATATAAGGCAAAAAGACGATTCTGACAAAAGGAATCGTCTTTTTGCTTGTAATCTGGAAAAGCTGTGATATAATACAAACAAAAGTTAGACAACACTAACAAAAGTAAGAAAAGACTTTAACACAATTCAGAATAGATAAGGATATAAGAACAATTCTGTAATGGGAAAGGGGAACATATGTCAGAAGAAGAAAGAAAATTTTTGGAAATTGTTGATCTGAAAAAAGGGTTTGGAAGCGGGGAAACCCGACAGGAAGTACTTCGGGGAATGAATTTTTCTGTGGCAAAAGGAGAATTTTGTGTGCTGCTTGGACCATCCGGTTCCGGAAAGTCGACGCTTCTCAATATTATCGGTGGAATCGATAGTGCGGACTCCGGTTACATCTCCATCAACGGCGATAAGTTAGAAGAACTCGGAGAGAAGAAGCTGACACAGTACCGCAGAAAACATTTAGGTTATGTATTTCAGATGTATAACCTGATTGCAAATTTAAATGTCAAGGAAAATATTGAGGTCGGTGCATATTTATCAGACAGTCCGCTCGATATTGACGATCTGTTACATACGCTGGGACTTTATGAACACAGGCATAAACTGCCGAACCAGCTTTCCGGCGGACAGCAGCAGAGGGTTTCCATCGGGCGTGCCATTGTGAAAAATCCGGATATCCTGCTCTGTGATGAGCCGACCGGAGCACTTGATTACAATACCTCCAAGGAAATATTAAAGCTGATTGAGAATGTCAATGTCAAATATGGTAATACAGTTATCATGGTTACACATAACGAGGCAATCCGGCATATGGCAGACCATGTCATCAAACTCCGTGATGGGGCAGTGCGTCATAACGATATCAATGAACATAAAATTTCAGCGGCAGATCTGGAGTGGTAGGGAGCTGTACTGGCGCACAAACTTGTGATGCGCTTAAAAACAGCGCAAGAATGGAGATTAGTATGAAAAAGAAAAAAATCAAAAATCCGCTTATCAGACGAATACCGAGAGAATTAACAGGAGACTGGAAAAAGTATCTTGTGGTAAGTCTGTTCCTGATTCTGATGATCGGCTTTGTGTCCGGCATGTATGTTGCAAACGAGAGCATGATGACAGCGGCTGATGAGGGTGTTGGCAGATACAAGCTGGAAGACGGACACTTTGAATTAAAAAAGAAAGCAGACGAAACACTGCTTGATGCAATTAAGACAGGCGATAAAGCAGATGTCAGACAGTATTACATTGATGAGGCAAAAAAGAAGCTGGATAAAAAGTTCGATAGTGAATTTGAAGAAAAGTTCAAAAAAGAATTTGATGAGAAGTTTGAAACAGAATTTAGGGAAAAATTTGATGCAGAGTTCCAGTCAGAATTTGATGTTTCTTTTAATGCACAGATAAAGCAGATGCTGATGGCGCAGGGACTTGATGAAACAACTGCGGGAGTTATGCTTGATACAGCAGTGGCACAGGCAAAACAGTCCGGGCAGTACAACAAAGCCTATGATACAGCATATGAAAAAGCATATCCTAAGGCACATGATGAGGCGTATGAGAAAGCGTTTGATGAGGCACATGACGAGGCATATGAGAAAGCATACGACGAAGCCTGGAACAAGGTTTTAGATGAGATCAACGAGAAATATGCGGATGCAGAAGAAAAATATGAATTGAACGATCCTGATTTTAAGGAAACTCCGGTTCATCTGTATGAAAATTTTTACAGGGATGAAGAGGAAGATCATGACAACGACGGAACTTCGGATGGAACAGTCCGTGTTTTTGCAAAGACAGATGATATCAATTTTGCATGCCTGATGGACGGAAGTTTCCCGGAAAAAGAGGATGAAATTGCCATTGACCGTATGCATGCTGACAATGTCGGGATAAAAGTCGGCGATGAGATCACAGTCGGAGAAGAAAAATATCAGGTCGTTGGTCTGATCGCATATGTCAACTATTCCACACTGCACGAAAAAAGCACGGATCTGATGTTTGATGCCTTAAAGTTTAACGTTGCAATGGTAACAGATGAGGGATTTGCAAAGTTACATAAGACGATTCATTACGATTATGCATGGAAGTATGAAAATGAGCCGTCAGATGAAAAAGATGAGAAAAACCAGTCGGATGATTTTATGCGGGCGTTGCTCACACAGACCGTGGTAAATGACAATGAGATTGAAGATTATGTGCCAAAATATGCGAATCCGGCGATTCATTTTGCAACCGACGACATGGGCTCTGATGAGGCAATGGGAGGTGTGCTGCTTGATATTCTGATTGTCATCATCGCATTTATTTTTGCAGTTACGATCAGCAATACGATCACAAAAGAGTCATCTGCAATCGGAACATTGCGTGCGTCCGGCTATACGAAAGGGGAGCTGGTACGCCATTATCTGTCTATGCCGGTTATCGTTACCCTGATTTCCGCATTAGTCGGAAATGTGCTTGGCTATACGGTATTTAAAGATGTTGTGGTATCCATGTATTATAACAGTTACAGCCTTCCGACCTATGAGACGATCTGGAATCCGGATGCATTTTTTAAGACAACCCTGATACCGGTCGTGCTGATGTTTATGGTCAATCTGATCGTCATTATTAAAATGATGCAGCATACACCGTTACAGTTTCTGAGGCATGATCTGAAAAAAACAAAACGCAAAAAAGCAATGCGGCTGCCACATTTTAAATTTTTTAACAGATTCCGTCTGCGCATCATGTTTCAGAATGTGGCAAATTATCTGATTCTGTTTGTGGGAATTTTCTTTATCATGGTGATGCTTGCAATGGCAGTGGGAATGCCGGATACGCTTTCTTATTACAAAGAAAATGCAAAAAATATGATGTTTGCAAAGTATCAGTATGTTCTGAAATCTTTTGAGGATGAAGATGGAAATGTACTGACGACGGACAATAAAGACGCAGAAAAATTCAGTATGTGTTCTTTGCAGAAAAAAAGCGATGTAATAGATGAGGAAGTCTCTGTTTACGGTATTTCAGACGATAGTAAGTATGTAGAAATAAAAGGTATGCAGTCCCTGCAGGAAGATGAAGTTTATATTTCCAGATCATTTTCAGAAAAATATGAACTTAATGTCGGGGATACCGTTTCACTGGATGAAAAATATGAAAACAAACAGTATACGTTTACGGTAGCCGGAATTTATGACCAGTGCGTAAACATTGCAGTATTTATGCCGATTGAAAATTACCGCATGGTATTTGAGCTGGATGAAGAGGCATTCAGTGGATATTTTTCAAATGAAGAGCTTACAGATCTGTCGGAAGATGATATTGCAACGGTGATCACCGAGCGTGATATCACAAAGATGTGTGACCAGTTAGATCATTCCATGGGATCTTATATGGATTATTTCCAGATACTTTGTATCCTGCTTTCAGCAGTTTTGATCTATCTTCTGACAAAGCTGATCATTGAGAAAAATGAGAATGCAATTTCAATGACAAAGATTCTTGGATATGAGAATAAAGAAATCGCCAGCCTGTATCTGCTTTCCACAACGATCATGGTTGTGATCGAAGATGCGGTCAGTGTTGTACTTGGAGCGTTTGTTATGAATCTGGCATGGAAGGCGATCTTGTTTAGTTACAGTGGATGGTTTGCATTTGTGATCCAGCCAGCCGGATATGTGAAAATGTTTGCATTTGTGCTGATCGGATATCTGTTTGTAATGATACTGGACTTTATGCGTATCAAAAAGATCCCGATGGATCAGGCATTAAAAAATGTGGAGTAGAGATTGCTGCTGTGCATATTTATTGTGTGACCGGTAACGAAAGATTTTTCGTAAAAATTTTTGGTTGCATTAAAAATGGCATTGTGCTACTATTGCAATAGAAATTTAAAGGAGAGGAACCAATGCGGAGATAATTTACTTTTGAAACATGAAAGAAAACAGAGTCAGCAAGAGAATGTGTGTCATATATGGCATACGTTTGTCTGCTGATTCGGGATGATACATGGCATATATTGCACCGGTATAAGGAATAAAGTGCATGATATGTTGTGTAAATCTGAAGTTACAGCAGTATTGCAGAGGTGCAGTACTGCATATCATGTTGCCAAAAGTGGATTTGATTCTTGTATCCTCTCTTTTTTGTGTTAAAAAATGGCGGAAACGGACATTTTGTTGTCCGGGACAATCGATTTTATCTTACAATGTGCAATCTATTGTCTGCCAGATGTGATCATAAAATATGTGAGGTGTAAGAAAAATCCCATGGCAGCATGGGATTTTTTTAATTCATAGGAAATTACGTCCTATGAATTAAAAGCCCTCCGGGCGGGATGCGCATCTCGCAGAGTAGAAGTTAGCTGTAAACAGCACCGCTCGAGCGCGAAAGAGTCGCAAGCGAC
>ENA-ORRW01002857-ORRW01002857.1-human-gut-metagenome-genome-assembly--contig:-NODE-2857-length-13402-cov-2.120402_pt1 | contig 13402 bp, 10 predicted proteins | sample MGYA00242183_ERZ509150 | MGnify/ENA primary metagenome ERZ509150 (study PRJEB26280, sample SAMEA2338639) | human gut metagenome | biome: human gut; feature: human-associated habitat; material: faeces... | reverse complement strand
ATCGAGACGACGTTAGAGCTGGTGGACATCATCAAATCCGCCATGCCCGAGCGGGCGCTTCGGGAAAAGCAGCACCCCGCCAAGCGGAGCTTTCAGGCCATCCGCATTGCCGTCAACGACGAGCTCGGCGCGGTCAGCCGCATGATGCGCGCGTCCATTGACCACCTGAATCCCGGCGGCAGACTTGCCGTCATCACGTTCCACTCATTAGAAGACCGGATCGTTAAAAACGCGATGCTTGATGCCGCAAAGGGCTGCACGTGCCCGCCGAGCTTTCCGGTGTGCGTCTGCGGCAGAACGCCCAAGATTCAGGTCTTAACGAAAAAACCAATCATCGCTACGATGGAAGAGGTGCGGGAAAACCCCCGCGCCAGAAGCGCAAAGCTGCGCGTAGCGGTCAAGCTTTGACCCCCACGAGGGATAGAGCCTTGAGAAAGGAGAGCACCCATGGCTGCGGAACGCAACCCCTATTACAGCACAAACGGCGCGGCAGCTTATGACGTGTACTCCGTAGAAAATACCCTCCGGCAGCCCGTTCGCGAGCCGGAGCGGCATGAGCTTCCGCAGGAGCGGGAGCTTCCCCAGAAGCGCCAGCGCGTTCGGGCGAGAACTGCTGTTGCACCCTTTACGATTCTCGGTGCGGCCATCTCGGCCTGCATGATGATCCTCGTGATCTTTGGCTACGTGCAGCTGTTTGAGGCGACGAGCCGGGTAAGTAAGCTCGAAAGCCAGCTTCAGAGCTTACAGGAAGAGCAGCTTCTGCTGCAAAGCAAATACGAAGGAAAGATCGATCTGGCCGGAATTGAGGAGCAGGCCGAGACGCTCGGCCTCAAAAAACCCTCGCAGGAGCAGATCGTCTATGTCAATCTCGCCGGTACCGATCAGGCGGAGATCTATAAAACGGAGAAAAGCAGCATTCTCAGCGAAATCATCGGCGCGGTCGAGCAGAGTATTTCTGACTTGATTGCATATCTGCATCCGGCGGCGGCATAAAGTAGGACAGAGCCCCGCGGAACACAACTACAAAGCTTTGCAGGGGCGGTTTCAGATTGTTGTAAACCGTCCCTGTTTTCACAGTCGGCGCCATCCGTACGATTGGTACAATCTGGCAGAAAGGCAGGAGCATGGCACGCAAAATCATCCCCCTGAAACGGAAAAATCAGGAACCAAAGCTATCGCGCGCCGAGCAGTCGCAGCGTGCCAACCGGACGATTCTCAGACGGACGCTTGTTCTGATGGCGCTGTTCGGCGTGGTGGTATTCATACCGCTTATTGTGACGCTCTACAACCTTATGATCCGTGACCACGACTATTATGAGGCGCAGGCCATCGACAACCAGACGCGCTACACGAGTTTATCCGCCTCGCGCGGGCAGATCTTCGACCGGAACATGAACGTGTTCGCCTCGTCGAAGACGGTGGAGACGGTCTTTATTGACCCCAATGAGATCGCGCAGGAGATGGCAAAGCCCGAAAACAGCAATCTTCTGGACCACATCGCGCGCGGCTTATCGGAAATCTTAGACGTGAGCACCGATTTTGTCTACAAGCAGGCTTCGGACAAGGCGTTCCGCTACAAGGTCATCCGTCGGAAGATCCCGGAGGAGCTTGCAGACGAGGTGCGCAATTTCGTCTCGGAAAACGAGATCAAGGGCGTGTACCTCGAGACCGACGCGCAGCGGTACTATCCCTATTCGTCGCTTGCCGCGCAGGTGATGGGCTTCGTGTCGACGGACAATGTCGGCTCCGAGGGCCTGGAGGCGTACTACGACTCGTATTTGCAGGGCACGGCCGGCAAGGTCGTCACGACAAAGGGCAACTACGGCTCGGAGATGCTCTATACATATGAAAAATACTACGACGCGTCCGATGGAGACAGTCTGGTCACGACGATCGATCAGACCGTGCAGCATTATCTGGAGAAGAACCTCGAGACGGCGATCGAGAAATATGATATTCTGAACGGCGCGTTCGGTATCGTTATGGACGTGAATTCCGGCCAGATCCTCGCGATGGCGAACCTCGGAAGCTACGACCCTAATAACTATCAGGAAATTTACGATCAGGAGCTTGCTGAGCAGCTGGAAGACCAGTATCAGGACGCGCTCCTGCTTGATAAGGACTCGGAGGCTTACAAAGAGGCGATGAGCGCCTACAATCAGGCTGTCGCGACCGAACGTTTGAGACAGTGGCGAAACCGCTGCGTCTCCGACGGCTATGAGCCGGGTTCGACGTTCAAGCTCGTAACGCTGGCTGCGGCGCTGGACTGCGGCGCGGTCACGGAAAACAGCACGTTCTACTGCGGCGGCCACGAAACCTTCAATGACCGCGAGCAGGAGGTCTCCTGCTGGAAGGCGGCAGGCCATGGCATGCAGACGACGATGGAGGCTTTGGGACATTCCTGCAACATCGCCTTCGGCCACATCGGCGTCAATATGACGAGAAAGACGTTCGTGGAATATTTCAAGGCGTTCGGCTTTCTGGAGAAAACGGGCGTTGATCTTCCGGGCGAGGCTTCCGGCCTTTTCTGGGATGAGAACGACTTTTCCGTTGCGAACCTCATTTCCGCGTCTTTCGGCCAGACCTTCCGCGTGACCCCCATGGAGCAGGTGCGCGCGATCGCGGCGATTGTCAACGGCGGATATCTCTTAAAGCCATACGTGGTCAGTCAGGTGCTGGACAGCGACGGCAGCGTCGTGAAGACCAACGAGCGCACGGTCCTGCGGCAAGTCATCAGCGAGGAAACGTCGAAGACCATGCGCAAGATGATGGAGTACGTCGTCACCGACGGTACGGCGGGCTCTGCCAAGACTCCGGGCTACCGCGTGGGCGGCAAGACCGGTACGTCCGAGAAAATCGACGTGTTTGATGAAAACGGCAATCCGGTCGAGGACAAGATCGTCTCGTTTATCGGTGTTGCGCCGATCGACGATCCTAAGTACGTCGTGCTCGTCGCTCTCGATACGCCAAATTACGTGGCCGGAACGAGCTACACTCCGCATAACCAGTATATTTCGGGCGGCCTTATGGCGGCTCCAACGGTGCGCGATGTGTTCCTCGATATTCTGCCGTATCTCGGCGTGGAGCCGGATTACTCCTCCGACGACATCCGGGGCGTCAACATTACGCTTCCTGATGTGATCGGCATGACGCAGGACGAGGCCGCAAAGCTGCTTTCCGACAAGTCCATTACCTACCGCACCGTCGGTCAGGGCGATACCGTTACCGACCAGCTTCCGAGCCCGGGCGCGGAGGTTCCCGGCAATTCCGAGATCATCCTCTACTTCGGAAACGCCGTCAAGACGACCGAACAGGTCGAGGTTCCCAACTTCGTGGGCTACGGCATTGCAGACGTGGACTATCTGGCGACGAACGCCGGACTTTACATTCAGGCCAAGGGCACCGATCACCGCGACGAATACGTCACGGTCGCATATCAGGACATTGAGCCCGGAACAATGGTTGACAGAGGGACTACAATTACGGTAGAATTTACTACCGGCGGAGCCTCCGACTAAGGACTCCCAAAAACAAAAAACGAAAGGAGCGCGGCGCATGAAGCTTGCGGAACTTCTGAGCGGAATCGAGATTATAGAGGGCTGCTACGACCCGGAGCTGGAGGTGACGGGCGTGAGCTACGACTCGCGGGAGACAAAGCCCGGCCAAGCCTTTGTCGCCATCCCCGGCTTTGCCTCCGACGGCTACCGGTTCATCCCCAAGGCGCTTGAGCGCGGCGCGGGTGTGATCATCTGCGAGCGCGAGCCGGAGCAGAAGGCACAGTATGTACAGGTTGCCGATTGCAGAAAGGCACTTGCCAGGCTTGGCGCAAACTGGTTCGGCCATCCGGCGGATAAAATGACGATGCTCGGCGTGACCGGCACAAACGGCAAGACGACGATCACGTACCTTCTCAAAACAGTGCTGGAAAAGACGCTCGGCGCGAAGGTGGGACTGATCGGGACGATTCAGAACATGATCGGAGATACCGTCATTCACACCGAGCGCACCACACCGGAGTCCTTTGAGCTGCAAAAGCTCTTCTCCGAGATGGTGGACGCGGGCTGCACACACTGCGTGATGGAGGTATCTTCCCACGCGCTGGTTCTGCACCGGGCGGACGAAATTACGTTTGAGACCGGCATTTTTACGAACCTCACCGAAGACCATCTGGATTTCCACAAGACGATGGACGCATACTGCGAGGCGAAGGCGATGCTTTTCTCAAGGTGCAAGCACGGCGTTGTGAACACCGACGATGCATACGCCCCAAAAATCATGGAGCATGCGACGTGCGAGGTGCTGCGCTACGCGGAAAAAGACCCGGACGCGGAGCTTCGCGCGGAGAATATTGCGCTTCACGCCGGAAGTGTGGAATTTATGGCGAAGACCCGGGATGCGCAGGCAGACATTCAGCTCACGATCCCTGGCGGCTTCACGGTCTATAACGCGCTGGCTGTCATCGGAGCGGGGTTAACGCTCGGCATTACGCTCGGCGATATCGCGCAGGCGCTCAAAACGGCTTCGGGCGTGAAGGGAAGAGTGGAGGTCGTGCCGACCCCCGGGAAGCCCTATACGGTGCTGATCGATTACTCGCACACGCCGGACAGCTTAGAGAATGTCCTCAAAACTGTGCGCGGGTTCTGTAAGGGACGGGTCATCGCCGTCTTTGGCTGCGGCGGAGACCGCGACCCCTTCAAGCGGCCCATCATGGGACGAATCGGCGCAGAACTTGCCGATCTCAGCGTCGTCACCTCGGACAATCCCAGAACGGAGGACCCCATGGCCATCATCGACGCGATCGTCGCCGGGATGCAGGAGGGGCCGCACCCGCACGTGGTGATCGAAAACAGAGTGAAGGCCATCGAATGGGCGTTGGCGCACGCGGAAAAGGACGACGTGATCGTTCTTTGCGGCAAGGGACACGAAACCTATCAGGAAATCGGCCATGAAAAGCGGCACCTGGACGAGCGGGAGGTCGTGGCCTCGTATTTGGGGAGAAACGTATGAAGGAATTAACGTTACAGCAGCTGGCAAGCTGGTGCGGCGGCAAGGTCGCGCCGGAGTATGAGGCAATCAAGGTATGCGGCATTCAGTCGGACTCCCGCAAGGTGCAGCCCGGAGAGCTCTTTCTGGCGCTTCGCGGCGAGCGGGTCGACGGACATGAATACATCCCGGCCGCCAAAGAAAAGGGCGCTGTCGCGGCGCTCGTGAGTCAGGAAAGCGGGGAGCTTCCGTGCATCGTGGTCGAAAACACACTGCGCGCCTATGGCGAGATTGCGCGGCACTACCGCGAGATGTTTTCCTTCAAGGTCATCGGCATCACCGGCAGCGTCGGCAAGACAACGACGAAGGAAATGATTGCGAGCGTTCTGGCTAGAGATTTTAAGCTCTTCAAGAGCGCAGGGAACCACAATAACGATATTGGCCTCCCCATGACCATTTTGGATACGCCGGAGGATACGGAGCTGCTCGTCGCCGAGCTTGGTACGAACCACCCGGGCGAGATTTCGTATCTGAGCGCGATCGCCCAGCCGGACTACGCGGTCATCACGAATATCGGCACGACGCACATCGAGTATCTCGGCAGCCGCGAGGGCATTTTGAAAGAGAAGCTCGACATTCTGCGTGCGAGCCTTAAAAATACCGTCGGCATTTTCAACGGCGAGCCGCTTCTGTGGAACGTGCGCGGCCTTGGAAACCACAAAAAATATTACTACGGCATTGACAATCCCGACTGCGATGTGGTCGCCAGCGGGATCCAGGAGCTTGAAGACGGCGTGCGCTTCCATGTGAGCGGCTTTGGCCATGAGTTTGAGCTCTTCGTCCCGGCGCTGGGACGGCACATGGTCTATAACGCGCTGGCTGCGGCGGCGGTCGGACTGCTGCTGGAGGTCAAGCCGGAGACGATGCAAAATGAGCTGTCCATCTTCCAGAATACCGGCATGCGCCAGAAGGTCTACGAGAAAAACGGCATGACGATCATTGAGGACTGCTACAACGCGGGCCCGGAGTCGACCGAAGCGGCGCTCGGGGTGCTTGCAAGCATCAAAACGAGCGGAAAGCGCATCGCGGTTCTTGGCGACATGCTGGAGCTTGGCAACCGGTCGAGCGCGGAGCACTACCGCATCGGGCGCATTGCTGCGCAGAAGGCGGACCTGCTTCTGACCTACGGCGCGCACTCGGTGCGCACGGTGACGGGCGCGATCACGGGCGGGATGCCGCCGAAGCACGCCGAGCACTTTGACACGCATGAAGACCTTGCGCGCGTTTTAAAAATGCGGGCAGGCGAGGGAGATGTGATTTTGTTCAAGGGCAGCCGCGGGATGAAAATGGAGCGCTCGCTCCAGCTGTTCCTGGACGATACCGACAGCGCGAAATAAGCGCAAGAGAGAAAGAAACCGGAGGAAATACCTCATGCAAGCACTCATTGTAGCGGCATGCGCCTTTGTCCTTGCCGTTGTTTTTGGAAAACTGATCATCCCCGCCCTGCGCGCGCTGCACGCCGGACAGTCTATCCGCGAAATCGGCCCCAGCTGGCACAATTCCAAGGCTGGAACGCCGACGATGGGCGGCCTCATCTTCATCGCTGCAGCGTCCCTCTGCACGATCGCGGGCGGCTGGCGGAGCATGCTGGCCGGAAATCTCACGCACCTTTACGTGCTGGCCTTCGCGCTGGTGTTCGGTATCATCGGCTTTCTCGATGATTTCATGAAGGTCAAATACAAGCGGAACCTCGGCCTGACCGCGATTCAGAAGCTCGCGCTTCAGCTGGCGGCGGCGGGCGCGTATCTGGCGCTGCTGCGCTGGAACGGAGACTTAACCTGCGACCTCTACATTCCGTTCTGGAACGTGAGCTTCGAGATCAACTGGATCGTCTATCTGATTTTCGCGATGTTCGTCATCGTCGGCTGCGTGAACGCGGTCAATCTGACCGACGGCATCGACGGCTTAGCTTCCGGCGTGACGCTGCCGGTGATGGTGTTCTTCGCCGTGACGGCCTGGATGTGGGGCAAGACGACGCTGGCGCTGCTTCCTGCGGCCTTAGCGGGCGGCCTTGCGGGCTTCCTCGTTTATAACTTCCATCCGGCGAAGGTCTTTATGGGAGACACAGGCTCTTTGTTCCTCGGCGGTATGGTCTGCGGCCTTGCGTTCGCGCTCGATATGCCGCTGGTGCTGATTCTGGTCGGTATCATCTACATCATGGAGACCGTTTCCGTCATCATGCAGGTGACCTACTTTAAGCTCACCCACGGCAAGCGGATTTTCCGCATGACCCCGATCCACCACCATTTTGAGATGGGCGGCTGGAGCGAGGAAAAAATCTTCACGGTTTTTGTCGGTATTACCGTTCTTATGTGCATTCTTGCCTTTATCGGCGTTTCCGGCAGATGACCGGAGCTTGATCTCAGAAAGGAGCTTTCCATGGCAAACGGCTCAAATCCCGCCATCATCAGCACACAGGGAGAGCGCCTGCCCGTCCGAAGAAACAAGGACGGCAGCGTTATGATGGACGAACGGGGACTGCTCGATCTTCCGTTTCTGGTGCTGGTGGTGCTGCTTGTGACCATCGGCGTCATTATGGTTTTCTCGTCGAGTTACGCAAGAGCCTACTTTAAAGAGGGAAACTCCACGTACTATTTTGCCCGGCAGGCGATTTTTGCCGTGCTCGGCATCGGCGGGATGCTCTTCGTCTCGCGCATCAACTATCAGCTCTGGCGAAGCGTGTCGTTCATCGTGCTGGCGGTGACGGTGTTCTTTCTGCTGCTCGTCCCGATTTTCGGCACGGAGGAGGGCGGCGCGAAGCGCTGGATCTGGATTGGCTTTACCTCGTTCCAGCCCTCGGAGCTGGCGAAGGTTGCGATCGTTCTGACGTTTGCGACGCTCATGTCGACCTACCGCGAGAAGATGCAGACGTTCCGCTACGGTGTGGTGCCGTTTGCGCTGATTCTGCTTGTAATCTGCGGGCTTGTGGCGCTCGAAAAGCATTTTTCGTGCATCCTGATTCTTCTTACCATCGGCGCGTCCATGATGTTCCTCGGCGGCACGGACCTCAAATGGTTCGGCTACGGCGCGATTGCGGTCGGTGTATTTGCGTTTTTGTACCTCAGGTTCATGGGCTACGCGAGCGCGCGTGTGACGGCGTGGCGCGACCCGGCTTCCGACCCGGCGGGAGACGGCTATCAGATCTTGCAGTCGCTCTATGCCATCGGCTCGGGCGGGCTGATGGGCCTTGGCCTCGGACGCAGCCGGCAGAAATATCTTTACCTTCCCGAGGAGCACAACGACTACATTTTCCCGATTCTCTGCGAGGAGCTTGGCTTTGTGGGCGCGATGGTGGTGTTGGTTCTTTTCATGCTGCTCATCATCCGGGGCTACTGGATCGCGATGCACGCGCGAGACCGCTTCGGCGCGCTCATGGCGGCGGGGCTCACGACGCATCTTGCCTTGCAGGTGTTTTTGAACATCGGCGTTGTGACAAACTTCCTGCCCGCGACTGGTATTTCGCTGCCGTTTTTCTCCTATGGCGGCACGGCGCTTCTCATCCAGCTCTTTGAGGTTGGGCTGATTCTGAGCGTCTCGCGGCAGAACGATAATAAACTGCTTTAAGCTGTGAAAGAAGCTGATGCTTCTTTCGGATAACATGGATTTTTATTTGATTTCGTGTCTGCGGACACGAAACGCTACGAGGTTTCGGACACAAGGGACGGAGGCATGCCATTCGTGAACATCGTCTTTACCTGCGGCGGCACGGGCGGACACATTTACCCCGCGATTGCGGTGGCGCGGCTGTTTGAGCAGCGTCAGCCCGGCTGCAACATTTTATTTATCGGCGCGGAAGACGGGATGGAAAACAAGATCGTCCCGCGCGAGGGCTTCCGGCTTGAGACGCTGAAGATTTCGAACTTCCAGCGCAAGCTCACCCCCAGCGCCATCGCCCATAATATTGAGACGGCGGCGCATCTGACGCAGTCCCGGCGGAAGGTACATAGAATCCTCACGGAGTTCCGCCCCAATATTGTCATCGGAACCGGCGGCTACGCGAGCTTCCCGGCGCTCCGGGAGGGCGCAAGGCTCTCGATTCCGACCATGGTACACGAATCGAACGCCGTTCCGGGGTTAACGACCCGGATGGTGGAAAAATATATGGACCGGATCATGGTCTCGTTTGAAGACAGCCGGTCTTCTTACCATGACCCCAACAAGGTCGTCGTCACGGGTACGCCCGTGCGCGAAGAATTCTTATACACCCGCCGTCAGGCCGCGCGCGAAAAGCTGGGACTCGACGAGCGGCCGTTCGTCGTCTCGTGCTGGGGAAGCCTCGGCGCGCGGGAGATGAACAAAAAAATTGCACAGTTTATGAAATGCGAATGCGAGGATAACACGCCCTTCCATCACATCCACGCGACCGGCTCGTTCGGCTGGCGCTGGATGCCGGACTATGTCAGGGAACAAGGCGTCGACCTCGCCGCGCAACCGCGCATTGAAATGCGCGAGTATATCTATGATATGCCGCAGGTGCTGGCATCGGCGGATTTCATCATCTGCCGCGCAGGCGCGGCGACCATCGCCGAGGTCTGCGCCAGCGGAACACCCTGCATCATGGTACCGAGCCCAAACGTGACCGGCAACCATCAGGAAAAAAACGCCCGGGTGCTCGAACGCTCCGGCGCGGCCGCAGTCGTCCGCGAGGCAGACTGCGACGGAAAAAGCCTCTATGAAACCGCAAAGTCGATCCTTTCAGACGCCGGACGGATGCGCGCCATGCGTGCCAGCGCACGGGATATGGCCGTGGTCGATGCTGCCGAGCGCATCTATCAGACGGCGCTCGACCTTGCAAAGCACTGACACGCACATCGCACGCAGCGCATAGGATGGGGAAAATTCCTGTGTTTTGGAGGAATGCCCATGCCAGCGCTGCTTGTTTCCAAATCGCCTCCACTTTCCGGGGAGGTGACGATCCACGGTGCGAAAAACAGCGTCCTGCCCATTCTGGCCGCGACGCTCCTGTGCAGAACGCCATGCGTCCTGCATAACTGTCCAGATATTCTCGACGTGACGCACACACGTGCCATCCTGCACAGCCTTGGCTGCGCCTCCGAACGGCGCGGGGCGAGCGTCTACATAGACCCGCGCAGCTGCGCCGGTCATTCCATCCCGCCGGAGCTGGCCGCATCTATGCGTGCGTCCAGCCTGTTTCTCGGTGCGCTGCTTGCAAGACAGGGCGAAGCGTCGCTGAGCCTGCCGGGCGGCTGTCCCATCGGCGCAAGGCCGGTGGACTATCATCTGCTTGCCTTCCGCGCACTCGGCGCGGAGGTCACAGAGACGGACGATACCATTCACTGCCGCGCACGAAGACTGACTGGCGCGAAGATCACATTGCCCGGCCCCAGCGTCGGCGCAACGGAAAACGCCATGCTGGCCGCCGTTGGGGCAGAGGGCGTCACCGTGATCGAGAACGCCGCCTGTGAGCCGGAGATCGTCGATCTGGCCGGTTTTTTGACCGCCTGCGGTGCAAAAATCGCGGGCGCAGGTACGGGACGTGTAACCGTCAAGGGCGGTCAGCCGCTCACCGGCGCGACCTATACCATCCTGCCGGACCGCATTGAAACCGCGACGTTCCTGTGCGCCTGCGCCGCCTGCGGCGGCACGCTGACGCTGCGCAGGACGGCCCCGCGTCTTGCTGAGCCGATTTTAAATTCGCTCACAGAAAGCGGCTGCCGGTTTTCCTGCACACATGATACCATTCAAATTTCCCGCGACGGACCGCTGATAGCCTGCCGCCCGGTCGTCTCAAAGCCGTATCCCGGCTTTCCGACCGACGCGATGCCGGTGCTGCTTGCCTCTCAGCTGCGGGCAGAGGGACAGACAGACTTTACCGAGACGATTTTCGAAAACCGCTTCGGCTATGCCAGAGAGCTTAAAAAGCTCGGTGCGCAGCTGCGTCAGGACGAAAACACTGTCCATCTGCGCGGTGCGCCGCAGCTGTATGCGGCGCAGCTTTTTGCGGAGGATCTGCGCGGCGGCGCGGCGCTCGTGCTCGCAGCCATGCAGGCCGAGGGCGAAAGTACCATTTTTGGAGTAAAACACATCGAACGGGGATATGATACTCTTGAGGCTGCGCTGCAAAGCGTCGGCGCTCGCCTGAAAACAGTGGAAATCCCCAAAAAGATGTGATATACTTTGTATATTCTGAGCCTCCGAAGGAGAATGCATCATGCGCACGAAGCAAAGCAAAGCGAATAGGGAAGCACGAGCCGCAGGCAAGGCACGTCAGGTGCGCAGCAGTGCGCTCGGCAAGCTCATCATCATGCTCGCTGTCGTTGCTGCGATCGTCTTCGGCGTCGCGATCTTCTTCAAGGTCAACACCATTGAGATCCAGGGCAACACCGTCTATTCCGCCGACCAGATCATCGAGGCCTCGCAGATCCAGCAGGGCGATAATCTCCTGACGGTCAATAAAGCGCTGGCTGTCGGCAACATCAAGGCCGCACTGCCGTATGTCGAGGATGTTTCCATTGCCCGCAGCCTGCCGGACGGCATTATCATTCAGGTCCGCGAGAGCGTTGTTTCCTTTGCCGTCATGACCGACACGAACGCCTGCTGGCTCGTCGGCCCGAGCGGCAAGGCGCTTGAGCGCATTGAGCCTGCCGCATTCAATGAAAACCCGCACATCAACGGCCTGCTCATTTCCACGCCCACGGAGGGGGAAGCCGTCTCTTCCCCAACGCCCACAGCGCTGGCCGCCGCACTGGACGTCATGAAGGAGCTTGACGGCACCGGCCTTCTGGAGCATATCCGCGTGATCGATGTGGAAAAGGAATACGACATGAGCATCTGGTACGACGAACGCTACGAGATCAAGCTCGGCGGGACCGATGAGTTGGCCTATAAGATCCGCTATCTGTGCTCCATTCTCGACCAGCTCAGCGAATTTCAGGCCGGGACCATCGATCTGACCCAGGCCGCGCAGAAAAGAGCCACCTTCCAGCCCGCAGCGTGAGCCGAGGGGACGCAAACCATAAAATCCGCATTTTTTGCTGAATTTTTCCGCATTTTCTATTGACGCACACCCTTTTTCGAGATAGAATAAAGTCGACATAATCTTAAACGATGCAGTTGTGGGCTGTGAGATATACAGGAGGAAGACAAATGGCAGATACAGCAGATAAGGTAGTCAAGATCAAAGTCATTGGCGTCGGCGGAGCCGGCAATAACGTTATCAACCGCATGATCGCGTCCGACGTCAAGGGCGTCGAGTTTGTTGCGGTCAACACGGATAAGCAGGACCTTGAAAAGTCCAAGTGCAAGAATAAGGTGCAGATCGGCGAAAAGCTGACCGGCGGCATGGGCGCAGGCTCCAAGCCGGATATTGGCCAGAAATCTGCCGAAGAATCCAAGGCGCTCATTTCTCAGGTGCTCGAGGGCACCGACATGGTCTTCATCACCGCCGGTATGGGCGGCGGCACCGGCACCGGCGCTGCACCCATTATCGCGCAGGTCGCGCATGACGCAGGCATTCTGACCGTCGCCGTCGTGACGAAGCCCTTCCGCTTCGAGGGCGCGAACCGCATGAAGCAGGCTGAGGCCGGCATTGCCAACCTCACCGATAAGGTCGATTCCATGATCATTATCCCGAACGACCGCCTGAAATTCGTCACCGACCAGAAGATCACCTTCGCCAACGCATTCGGCATTGCGGATGATGTTCTGAAGCAGGCCGTCAGCTCCATCTCCGAGCTCGTCGGCTACAGCGAGAATGTCATCATCAACCTCGACTTTGCCGACGTTTCCGCCATCATGCGCAACGCAGGGCAGGCCCATATGGGCGTCGGTTCCGCCACCGGCCGCGACAAGGCCGAGCAGGCTGCGCAGGCCGCCGTCTCCAGCCCGCTGCTTGAGACGTCCATCAACGGCGCGACCGGCGTTCTCATCAACATTGCCGGTTCGCACGACCTCGGCCTCGACGATGTCGAGACTGCCGCCAATATTGTTATGGAAGCTGCCAACCCCGACGCGAATATTATCTTCGGCGCCGCGTTCGACGACGAGCTTCAGGATGAAATGCGCGTGACGGTCATCGCCACCGGCTTCGCAGAGAAGCGTCAGTCGCCCGCCAAACCCATCGGCGCCTTCTCCGCCGCACAGGAAAAGGCCAGCGCCAGCAGAACTCAGGCACAGGAGGATATCGACGATATCGACGAGATCTTCAAGATCTTCAACAAGTAAAAAACGCTTTGATCTCCCCCGGCGCAAAGCACCGGGGGAGATTTCTGCGCAATTTGCCGTAAATATCCGCAGAATGCGGTTTACTTTCACAATATAGTGTGTTAAAATAAAGATATCCAAATATCCGGAGGTGTTATCCCATGGACAGCAGGAACAAACGCTCAGATAAAAACAG
>ENA-ORRW01002847-ORRW01002847.1-human-gut-metagenome-genome-assembly--contig:-NODE-2847-length-13444-cov-3.683322_pt1 | contig 13444 bp, 9 predicted proteins | sample MGYA00242183_ERZ509150 | MGnify/ENA primary metagenome ERZ509150 (study PRJEB26280, sample SAMEA2338639) | human gut metagenome | biome: human gut; feature: human-associated habitat; material: faeces... | reverse complement strand
TGGAATCTGTATCGCAATCAGCTTTACTATAATAACATCTAAAAAAAGTTTTGTCAAGGGTTTTTGGGAAAGTTTTTTAAAATTTTTTATCCCAAATCCTCGCAGTCGGTCAAATGTACCTGCGCCGGACCGTCGATTCCCTCCAGCTCCAGCACTGCCAGCTCGTTTTCTCCCTCACGCAGCAGCGGAGCCGGCAGATAGAGGGTCCTCTGCGGACCTGCCGGATTCCAGTATCTGCCCAGGTGAAAGCCGTTGATGTAGACGTTGCCCTTGGTAAAGCCGTCCAGCCGCACAAAGGTGTCCTGCCGCTGCTGCACCGTAAAGCTGCCCTTTAAAAAGAGCGGCGCATCTGCACCGGCACCGACCGGCTCATATCCCTGCTGCGGCGGGCAGTCGCAGGGCAGGGAATAGTGCTTCCAGCCAAACTGATACTGACATCCCAGCTTGACCCCACGCAGGATGCCCTTGCAGTCGAGCAGCTTTGGTCCGTAGTTGATGCGTCCCATATTCTCTACTAAAATGCGCAGCACCGCTGTCTGTCCTGCCTCCAGCTCCAGGTAGATTGCATCGTTCCTGCGTCCGGTGCGCTCCTGGATCCCTGCCAGCTTGCCGTCTACATAGATCAGCGCCCGGTCGTGCAGCCCGTCGATGGTCAGCTCGCTGCGCTCAAAGGGTCCGTGCAGCACCGTTTCATACAGCACAAAGCCAAAATCCTGTTCCAGCTGCTCCATCGTCAGGGTGCTTGCCCTCTCCCCCGGCTGCGGCAGGGGGGCAAACAGCGGCGTCTGCTGTGTCAGCTGCCCCCTGCCGTAGTCATGCTTCGGCAGATTTCCCACCTGCAAATCAGGTGCCTTGCCCATATACTGCTCTGCCACCCGCTTGATGGCAAAATATTTTTCGGTCAAATCTCCGCACTCGCTCACCGGGCAGTCGTAGTCATAGCTGGTCACCGTCGGCTGATAGCAGCCGTCGTGGTTGGCTCCGTTGGTAAAGCCGAAGTTGGTTCCCCCGTGGAACATATACAGATTGACCGAACCGCCATCGCGCAGCATCTGCTCCAGCTGCCCTGCGGTCTCGTCACTTTCTCTGCGGTGGTGCTGCTCGTACCAGTGGTCAAACCACCCGTTCCAGAACTCGGTACACATCACCGGTCGTTCGGGCGCAAACCGGCGCAGGGTGTCAAAATGCTCCTTGCCGCGGCTGCCAAAGTTTGCTGTCGCCAGATACTCCGGCAGGCTTCCGCCGCCCAGCATCAGCTGATTGGGTCCATCGGAGGTAAAGAAGAACTCGTTGACCCCGTTGTCCCGATAGATTTGCGCCACCGCCCGCAGGTAATCCTTGTCGTTGCCGTAGCTGCCGTACTCATTTTCCACCTGCACTGCGATGATGTTGCCGCCGTTTTCTCCCAGATATGGGCGCAGGCGGTCAAACAGCTGCTTGTAGTAGGCTGCCACCTTCTGCAAAAACAGCGGATTGTTGCAGCGCAGGGCAAGACCCGGTCGGTTTAACAGCCAGGACGGCAGCCCGCCAAAGTCCATCTCCGCGCAGATGTATGGTCCCGGGCGCAGGATGACATACAATCCCAGCTTCTGTGCCGTCTGCACAAAGCGAGCCACATCCAGCCCGCCGGAAAAGTCAAACCTGCCCTCCTGCCGCTCGGGCAGGTTCCAGCAGGGGTAGGTCTCCACCGCATTGAAGCCGCAGGCACGCAGCTTCTTTAAGCGGTCCTCCCAATAGTCGGGCGTCACCCGAAAATAGTGGATGGTGCCAGACAAAAACCGAAACGGCTTTTGGTCCAGCAAAAACTGCTCCCCTTGATAACAAAGTCTGCTCATAACCTTCTCTCCTTTTTTAACTGTAAACCCCTGCCTTTATCCGAACAGCTCGTTCCAGATTTGCGGCATCACCGGGTTTTCCCGCTTAACTACCTGCTTGCCAAAGTCCTCGGCACTCTCCCCCTCCCGCAGCTGTCGTGCCACCACCACCAGCCGCGCATCGGCAAATTCATAGGTGCAGGTGGACAGGGTCAGCAGCCGGTCGTCAGCTGTCATCTTGACGCCGGTATCAATCAGCGACCGCTTTTGAATCTGGGCAATATACGCCTGCTTGGCATCGCGGGTGCTGAACTTTAGATAGCTGATGTAGTCAAACAGCTCCCCATGCTCCGGTCGAGTGGAGACGATGTACACCGCTGCCACCGCATACTGATAGCGATTGTACAGGGTGTTGAGCTGAATGACCGGATGCTCGGCGGCAAATTCGGTGTCCTTATAGCGGGTCAGGATGTTGAACATACTGCGGTCGCTGGTGATGTTGTGCCCGTACAGGATGGTGTTGTCGTCGGTCAGCTGCGGGGAATTGCCCTTGTCCAAAAACACCTGCCCGTGCTTATCCTCTTCGCCATAAAAGTCGTGGGTCAGATAATATTCATTGTCCCGCTGCATCACCGGTGTGCTCAGCAGCCCGTCGCCGATGTTCAGCCATCCCACGATGTCGCTGTTTATCTCATACAGCTTGCGGTACTCCGGCAGCATCACCGGTTCAAAGGAGATGCCTGCATTGGCGTCTTCCGTAGAGGTCCCTCCCGCATTGTCCTCTGCGCCTTCGGTTGATGCCTCTTCCTGTACCTCCTGATTCGGGTCGGATTGTCCGATGGTCAGCCCGCCCTGGTGGTACAGCTGCTCCAGCCCGTCCTGTACCTTGCCGCTTTGGTAGGACTGCATCGCCCACAAAGCAAGGTGGAGGATGCTTGCCAGCGCCACCGTCAGAAAGAAGAGGATCAACCCTCTTCTCACCGGTCTTGAGATCGGTTTCATTCCTTCCCCCCTCTGCCCTTGTTTTGGTTTTCTTTCTTACAGCCGTTGTGCGGCTTTCAAAATCAGGCTCAGCGCGTGCGAGGACGCCAGATAGCGGATGGTCTCCCTGGCATCCTGGTCCCTGCGGTTGACATGCAGGGTAAAGACATGGGTCAGCTTCGGGCTGTCCACCCCGATGTACACAAGACCCACCTCCTTGCCTTCGTCGGCAGTCGGTCCTGCATTGCCGGTCACCGAGATGCCGATGTCTGCTCCTGACAAATTTCGCACACCCGATGCCATCTCTGCTGCCGTCTGCTCCGAGATAGCTCCGTACTCCGCCAATGTCTGTTCACTGACACCCAACAGCTGATGCTTGATGCGGTTAGAATAGCTGCATACCCCGCACTCAAACACCTTCGACGAGCCGCTGACATCGGTGATGCGCTTGGCAAGATAACCGCCTGTGCAGCTTTCTGCCACCGCTACCTTCCGCTCTTTTTCGGTCAGCAGCCGTACCACCGCTGTTTGCAGGTCACCGACGTCCACCCCGTACAAAAATTCGCCCACTGTCTGCCGAATCTGCTCCATCACCGGCTCGAGCAGGGCGTTCGGGTCCTCGCCGTCTTTCACCCTTGCGGTCACCCGCAGCTGTACCTCGCCGGTCTTGGCATAGGGTGCCACCGTAGGATTTAAGCTCTTTTCCATCAGGCTGCGCAATCTATCCTCCAGCATCGACTCTCCAATCCCAAAAAAGTGCATGGTGTGGGAGACCAGCCTGGTGTCGCTGTCCTTGAGCAGATAGGGTTTGACCTGCTGCTCAAACATCGGCTTCATCTCCCGCGGCGGACCCGGCAGCATGATGGCAGTCTTGCCTTCCAGCTCGCCGCTTCCTTCGATTGCACAGCCGGGCGCCGTTCCGTTTTCGTTTTGAAAGATGATACAGCCCTGCGGCATCATCGCCTGCTTTTTATTATTGTCGGTCATCTCCCTGCCTAAACGCAGAAAATGCGCCTGGATGCGTGTCAGCGAATCCTCGTCCATCACAAGCGTTCTGTCAAAGCAGGCTGCGATGGTCTCCTTGCTCAGGTCGTCATAGGTCGGACCCAGCCCGCCGGTGGTGATGACAATGTCTGCCCGCTTTAGCGCCAGCTGCAACGACTGCCGCAGCCGCTCGGGGTTATCCCCCACCACACTTTGATGGTAGAGGTTGATGCCCAGTCCTGCCAACTCCTTTGCCAGATAAGCGGCGTTTGTGTTGATAATATCTCCCATCAGAAGTTCGGTGCCGATGCACAGAATCTCTGCGCTGCGCTGTTTCATTTGACCATCCCTTTCCGTTTTGCCGTCAGAAAAATCATTCTATGATAATCATAAAGGATATTTGTAAACATTTCATGTCTATCTCCCTAAACTTCTCCAAAATCCTGACGCCGATGCAAAAACAGGGTCAAGCCCTTCGACCTGTGTTTGGCAGCCGCGGCATTGACCCTGTTGTCTGTATTATAAAAGCTGTTTAGTCCTCTTTGCCGTCCCAGCAGTAGGTGCAAAGCTGTTCACGCGGCAGACCGACCGATTCAATCATATCGTCCAGGCGGTGATAGCGCAGGCTGGTCACATTGAGCTTGTGGCAGATGACGTCCAGCATCCGCTGATATTCCTCGGTGTTTGGATCGGTATAACGATTCAGCAGCTCCGGGGTGATCTGGTTTTCCAGCTCCATCATCACGCGGCGGGTAATCAGATCCATGTCCGAGCGCGAACGGGAGAAGTTTAAGTATTTGCAGCCATAGAACAGCGGCGGGCAGGCAGGACGGACGTGTACCTCCTTGGCTCCGCTGGCGTACAAAAATTCACCGGTCTCCCGCAGCTGGGTGCCACGAACGATGGAGTCGTCGATGAGCAGCAGGCTCTTGCCCCGAATCAGCTCCTGCACTGCAATCAGTTTCATGCGTGCAATCAGGTTGCGCTGGCTCTGGATGCTTGGCATAAAGGAGCGCGGCCAGGTCGGGGTATATTTGATAAACGGGCGGGAGAAAGGAATCCCCGACTCATTTGCATAGCCGATGGCGTGTGCTGTACCGGAATCCGGTACACCCGCTACTGTATCCACCTGAATGGTACCCTTGTCGCGGCGGGCAAGCATCGCCCCGCAGCGGTAGCGCATCTCTTCGACTCCGATGCCTTCATAAGAGGAGGACGGGTAGCCGTAGTAAATCCACATAAAGGTACAAATCTTCATCTTGTTGCCCGGCTTCACCAGCGTCTGTGCACCCTCCGGGGTAACAACGGCAATCTCACCCGGACCCAGCTCCCGTTCCTCCTGGTAGCCCAGGTTGCGGTAGGCAAAGCTCTCGAGCGAAACGCAGCAGGCATCTTCCTTTTTGCCCACGCTGACCGGTGTACGTCCCAGCCGGTCCCTTGCTGCATAGATGCCCTTTGGCGTCATCAGCAGAATGGTCATCGAACCTTCGATCCGCTGCTGTGCATACGCCAGTCCGTCGATCAGGTTGTCCTTCTGGTTAATCAGCGCAGCCACCAGCTCGGTGGGGTTGGTGTCGCCTCCGCTCATCTCCAGAAAATGGGTGTGCCCTTTGCTGTAGATTTCCTGCACCAGCTCCTCGGTATTGTTGATGCGTCCCACCGTGGTGATGGCATAGGTTCCGTGATGGGAACGAACGATCAGCGGCTGCGGCTCAAAGTCGGAGATACAGCCGATTCCTACACTGCCCTGCATCGAATTGACCTCCCGGTCAAACTTGGTGCGAAACGGTGCGTTTTCAATGTTATGGATTGCGCGGTCAAACCCCTTCTCCTGGTCGTATACTGCCATACCTGCGCGGCGTGTGCCCAGATGAGAGTGGTAGTCGATGCCAAAGAACAGGTCGAACACACAGTCCTTCTTTGCTGCTACGCCAAAAAATCCACCCATCAACAATTCCTCCCTGTTTTCTGTTATCTGCCCTTGTCCCCTAAAAAAACAAATGCCCCGCAGGGCTTTTAGGGTCAAAAGGGTATTTTTCTGTTTCTTTCCAAGCACATTATAGCAAACTCCCTCCCTGTATGGCAAGGCAGGATTGTAAAAAAAGTCTACTACGCATAAAAATACCGTTTTCTTCACAACTTTCCACCCCGCCGCCCTCCTTTTTTTGTACGGACCTGCAAAGGCTTTCTTTTTTTCAAAAAAGGATGCTTTGTACACCTGTGACACACACTCGGGCAGTAAAAAATCCCATTCTTTGCAAAATCCCACAAAGCAGGGCTTGCAGGCAGGGCTGCAATATGATATATTTTCTGTATAGTTTAAACAGTTGTTTTCGGGAAAAAAACAATCTGCCGGTCCTAAGAACTCTATACGGAAAGGAAGGTCTTATCATGTCCAACGAAGAAAAATATCTGCTGGTCGAAGAAAGCATCGCACCCGACATCTTTAAAAAGGTGCTGGAAGCCAAAAAATATCTTGCCACCGGCAAAGCGCGCAATTCCTCCGAGGCGGTACGCCTTGCCGACATCTCCCGCAGCGCTTTTTACAAGTACAAGGACCGGGTGATGGAATATAACTCCAATGCCTCGGGCAACATCGTCACCTTCTACCTGACGATGGAGGACATCCCCGGTGTGCTGTCCTCGGTCATCAACCACCTGGCGGAGTACGGTGCCAACATCCTGACCATCAACCAGAACATCCCCTCCGACGGCATCGCCGCTGTCACCGTGTCCATCCGCATGACCGATGTCACCTTGGAGGAGCAGCCGCTGATGCAGCGCCTGCGCGACCTGCACGGCGTCGTACAGGTCAGCAAGGTTTCCTGATTCCTCTATCGGTCCACTCAAATTTAAAAGGAGCATCCCCTATGAAAAAAATAGCAGTACTTGGCTGCGGAACGGTTGGTTCCGGCGTGGTCGAGGTCTTTTACAAAAACCGTCAGAGCATCCAGCGCAAAGCAGGCTGCCCACTGGATATTAAGTATATCTACCTGCGTCGTCCTCGTCCCGAACTGCCCTGGCAGGACAAGCTCTGCTATGACTTTGACACCATCCTGCACGACCCGGAAATCTCCATCGTTGTGGAGGTGATGGGCGGGCTTCATCCTGCGGGCGAGTGGATTGCCGCCTGCTTAAAGAACAACAAGAGCGTGGTCACCGCCAACAAGGAACTGATTGCCGCACAGGGCGCTCAGCTGCTCGCACTTGCCCGCCAGCACCAGGTCAATCTGCTGTTTGAAGCCAGCGTCGGCGGCGGCATCCCCATCATCCGCTCGCTGCATCAGTGTCTGGGCGCCAATGAGCTTGATGACATCCAGGGAATCCTCAACGGCACCACCAACTTTATCCTAACTAAGATGAGCCGCGAAGGGATGTGCTTCTCCCAGGCGCTGCAGATGGCACAGCAGCTGGGCTACGCTGAAGCAGACCCTACTGCCGATGTGCAAGGCTTGGATGCCTGCCGCAAAATCTGCATTCTGGCATCCCTTGCCTTTGGCAGCCAGCTGTACCCGCAGCTGGTACACTGTCAGGGCATCACCGAGCTTACCCCCGAGGACGTCGAGTACGCCCGCAACTGGGGAGGTGTCATCAAGCTGATTGCCCGCGCCCACCGCGACCCGGACACCCAACAGCTGTCTGCATTGGTCGCTCCTATGTTTGTCCCGCACGACAGCCAGCTTTCCACTGTGGATGATGTTTTCAATGGCATCCTGGTAGATGGCGATGCTACCGGGCAGGTGCTGTTTTATGGCAAGGGCGCAGGCAAGCTGCCTACCGCCTCAGCAGTCATCTCCGATGTCATCGACTGCGCCAAAGCCTCCGGCACCATCGACACCCTGTTCTGGCAGGCAGGCAGTGTCGAGGCGTGCAGCCGCCAGCTGCTCGACTGGCAGCAGATTCCCGCTCGTTTCTACCTGCGCCTGCGTCTGTCCGACCCGCAGCAGCTGGCATATATTTCCCTGCTATTGGATGAATACAAGCTACTCTCCCGACCCGACCAGCCCAAAACCGAAATTGCCCTTGTCACCTCCACCATGACCCGCCGCTGTCTGCAAGAAATCCTTGCACAGCTGCAAGCAGAGGGCATTGTCCCATTGAATACCCTGTTTGTGCTGCAATAAATTCTCCGTTTTCCCTTGTCTTTTTCTGCCCTGCCACCCTATGTGCCCTTGGTGCATAGGATGAGAAGGCAGCATTCTGCACCCTTTTGTGCTTTGCTGTGGTAACGTGTTTAAGCAAACCGCACAAAATCTTCCTGTTAATGCGAATATTTTTCTGCGAAAGGTAGATTTCCATAAAAATATCGGCAAAAGGGTGTATTTATGCGCTTTTTTGTATTATAATCAAACAAACAAGGGAACAGAAACGGAGGTAACGATATGAATCTGATCGTTCAAAAATTTGGTGGTTCCTCTGTTGCTAACGTCGAGCGGGTGCGTCACGTTGCACAGATCATCACCGACACCTATGCAAAGGGCAACTCTGTCATTGCGGTCGTTTCCGCACAGGGTGACACCACCGATGACCTGATTGCCAAAGCCAAAGAGATCACCGACAAACCCTCCAGCCGGGAGATGGATGTCCTGCTTTCCACCGGCGAGCAGATTTCCATGTCGCTGCTGGCAATGGCAATCGAGCAGATGGGTTACCCGGTCATCTCTCTGACCGGCTGGCAGGCAGGCTTCCTGACCGAATCCACCCACCGCAACGCTCGCATCAAAAAGATTAACACCGAGCGTCTGCAAAATGAATTGGACAAGAAAAACATCGTCATCGTCGCAGGCTTCCAGGGCTTAAACCGCTACGATGACATCACCACCCTCGGACGCGGCGGCAGCGACACCAGTGCAGTCGCCATTGCAGCTGCGCTCAAGGCAGATAAATGTGAAATCTACACCGATGTGGACGGCGTATACACCACCGACCCGCGCATCGTCCCCAATGCCCACAAGCTCGACGAGATTACCTACGACGAGATGCTCGAGCTTGCCACCTGCGCCAATGTTTTGCACAACCGCTCGGTGGAAATGGCGAAAAAATATTCTGTTAAGATGGAAGTGCGCTCGAGCATCCACAGCGATGTGCCGGGCACCATTGTCAAGGAGGTTTGCAAAGTGGAAAAAATGCTTATCAAAGGGGTCGCTCTCGACAACGACGTCACCCGCATCTCGGTCATCGAGGTTCCTGACCAGCCGGGCATCGCTTTCAGAATTTTCTCCGCGCTGGCTGCCAGCAAAATCAACGTAGACATCATCCTGCAGTCGGTCGGACGTGAGGGCACCAAGGACATCAGCTTTACCGTTTCCACTGCACACAAGGATGCTGCCATGCAGATCGCCGAAGCCTTCTGCCAGACGGTAGGCGGCAAGGAGGTCAACTTTAACGACAATGTTGCCAAGGTTTCCATTGTTGGTGCTGGTATGCTCTCCAACCCGGGTGTAGCCGCCACCATGTTCGAAGCACTGGGCGAAAACAACATCAACATCAGCATGATTTCTACCAGTGAAATCAAAATTTCGGTTCTGATTGAAAAAGAGCAGGGCAAAAAGGCAGTCAACGCTATCCACGATGCCTTCGCACTCTAATCGCTGCTTTTCGGTATCAAAAAACCTCGGTGAAAAATTCACCGAGGTTTTTCTTTATTCTTATGCTCTTTTAAGCGGGCAACGAGGCAATTCCGTTTAAGGAGAGGTCCCCGCGCACCCCTGCCAGATATTCATAGTATGCCTGCGAGCCAATCATCGCTGCATTGTCCCCGCACAGGCTCAGCTGCGGCAGGTACAGCTCATATCCTCTGTCCGCACACGCTGTTTGCAGCGCCTGCCGCAGTCCGCTGTTGGCGCTGACGCCGCCTGCAATGACAATCTTCTTCTGTCCGGTAAACTGAGCAGCACGCATCAGGTGGTCGGTCAGGATGTCTGCCACCGTCCCCTGAAAATCGGCTGCCAAATCGTTGACCGACAGCTGTTCACCCTTCTGCTGGGCATGATGGGAAAGATTGATGACCGCTGTCTTTAAGCCCGAGAAGCTAAAATCAAAATCCGAGCCGTTCACCTTTGGCTTTGGCAGCTTGTAGTGTCCGCGCTGACCCAGCTGGGCTGCCTTGTCGATGTAGATGCCGCCCGGATACGGAAAGCCCAGCACCCTGGCTGCCTTGTCAAACGCCTCGCCTGCTGCATCGTCCCTTGTGCGACCGAGCACCTCAAAGTGGGTGTAATCGTGCGCTAACAGGATGTGGCTGTGTCCGCCCGAAGCCACCAGGCACAAAAACGGCGGCTCCAGCTGCGGGTGGGACAGGTAGTTGGCTGCAATGTGCCCGCGCAGGTGATGTACCGGCACCAGCGGCTTGCCTGCGCCGTAAGCCAGGCCCTTGGCAAAGTTGACCCCCACCAGCACGGCCCCAATCAGGCCGGGGGCAAAGGTGACGGCCACCGCGTCCACATCCGCAATAGCCATGTTGGCATCCTGCAAAGCCTGCTGCACCGTTGCGCTGATGTATTCCGCATGGCGGCGGCTGGCAATTTCCGGCACAACACCGCCGTAAAGCGCCTGTTCTTTGACGCTGGTAGAAATAACGTTGGAAATTAAATGTTTTCCATCCTCCACAATCGCAGCCGCCGTCTCATCGCAGCTCGATTCGATGCCTAAAATATACATTGTATACCCCCGTGTGAAGTTAGGAGTTAGGAGGGAGGAGTTAAGAGTTAATAGGAACGAAAAGATTTTAGCAACCTTTTATTTTGATCTGTAGGGAACGGTCTTGACCGTTCCGAAACCTTGCTACAGATGCCATGACGGGATTTGCAGCAAGGTTGGCGGGAGCATTGTAATTGCTCATTGCTCATTGCTAATTCCTAATGAACTCCTAACTCCTACTTCCTACCTCCTACCTGTTAATGTGCTTCCAGCCAGGTCTTGCCGGTGCCGACTTCGGCGGTGAGGGGGACGGAATAGGATACCACCTGCTCCATCTCCTCTTTCAGAATACGCTTGACCTGTTCCACTTCGTTTTCCGGCGCTTCCACGATCAGTTCATCGTGTACCTGCAATAGCAGGCGGGCCTGCAGTTTTTCGTCCCGCAGGCGCTGCCAGACATGCACCATGGCCAGCTTAATGATATCCGCCGCGGTGCCCTGGATGGGTGTGTTGCGGGCCATGCGCTCGCCGGAGCTGCGCACCTGGAAGTTGGAGCTTGCCAGCTCCGGCAGCGGGCGGCGGCGGCCAAACAGCGTTTCTACATAGCCCTTCTCTTTGGCGTGTTCAATGCAGTTCTGCATGTAGCCGTCCACTTTCGGGAAGGTATTCAGATACGTTTTCAAGAAAGTATCTGCCTCCTTGACCGAAATGCCGAGGTCCTTGCCCAGAGAAAACGCTCCCTTGCCGTACATGATGCCAAAGTTGATGGCCTTGGCGGAGGTGCGCAGCTCATGGGTGACATCCGATTCCGGGATGTGGTAGATCTTGGCCGCGGTGGCGCGGTGAATGTCTGCCCCGGACAAAAACGCCTGCTGCATGGCTTCATCGCCTGTAATGTGGGCCAGAATGCGCAGTTCGATCTGGGAATAGTCGGCGTCCACCAGCGTTTCGCCGGGGGCGGCCACAAAGTAGCCGCGCAGGCGGCTGCCCAGCTCGGTGCGGATGGGAATGTTCTGCAAATTCGGCTCAGTGGAGCTGATGCGTCCCGTGCGGGCTTCGGTCTGGATAAAGGTGGAATGGATGCGTCCGTCCGGCCCCAGGGCTTTCAGCAGGCCCTCCACATAGGTGGAAAGCAGCTTGGAATAGGTGCGGTACTTCAAAATATCATCCACCGCCGGGCTGTAGGCGCGCAGGCTTTCCAGCGTTTCGGCGTCGGTGGAATAGCCGCGGGCCGTTTTTTTGCGGGGCGGCAGGCCCAGCTTGTCAAACAGGGCTTCGCCCAACTGCTTGGGGCTGTTCAGATTGAACTCGTACCCGACCTCAGCATAAATGTTCTGCAAAATGCCGTTCAGCTCGGCGCGCAGGCTATCGCCGAACTGGCGGATGCCCTCGGCGTCCACCGCAAAGCCGATGCGCTCCATGTCGGCCAGCACGCGGGCCAGAGGCAGCTCCATCGTGGCCAGCAGGTCGTGGCCGCCCTGCTCGTCCAGCTTAGTGGAAAGCACATCCAGCAAGGCGGAAAGCGCCCCGGCATCCGGCGCGGCGGCGCAGGCAAAGGCGGGGGCAGCAGCGTATTCTGCCGCCAGCTGCCCGGCCTGGTAATCACTGGCCGAAGGATTCAGTAGGTAGGCGGCCAGCTTGCCATCAAACACAATGGCCGCGCCAACGCCGCCATGCTCCAGTGCAATGTGGTACAACGGCTTTGCATCAAACACACGCAGCTGCACCCCGGCGGCATCCAGCAGAGAGGGCAGGCGGTCGTTATCCAGCAGGTAAACGGAATCCCCCTGCACGGCGTACCAGCTGCCGTCCTTGTTCTGGGCCAGGTCATATCGGCCTTCCGGCGCAAGGGGCAGCAGGTCGGGCTGCACTTCCGGCAGAGTCTCTGCGCTGGCGGCAACCGCTGCCGGGGATTCATCCAGCCCCCAGCGGGCGGTCAGCTTGTGCATTTCCAGCTCAGCCAGCAGCTGGGCTGCGGCAGCCGGGTCCCCGGCAGTGCGGCAGTAGTGCTCCGGCGCAGTTTCGATGGGAGCGTCCTTGCGGATGGTGCCCAGCATGTGGGAAAGCTCCGCCAGCTCCTTGTTGGCTTCCAGCTTTTCCCGCTGTTTGGGTTTGATGGCTTTGTCGTCCAGGTGCTCATACACGCCCTGCAAACTGCCGAACTTCTGCACCAGGGCAAGGGCAGTCTTTTCGCCAATGCCGGGCACGCCGGGAATATTATCGGAAGCATCGCCCATCAGGCTTTTTACTTCGATCAGCTGCGGCGGGGCCACGCCGTATTTTTCCTGGATGGCGGCGGGGTCCATGGGCAGCGTTTCGCGGTTGGTGGCAAGCAGCACCGTGGTGGCATCGTCTACCAGCTGCAGGCTGTCCCGGTCACCGGTCGCCAGCAGGGTGGTGCCCCCGGCGGCCTCGTTGGCGGTGGCCAGCGTGCCCAGGATATCGTCCGCTTCCCAGCCGGGCTTGCTGACCTGCACAAAGCCAAGGTCGGTCAGCAGCTGCTTTAATACCGGCATCTGCTCCGCCAGCTCCTGCGGCATACCGTGGCGGGTGGCCTTGTAGCCGTCATAGGCGGTATGGCGGAAGGTGGGGGCTTTTTCGTCCCAGGCAATGGCCACAGCGTCCGGGTGGTGGGCGGAAAGCAGGTTGAGCAGGATATTCTGGAAGCCGAAAATGGCGTTGGTGTAGCGCCCATCCTTGGTTGTCAGCAGCTTGATACCGAAGTAAGCCCGGTTCACCAGACTGTTGCCATCCAAAACCAGCAGTTTCATACAGGAACCTCCGAAAAAACGAAACACATCGATCACAATAATAAAAATAGTATATCACAAATTGCACTGGTGTGGGGAGTGTGGTAAAATAATATTTTAGCTGAAGCAAAAACAAAAGTTGGGAGAGAGTTAGGAGTTAGGAGTTAGGAAGTAGGAGTTAGGAGTTATTGGTGTGCGCTGGCGCGCACAATTTTGAATGTTATGGCAACACCGCACAATTCCCGCCTTGCGGCTTAAGCACCGCTCCGGCAGCTG
>ENA-ORRW01002831-ORRW01002831.1-human-gut-metagenome-genome-assembly--contig:-NODE-2831-length-13513-cov-3.203151_pt1 | contig 13513 bp, 8 predicted proteins | sample MGYA00242183_ERZ509150 | MGnify/ENA primary metagenome ERZ509150 (study PRJEB26280, sample SAMEA2338639) | human gut metagenome | biome: human gut; feature: human-associated habitat; material: faeces... | reverse complement strand
CAACTCTTTTAACTCAGCAACTCAGCAACTCTATAACTCAGCAACTCAGCAACTCAGCAACTCTTTTAACTCAGCAACTCTTTTAACTCAGCAACTCTTTTAACTCAGCAACTCAGCAACTCTATAACTCAGCAACTCAGCAACTCAGCAACTCTTTTAACTCAGCAACTCTTTTAACTCAGCAACTCTTTTAACTCAGCAACTCAGCAACTCTATAACTCAGCAACTCAGCAACTCTATAACTCAGCAACTCTATACCATGAACAGTAAAGATTATATTTATAAACTGATAGAAGAAGGAGAGCACCAACAACAGGATTTCAAATTCGAGATCTCGGATGCACGGAAAATAGCCAAATCTTTATCGGCTTTTTCCAATACGGACGGAGGGCGCTTGCTTATTGGGGTGAAAGATAACGGAAAAATTGCAGGAGTGCGTTCGGAGGAGGAAATTTACATGATCGAGGCAGCAGCAAAATTGTATTGCCAACCTCAGGTAAACTGTCAAATGCAGATTCACGATATCGACGGACACACTGTGTTGGAAGTCATTGTACCTCCCGGAACAACCAAACCTTATTATGCCAAAGATCAGACAAATAAATGCTGGGCTTATATCCGTATAAAAGACGAGAATATCCTCGCTACTCCGGTACATTTAAAAGTCTGGCAACAAGAAGGGACCCCAAAAGGTTCCTTTCTTCATTATACAGAGCAAGAACGATTACTATTGGATTATCTCACAACCCATCCGGCTATAACCCTTAATCAGTATTGTCGTCTGGCCCGTATTCCCCGGATAAAAGCAGAAAATACACTGGCAAAATTCATCCGCTTCGAATTAATCGAACCCATATTTGAAAATCATCGGTTTTATTTCCGAGGCTGTACCTGATCGTTCAGGCTAATGTCTTAATAAATAAAGTAATACCGTCGAATACCATTTGAAGGCCGATCGTAGCAACGATCAATCCGATAATCCGGATCAAAGGATTCATAAAATTATATTTAATCAGAAAACTACCGATCCTTCGGGCTTTCAGCATAAAGAAAAGGTTCACAGCTAAAGCCAGTAAAATAGCAACGATCGTGACAAAACGGCTATACTGAACAGGGAAAGTAACTGCAGCAGTAATCGTAGCAGGTCCGGCAATCATCGGAATAGCTATAGGTACAGTGGTTAAATCGGCAATCTTAATATGTTCATCCACTTTCATAAAAAATCCTTTCAACAAACCGGACAAACCGTTATACATCAGCACAGCCCCACAAGTAATCTGAAAAGAGTAAAGCTCGACCCGAAAAACATAACTAAAAGTCACCTGTCCCAGATAAAGAAAAAAAATCAGAATAAGCATTGCCGTAATCGTCGATTTAATCGAAATATACCGTAACTCGGTTGGAGAAAAACGTTCCTGCAAAGACGTGACGATCAACACCTTCTGTATCGGATTTACCAAAGCCAGAATGGCCACGAAACAACTCAATATTAAATTAAATTTCATTACTTCCCCCTATTAGATCTGCTCAACAAAGATAGTACAAAGGAATGGGGTTTCAAATTTATTTTGAGTCAGTGATAAAGAGTTACAAAGGTTACAGAAGTTACAGAGATCGCAAGGATTTAACCGCCCCTATACAACCTCTTCCCTCCCTCATGTAACTCAGTAACTCTTTTAACTCAGCAACTCAGTAACTCTTTTAACTCAGCAACTCAGTAACTCTTTTAACCCAGCAACTCTCTAATACCCAAAAATCTGTTCGGTAGTCAGTCGCTCTACGGGACCATAAGAAGATAATTTTTTCATATCCAATTCTTTTTCATCTCCCAATACACAATAGGTATATTTGCGGTCTTTCACCCATTTTTCCTGAAAATCCTTTACCTGATCCAGGGTCAGTTTCTGCAAATCGTCGAATAACATTTTCCGGCGGTCACTGTCCAATCCCAGGTCCTTTGCTTCCTGATAGGCATCGAAAATTCCGGCTCCGGTAATCCGGTCGGTCCGTAACCGGGCAATCAAAGCTTCTTTTGCCAGATTAAAGGCAGCTTCAGACTCAGGCATATGATTGATAACTTCATCGAATGCAGTCAAAGCATCTCCCATCTTATCATTCTGAGTAGCGATAAAAGTAGAATAAATATAAGGCTTGTCCAGACGGGAAGGCTCACCCAAACCGGCAGATGCCGAATAAGCCAATCCCCGGGCTTCACGCAATTCCTGGAATACGATCGAATTCATACCTCCCCCGAAATACTCGTTATATAAGGTAGCTACCGGATAAATATTCGGATCGAATTTTTCTCCCCGGTTAGAAATAGCAGCCATATATACCTGAGCAGCAGCATACGGAGCTAACAAAACCTTACTTTCTCCGGTTTCTCTGATCTTAAAAAGCGAAGCCTTATCTGCAGCGATCAGCTTTTCAGGCACCTGATGGTACCGATTCACTTCTGCCACAACTTCTTCCTGGGTCTTCGGGCCGTAATAAAGGACAGTATGTTCGGTCTTGCTCAGATCACGAAGGTGGGCCAACAGCTCTTCCGACTTTAAATTTTGTATTTCATCAGCCGAAAGCACATTGGTCGCAGGCGATTTCGGTCCGTATAAACCATATTGCATCAGCATTCTGAAATTTGCCTGCTGATTTAATTTTGTATTCGCTCTCCCTTCCAGAATATCACCTTTCATAATTTCCAGTACTTCCGGATTGGGTTGAGCATCTGCCAGCAGAGATTCGACCAATTGAATCGCCTCTCCCATATTTTCGGATAAACCCGAAATAGTGAGATAGGTACGGTCAGCTCCCGGACGAATACCAAAATCACAAGCCAAACGGTAAAACTCTTCCTTCACCTGTTCCGGACTCAATTCGGAAGTACCCAAATAATCCAGATAGCCGGCAGCAGTGGAAAGATAACGATCCTCATTATTTCCTTTCTCAAAAGCATAAGTTAAAGAGAACAGGTCGTTCGTCGGGTTTTTCTTATACCACAAAGGAATATCGGATTTGAGTTTTCCTTGAGCCATATCTTTTGAAAAATCGACAAATACCGGTTCGATGGGTTTTACCGGTGTTGTCCGGATCTCCCGCAAAAAAGCACTACTCTTATCCCGGTTGGTCACAATCGGAGTGATGGCCGGTTTAGTCATTTTCTTTACACTTTCGTCTTTCCCCTGCCGTTTATTGACCACGACATAATTATCTTTCAGATGAGTATTGGCAAAATCTATCAGCTCTTGTTTGGTAATTTTACTCATCCGGTCGAGTGAAGCCACTTCATCGGCCCAATTCGTACCGTTGACAAACGACTCGACAAACCAGGTTGCTCTGTCTTCATTGCTTTCCAATTGTTTTTGTCTGTCGCGTTTGTTATTATTGATCGTCGCAGCGATCAGGTTCTCGTCGAATTCTCCTTTTTTCAACTTTCCGATTTCTTCCAACAGCAGTGTACGTACTTCTTCGAGGGTTTGTCCGTTTTTAGGTGTTCCTTCCATTAAAAATACACTGTAGTCAGCTAATAAGAAAGGATAGGCAGCAGCTCCCAACATTTTCTGTTGTTGATTGATATCCAGGTCGATCAAACCGGCTTGTCCGTTGTACAACACCTGAGCCAGCAGATTCAGGGTTTCTACGTCCTCACTGTTTGCTCCCGGAAATCTCCACGCCAAAGTCACATTTTCAGCTTCCGGTCCCACCACTTCTTTCACTATAGGAGAGGTAATCGGCTGCTCCGGTTGAAAGTTCAGTTCAGGCAAGTTCTGACTCGGTTTCATTCCACCGAAATAACGGTTTATCGTTTCGATCATTACATCGGGATCAAAATCTCCGGAAAGACAAACCGCAATATTATTAGGTACATACCATTGAGTATAGAAATTCTTAATATTCGTAATAGACGGATTTTTCAGATTTTCCTGTGTTCCCAAAATGGTTTGAGTTCCATAAGGATGGTGGGGGAAGAGACCGGCCATCACCTGATCGATCACTTTACGGTTATCTTTGGTCAGGGACATATTTTTTTCTTCATAAACAGCTTCCAGTTCGGTATGAAATCCCCGGATAACAGGATGCTGAAACCGATCGGCCTGTATTTTAGCCCAGTTCTCTACCTGATTCGAAGGAATATCTTCCTCAAAAACAGTCTGGTCGTAAGAAGTATAGGCATTTGTCCCGGTAGCTCCGATCGCCGCCATCAATTTATCGTATTCATTGGGAATAGCGATCTTAGAGGCCTCATAAGACACACTGTCGATCTGACGATAGAGAGCAGTCCGCTGAGCCTCGTCCGTCGTTTTCCGATATACCTCGAACAAAGCTTCTATCCGGTCCAGCATCGGTTTCTCCTGTTCGTAATTCTGTGTTCCGAAACTATCCGTTCCTTTGAACATCAGGTGCTCAAAATAGTGGGCCAACCCGGTCGTCTCTGCCGGATCGTTCTTTCCACCGGCGCGGACGGCGACATAGGTCTGAATCCGGGGTTGATCTTTATTGACCGTCATATACACCTTTAAGCCATTGTCTAAAGTATAAATCCGGGCATTCAACGGATCTCCGGGCACCGACTCATACTTAAAGCGGGAATGATCCCCGCACGCAGCGATCAGGACCAGTACACCCAATAGCCACATCGTTTGAAACATTTTTTTCATCTTATCTTTTCATTAAAATTCCTTCTCTTATTTCTTATTTTTCTTCTTCTTTTTCTCCACGGACCATCCGAATTTCCCGATCTTCTTGCCCAGACCGAAATATTCCCCATGAGTATACACCAAAGGATTTGCACGGTCGAGTTCAAATTTTCCCGTTTCGGGGTTCAGATACCGGTCATCGGCCTGTACATTCACCACTTCGGCCAGAAACAGATCATGTGATCCCAGAGGGACGATCTCTTTCACCCGGCATTCGATGCATACAGGGGCTTCTTCAACAATCGGCGCCCGAACCACTCCGGCCTTTCCGGGCGTGAGTTTCATCTCTTCGAATTTCCGGTAATCGCGCCCTGAACGAACTCCACACCAATCCGTAGCAAAAGCCAGGTCTTCGGTTGTCAGGTTGATAACGAATTCGCCCTGTCGCCGAATGATCGGATAAGAATACCGCTCCGGCCTTACCGAAATATAACACATGGGCGGATTGGTACAAACCGTTCCAGTCCAGGCCACTGTAAACAAATTATATTCTTCGGGAGTCGCACCGCAACTCACCAGCACTGCCGGTAAAGGATAAATCATCGTTCCCGGTTTCCAATTGTGTTTCATACCCATTCGTTTTCCAGACCGTCGTATGAACCGATCGGCCTGCGACAAAGATACAAAAAGACGAAAGGCATTCTCTCGCCCTTCGCGTCTTTTATTTTAGCAGCCGGCACCTATGCTCCGGCTGTTGTCAAGCTATTCGAATTCAGCTATCGTATTTTCTATAATACCGATGGCTTCCATGAGTTCCATCTTGTTGATCACCAAAGGTGGGGCAAAACGGATAATATGCTGGTGGGTCGGTTTAGCCAATAAGCCTTTATCTCTCAATTTCAAACATACATCCCAAGCGGTTTTACCGTTCTTAGGCTTAATCACAACGGCATTCAACAATCCTTTACCACGTACCAGTTCGATCATATCCGAATGGATTTTACTGATCCGATCCCGGAACACTTGTCCCAATTTCTCCGCATTCTCGGCTAGTTTTTCGTCCCGTACCACTTCCAAAGCAGCAATGGACACTCTGGCTGCAATCGGATTCCCCCCATAGGTCGATCCATGTTCACCGGGCTTGATACAAAGCATAATATCGTCGTTGGCCAGTACACAGGAAACCGGCATCATTCCCCCCGACATCGCTTTACCTAGCACCAGAATATCCGGATGTACTCCTTCATGGTCACAAGCCAGTAATCTACCGGTACGTGCAATTCCCGTTTGTACCTCATCGGCAATAAACAAGACATTTTTGGATTTACACAGTTCATAGGCTTTTTTCAGATATCCTTCATCCGGCACAAAAACACCGGCTTCCCCCTGAATCGGTTCCAACAGAAAACCGGCCACATCAGGATCCTGAAGTGCTTTCTCCAAAGCCGGAATATCATTATAAGGAATCTTGATGAATCCGGGAGTGAAAGGTCCGTATCCGGCATACGATTCGGGATCGTTAGAGAGCGAAACGATCGTAATGGTACGTCCATGAAAATTCCCGTCACAAACGATAATCTTGGCCTTTCCATCGGGTACCCCCTTTTTCATATAAGCCCATTTCCGACAGAGTTTCAACGCTGTTTCATCGGCCTCTGCTCCTGTATTCATCGGTAACACCTTGTCATAACCAAAGAATCGGGTCACAAATTCTTCCCATTCTCCCAGCACATCATTATAAAAAGCCCGCGAAGTCAATGCCAGTTTCTGAGCCTGATCGGTCATTGCCTTCACAATCTTCGGATGACAATGTCCCTGGTTCACAGCCGAATAAGCAGAAAGAAAATCGAAATACTTTTTTCCATCTGTATCCCAGACATAAATACCTTCTCCCCGTTCGAGTACCACAGGTAGCGGGTGATAGTTGTGAGCCCCGTAACGAGCTTCTCTGTCTATAAATTCTTGTGCTGTCATAATATATAAAGTTTAAGTTCGTAATCGTTTGCAGCATGCAATTTGTAAAAAAAACAGCATATTAAAAACAATTTCCCGTTTTTTTTATAAAATCATTTTCAAACCGGAATTTATCATAACGGTGAAAACAGACAGAACACCTATCCCGCTTACTTTCTCTTTCGTAAAAAGCCGAAATATTTCCGCAACAGTTCCCGCAAAGTATCGAATGATTCCTGATAAGACACCCCTACTCCCTGAATGGTTTCCGTATTATTATATAGCAGCTTCTCGTTCGTATGGGAGTAAGCCTTCATTTTCAACGATCCTTGTTTATTTAACTTCACTTCGATATCGAAGTCTCCGGCAATATTATTTTTGCGATTCTCGTCCCCGGCAGCGTTCCGATTACCTCCGACATCCATATTTCCGTTAGCAGAAATCGTAATCCGGTCATCGAGAAGCTGAGTTGAGACAGCCAGTTCGAACTCATCCGATGTCATTTCTTTTTCCCGGTCTCCCCGACGGTAAGCAAACCCGATATCTACATTGCTGCTAAACTGTGAAAACCAACGGGATAACTGATTGGAAAACATCTCCGTCAAAGTCGTCACCCCTGCCGTCTGGGCTTGTAAACCATAATCCCCCGTATTGTCTGTCCGGTAGAATCGGTTCAATACCAACAGAGAAAACATTTGTTTATTAATCTCGTCCTGGCTGGAAAAAAGACTCTGGATATAACTTTTACTCTGGGTTTCCAGTGTCGGGAAGTTTATATCGAATTTTACTACCGGATTGGTCAGGTTATCACTCAGATTCAGGATACATTCCACCGGAACCTTTCTTCCCGATTCCGTAGCGATCTTTTCATCGGGAGAGAGTTTTTCTGCCGGTAACAATTCGGTAATCGTCGTTTTCAAATTATATACCGCATTGATATTCAACATTGCCTCATAAGGCGAACCGCTCCAGGAAATCGTTCCCCCGGGAGTAAGTACAAATTTTTTATTCACCAGGTTGCTCAAAGTAAAGAGATAATCCCCTTTTGCAATCTGATATTCCCCGAACATATTCAGATTTCCGTCTTTATCGAAAGTGATCTTAATATCTCCGTTTCCCGTAGTTTTCAGAATATCTCCGACCGTCGGGTCAAAAATCACCTGTACATTCAGCTTATCGTTGACCTCCAGGTTCGCATTCAAATTAATATCCGATACTGCCGATTTAGGTTGTATCTTCTGATTCTCCGGCTGTCCGGTATGGACAAAATGCAAAAAATTATTGGACTGCTCCGTCATGCCTGCCGACAAGGGAAGATACAAACGGGAATCATTCTCCGTCCGGGCATTGACCGTGACATTATCCACCCCATTATGGTTATCCAAATCGGCCAACCCACTCAGATATACTTGACCATAAAACGATTCGTTATCTGCAAAACCGGTATTCAGCACCATAAACTTTTCAAACCGGGCATCGAGGCGGTAACGATTTTCCCAAAACTGATATTCTCCATTCAACACCGCTTGCTGCCCATGAATATCTTTCATATAAAAATTACGAAACAACAGATGATTATTTACGATATGAACGCTATCGTGAACAAAAAATTTAGTATTCAAAACATTGACTTTCATCCCTACCGAATCGAAATAGACAAAACCGGAAATATCCGGCTTATAGGTATTTCCTGAAATCCGCACATTCCCGGACAAATTCCCGGCAGTCTCCGTGACAAAATCAGAAGCATAGATTCCTAACCGCTCCAATCCCACTTTTTCCAAATGTATGCCGACATCAATCGTATCCTTCTCGGGCGTATAATACCCCTGTACCACTAAGGGCACAGCATCGTCTACTCTGTTTTCAGCTCCGACAATGACGTTTCTGTTATCCGCATCCCAATACGAACGCAGGCTCAACGATCCTAAAGTATCCCGGTTGATTCCCCAGTTATCGACATTAAAATCGGTAATCAACATAAAATTTTTATAATAATCCTGAAGAGTCAGCGAACCGGTAGCGATTCCGAACAAAAATGGCCGGTGTTTCAAAGCGATCCGGCTTACATTCTCCAGATTGAAATTCTCGAGTTTCACGAATAGCTTTTCTTCAGTAGATTCGGAGAGTTTACCGTTAACCGACAAACTCTCTTTTCCCCGCTGCATAAAAAAGTCACTTACATCAATCTCTTTACCGGCGATAAAAACCGAAGATTCCTTGACCCGCCAAACGCTATCGTTCATCACAATGACTCCCGGATGAATCCGGATTTCCGTGTTATAACCATACTTTTCATCGGGAGAGAAAACGACACAGGCAGACAATTCCCCGCTATAAGTCTTATCTCCCCAATTACACCAGCTCAATCTATTGTCCAGATGGTTATCCGCAAGCGTTAACTCATTCCTGACATTATAAAGCTGGTATCCATTGCCATAAATGAGCCGGTCGGTAGTATATTTCATATCCAGCCGTTGCATATCCCCCACCAGATCGATTTTGGAATGAAGCAGGCTGATGTCCTCATAACCGATCGAATCGGTCGTCAGGCGAAGACGCAATTGTCCGGTTTCATTCCGGTAATCGGAAGTAATCAATGTACCCGAAGCTATATACAAATCAGGATAGAGAACCTGCAAAATCCGGCCGGCATCTTTTACCTGCACGGTATATTGAAAATCGAACTTTTCAGGTTCTTTCCGTTTCGGATACTTCCGGGTCTTTTTAGGCTGATGTACCGAATAAGCCGGTAAATAATTTTGCATCAATCGAAAAACAAACGGAGCAGGGCGCAATTCCCGAAAATTTCCCGAAATAAAAAGATCCACGACATCCGATTTTAAAGTAGTAGTATTATGATCTCCCTTCTGGTTATCCTCCATACTAATTTTATCTATCGTGAATGTAGCTGTATCACAGGTATATTTGAAATCCGTCAGGGATAAATTGGTAAAACTCTTATTTTCCTGCCCGGCATGAATGATCTCGAACGAAGTTTCGAGCGCCTCCTGTCCCCCTTTTATATCCAAACCGAATGCCGCCAATTCATCGATCCGTAACTGTCCCCGGGTACTCAAAAAATTCAGGGAATCACTCAAATCATAAGCCAGCAATACCCCTCCCTGCATCTGCTCGTTCTCCACGGTGGCCATCACATCCAGCTTTCCCGTCTCATAAGTCATGGCCACTTTCATATCTTTGACATTCCCTTGATGGATATTCAGACGCTCCACTTTCGAATCTATATGAAACGAAGGTCCCCGGGTATCCCAGACTCCTGCATAACTACCGGACAAACTACCGTATCCCAGCATCGACAGCCCGGACAACTTTCCACAGTCGACCTGATAAAAATGAAAATCCCCACCCATGGCATCACAATCGGGCTTTTTGTCCGGACAAGGAGCATAACGAAACGTCAGATTTCCTGCCAAAGCCGGAGTAATACTCTTCGCCTTCACCATAAAATCCGATAATGTACCTTCGAAACAAATCGACTCGAAATCGACAAAAGAAAAATGATGCAGAGGTTCCGGAACCGGAATATACCTATCGAACCAGGGCAAATAGACGGTTTCCAGATCATCGGGATTCAAATGCGCCTTATACAAATCGATATGAAACCGTGTATTCCATACATCCGGCAACCCTTCCGATTTAAAACTTCCCTGAAAAACGGTTTTATCCCCTAACTCAAAATAAAGGTCATGACCTTCCAGCTTATTGATGGTGTTATTGACAATACCGCTGCATTTCACCGTATTATCGATCCCTCTCAGCACTCCGTTAAAATATGCCAGATCGATAAAACTCACCGACGAGGGCCCTAATTCATAATATTGTTGCATCCGGGTCGTAAAATAACGCCAGTCGTGCTGATCGGGTGTCCAGCTGAATTCCAGTTTCATCAAGTCGAGACTACTCCGTTCAAGTTCTATCCGTGCATCCGTAATCGTCAAATTACTCTCCCGGATCCGAACCCGTCCATCCAATTCCTTCATCCTCAATCCCGACTTCTCGATAAAACTCAAACCGGAAACGACGATCTGTGAATATTCATCCCCAAAGTCAAAATCCGTAATATCGACATTCAAATCCCGGCATTCCACATCCGTCCAGTTAACGCCATAATCCACCGGTTCATATTCTTCTTCACGATAAGTGAAACGGGAATCCCGCAGACTGACCTTCTTCAATCCCATCAACCAACCGCTCTGTTTTTCACCGCCCTCCCCCTCTGTATCGGCAGGAGCGACCCGCTGTAAAGAATCCAGAAACATCTCTATATTTGTCGGCGATCCTTCCCCACGCGATATCCATAAATTAAAATCAGCCTGATTCAAAACAATTTCACCGATCGTGAAACTCTTGTTTACGATATTGAAAGAATCTGCCTTTACCCGCAAATCCTGGCAATATAATAAAGTATCGTTTTTAAAGTCTTTTAATAAAACTTCTTTCAGTACCAAAGATTTTACCGGACGGAAATCGACATGGCCGATCTGAATAGTAACACCGGTAGACGCTTTAACCTGCTGAGTAATATATTGAACCAACGCAGTTTGTACATACGAAGTCTGTAACAGGAGATAAAGCATCCCTGCCAGTAACACCACTCCCGTTGCACAAAACAATAATATCCGAAGAACCTTTTTTATACCCGCAGTTATTTTTAGTTTGCTCACAAAAATATTAATATTGCATCAGATTTGAAAACGATTGGAGTTCAAAGATTAGAGAATAAAGTTTAAAGAATAAATATGACTGTAATTTTAGGAATCGAGTCTTCTTGTGACGATACCTCTGCTGCAATATTGAAAGATGGCCTTGTGCTAAGTAATGTCATTGCCAGCCAGAAAGTGCATGAAGCTTATGGCGGAGTTGTCCCTGAACTGGCCTCACGGGCACACCAGCAAAATATAATTCCCGTGGTATCAGAAGCCATCAAAAGGGCCGGTATCGAAGTGAAAGACATCGATGCTGTAGCTTTTACCCGCGGACCGGGGTTATTGGGCTCGCTCCTGGTAGGAACTTCTTTTGCTAAAGGTTTTGCCCTGGCCAATCATTTACCTATGATAGAAGTAAACCACCTGCAGGCGCACATCCTGGCTAATTTTATCAAAGAACCGGGAGTGGAAAGCCGGCAGCCTTCTTTCCCTTTCCTGACCCTGCTGGTGTCGGGCGGAAATTCGCAGTTGATCGTTGTACACGATTACCTGAAAATGGAAATGATCGGACAAACGATCGACGATGCTGCGGGGGAAGCCTTCGACAAATGTGCCAAAGTGATGGGATTACCCTATCCCGGCGGTCCGATTATCGACCGACTCGCGAAAGAAGGTAATCCGGAACGCTTCACTTTCAACAAACCGCAAATACCGGGGCTCGATTACAGTTTCAGCGGACTGAAAACTTCATTCCTCTATTTTCTGCGGGATGAACTGAAAAACAATCCCGATTTCATTCAGGATAACCTGAACGACTTATGTGCTTCTCTTCAAAAGACTGTAATCGATATTCTGATGTCTAAATTGAAAAAAGCAGCCAAACAAACGGGAATAAAACAAATAGCCATCGGCGGAGGTGTTTCGGCCAATTCGGCTTTACAAAAAGCAGTACATGACGAAGCAGCCCGCTCAGGCTGGGAAGTTTTTATTCCGCGTCTGGGATTTTCCCTCGATAATGCCGGGATGGTAGCCGTTACCGGTTATTACAAATACCTGGCAGGACAATTTATCGGCCTGGACGCAGCTCCCTTTGCCCGAACCACTCTCGAGTAAATCCGTATAATCCCTATAATAACGATGTTATGAAACTCCTTGTCACCTACAATATTCCCCGGGAACCCTTCCAGAATCTGCCTGCAGATTGGGAAATCACCTTTCCGGAAAAGGAAGAATTCAGTAAAACGGAATTGCTGCGCATACTACCCGATTACGATATTATGCTGGCCATATTTCATGCTCCGATCGACAGGGAAATCATCGATGCCGGAAAAAAGCTGAAGCTAATCAGCAATTATGGAGTGGGTTATAATAATATCGATATCACCTATGCCCGTGAAAAGGGTATAGCTGTGACCAATACCCCGAAAGCGGTCAATAGTCCTACGGCCGAGCTGGCACTGGCCCTGATGCTGAGTGCAGCCCGCCGGATTGCCGAATGCAATCAACGTATCCGCATAGAAAAAGAAAGTATGTGGGGCACTATGCGCAACCTGGGGTTGGAAGGAAAGACCTTGGGCATTATAGGCCTGGGCAATATCGGTAAAAATGTCGCCCGTAAAGCAGAAGCTTTCGGAATGAATATCATTTACTATAATCACCACACCGAAGTTCCCGGTTACCGACGGGTCGAACTGGATACCCTGCTCCGGGAATCCGACTTCGTCACTCTTCATACCCCCTTGACTCCCGCTACCCGGCACCTGATCGGACAGCGTGAACTGAGTTTGATGAAACCGACAGCCATTCTCGTCAATACAGCCCGGGGAGCTGTTGTCGATGAGCAAGCACTGGCCGAAGCATTGAAAAAACGTCAAATAGCAGGTGCAGCCCTGGATGTCTTCGAAGACGAACCTCACATCACAGAAACCCTCTACGCTTTGGAGAACGTCGTACTCACCCCCCACATCGGAACCGGCACCATCGATGCCCGCATCGCCATGGGTCGTGAAGCCCTCGAAAACATCCGTCATTTCCTGGCAGGTAATCCAACCAATGTCGTCAATTAATATCATAGTTACAGCGGTCAGGGTTAATTTTTCCGTTAAAACTATTCTAAATGTAGAATTATTTTGTTACTTGTTCGTCTTCGGTATTCGTGTTCGGGGCCCCGGTCGCTTCTGTCGGTCGTCTACCTTTTTCTATCACTGACCGGCGGAACTCCTCGCAGGCTCGTCAGACACCACCGGTCGGGCGTTC
>ENA-ORRW01002825-ORRW01002825.1-human-gut-metagenome-genome-assembly--contig:-NODE-2825-length-13536-cov-2.298272_pt1 | contig 13536 bp, 11 predicted proteins | sample MGYA00242183_ERZ509150 | MGnify/ENA primary metagenome ERZ509150 (study PRJEB26280, sample SAMEA2338639) | human gut metagenome | biome: human gut; feature: human-associated habitat; material: faeces... | reverse complement strand
ATGGCGGTGAAAAAGCGTTTCGGCAAGGAGGATGGCACCATAGCCTACCACGGCTATCAGTCCTTCGCCCCCGGTGAAGCAACCCCGGAGATGGCACACAAAATCGGTGTAGAACTGGCACAGCGGCTATGGGGAGATCGGTATCAGGTGGTGGTTGCCACCCATTTGGATAAGGCAAACCATCTTCATAGTCATTTTGTGCTGAATACGGTGTCCTTTGTGGACGGCATCAAGTACCACCGCACAGCCAAGGACTATCACGAAATGCAGACCGTTTCGGATGCCCTGTGCCGGGAATATGGTTTATCCGTTATTGAGAATCCACAGCCGGGGAAATCCAAGCACTACGGAGAATGGCGGGCGGAACAGGAGCAGCGCCCCACATGGCGGGGCATCGTCCGTTCAGATGTGGATGAAGTTATCCGCCAGTCCATGACCGAGCGGCAGTTTTTTGACAATCTCCACCGCAAGGGCTATGAGGTCAAGGTGGGCAAGGATATTTCCGTCAGACCACCGGGGAAGGAGCGGTTTGTTCGCTTTGCCCGGAATTTTGGCGAGGACTACACGATGGAGAGCATCCGCAGGCGAATTCTGGAGCAGTCCAGAGCGGTGCGCCCCCTGCCGGAGCCTGCCCCCAGACGCAAACACTATCGTGTGTCCGGGAACTGGCAGTCACGCAAAAAGGTGACCGGCTTCCGGGCATTGTATTTCCACTACTGCTATCTGCTGGGGGTATTTCCCCGGCAGATAACGCAGAACCGAAAACGGCTCCATTTTCTTCTCAAAGAAGATCTTATCAAGCTGGATGCCATCACACAGGAAGCAAGGCTGCTGGCTGAGCATCGGATCGATACCGCCCAGCAGCTTTCTTCATACAACAGCGAATTGGAAAGCCGAATTGCAGATGTGACTTCACAGCGGCGGCAGCTCTACCGAAAACAGCGTACTGTCGCCGTGAAGTCAGATGAAGCGGCATCTGCCGAGGTCAGTACCGCTATCGCCACGCTTTCCAAGGAACTGAGTCAATTACGCCGGGAGGTGAAATTATGTAGCGATATCGCCGTCCGTTCCGGTATCCTGCCGGAACGCATACAGGAAATCCAGAAATCTCAAAGAAAGGAACAGAACGAACATGACCAATTCAGGCGATGCGGCAGAGCAAATCGTTAGAATGAGTTTGGAAGGCACGGAGGTTGCCCTGAAACTCAGCGGCTCTGCCGCAAAGAATATCGCAGCGGCACTCTACACCATTGCGAAGAACGCCGACAGGAACAAAACCAAGGGGCATCAGCGGCTCAGCGCTATGCTGAAAAGCGGCAAGGAGCTGAAGGTGTTTACCATCAGCGAGGAGCATCTGAAACGCTTTGCTCAGGAGGCAAAACGGTACGGTGTTGTCTACTGCGCCCTCCGGGGTAAGGAGAAATCCGCTGACGGTATGGTGGATGTTATGGTCCGGGCAGAGGATGCCTCCAAGATCAATCGCATCGTGGAGCGTTTCAAGCTGGCTACTGTGGACACCGCTTCCATCAAGCATGACATTGAAAAGACCCGTCAGGAAAAGGAATCCGCCCCTGCCGCTCCCGAGCAGGCTACACCCCAGAAGGATGCGGAGGATATTCTGCTGGATGAGATGATGGGTGCCCCCATTCAGAAGGAGCCGCCGTCCCCGGAAAACCCTACGGCGGCAAAGACGGAAAAAAGCCCTCCGTCCGCGCCTACCTCCGGGATGCAAAGGAAAACCGCCGAGGGTACTGCTAAGGAATCCCGCCCCTCCGTCCGGGAAGAACTGCGGGAGATCAAGGCAGCACGGCAGGAAAAGGCTGCGCCTCCCAAGGTGCAGGATATCACAACTCCTGTAAAGCAGCCTGAAATTCAGCCGCATATCCATCCAGGCAAGAAGAAGCCCAAAGTGAAAGCGAGGTAATCCATGAGCAATTTTGATGATATTTTCAGCGGTCAGGGGGATAAGCCCAGATGGAACGATCAGCCCTTTGACAAGGAAGCGTGGGCGGCGAAAAAGCAGGAGGAGCGTAAGGAACTGTATGCCCTTGCCGATTCCACCGCAACAGAGGTCAGCAAAGATGGGGATAAATTCCGGCAGTATCTGGATGTGCAGTCCCGGTTCAGCCGGTACACACCCACCAATGCACTGCTGATTCTGGCGCAGATGCCGGAGGCTACCCAGCTTAAGGACTTCGACGGCTGGAAGGAAGCCGGAGTATCCGTCCAGCGCAAACCCAAAAGCGTGAAGATTCTGGAACCGGGCAAGGAGTATGACCGGGAGGACGGCACCCGTGGCACCTCTTTTGAAGTGAAGCGGGTCTACGATGTGTCCCAGACCAGAGGGCGTGTTCGCTCTGCCCCTGCTGTAAAGCTGGATGACCGGGTGCTGCTGAAAGCCCTGATTCACCGTACCCCCGTTCCCATTCAGACGGTGGATTCCCTGCCCAACAATATGGGTGCCATGTATGACCACAGCCAGCAGGTAATTTTTGTGTGCCGGGGCATGGGCGCAGAGGACATTTTCAGAAGCGTATCGAAGGAGCTGGCACATGCTGAATTGGCAGGGGCACAACAGAACTACAACCGCAGCGATGCCGCCTTTGCTGCTTACAGCGCGTCCTACCTCCTGTGCAAGCGGTATGGTGTGGATGTGTCGGATTACAATTTCAGCCGCCTGCCTTCATCCTTCCGGGAGAGTAATCCCCAGCAGGTGCGGGAGACCTTGACGGAAATCCGAGACACTGCCAACCAGATTGCTACCAGAATGTACCGTGCTTTGGAGCAGAACCGCACCCCCAAATCCAAGGAACAGGAGCGGTGATCTATGGCAAAGGAAGAAAAGCGCGTTCTGGAGCTGGACAGGTATGAGCATGGGGTGGTCATCAACGCTCTCAACGAAATGCGCAACGACCTGCTTGGGGAGGAGCGTCCCACGGATATTGTGGACGAGGTATTGCTGAAAGCCATTGATGCTCCCACCAAAAAGGTAAGGGGTAAGTCCCGTGAAGAACGATGAACAGCGCACCATAAAAATTCTGTGCGTCCTTGGTATCATCCCGGTGGTGTGGCTGGCTCTGCTGATAGCCCCTTTTGTGAGTGGTGGTCTGGCAGAAATTGTAGCCCAGTTTCCGGCTGCAATGGAGAATCCCTTTCATATTGCGCTATGTGAGGACAGTCAAAAAACTGTCCTTATTTTTCTGCTCATTTACGCCCTGTCCATTGGCGTTGCCCTGTCCACCCGGCGCAATTACCGCCGTGGTGAGGAACACGGTTCCGCCAAATGGGGCAGCGCTGCCGCCGTCAATAAGAAGTATCAGGCGAAAGACCCGGAGACCAACAAGGTTTTCACCAAGCATGTCCGCATGGGTTTGGATGGCAGGAAGCACCGCCGCAATCTGAACACGGTGGTGGTTGGCGGCAGTGGTTCCGGTAAGAGCCGATTCTATGCCCTCATTAACCTGCTCCAAGCCTGCACCTCTTATTTCGTGCTGGACTGTAAGGGTGAACTGCTGCGCATGACAGGCACCTTTCTAAAAATGCGGGGCTATGAAATCAAGGTGCTGGATTTGCTCAGCATGGAGAAAAGCCATTGCTTTAATCCCTTCGCCTATCTGCAAACGGATAACGATGTGCAAAAGCTGGTGACCAGCCTGTTCAAAGCCACTACCCCCAAGGGGAGCCAGTCCAACGACCCTTTCTGGGACACGGCGGCATCCATGCTGCTGTCCGCCATTATTTTCTATCTTCTCTATGAAGCCCCGGAGGAGGAACAGAATTTCCCCATGGTCATGGAGATGCTGCGAGCCGGGGAAGTCCGGGAGGATGACGACACCTACCAATCCCCGCTGGACGAGCTTTTTGAACGGCTGGAAATGCGCAACCCCGACCACATTGCCGTGAAGTATTACAAGGACTACCATTCCGGCTCTGCCAAGACCCTGAAGTCCATTCAGATCACCCTGGCGGCGAGACTGGAAAAGTTCAACCTTGCCAGCGTTGCGGCACTGACGGCCACCGATGAACTGGAACTGGTGTCCTTGGGCGAGAAGAAGGTTGCCCTGTTTGCCCTGATTCCCGACCATGATGTGAGCTTCAATTTTTTGGTGAGCATGGTGTATAGCTGCACCTTTGAGCAGCTTTTCCGGCTGGCGGATGATAAGTACAAGGGTGCCCTGCCGGTTCCCGTCCACTTTCTCATGGACGAGTTCGCCAATGTTTCATTGCCCGATGACTTTGACAAGCTGCTGGCCACCATGCGCTCCCGGAATGTGTTCGTGTCCATCATCATTCAGAATATCGCCCAGCTAAAGAACCTGTTTGAAAAGCAATGGGAATCCATCTTAGGTAACTGTGACGAGTTCCTGTATCTGGGCGGTAATGAAACCGGAACCCATAAGATGATCGCTGAATCTTATCTCGGCAAGCAGACCATTGACCTGAACACCTACGGAAAAAGTTCCGGGCGCAGCGGCAACTATTCCACCAACTGGCAGATCACAGGGCGTGAGTTGCTGGATGCGGCGGAGGTGCGGATGCTGGATAACCGGTATGCGCTGCTATTCATCCGGGGCGAAATGCCCATCATGGACGAAAAATATGACCTGCTGAACCACCCCAATGTGAAGTTTACCCCGGAGAAAGGAGGTGCGCCCTATGTCCACGGCGGCACAGAGCTGTCCGTGGGAAGCCTGTCCCTGACCATCGTTTCCGGAAAGGAAACGAAATATATCAACCTGTCCGAAATGGAATTTGAGCTTCTTTCTGATGAAGAAATTGAAGCGGAATTATTATCTGGAGGAAAACAAAATGAAGAACATCATTAAGAACATCGTAAACGCCAAGAAGGAAAAGACCACCCAGAAGCTGCCTATGCCTTCCAATGTGAAGAAGGGCTTCCGCCGCTACTGCATCACGGTGCTGGCATTGGCACTTTGTTCCAGTTTGGTGCTGCCTGCATCCGCAACCGGCGGCGACCCGCTGACGGTGGTCAGCAACCTGTCCGACTTCATCTTCGGCATGATCCGGGCGGTGGGCATGATCCTGCTGGGCTGGGGCATCGTACAGGTTGGCCTGTCTTTTCAGTCCCACGACCCGTCCCAGCGCTCCAATGGTTTCCTGACCCTGGCCGGCGGTGTCATCATCACTTTTGCCAAGGAGATTCTGACTCTGATTACCGGCTGATTATTTGGGAAATACAGGCGACTGTTTATAATTTCTTTGAAATTATGTGACAAAGTCCGATTGACAGGAAAGCCCGGTTATCGTATAATATCAGTGAGGCAGTAATGTCTCCGGTGTGAGAGCACCGTAAAAGTTGTGCTGTATGCGGGACAGGGTAAATACCGCAACATCCGGCATCTAAAGCCAAGCCCTACGGTGGGAGCAAACCCGTGGCCTTTGCGGAGGGCCTGAAATCCGCAACAAACGGCATTTAACGCCAAGGCTGACAACCAGCAGAAAACTCTCAACCAAAGAAATGAAGAGGAATGGGATTCCGTTCCTCTTTTTTTCTTGGGTGATCCTGTCGAAAGAAGATATACTATGGCTGATTTGAATGTTGAGAAAATAGAACTGAGAAAGCAAATCATTTCTGCGGCGAATGTTTACAAAACCAATCTTGCCGGTAAGGTGTTTCTGTATGTATACGGCGACAAGTATTTTGAAGTGGCGTACATGACCGAGTGCTTCAAGCACTTGACCGGTGTGGAAAGTGTTTTGCGGGGCAATTCCTTTTATGATAATGCCAAGAACGCGACACTGGCAACATCGCAGATTAGCTTCAGCAGCCGCCATCCCTTAAAGACGGCAAAGAAAAAGATTGTTTGTTTACATCAGCTTCCCCAACTGACAAGGGATTTGGTCTGTGTGGTGAAGGACATGAATACCGTTTCCATCACATACAAGCTGGGAATCACCAATCTGGAATTTACGGTTGGTTTAACAGAAAATGTGAATAACAGCGGTGATAAGGTCAACAACTGGCTGGTTCCGCGAACCCTGCGGATCAATGACAAAGCAATCGACGCTTCTGCGGATGCGGAATTTGTAGACTTCATTTTCTGCAAGAAGGCGACGGAATCCCAGTACAATCAAATCTGCTACGCAGCATCGAATACCCAGCTTCCCGAAATTGTAGAGCCGCTGCTGACGGAAGATATTCTCTCCACATTTACGAATCAAGACAAAGCACCTCAACCTGTATAACTGTATGTCCCTGTTCACACCAAGCTGAACAGGGACTTTTTCTACATCCAAAACAAAGGAGTTGAAACAATGTCGGATAATTGGGTTGTCCAGAACCTGCAAAATGCGCTGGAAACATGGAATGAAAAGCTGGCGGAAATCTGGACACTGGTAACACAATCGCCCCAATCCTTCAAGGGCGGCAGCATTTGGAATGTCATGGTCAGCATCCACGGCGCTGTGCAGGCTGTTGGGTTGGCTCTGGTGGTGCTGTTCTTCGTTATGGGCGTGATGAAAACCTGCGGCAGCTTTGCAGACCTGAAACGACCAGAAGTTGCGGTCAAGGTATTCGTTCGCTTTGCCCTGGCAAAAGCAGCAGTGACTCATGGATTAGAGCTGATGAACGCCCTGTTTTCCATTGCCCAGGGGCTGGTATCCACCATTATGTCCGCAGCCGGGTTTGGTTCCGTGCAGACTGCCGTCCTACCATCGGAAATTATCACCGCCGTGGAAGATTGCGGATTCTTTGAATCCATCCCCCTGTGGGCGGTGACACTGATCGGCGGTCTTCTGATTACCGTTCTGTCTTTCGTGATGATCATGACGGTGTACGGGCGGTTTTTCAAGCTGTACCTTTACACCGCCATCGCTCCCGTGCCGCTGTCCGCCTTTGCCGGAGAGCCTACCCAGAGCATTGGTATCTCTTTCATCAAATCCTATGCGGCGGTCTGTCTGGAGGGTGCCATCATCGTGCTGGGCTGCATTATTTTCTCTTTGTTTGCAGCGACGCCCCCGGTGGTTGACCCCAATGCCGCTGCCGTGAGCATGGTTTGGAGCTATGTGGGAGAACTGGTATTCAATATGCTGATTCTGGTTGGCACGGTGAAAATGGCAGACCGAGTAGTTCGGGAAATGATGGGTTTGTAAGGAGAATTTCATGGAAATCAAAATCAATCGGGAGATTCGTGACTACCACGAATCCATGTTCATGGGTCTGTCTCTGCGGCAGACCCTTTGTTCGTTATTGGCAGTCGGTGCGGCGGTGGGTCTGTACTTCTGGCTGAATCCCATTCTTGGCACGGAAGGGGTGTCCTGGGTCTGCATGCTGGGCGCAGCGCCCTTTGCAGCTCTGGGCTTTGTGTCCTACCACGGAATGCCAGCAGAGAAATTCCTGTGGGTTTGGTTCCGTTCGGAGATTCTGGAACCGAAGGTTATTCGCTTTCAGCCCACCAATCTTTACTATGAGATTATGCAAGACACCATCGCAAAACATGAAAAGGAGGCAAGAAAACAGCATGAAAGCAATTAAGCAGGTACTGCGGCAGGATCGGGAGGGCTATCGCGTCCCACGCCGGGTGCAGGATGTAATTCCCATTCGGCGGATTTGGAGCGACGGTATTTTCCTTGTGGGAAACCGATATGCCAAGACCTTCAAGTTCGCCGACATCAATTACATGGTTGCCTCTCAGGAATCCCAGAAGAATCTGTTCCTGACCTATGCGGCGCTAATCAACAGTCTGGATTGCAGTGCCACCACGAAAATCACCCTGAACAATCACCACTTGAACCGGAAGAATTTTGAAAGCACGGTTCTTATGAAGCTGCGGGGCGATGCTCTGGACGGATACCGGCAGGAATACAACGATGTAATCATGGAAAAGGGCACCGGCGGCAGTGGCATCGTGCAGGAGAAGTATGTGACCGTCTCGGTGTGCAAAAAGTCCATTGAGGATGCCCGTGCCTATTTCACCCGCGCCGGGGCGGAGCTGACTGCCCGGTTCTCCGCGCTGGGAGCCAGAGTGACGGAACTGGACGCCACGGAAAAGCTGCGGCTGCTCCACGACTTTTACCGCAGCGACGAGGAAGTGTACTTCCACTTCGATATGCAGGACATGATGCGCAAGGGGCATGATTTCCGGGACTACATCTGCCCGGATTCCGTGGAGAAGCACAGCGACTATCTAATGCTGGGCGGCAAGTATGCCAGAGTAATCTACCTCAAGGACTACGCTTCCTTTATTTCGGATCAGCTGGTCACCAAGCTGACCGACCAGAGCCGGAGCATGATGCTGTCCATTGACATTATTCCTGTTGCCACCGATGAAGCTGTCCGGGAGGTGGAGCGGAAGATGCTGGGGGTGGAAACCAACATCACCAACTGGCAGCGCAGGCAGAATGCCAACAACAATTTCTCCGCCATCGTGCCCTATGATATGGAGCAACAGCGCCGGGAAACCAAGGAATATATGATCGACCTGACCTCCCGTGACCAGCGGATGCTTCTGTCCGTGCTGACCATCGTCCATCTTGCGGATACCAAGGCGGAGTTGGATGCGGACACCGATGCGCTCCTCAAGGTAGCGGCAGACCATATGTGCCAGATGGCGGTGCTTCGGTATCAGCAGCTTGACGGTCTGAATACAGCGCTGCCTATTGGCACACGGAAGATTGATACCTTCCGTACTCTCACCACAGAGAGCCTTGCGGTATTCATGCCCTTTAAGGTGCAGGAGATTCGGGAGCCGGGGGGCATTTATTTTGGGGCGAACGCCATTTCTCACAATTTGATCCTCTGCAACATGAATAACCTGCTGAACCAGTCCATGATGCTGCTGGGCATCCCCGGTTCCGGCAAATCCTTTTTTGCCAAGTTGCTGATTATTGCCATAGCCCTATCCACCGATGATGACATTATCATTCTGGACCCGGAGGGAGAATACACGCCCCTGGTGAAAGCGCTGGGCGGCTCTGTCATCCGATATGCCGTGGGCGGTTCGGATTGGGTCAACGCCATGGACATGGAAAACGGCTATGGTGAAGGCAGTCCCGTAGCATTCAAGTCTCAGTTCATCATGTCCTTGCTGAAGCAAGTGGACCCGGACGGCATTGGGGCACACCAGAAGTCCATCATTGACCGGTGTGTTGCTCAGGTGTTCCGGGAGCAGAAACAAACTGGCGGGGTTCCCACCCTCTGCACCGTGCGGGAAAAGCTGCTGGAGCAGCCGGAGCCGGAAGCACGGGGGCTGGCGCTGACCATGGAGCTGTACACCTCTGGTTCTCTGGACATCTTCGCCCATGAAACCAATGTGGACACCCAGAACCGCATTACCTCCCACGATATTCACGCCCTCAGCGAAGATTTGAAGCAGCCCGGTTTCGTGACCATTACCGATGCCATGCTGAACCGGGTCAACCGCAACTGGGCGCAGGGCAGGAAAACCCATGTATTTATTGACGAATTTCACATCGCCTACGAAAACGAGTATAGCGGCAACTTCTTCACCTCCGCATGGCGGCAGTTCCGAAAGCGCAATGCCGCACCCTGCGCCATCACCCAAAATGTGGAGTATCTGCTGGATTCCATTCAGGCCAGCACCATGCTCAGCAATTCTGAGTTCATCGTCATGCTGAATCAGGCGGAATCCGATCAGGAGCGGCTGTCCCGGCTGCTGAATATTTCCCCCGAGCAGATGAGCTATGTCAACGGAGCGGAAGCTGGCTGTGGGCTGATGCGCTACGGCAATGCGCTGGTGCCTTTCGTCAATCGGTTTCCCGCAGATACGGAACTGTATAAGCTCATTACCACCAAACCCGGCGAGGGCCTGTTTGCCAAAGGTCAGGTAGATTTCCATGCCTGACATTAAAACCAGGGATGTGGTATCCGGCACCATTAAGACCCTTGACCGCAGCTCACTGGCTGGACAGCGGATGAAGGATGCCTATGTGCAGGCCAAGGATAAGGCGGAACACAGCGTTTATTCTTCGGAGAGTAACAGCGAGGAATATGCGGCAGATCGCATTACGGATGGTGTTTCCACCGCTGCCTGCGAAGCCGTGCATCAGGTAGATGTGCAGGGGCACCGTATCATTCAGGGCGCACAGAGGAAAATTACCCGACGGCAGGAGAATCCCCAGTCCCAGCAATCCCCACCACAATCTTCCACCAACACACCTGCATCCATTTCTCCTCAGCCAGTGCAGAACAGCTCCGGCGCAGAGAACATCCCCCATGCACAGCAGCCCCACCGGGTATCCCCCGATGGGGCTGTGACTCCTACTAACAATGTAGATTTCAAGGCTGGCTCTGTCACTCCGAACCCTAAGCGGCAGACGATTCGCAATCAGCAGATTGCTTCTGCCAAAGCGGAATTGAGGGCAAAACGAGCATCCCAGCGGTTCACAGGTACTAATCTTCCCCATGCTCTTAGTGGTGGGACACCATCTGTTGGAATCCCTACGCCTGCGGCGAAGGACATTAAGCTGGTGGAGCGAACCAATGAAGCAATCAAGCAGTCAGTAAAATCATCAGAGAATATCACAATCAAGGCATCCCAACGCACCATCAAAATAGCAGGCTCCACAGTGAAAACCGTGGAGCACATGGGCGGCACCGCCATAAAGTCTACACAGGCAGCAGCCGAGACAGCCCAGAAAACCGCCGTTATTGCCGCCAAAACCGCACATCGCAGTCAAGTGGCAGCGAAAGCGGCGGCTACAGTTGCGAGAAAAGCTGCTGACTATACAGCCAAAGCCGCCAAAGCAATCGCACAGGCCATGCAGGAGCTGATTTCCGTAGTTGCCGCTGGTGGTGGAACAGTCTTGATTTTGGCGATCGTTTTAATTGTAATGTGCTTTGCTGGAATGATGCTTGCCAGCGACGAGGACGACTTGGAGATTCTGCCGGTCAGTGAGGAGGTCAAAGCCTACGAGCCAATCATTCAGAAGTACGCCAAAGAACACGGAATCCCGGATTATGTGCTTCTGATTGAAGCAGTGATGATGTTAGAATCAGGAGGGCGGGGGAGTGACCCTATGCAGTGTTCGGAGTGCAATTTCAATACGCTGTATCCACACACTCCCGGCTCCATTACCGACCCAGAGTATTCTATCAATGTGGGCATCCAGAATCTTGCTGACTGCCTGCAAATAGCTGAGTGCGAAAGCCCGGTGGATATGGATGCCATCAAGCTGGCGCTGCAGGGCTATAACTACGGTCAAGGGTATATTACTTGGGCAATGAACAAATACGGTGGGTATTCTAAGGCCAATGCCATTGAGTTTTCTCTGAAAACTGCTGAACAGCTTGGCTGGGACAGATACGGTAATATGGACTATGTTCCTCTTGTTCTGCAATACTATCCCTTGGGGCAGATTCTCTATGACCCGGACACTTCTCAACTGATTGTGGAGGTGGCAAGATCCCAGATCGGTAATATCGGCGGCGAACCTTACTGGCGATGGTATGGGTTTACAGAGCGTGTGGGTTGGTGTGCCTGCTTTGTGAGCTGGTGTGCAAACGAATGTGGCTATATCGATGCAGGCATTTTCCCAAGATTTTCCGGTCCTGAATGGGGTGTCTATTGGTTCAAACAACACGGTCAGTGGGCAAGCAGAAATATCACACCTGCTCCCGGTATGATTATTTTCTTTGATTGGAACAATCCTGAAACCGGAGGACAGGATGGTGTGACTGATCATGTTGGAATTGTGAGCTATGTTAAAGATGGGATTATATATACCATTGAAGGCAATTCTGTAGGAAATAGTTGTCGGGAATGCACTCGTGCATTAGGAGACTACCAGATTATGGGGTACGGCGTATTATGCCCTTAAGGACATAACATCCCTTATGTATAGGAAAGTATTATGAGAAGTTGTGAGGGAAATCCCTTGGGATACAAGGGTTTCCCTCACATTTTCTTTACATAAAAAACGCTCATATTGACCTCCAAGCAGTATGATTATTATGGAGGTGGTCAACATGATCGACACAAAAAATATGAATCTGAGCGAGCTGTCCACGGCAACAAGAGAAAATCTGGAATCTCTGGGTTATGGACCGGGAACCATTCAAATGGTAAACAGAATCTGGCAAGACTTATCACAGTTTCTTGGCGGTAGGGGTGAAACCCCATTCCAGCCTGTATATGGCTTGGAATATCTCCATGAGCGAATTGGATACCCGGAATGCTTGTACAGAAAACTTACACCCAATGAGCGTGATTATATCCGGGCGGTTCGGATGCTTACTTCATTTCAAGAAGCTGGCACAATTCCTGAAGCACTAACCCGAAACCGGGATGATTGGTCTGGACCCGTCAGGGAAATCCGGGATGCCTACATCCGGCACTGTGAGGAAACCTTCAAAACTCATGCAACCCAGCGCAGCAGAATTTCTGCAGCAGATCGCTTCATGCGGATCGTTATCGTGAATAAGAGAATTGCCTGGGAAGATGTTTCTGCGAAGATTATTTCTGAATATGCAATGGGCTTAGCAGAGTACGCAAAGGCAACAGTAGAAGTTCATCTGCGGGGACTTAGATATTTCCTGCACTTCCTGTATGAAACAGGATACATAAAACAGGATTTTTCTGCTGCTGTTCCCAAGCTGTGTTGTGGTACAGGTGAACGAATTCCCCATATGCTGTCTACTGAGCAGGTAAATATGCTTCTGGATTCTATTGACCGTGGAAATCCTATTGGCAAACGCAATTATGCGATTATTATGATGGCCGCCTGCCTTGGCATGAGAGACTGCGACATTACAAATCTGAGATTTGAAAATATTGATTGGGAGAAAAGTACGATCTCTTTCTTTCAGAAGAAAACGAACAAATTCTTAGTTCTGCCGCTGCTTCCTGTAGTTGGCGAAGCAATTATAGATTATCTTCGGAATGGCCGTCCGAAAACTGACAGCAAATATGTTTTCGTAAAGCATCGTCCGCCATTTGAACAGGCAACGTCATTTTATATGATAATGAAAACATCGCTTGACAAGGGCACACAGAGAAAAACAACTGAAAATGAGCTGCCAAGCCTTACACAATGCACCGCCTAACAGGACATAGGCGGTGTTTTTGTATGCGGACAGCATTTTCTCTGTGTGCCGATATGGGCCAGCCGTGCGGCATGGCCTAAATTCTTGTCAAGGAGGTTATTCGTGTCATGGCAGAAGAAAACAAGCATCCCCCTACCACGGAGGAACAGGCTCCGCCTGAAATGCCGGGAAAGGCCCCAAAAATGGAGCAGGCCGAAATCCCTGATGTGGGCGGCGGCCCCGCTCCGTCCGCAAAGGTGATCGACCTTTCCGCGATGCGTTCCACGCCGGAAAAGGACGCTCCGCCGGACATCCCCAAGGAGATGGAGGCCCCGTCCGTTTCCGTCACCGAGTACAGCAAGCGGGAATGGGAAAAGCCCATGCCGGAGCCGGAGCCGGAGAAGCCCAAGCCCAAACGGGGCCGCCCTGCAAAAGCCGAAAAAGCCACGCCCACCGAGCCGGGGGCCAAGAAAGAGGTAAAAGCGGAAAAGTCCCGCCGTGGCCGTCCGCCCAAGGCAGAAAAAGCGTCCCCG
>ENA-ORRW01002812-ORRW01002812.1-human-gut-metagenome-genome-assembly--contig:-NODE-2812-length-13602-cov-3.959327_pt1 | contig 13602 bp, 12 predicted proteins | sample MGYA00242183_ERZ509150 | MGnify/ENA primary metagenome ERZ509150 (study PRJEB26280, sample SAMEA2338639) | human gut metagenome | biome: human gut; feature: human-associated habitat; material: faeces... | reverse complement strand
CCGCTGCTGCAGACCACGCCCCGGGGCCGCCGCCGGGCGCCCCGCTGCAAGCTGACCCTGTCTGCCCTGTTGGCGGCAGCGATATGGCTGACCCTGACCCTGCGGCAGGTGTACCAGGTCTCATCGTATTACGGCGGCTTGACGGCCCTGTCCGCCCCGCTGCGCAGTGTGGCCCATTTTGCAGACCTGGCCGCAGACTGCACCGTGGGACAGTGGCTGGCCGGATGCCTGCTGCTGCGGCTGCTGGTGCTGCTGGCTGCCGCCATGACCGGGTGCCTGCTGTCGAGCCTGTGCCGGACGGTGAACGCTGCCGTGGTGGTATGCTGCGCCGGACTGGTGGGCCCGGCGGCCCTGGAGCTGGTGGGCGTGCAGGCGGCAGGCATCCTGTCCCTGGCCCGCCTGTGGACCCCCGTTACCTGCTCCCTGTATGCCTATCTCATCCCCCTGGCTCTGCTGGTAGTCTGCCCCCTTCTGTGCGTGCGGCGCAGGCCCAGGGTCTGATCTGTATAAAGCAAGAAAAAATCGAGCCGGTTCGAAGACCGGCTCGATTTTTCTTGACACGTTTCCACAGATACAGTAGACTTTACAGCAGCGCGAACAGCACATACAGCCAGTGGGCCGCCACGCCGGCGCACAGGCCGCCTACGGTGTGGCTGATGATGGCCTTGCCGATGAGATGGTTGCACCCCAGGCTGTTCATCATGGACACATGGGTGCTGAGATAGCCGCTCCAGCACATGCACATAGCGGTAAACACCGCGATGTCGCCGCCGGCAGCCTTCCCCTCGGCCAGCAGCTGGGGCACCAGGCTGATGGCCGCACCGGCTGCGCCCAGAGCCGTCACCGGCACCGCCAGACCCTCCGGCGAGGAGAAGCCGAACAGCGGCGTCAGGATAAAGCTGAGCTTATCCGCCAGCTTGGGCAGAAGTCCGATGCCCTCGTAGGCCGCGCCGGTATACAGGCCGCTCTCTGCCGGGCCGTTGGTGAGCATCATCACCACCGTGCAGATAACCAGCACGCCCGGTATGATGCTCACGCCCATTTTCACGCCGTCCATGCCGCCGTCCAGCAGGGCAGACATGAAGCGGGTACCGGTGCCGCCGGCCCGGACGGGACGCACCCGCTTGCCCCCCAGGGACAGGGTGCCGCCGTCAATCATGGGCTGCTCCCGGCCGTATACCTTGGCGGTAAATGCCAGCATGATCCGGGTGGATACGATACTGCCTACCACCGCTCCCAGAAGGCCAGTCAGGGCCGCGCCGGTGTAGTTCACCCCCTTGCCGGGGGACAGGCTGATCATATAGGTACACACGATGAAGCCCATGCCGAAGGACGTACCCAGATTGGTCAGGGCCGGAAACTGATACGCCTTGAACAGGCTTTTGAAGTAACGGTCCTGGGCCAGGGAGAGAACGGCCGGGTTGTCCGACAGGAATGTGGTCACCACGCCCACGGACGCCGCCCCCGGCAGGCCGTATACCGGCCGCATGAAGGGGTTGAGCATCCGGTTCATCAGCGACACCAGGCCAAACTCGGAAAACAGCGCCGAAATGGCCCCCATGATGACGCACAGGGCCGTCAGATACAGCACCGTATCCGTCAGAAGGACAAAGGCGGTGTTGATCATGGTGTTGATGGTGTTGCCCAGGCCCATTTTGGCGGCAAACAGCGCAAAAAAGGCCACAAACAGCACGATGAAAATGAAGTTTTCGGGTCCGATCTCCTTTTTATAGCAGGTGGGTCCCTTGTGGGTTTCTTCGGCCCCGACAGGCGGGGCCTGGGTTTCCTCGATGACAGACTGGCTCATAGCGATTTTCCTTTCTTCCTTGTCCCTATTCCACAAAATACTCCGCTTTTCGCGGAACCAATTTATCATACCGCATAAAGCGCATCCTGTAAAATAAATATATTTCGTGGGGAGCATGAGAAAAGCTTATGGCTGACAACACATATCGCATCCTGACCAAAATCGCCGAGACCGGCAGCCTGACCCGCACGGCGGAGCAGCTGAACTATACCCAGGCCCGGGTCAGTCAGATTCTGAAATCCGCCGAGACGGAGTTCGGACTGACCTTGTTTGTTCGGGGCAAGCGGGGCGTGATGCCCACGCCGGAGTGCCGGTGTCTGCTGCCGACTTTGCAGGAGCTGGTGCGCCAGGAGCTGGTGCTTCTGGACCAGCTGGACCAGATTCGGGACCTGCGGGGCGGCACGGTGTCCATCGGCACCTTTACCAGCGTGTCCTGCCACTGGCTGCCCCAGCGGCTGAAGGCCTTCGGGCAGCTGTATCCCCAGATTCGGTTTCAGCTGAAGCTGGGTGACGTGGCCCATATCGATCAGTGGCTCCGGGAGGGCACCGTGGACCTGGGGCTGATGATCGACCCGGGGACCGAGGATCTGACGTTTCTGCCCCTGCTGGAGGATTGCTATTCTGTGATCCTGCCCCGGGAACATCCCCTGGCCGGAGCGGAGGAGCTGAGCCTGGAGCAGCTGCGGGGGGAATGCTTCATCCTGCTGGAGCCGGAGGACAATGCCCCGGTGGAACCGCAGCTGCGGCAGGCCGGGGTCCGGGTGGGCTATCGGGTAAAGGATGACTACACCATTCTGGCCATGGTGGAAAGCGGTCTGGGCGTCAGTGTGCTGCCTCATCTGCTGCTGCAGCGCACGTCGTACCGGGTCCATGCCGCACGGCTGATGCCGCCGGTGGCCCGGCGCATGGGCATCCTCCTGCCCAAGGAGGGATATGTCTCCCTGGCAGCCCGGCAGTTCGTGTCGTTTTTGCGGCAGGAAGCGGAAGCGGTGGAAAAATAGCGAAAGCCTCCCTCATGGCGATGCCATGGGGGAGGCTTTTTGTTTACCTGATCTGCTGACGGACCTGGTCCAGGGGCAGGTCCTGTTCCCGGGCAATACGGGCCAGGTCCTCATATTCCGGCTTCTGCCGCCGGACGCCCCAGCCCTGAGACAGCTTCCGGGCCACGGGGCCCCAGGGTGTATCCACCGTTTCCTCCGCGCGGGACAGGGTATAGCGCCGGTGCCGGCTCTCCCGGACGCCCAGGGTGGTGGTGTGCCGCAGCAGCAGCCGGGCCATTTCCTCCCGCTGCTCTTCCCGGCACAGAACGCACAGCATCACGCCGGGCCTGGATTTTTTCATGCCAATGGGAACGGTGTACACATCCAGCGCCCCGGCCTCCAGCAGACGCTCCATAGCGAAGGCAATGTCCTCGCCGGTCATGTCGTCCAGATTGCAGGCCAACTCATACACGTCGCCGATGTCTGCCGCCGTGTCCCCCAGCATGGCCCGCAGGCAGTTGGCCCGGGGAAAGTCCTTGTGGCCCATGCCGCAGCCCACGGCCCGCAGGGTCATCACCGGCATATCGCCGAAGCGGGTGACAAAGTGCCGCAGCAAAGCCGCACCGGTGGGGGTACACAGCTCCCCGTCGATCCCGCCGCCGTAAATGGGCACATCCCGGAGGATGTATGCCGTGGCCGGGGCAGGCACCGGCAGGATACCATGGGCGCAGCGGACAGTTCCGCTGCCCACATGGACCGGGGAGGCGATCACCTGGTCCGGCGCAAGCTCCTCCATCAGCAGGCACACCGCCGTCACGTCTGCCACGGCGTCCATGGTGCCCACCTCGTGGAAATGGATGTCCGTCACCGGCACGCCATGGACATGGCTCTCCGCCTGGGCAATGCCGTCATATACCGCCAGAATGTCCCTCCGCACCCGGTCGGACACCGGGAGCCGCTCCACAATGTGGCCGATCTCGTGCATACCGTTGTGGTGATGGTGGGCGTGCTCATGGTCGTGGTCGTGCTCATGGTCGTGGGCGTGATGATGGTCGTGGTCATGCTCCGTTTCCCCGTTCACCGTCACGGTGACTCGGGAGCCGGTGATGCCGCACTTTTCCGCCCGTTCCAGGCGGTATGTTACCCCGGGAATACCCAGGCCGTTGAGACGCTTGACAAATTCGTGGGGCTGGGGCAGCAGCTCCAGCAGCGCCGCCGTCAGCATATCTCCGGCGGCGCCCATGCCGCAGTCCAGATACAGGGTCCTCATTTCTTTCCCTCCATGTGATTGATCATACTGGCCAGATACCCGGCGCCGAAGCCGTTGTCAATGTTCACCACCGATACGCCGCTGGCGCAGGAATTCAGCATAGACAGCAGGGCCGACAGGCCGCCGAAGGAGGCGCCGTAGCCCACGCTGGTGGGTACTGCGATCACCGGACAATCTGCCAGGCCGCCCAGCACGCTGGCCAGAGCCCCCTCCATTCCTGCGATAGCCACGATCACCGACGCGCTCATGATATCGTCCATATGGTGCAGGGTGCGGTGCAGGCCCGCCACCCCCACATCGTACAGCCGCAGCACTTCGTTGCCGTGGACCTCCGCCGTCAGGGCGGCCTCCTCCGCTATGGGAATATCGCTGGTGCCGCCGGTAGCGATAACGATGCGGCCGATACCGTCCGGCTCCGGCACAGTGCCGATGATGCCGCAGCGGGCATCCTCGTGATAGTCCAGAGGGTATGCGGCAGCAATCTCCTGAGCCGCCTCCGGAGACAGGCGGGGGATGAGAATGGTCCGCTGGCCCCGCCGGCGCATGACGCCGATGATGCCGATCATCTGGGCCGGAGTCTTTCCCGCGCCGTAGATCACCTCCGCCGCGCCCTGGCGGATGCCACGGTGCAGGTCCACTTTTGCATAGCCGATGTCGGTGAAGGGCTCCTTTTTCAGGGCCAGCAGCGCGTCATCCACGGACACGGTCCCCTGGCGCACGCCCTCCAGCATTTTGCGGATCTCGCTGTTCATGCTCTTGCCTCCAGGTCCAGCCATACGGCGTCGTAGTCCTGCCCCAGGCGGTCCAGGATCTCCTGCCGGTGCTCCAGCAGGTGGGGCATCTGGGCGGCGGGCAGCTGAATTTTCGCGCTGCGGCCCGCCAGGCGGACCCGGAAGTCCGTAAAGCCCAGGGAAAACAGATACGTTTCCGCCGCCTCGGTGACAGCCAGGTCCCGGGCGGTAATGGGCTGTCCGGTGGGGATGCGGGTGGCCAGACAGGCGTATGCGGGCTTGTCCCAGGTGAAAAGTCCTGCCTCCCGGGACAGCCGTCGTATTTCGTCCTTGGTCAGGCCGCACTCCCGCAGGGGCGACCGCACCGACAGCTCCCGCAAAGCCCGCATGCCGGGGCGATCTCCGGCGTCGTCGGAGGCGTTGGTGCCGTCCAGCAGCACCGGAAAGCCGTCCTCCGCCGCTGCGGCGGCAATGGTGCGGAAGATCACGCGCTTGCAGTGGTAGCACCGGTCCGGTGGATTGGCCGTCACGGTGGGAGACGACAGCACGTCCACTTGCAGCTCCCGCAGGTCGGCGTGGAGGTCCCCGGCCAGACGCCGGGCGTCCTCCAGCTCAAACCGGGGCTGGAAAGCGGAATTCACATAATACGCCCGGGCCCGGGCGCCGTAACGCAGAGCGGCATACAGCAGGTAAGACGAGTCCACCCCGCCGGAAAAGGCAATGGCCACCCGGGGATTTTCCTTGAAAAACTGTTGCAGATCCATGATTCGTCGATTCTTTCTCTTATTTTGCGCTGGGCACAATGCCCAGGATCACCAGGGGCTCCGTGCCGGTGTTTACAACGCTGTGGCTGTGGCCCTGGGGGCAGTAGTGGCACAGGCCGGGATAAACCGCCGCCTCCACACCGTCGTCCAGGCACACGCCGGTACCGGACAGAAAATACATGACCTCGCAGCTGTCGGTGTGGGTATGAAGGCCGATGGAGGAGCCGGGCTCCAGCGTCAGCCGCAGGATCTTGCCCATACCGTCCTGAAAGATGCGGGTCTCGGCCTCTCCCTGGCCGCCCTTGAACCGGGGCTGCACCAGAGAGGGCATACGGTCAAAGTCCAATGTCATGGCCGGTCCCTCAGTTCAGGAAGTCCTTGAGCTTCTTGCTGCGGGAGGGGTGGCGGAGCTTCCGCAGGGCCTTGGCCTCGATCTGGCGGATGCGCTCGCGGGTGACGTTGAACTCCTTGCCCACCTCCTCCAGGGTGCGGGTGCGGCCGTCCTCCAGGCCGAAGCGCAGCTTCAGCACCTTCTCCTCCCGGGGAGTCAGGGTGCTGAGCACGGACACCAGCTGCTCCTTCAGCAGGGTATAGCTGGCAGCCTCACTGGGCTCGGACGCGCCCTCGTCGGGGATGAAGTCGCCCAGATGGGAGTCCTCCTCCTCGCCGATGGGGGTCTCCAGGGACACGGGCTCCTGGGCGATCTTCAGAATCTCCCGGACCTTGTCCACGGGCATGTTCATCTCCTCGGCGATCTCCTCGGGAGAGGGATCGTGGCCCAGCTCCTGAAGCAGCTGACGGGATACGCGGATGACCTTGTTGATGGTCTCCACCATATGGACGGGGATGCGGATGGTGCGGGCCTGGTCGGCGATGGCCCGGGTGATGGCCTGGCGGATCCACCAGGTGGCATAGGTGGAGAACTTATAGCCCTTGGTGTGGTCAAACTTCTCCACGGCCTTGATGAGGCCCAGGTTGCCCTCCTGGATCAGGTCCAGGAACAGCATGCCCCGTCCCACATAGCGCTTGGCGATGGACACCACCAGCCGGAGGTTGGCCTCCGCCAGCTGCTTTTTGGCCTTTTCTCCGGCTTTCAGGTCCGCCTTGGCCTGAGCCAGCTCCTCCTCGGTGAGGGTCAGTCCTCCGGTCTCCACCTGAGCCAGCTTCTCCTTGGCGGTGTTGCCTGCGGACATGGCGGTGGCCAGCTTGATCTCCTGCTCGCCGGTCAGCAGGGGCACCTTGCCGATCTCCTTCAGATACATGCGCACGGGATCGTCAATGTTGAAGCTGTCCACCAGGGTGTTGGGATCTACCAGCTCCTCCTCCTCGATCTCGGCGATCTCCTCCATGGCGGGCTCCATGTCCTCGGGGATGTCGTTGGTGAAATCCTCGGTGACGATGTCGATGCCCAGATCCGCCAGGGAGTCATAGATGCTGTCCATCTGGTCGCCGTCCAGGTCCATGGCGTCCACCACCTCGGACAGCTTCGCCGGCTCCAGGCGGCCCTTCTTCTTGCCCTTGATGAACAGCTCCCGGAGCTTCTCATTGCCGGCCAGCAGAGCAGCGGCAGGGCACTTGCCGAGCTTTTCCTCCAGGGTCTTGTCGTTGGTCTTGTCGTTGGTCTTGTCGTTGGTCTTGTCGCTCTCCGGCTTCTTGTCGGCAGTCTTTTCGGCAGTCTTTTCGGCCTTTTTCTTGTCGTCGGCGGTCAGCAGCTGGTCCGCCATCTCCTCGAGCTCCTGCCGGGTATAGGTTTTATCTGTCATTGTGCTTTCCTCCATAGCCCTTCTTGTTTTTATATTTTTCCGCCGCTGCCGCCAGGGGGTCTGTCCCGGCCCCGGCAGCGCGTTTTTGCGCTTCCTCATGAATGACGCGGCAATAGTCCTCCAGAGCCCGCTCCGCGCCTGTGCGGGACTCCGGCTTCTGCACCACCGCCGTCAAGTGGCTCATTTCGTCGCCGGTAAGCTCACCGCTCAGCGACGCCACCGTCATCGGCCGCCCGGCCATATGGCTCTCCCACAGGCTGGCATAAACCCGGCCCAGCAGCGGCGAGGAAAATTCCTCTGCCGGAATGGGCGGCGCCGGGCCAAACAGGCCATCGTCCAGCAGCAGCAGCCGGATGACGCCCTCCTCTGCCAGAGCGCTGCGGAGATTCTCGTACCGCAGGCCACGCTCCTGGGGCTGGAGCGACACCACAGGGTTCAGCTCCCGGCGCTCCCGGGCCTTCTTGTCCTTGGCGGCCTTGCGCTTGAAGGCGCGCTGCACCTCCATCCGCAGAGCCTCCGGCGTCAGGCCCGCCGTTTCCGCCGCCCGGGTGGTGTATACCTCCCGCTCCACGGCGTTTTCCAGAGTGCAGAGCACGGCGCTGACCTCCTCGGCGTAGGCCACCCGGGCCTGGTCGTCCCGCAGGTCATATTTCCCGGCGATCTCGTTCAGACGGAACTCCACCCCGTTGGCGCTGCCGCTGAGAAGCCGTTCGAAGGCCTCCGGGCCCTGGAGCTTGATAAAATCGTCGGCGTCCTGCTTCACATATTCCCCGTCCACCAGCCGGTTGGGCAGACGCAGCACCCGGACGCTGAACTCCGACTGGTTCAGCAGCTCCAGGGCCCGTTGGGTGGCCAAGGCTCCGGCCTTATCGTTGTCGTAGCACAGCACCAGCTCCTTGGTGTACCGGGACAGGAGCCGGGTCTGTTCCACCGTCAGGGCCGTGCCCATGGAGGCCACGGCATTGTCGAATCCTGCCTGGTGCAGGGTCACCACGTCCAGATTGCCCTCGCACAGGATGATGTTGGGCCGCTTGGTCTTTTTGGCCAGGTTCAGGCCGTACAGCACCCGCCGCTTGCTGTATGTAAGGGTCTCGGGGGTGTTCATATACTTGGGCTCGGACTTGTCCAGCACCCGGCTGCCGAAGCCGATCACGTCGCCCCGGACGTCGATGACCGGCAGGATCAGCCGGTTGCGGAACTTGTCGTAAAGATGTCCGTTCTTTCCGCTGACGGCCAGGCCCGCACGGATCAGCTCTTCCTTGCCGTATCCCTTCTGGGTCATGGCGGTCAGCAAGGCGTCCCAGCTGTCGGGGGCCGCCCCCATGCCGAAGCGCACGGCGATCTTCCGATGAATACGCCGCCGGTCCAGATATGCCCGGACCGCCTGACCGTCGGGCCCCTGCAGCGTCTGATAGTACCACCGGGCGGCGTCCCGGTTCAGCTCCAGCATCCGGCGGCGGAGCTTCTCCGTGCCGTCGTTGGCCTCCTCCGGCACCGGGATGTTGGCCCGCTTGGCCAGAAACCGCACCGCATCGGGATAGGACAGGTTCTCAATGTCCATGATGAAGTTGATGACGCCCCCGCCCTTTTTGCAGCCGAAGCAGTGGTAAAACTGCCGGTCCGGCAGCACATGGAACGAAGGGGTCTTTTCATTGTGGAAGGGGCAGCAGCCCCAGAAGCTGCCGCCCTTGGGCGTCAGGGATACATAGGAGCCCACCACGTCCACAATGTCATTGCGGGCGATCAGCTCGTCCAGAAAGCTCTGGGGAAACGGCATGGCCGCGCCTCCTTTCCGTGAAATTCCCGTGATACTTATATATACCCCGCAAAAGCCCGGAATCCTCTTTTTCTGCGTAAATTTTTAAAAAATTTTTCCCGCCGGAGGTCCGGCGGGAAAAGTACGTCACAGAGTGTATTTTTTCTGATATTCGGCGGAATAACGGGCAAAGGATGCGGACTTCATGGCCTTGACGCTGTTGAGGTACTCGTGGGTATCAAAGGAGTCGGACTCCAACTCGATCATGGCCACGGCAATGTTGGAGCAGTGATCCGCCACGCGTTCGTAGTTGGTCAGCAGGTCGTTGAAGATAAAGCCTTGGTTCAGGGTACACACGCCCTTTTGCAGGCGGTCCACATGGTGCAGCTTCATCTCGTCGCACAGTCCGTCGATGATCTCCTCCAGCGGCTCCACCCGGCCGGCGGACTCCAGGTCGCCGTTGACAAACGCGCCCACGGACAGGTGCAGGATCTCGGTGACCGCCTGCTCCAGCATCCGCAGCTCCCGGTCGGCCTCCGGGGAGAACGCCACGCTTTTGGCGTTGATCTCCCGGGCTGCATCGCAGATATTCAGGGCGTGGTCGGAGATACGCTCGAAGTCCGAGATGGTGTGCAGATATTTGGACACCTCCTCGCTCTGCCGCTGGGACAGCTCCTTACCGGTGATCTTCATCAGGTAGGTGCCCAGCCGGTCCTCGTAGCGGTCGATGGCGTCCTCGGTATCCTCAACGGCCCGGCAGCCCTTGTCGCTGAATCGGTGCACCAGCTCCATGGCCCGCAGCAGGTTGTCCATGGCCCGCTGTGCCATGGCGTCGGTGACCTGGCGGCTCTGCTCCAGGGCCAGGGCCGGGTGCAGCAGGAAGCGCTCCTCCAGTCGGTCCATCTCCTGCTCCTCCCGGACGCTTTCGGGATTCTCCGGGATCAGCAGGCACACGCACTTTTCCAACACTCCGATAAGCGGCGCCAGCACAATGACCGTGGCCAGACGGAACAGGGTGTTCATCAGGGCAATAGACACGGCAGTCATGGTCATGGTCAGGAAATCGAAATGCACGATGGCATTGACGGCGTAAAACACGGTGGCCCAGATCACCACGCCCAGCATGTCGATCAGCAGATATACAAAGGCCGTGCGCTTGCCGCTGACGTTGGCCCCCAGAGCCGACAGCAGCACCGGCACCGCCGCGCCGATGGCGATGCCCATGACTATGGGCAGGGCGATCTCAAAGGTAATGGCCCCGGTGACGGCCAGCGCCTGGAGAATGCCCACGGCGGCGCTGGCGCTCTGGATGACGCTGGTAAACAGCAGGCCCACCAGAATCCCCAGCAGCGGGTTAGAGAAGGAGGTCAGTGCGTCGATAAACACCTGGCTGTCCCGCAGAGGAGAGACGGCGTCGCTCATAATGGACATGCCGTACATCAGCACCGCAAAGCCCAGGAGAATGTCTCCCACATGATGGGTGGCAGGCCGCTTGGCAGCCATGCGCAGAATGATGCCGACGACGGCCACCAGACCCGTCAGGGTGGCGGTGCTCAGCAGGGTCACCCAGCCGCTGCCGCCGCTGAGACTGCTGAGGCAGAGGATCCACCCGGTGACGCTGGTGCCCAGAATGGCGCCCATGACAATGCCGATGGCCTGGTTCACCTTCATCATGCCGGAGTTCACAAACCCCACCACCATCACGGAGGTAGCGGAGGAGGACTGGATCACGGCAGTGACCCCGGTGCCCAGCAGCACCCCCTTCAGCGGCGTGCTGGTCAGCTTATACAGCACCAGCTCCAGCTTGCTTCCGGCGACTTTTTTCAGGCCGTCGCCCATGATGGCCATGCCGAATAAAAACAGCGCGATGCCGCCCAGAAGGCTGATGATCTCGGATGCGCCCATACGCAGCCCCTCCCAGTATATTAATCCTTTATAGTATAGCAAATCCGTGCAAAGTCTGTCGATGGAAACCGGGCAGAAAGAATGGAGAAATACGGAGAAAAAAAGCCGGTTTCTTTGTAGATTCCGGAAAAATACTCGGCAAAAAATTAACGATACTTGCGTATTACACCGGGACGGGGTATACTATTTTATTATACCATTGATTAGATGCGCTTAACGCTGTAAAAAGGAGCCGTTATGTTCAAGCATTGTCTCATCGTATTTCTGGTGTCCATGGTGCCCATCATCGAGCTGCGGGGGGCCATCCCCTACGGCGTGGGCTTCGGTCTGCCGCTGTGGCTGACGTATATCGTCGCCATTGTGGGCAATATGTTGCCGGTGCCGCTGATCTATTTTTTTGCCCGGCGCATTCTGGAGTGGGGGCAGGACAAGCCCGTCATCGGGAAATTCTTCACCTTCTGCCTGGAAAAGGGAAAAAAGGGCGGCGAAAAGCTCCAGGCCAAGGCGGGACGGGGCCTGTTCTGGGCGCTGCTGCTGTTTGTGGGCATTCCCCTGCCCGGCACCGGCGCATGGACCGGCCCCCTGGCCGCCAGTCTCCTGGATATGGATTTCCGCAAGAGTGTGCTGGCCTGTATGGGCGGCGTACTGCTGGCCGGATGCATCATGGGCGCCCTGAGCCTGCTGGGCGTCTCTGCCTTTGGGGCCATCACCAAATGACAGGTTTCATCCGGGAAAAGGATCGCCCCGAAGGAGGCACTTCGTAAGGAAGTGCCTCCTTCGGCCAGCCTGTCAAAGAACCCCTGCTTTCACGCGGTGAAAGCGGGGGTTCTGTTGCAATTTGTGGAAAAATAAGCGCGTATCAGCCGGAAAATGGAGTCCCTCCAGCTCCAATTTGCCAGCTTTTTCAGATTCATGGCAGCATATTTCAGCCTGACCCATCTGGTGACGGCGGCCAAGCCCTTGTTCGCGCTGGCCTGGATATGGGGCCCGTCAATGAAATCAGATCATTCTTCTTGACAGGTGCAAAAAGTCATCCATGTCAGGCGGTGATAGGAAACAGGAGCTTCAGCACGCCGAAGATCACCAGGGATGCGGCGGCGGCGATGAGCCAGACGAAGCAGGTTTTCCGGTCCCGCAGGGCCAGCTTTTGATTTTCGTGCTCATTTTTCCACCGGACAAAAAACCAGCCTGCGCACAGCAGACAGATCACAGGGGCAAACAGCAGGCCAATCACGGCAACATATTCCATAGCAGCTCCTCCATCATTTTTTCCCAGTATACCGTATTTCCCTGCCGCCGTCAATCCGGGAGTTTCCGGGCCGGACGGCGGGGATTTTTTCAGGTAGTTGCTTTTTGGATAAAGGTGTGCTACAATGCACCTGATCACACACCGGGCTTACCTATTAAATATAGAAGGTCCGGATGCCAAGAAGGAGCCGTGAAGCATGGAGACCATTACCAGCCGCCAGAACCCGCTGATGACCCATATCCGCAAGCTGGCGGGGTCCGCCGCCTACCGCCGCCAGACCGGTGAATGCCTGTGCGACAGCCCCAAGCTGCTGCGGGAGGCCGCCCAATGGGGCGCAGACATGCGGACCGTGGTATCCGTTCTGCCCTGGGACGGGCCGCTGCCGGATCATGTCCGGCAGGTGCTGGTGCCGCCGGAGGTCATGTCCTCCATCAGTCCTGCCAAAACGCCCCAGGGGGTGCTGTTCACCTGCACGATTCCTGTTTTGCCGGTGCCGGAAACGCTTCCGGGCCGGCGATATGTGGTGCTGGACGGGGTCCAGGACCCCGGCAACGTGGGAACGGTGCTGCGGACCCTGGACGCCTTTGACGCCGACGGCCTGCTGCTGACCGGCGGCTGCGCGGACCCCTTCGGCCCCAAAACCGTCCGGGCCTCCATGGGGGCGGTGTTCCGCCGTCCGGTATGGAGCGTAACGCCGGAGGAGCTGGGAGCCCTGCTGCGCCGCAGCGGCATCCCCCTGTATGGTGCGGCCCTGCGGCCGGACGCCCTGGACGCCCGGCAGGCGGACTATTCCCGATGCGCCCTGGCCATCGGCTCCGAGGGACGGGGCCTCAGCCGGGAGGTGCTGGACCTGTGCGACAAAACCGTGCTCATCCCCATGTCTCCCCGCTGCGAGTCGCTGAACGCGGCCATCGCGGCGGCGGTGCTGCTGTGGGAAAGCTGGCGATAAACGAAGGGGGGGAACCGCCGTGGCGGCACTGAAATACTGGGTCTGGCTGACGGCTCTGCCGGGGCTCAGCAACCGCAGCAGGCTGCTGCTGTTGGAGCGGTACGGGTCCCCGGAGGATGTGTATTACGCCGACCCCGAGGAGCTGGCCCAGGTAGAGGGTCTGACGCCGGGACAGGCGGCTCTTCTGGCGGACAAGAGCCTCACCCGGGCGGACCGCATCCTGGCGGACTGCGCCCGGGGCGACATGTTCCTGCTGACCATGCAGGACGCCGCCTACCCCGCCCGGCTGCGGGACATCTTTGACCCGCCGGTGCTGCTGTACGGCAAGGGCTCCCTGCCGCTGTTCGACGAGGTGAAAACGCTCGAAATCGGCGTCGACGCCGGCGCCCGCATCGAAGCCGCACCCAATCCCTTCCGCCACCGGCTCG
>ENA-ORRW01002809-ORRW01002809.1-human-gut-metagenome-genome-assembly--contig:-NODE-2809-length-13618-cov-2.764285_pt1 | contig 13618 bp, 10 predicted proteins | sample MGYA00242183_ERZ509150 | MGnify/ENA primary metagenome ERZ509150 (study PRJEB26280, sample SAMEA2338639) | human gut metagenome | biome: human gut; feature: human-associated habitat; material: faeces... | reverse complement strand
TCCTACCCAAAGCAGGGCATCTGGGAAGAGGCCAGGAAGTCCCACCAACTGCGCCATATTGTCGGTAAAGAGAATAAAGACGATTTCGCCTAACGCCACCCCCAACACCGCGCCCAAAAGCCCAATGATGAAGGCTTCAAGCATCACTATGCGAGAAACAAGTGCTTTACTAGCGCCCAGCGCTCGAAGCGTCGCACGCTCTGCTGCGCGCTCGTTATAGGCAAATGAGAAAACGGTAAAGAGAATTCCTGTGGCGGCCAAAGGAGCGCTCCGACGCTTAACATTGCGCCCACGAGTTGACGCAGTTTTGCTGCCGTATCGCTCATCAGGGCTGAGGCAAACACGAAGTTCACACCTCCTTTGAGCCCTACTTGATCGAGCACTCCATCAGAAATCGTCAAGGGATCAACACCCGGCGCCACACGCACGAGCACCGCGCTCACGCTACTTTCAATCTCTTTTGCCCTCGCGGGATCCTTAATCGCGCCTAAGCGCTTGGCAGCTGCCATCGTCGTAAAAACGGAACTATCAAAGCCCATCCCAGAGGGTTGGAGTTCTCCCACAATTTTGAAGGGCTGATCAAAGAAAGTGACCGTTGCGCCAACGCCCCCAACAATATAGTTCCCGACAATCACCTCATCGTCTGCCAGGGGGTGCGAGAGGGGGGCTCTGAGCCAGGGCTTCACCACAAAGTCACTCGCCTCATCAATCCCAATTAACTGCACCTTGACGCTACAGCACTGCGCGTCAAGCGAAGAGATAAAGAGTTGTGGGGTCACAGCCACGGCGTTGGGGACCTTTCTGACGGTCTCAACAATGGTGCCTTTTAAATAAAAGGAGCTGGGTTCTGCGCGAAGAAGCACATTTTCAATCTTTTTCCCCTGCCCTTGTGGAACCACGAGGAGGTCTGCCCCTAGACGAGCAGAGAGAGACGAGACACCCGTTTGCCAATTGGCGGCCATCATCGCGCCTGTGAAAAGCAGGAGGGAGAAAACCGCCACAATTACTACAAGAAGGACGGTTCGCAGGGGACGCCCTGAGAGATTCGCACGCGCAAGCGCCATCGCGCTCAACGCAGTGAGTGCAGGCTCTGGGGTGTGAGGCTTTTGCATGGTCTGCTCGGACATGATGTTCTCGATATTTTTGTGTCTTGTCACGATTTTTTCGTGACTTTTAAAAAGTCTAGCAAGTCAAAGCGGTGTTTTCCTTAAGGCTATGCTCAGAAACCATGAAAAAATGGACTTTTTTGCCGTTTTTCTCTTAGTGTTTTCATCACTAACCAAAAGGTGAGGAGTCTTTTTTCTCGAAGAAACAAAAATGGGAAGCGGGCGACATGGTTAAACCACTTCGCTACTTCCCATTGTGACCCCATACCCCTGCTTAAGAAGAAAACTAGGTGCGACTCAATCGCCAAGCATCCGCAGCGGCGACAACCATCACTATGATGCCCCAAAGTGTGAGCACCTTACCCGTGACCGAGTGACAGGCCATCATGGGACTTGGACAGGGTCCAATCACCACGGTGGCAATCGCTACAATCGCCGCGCCCAAGAGGATGTTCATCAACTGTACGCCAACAGCCCCTGCGGGTTTAAGTAGGAGCATAAAGCAACCTGACAGTCCCACTAGCAACCCCATGAGTGCGGCGCATCGCACCATCCAAAAGCACGACATGACGTCGTGACCATGGCAGATGGGTAAAACCCAAAGCGCCACGGCAGCTAAACTAAATCCCAAAAAGGCAACCAAAATGCCGGAAAGAAAAGTAGATTTCAACATCGTTTTTTGCGGAGAGTTGGTATTTAACCTGCTCTCGACTCCTCTTATTTCGTTACTCTGCCCTTACCCTGAGCGGCCGCCTGAGCCGCTGCATCAATTGCCTTCTGGCGTTCAATGTCGGTGTTACCCGTGCCATCATACTTGTGGCCGTGGTGCACCCAACCCTGAATCCCGTCAGGCATCACATAAACGTTTTCGTAGCCCATCGCCAGCGTTTCACTTGCGATTTCCCAGCTCACAGTGCAAAGGCGGTTCACGCAGTAAAAGATGATGTAGCTATTCTTCTTGTCTTTAGGAAGAAGCGTCTTCCACTCTTTCACATTGATATGCACTGCACCAGGCACGTGGCTCATGTCATACAAATTCTTCGGATTGCAGTCAAAGACGTAAAGCCCTTCTGCGCCCAAATTCTTTTCGACCTGCGCGGTGGAAAGCGGCAGGGGTTGCAGTACGCGTTGCTCCTGCGCGGCAGGCGCCGCATTATTGGTTGCTGGCGCATCCGCTGCCAGAACGCCTAGGCTCATCGCGCCTAAAGTCGAGGCCACCACGCACATTGCGAATTTCTTAACCATCATCCTCCTTACCTCCCAGAAAGCGTGTCAAGGGGCTTTTTCCCTCTTTCACATTTCTGACATTGCGGGTTTCCTAGCAGTATTTCCAAGGACGAAAAGTAGACAATACCGAGGAAACCCAAACCGATAAACATTAGAGAAGTGCTCGCTTGAGAGACCTTTCCAATGGATTTTTATGAGAACCAACCTTCAATTTGGTTGATGTTCATAAAAAGCCTTTGGCTTATAGCGTATTGACAAAAGTATAAAGAATGGAGGGGTAAGTGCGGTAGAGGGAAAACTCCTTAGATCTTTGTGGCTTTAGAGGTTCCCCCTTCCCAGTTGAGTGAGAAGGGGGACACTCGTGTGCTCTCTAAGAGCTGTCACTTAGCTGAAGTTGTTGAGAACTTCCAGTTTTCTGCGTTTGAATTACTTCTTGGCAGGAGCTGGTTCAGCAGCTTTCAACATTGCCAGGGCCTGGTCGGTGTAAACCACACCTTCCGTAACCAACTGTTTGGCATACTTCGGACCGTGAACGCCCCAAGAACCGTCAGCCTTAATCTTGCCAACAATCGCGCGAGCCTGATCGGCGTAAGACTGAATCTGAGCCTTCGCGGCGTTGTCAAGTTTCGTCGTCTGAAGCTTGTCAGAGATCGTCAACAAGTCAGCCGTGATCTTAGCGTAGCCTTCCTTAACGGGCTGTTGCCACTGAACGACCTTGTTGTAGATGGTCTTCTGATCTTTGAAGCGCATGGCTTCTGGGAACTTCGACTGGATCGGGCTATGGCAACCGAATGCGTCAACGAGGTGCTTGTCCGGGAAGGCCGTACGACCGCAAGTCCACATCAAGTCGAGATATGGGCGACCGTTATCCTTCGCGACGTGCCAACCCTTCTTGTTGGTCAGCTTACGATCGGGCGCGCCATCAGGCGGATTCAAGGTCTTCTTTTCAGGATCGACCAAAATACGCCAAATGTGCGAAGCGCGAACGTTGTCGAAACCGGCCATGTCAGGACGCTGGATACCTGCGAAGTTTTCGCAAGAGTTCATCTTCGGCATATGGCAGGATGCGCATTCGTTACGACTATGCGTACCGCCCTGAGCGAAGAATTCAGCAGCCGTGCTGTGGCAGTCTTGGCAAGTCTTCTTCATGTGCGGGACAGTGTAGTAAGACTTCCAATCGTTCTTGGTAACTTCGTGCGGGTCGTGGCAAGTCGTGCAACGCATACCCTTGGAGTAGTGCTTCGTGTAGAGGTATTGCGAACCTTCGGTACCGCAAGCCGGGCAGAAGCTCTTGAAGTAAACGTTAAACGGTTGAGCCGGATCTTTCGCACGATCGTCCTTGTTGTAAACGATACGCTGGTGGCAACGTTCGCAATCGGACGGCATACCAGCACCGCGAGCACCGTAAAGGTGAGCACCTGCGCCGTGGCATTCTTCGCAGCTCACGCCCTTAGTGACGACGTGATCGCGAAGTTTCTGACCATCACCTAAAGCAGCAAAGAGTTCTTGCTGGCTCTTGAAGTTGAACTTCCAGGTGTGGCAGACTTCACAGTACGAGGTCCCAGGTTGGAACATAGCCTGCGTACGGTTAGATGCACCGTAAGAGGTCATACCCCAAACCTTAGAGGACGAAGCACCGAAGTCTTCGAGTTTGGTTGGGAATGTTGGATCCCAGGCGTTAATCTTCTTAGCCATTTCTGGCGTAATATGTTCCGCCCAGCCGCGCGAGAACTGGTTCCCACCGGCAACAATCTTACCCGTACCCTTAGAGAGGCTACCGTCTTCGACGTGATATGTACCGCGGACAAGCCATTTATCGATAAAGCCGTACTTCGTACGCGGCGTACCCACGACTACGAAGATGTCTTCTTTTTCGATACCTTCAGGCAACACGGAAGCCTTGGAGTTGTACAACGGTTTCTTCAAATCGCCGTTCCATTCCACGATTTCTTCCGGGAAGCGAATGATCTTAGCATGACGGGAACGTTCCCACTTTTCATACTGGATCGGGTGGCATTCACCGCACTTCTTCGGGCCTACGAAGTTGTTCGGGAGGTCAAGGAAGGATTCGAACGGTAAGCGATAAGTAACAGCCGCTTTACGACCAGTATCTGCGTGATACTGCTTACCACCGCCGAAGTCAACCCATTCTTCCTGACGGTCAGACATCGTGAACTTACCCACAACGCGACCTTCTTTCAGATAGGACTTAAAGTACGGGTGATTAGCTTTCAGGTAGTCCCAGAAAGCCTTGTCTTGCTCTACATAGCCATCGAGTGTACGTGGCAGGTCAATCGTCACCAACGCGGAGGCTGGGGCAACAGCAAACAACGTACCGATACAGGCGGCCAGAGACAGAAGCTTGGAATGCTTGGTCATAATGCGCTCCTTAAAGTCTCTTTTAAGACAGGGTTTATAAAAATCTCTATTTAGAAAGGCGTTCGCGCGGAGAGTTGCTCTTCTCACTCGCTCAAATCGGGGCTTTTAGCGGTTTTCTTGGAGTCTGCTTAAATATCATCCCCAACCGAGTTGGGTGGGTGAGCGTCGCAGCTCAGGAGCTAATCGCTTTTCCTCTTAGAGACTGAGGTCATGTAGTCAAAAGGTTTCTTGGGGACCTTTTGGCTACAGCTCCACTCTACTACTTAATCTTCACTTAAGATAGTGCGTTAGGAGAAGAGAAATAACTACTTTTGATCTAAACCAAAGGAAAGTAAAGATCCTCACATTCGCGTTTTTTGTGCCAAGAAAAAATCGCTTTTTCCGTTCTCTTTCCTTCTTAGAGTAAGTAAAAGGAGAAATTGAAAATTTCAGTGTTTAAAAGAAGCGAACACCCGTTTAGTGAAAGTCTCTTCTACTCCTTTTTGATAATGATTCTCAATCCCTGAAAATCTCTCATGGAATTCCTTTTAGCAACATCAATTTTGAAATTAGGCACTGTCATTTTTGATATTAGTGAGAGTGTTTCTTCTCGATCTACCCCATTTACTGAGCTTTGGTTGCGTGTAAAGTTTATCTTCACAAAGAGCGAAAATCGTTCGGTTTTTTCTTAACGATGGTTCGTCAAAAGAGGCTTTTTTGATAGATAAAAACAATAGAAATTCTCTCATCGATAGGTAACAAAATTTTCTTTTTGACGTTTTTTCTCCCCTTTTCTTAAGAAAACTTTTTCCTTTTTAACGCCTCAAAATAAAAAATCGCCATAGGGTAACTACCAATAGTCATGAGGGATAGAGAGGTTTTCTCAGATAAGAATAATTCTCATCTGGCGCGGAATTTTTCTTCAAAAAGAAGACTTTCTTAAGAAATGTTTTTTCACGTTTAGGAGGTTGGTAAGCTTTTCGTTGCTCAACTTTTAGGCAATCTGGAGGTCCCCTCTTCTTTTTTTTGAGAGACGAGAAATTGAGGTCAAAAAAATGCCGTGGGAAGTCTTTTTGGCTTTTCTTCGAGACTTAACCATTTTTTCTTTTTGGTCAATCAAACTGAACAGAATCGTGAAAAAAGTGTCATTTCCGACAAAATTCTAACTTTCCTTCTCTCATAGGCTTTCCGAAAAGAAAAAGAAACGCCACACTTTGGTTTGGACACCTAGCGTGGCGTTTCCTTGGAAAGTGAGCGCGCTTTTAAGCGCCTAAGGATTTAAGCGTTTCTCGGCACGTCGCTCTCATCAATATCAAGCGCATCCTTCACAAACCGATCGACCTCTTTATCAATCCACTTACGTTCTTTGTCGCGATTGCTCTCATGCGTCACATCGCTTTGCGCAGCAGAAATGGGTTTACCCATCTCCATCACGCGCGCAACGTCCGTCAAAACACTCGAGTGCACGGTGCGTGGCACTTCCCCTTCATCAAAGGCTAAGTCAATACTCTCAAGACTCAAGCGTCTTGCTTCACGCATGGAGCGGATATTAAGCGTCTTACGGTAAACAGGGCCATTACCCCCTGCCTGGTAGACGATCACTTCTTCGTCCCCCTTGGGCCAAGGGACCTGATCCTTCAAATTGGGATCGTTATAGCGCGGGAAAAGAATGGTGAATTTCACCCCACGCTCCCCATTTCTCGAAACGGTAATGTTCCCGGCGTGGCGCTCAGCAATATTGGCCACAATCGGGAGCCCTAAGCCCATCCCTGCTTCGCCTTTACTCGTTTGCAAGGGTTTGAAAAAGCGCGCGAGCTCCTCATCAGTGAGGTAAGGCCCATTATCCCCTACGGTTAAGCGCCAGTCGTTCTCATCCGCCTGCTCTAAGCGCACATCGATACGCGGGTTATTGACTGAGACGAGCGCGTCTGCCGCGTTTTTAAGGAGGTTTAAAATCGCCAGCTCAATTTCCCAGGCATCCACCTCGGCTAAACTCTTGGGACGCATACGCACCACCACCGCGGCCTTCGTGTTGCGAGAGCGGCGGAAGGTTTGAATGGCGCTATCAATAATGGCGGAGATATCGTCCACCTTGCGTGGCGGATAGTCGTGCTTAGCGTAAGAGCGCACACGCTCGACGATTTCGCTCGCACGGGCGGTTTGTTCCACAATTTCCGTGAGTGCCATCTCAAAGCGCTCTTCATTAATGTCGCCTCGCTTTAAGCGTCTCAAAAGAGAATTCGCGTAGTTACTCACTGCGCCCAAGGGCTGCTTTAATTCATGCGCAATCACCGTGGACATCTGCCCCACGAGCCCCGTGCGTTCGAGGTTTTCAATATGCTGGCGCGAAACCTGCATTTCTTGGTCAGCCTGGTCGCGCTCAGCCAAGGCCTGGCGCAAAAGTTTCGTGCGTCGGCGCACCAGCACGGAGAGTGTCCCCGCGTAGGTGAGAATCATAAAAAGTAAGAGCGAAATAAAGGCGAGCACCTGCGCGTTGCTTTCCACAAAGCGGCGCAAACTCCACTGTGCTAAATCTTGATAGGGACCAATCTTGAGCGTATAGAAAAGGTCATAGATCGGGCGGTTAGAGACTGGCATTGACCACTCGGCCGACATTTTTTTCCCGTCCATCGTAAAGAGCGCTGTGGTGATCGCTTTTCTCACCGCGGGCTTCACCTCACTTGTCGCGGCAAAGACCCAGCTCGGATAAAGCGCACTGGAATGTAAGCAGCGAAGTCCATCACTCATTTGCTGGTTTACTACCCAGTAGTCACGCAATTTAATGTCGCCCTTTTCTGCCATGTATTCGAGTTCACAGGCTGGGAGCACACCCACGACTTTCGGGTCCATATTCATCTTGGTAAAGACCGCAGAGACGTCACCGTTAGCAAACGTCGTGTGCGCAAGAAGGTCGTCCCCCATAAAGACATGTTGATTTTTGGGTTCCCCCGCCGCGGCAAGCCCCCCGCTTAACGATTCGGGAGCTACCGCTACAATCGGGCGCGTGGCTAAGTCGTGGAGATCTGGCGCCTCTCTCTCCCCATTTTTTCTCGCCACAATCACGCTTGCGGTCGCATTTTGCGGGGTTTCACTGTCTGATGGCCAAAGAGAGGCTAAGGCCTCCACAAAGGCAAAGCCCTCTTCAATCGTGAAGTAATAAAAAAGTCCACCTGCCCCGCACGAATAGCGGTGGTGAGGCTCTGATCGTCGAGATAAAAGACGTTGATTTTCCCCAACCCATAAAGGCGCACCAGATGGTCGCGCGTTTTCATAATGAGGTCGCGCTGGGAGCTCTTCAAAAGAGAGGATTGCACCCCTAAGCGAATCGGACGCGTAAAGGGCGCGTCTTTAATCAAGGGGTCCTGCGCGGGCGTCATCGTCTCAGGGCTTGTGAGATCGCGGCGCATCTCTGCGCTCCCTAACTCCGAGGGGTGCTCATCGGTATAGGTCATCAGTTCGCGAATCGACTCGCTCGGCGTCTTTTTCCCGTCATTAATGCCGAGGTAAGAGACCGATTGCGCAGGAGCTGTTTGGGGCGCACTAAAACTCAAAAGCGCGATCACGCCTGCCACGAGGGCAGCCATGACGATATGAGTGGAGCGTTTCATAAACTAAAAAATGAGTGGCTTTCTTTCTTCTCGTGCCAAGCCGCTTTTCAAGTTCCCTACTTTAAAAGAGAACGCCAGCGAAAGCACAATGTGGCACAATGAACATATTAGGTTCTATTTTGCCACGCCAGAAACCATCATGTCAGAGAAAGCCACCTCTTCCAAGTATTCTTTTCCCCAAGTCACGCTCGACTTCGACACTCTGCTCGCCGACGTGCTTCCTGCTGCGATTGCGCAACCGCTCGCTGCCTTTGGGCTTCTCACGGCAGAGGATCTCTACGAGTGTGTGGCTGCTACGGGAGCAACTTGGTTTCGTAATGTGCTCGGTATCAGTGCCTCTTGCGCGACTGAATTGATGTACTGGTTTGCAGACTGCGGGAAAAATGTGGGAGAAGTGACAGAGCGCTTTTACCTCCCTGGCGCTGCACCCACGCTTCGCGCGGAAGAAAGTAGCGCCACCGCTACTGAACTCACTGGCGAACTCGTGAGCGAGGCTGAAGATGAGGAAGAGGAAGAGGAAGAGGAAGAGGAAGACAACTACGGCATTGTCCCCTTAGATCTTCTGAGCGTCCCCTCTCAGCTCAACGGTGAGGCTGGGATTAATCGCGCCCCGCAGGGGAGCTGCTCTTTAGAAGCACGCAACGACTTAGAAGCGATTTGGGCCTGGCTTGCTGCACGCGCGAGTAACGAAAATACGCGTGGCAACTATCGTAAAGAAGCAGAGCGTTTCCTCCTTTGGTGCCTAATTGAACGCCGCACGGCGCTCTCTTCCATTAAGGCGGGCGACGCCTCGCTCTACCTACGTTGGTTGGAGCAGTTGGGACGCATGGATGAAGCCACTTGGTCTCGCACTTGGAAAGTGCCCCAAAATCAGTGGATTGGGCCCAAGAATATGCCTCGCCTCTCGCCTGCGTGGCGACCCTTTAATGGTCCCTTGATGTCATCGAGCCGCCACAACGCGATTGTCGTCGTGCGCCAGCTCTTTAACTTCTTAAAGAAAACGGGCTATCTTATTTTCAATCCCTTTGATCAGGTGAGCCCCAAAGTGCCACTCTTAAAGGGTGAAGGCGTGCCGCAAGCTTTTGCGGACCGGTCGCTCACCGATGAGCAGTGGCAAGAAATCGTCTCTCATATTGCCCTTTTGCCTGAAGGCTGGCCCCGTGAGCGCATGAAGTTGATTCTCATGATGGGTAAAAGCTTAGGAATGCGCGCGAGCGAAATGATTGATGCAAGGGCAGACTGGCTCGTGGAACGCCGACTGGGAAATAGTACGCGCTTAGCGATTGAAGTCGTGGGAAAAGGCGCTAAAGTGCGCCGTCTGCCGCTCAATGCTGAGCAAATTGACATTATCAATGCCGCGATGGCCGCAAGAGGTTTACCGCAAGTGGGTCAAATTCCGCCCGATGAGCCCCTCCTTATTAACCTCGGACGAGGCCGCAACGCCAACGCTTCCCTTTCTCGCGCGGGGCTCTATAGTGCGCTCTCTCGCTTTTTCGATCTTGTCGCCAACGAAGTCGCCACCACGCGCCCAATGGATGCTGCGAAATTGCGTGCCGCTTCTACGCACTGGTTGCGCCACACGTTTGCTGTGACGGCGCTCTCCAAGATAAGTGTGAACGTGGTGCAGCACGCCATGGGACACGCGAGTGTCGCGACCACAGGGCGCTATTTAGCCCCAGAAGACGAAACGTTGAGCCAAGCCATGGATCAGCTCAAAGCGCTTTAACAAGCGCTCTAATAGAGAACTCTTTAGCGAAAGCAGTCGCTATAACTAATAAAGATCGCTTCAAAGACTTGCACAGCCGACAAAGGATGCTCTTGTGAGCGACGCATCTGACCCACTTTTTCTTGCCAGAGAAGAAGCTTCTCCAGGGGCACACGTGCGACTAAATCTGCCATTGCACTATCTTCTTTAATGAAGTAGTAGGGACGCAAGCCCGACTTCACGCGCACCAGATCGTAGGCAAAGCGCGAGAGATATTTCGCCACGGCGGGCGTAGTCATCTCCACGCTATAGGTCGCGATAATCTCATCCGTCTCTAATTTCTTCCCTTCAAAAAGGATGTGAAGGAGTGCTTTTTGTGCTTTCTCGGAGAGTTGTTCGCCTTCTTTACTCGAGACCGCCTCTAAGGGAGAGCCCCCTGCCATGGCAAGCGCCATTTCAGGGTCTTTAACGCGTTGGGTTTTGAGCCACGCGAGCGCCTCTTCTTTTGTCGGGCGCGTTAATCGCAAAAGGCGCGAGCGAGAGCGAATCGTGGGGAGTACCCCATCGATATCGTCTGCGACCAAAATAAAATGTAGCCCTGCGCTCGGTTCCTCAAGGGTTTTCAAAAGTGAGGCAGCGGCTTCAGGCAAAATACGGGCCGCGGGATAGACAAACACAATGCGTCGCCCGCCACGGTGCGGCGTCATCACCACAAAGTCTGAGAGCGCACGGAATTGATGAATACGTAGGCCACGCGAGCGTTTCTTTTTGTCGGTGGACTCATGCTCATCAAAGGTATAGGGAAGGTCGTAGAGTTCTGCAACCTGCTCACTCACCACAATTTTGAGGTCAGGGTGCGTGCCCGCCGCCACCAAATGGCAACCTGCACACTCGCCACAGGGACGACCGTCCATCAAAGGCGTTTCGCACAATAGGCTCTTTGCAAAGGCAAGCCCCAGCTCTAAGCCCCCAGTGCCAGGCGCTCCGTGCAGAAGCACCGCATTGGGGAGCTCTTTAACCATCGCGGAGAGGGAGGCCGCCGCGTTTTCTAACCAAGGATAAGGCGCTACAACCATTCGCTAAAGACCTCTCTTATTTGGGCGGTGAGCTCATCGGCCGTTTTCGTTGCGTCAAGCGTTAAAAAGCGGGCGGGATCTTTTTGCTCGCGCGCAAGGTACGCCTCACGCACACGGCGGAAAAAGTCACGCGATTCGCGCTCAAATCTATCCGATGCCCCAGCTCTTAACCCCATACGCTCTGCGGCCACTTCGGGGGGAATATCAAAGAGGAGCGTACAGTCGGGCTTAAACTCACCCAGCGTCCAGCGCTCAAGCGCTTCACAGCGCTCTGCAGAGAAGGCCTTGCCACCCACTTGGTAGGCGTAAGTCGCATCGGTAAAGCGGTCTGAAAGTACCCAAATCCCTTTTTCGAGCGCTGGGAGAATCACACGCGTCATATGCTCTGCGCGTGCCGCAAAAAAGAGGAGCATTTCCGTCTCAACGCCCATCTCATCGTTTAAGAGAAGCGAGCGGATTTTCTCTCCGAGCTCGGTGCCGCCTGGCTCACGAGTCAGTACTACAGAAATCCCTCTTTCCTTTAAAAAGGCTTCGAGTCGAGCGATCTGTGTCGACTTGCCCGATCCATCAATGCCTTCAAAGGTAATTAATCGCCCTCTTGTCATTTGTGAGTCTCTTCTTTTGCTATGAAAAAAGGATGACGCGCGTCATCCGTCCGCCATCTATTCTAGCGGATTGATATCACGAGGAGGAAAACTCACTTAACAAACCGATACGAGCTCCTCGCACTGAGCCTCGCCTAAGCTTTGCTAAAATGCCAAAAAACGCATTCAATCATTTTTTCGAGAACCTGAAGGCGAGCTAGCATCGATGAGCCAAAATTCTCCCACTGATCCCATAGAGAGTACTGTCGAACTTTCTCTTCAACCTCAGAAGCCAAAACGTCGCTGGGGCCTATGGCTCTTTGCCCTTTGCGTTTTGCTCCTCGTGGGTGCCTTTGCTGCCTGGAAGGGCGCAGAGTGGTTCGTCAATAGTCGCCCGATTCCCTTTTCGCCAACACTTTCGCCAGCGCTTTCGCCAACGCTCTCCGAAGAAACCCCTTCGCCAGACGCTCCTCTGGAAGTGAAAACGCCTAATAGCGATCCCGCGCACCCCACGTTTGTCATCGTCGCGGTGCGAGAAGGGGACCATTCACTAAGCGTTGCCGAAAAACTGCGTCACGCGGGCTTTGATTTCCCGAATTGGGCGATGAAACTCTCGCTACGCCTACACCCGAATTCGCTCGCGAAACTTCACCAAGGGCGCTACAAGATAGCCACCAATGTGATGCCTGCGGCACTGCTTGACACCTTTGGTCGTGGTCCTTTGATTGAAGGAGTGCTTCGCATTCCTGATGGTGCCCCACTCTGGGAAGTGAGAGCACTTTTTAACGACGCGAAAGAGCTCACGCACAAAACGGCAGAGATGACGGATGCGGAGCTCGCCAGCGCGCGACGCCAGAAGGCTTTTTTGCGCCCGATACTTACCGCTACATGGAAGGGGGCTCGGACTTAGAAGTGATGAAGTTGGCGGTGAAGCGCCAAGAGAAGCTCCTCACTCGTCTCTGGGAGGAGAGAGACGCTACAGTGCAAGTCAAAACCCCTTATGAAGCGCTCACGCTTGCCTCGATTATTGAAAAAGAGTCAGGGTTGTCTGAGGATCGTGGCAAAATTTCCTCGGTTTTCCATAATCGCTTGAGTAAAGCGATGCCACTACAAACTGACCCCACCGTGATCTACGGCTTAGGGCCTAGTTTTAATGGAAACCTCACGAAAAAAGACTTACAGACCGAGACACCCTACAATACGTACAGAATTGCTGCGCTTCCCCCAACGCCTATTGGTGCACCGAGCGCAGCCTCTTTGCGTGCAGCGCTGCACCCCGAAGCCACGCCTTACCTCTACTTTGTCTCAAGGGGCGACGGGAGTAGTGAGTTTTCGACGAATTTAGCGGCGCACAACCGAGCGGTCAATAAATTCCTTTTGAAGCCCAGGACGAAACCTGCGGGCACAAAAGCCCCTAGCGCAAAGAACTAACCAAAGAAAAATGGAATTTTAAAAAGAAGGAAGAATATCCATGACAGATACTACGCTTCTCTCTCAACCCACCCCCAGCACCTCGGCTACGCGAGTCGACGCCTACACCTTGGTGCGTTTTTCGGGTAAAGATACGCGCGACTTTTTGCAGCGCGTCTTAACGCAAGATGTGATGCATCTTGGGAGTCGTAATGCGCTTGCTGGCTACTGCGACCCCAAGGGGCGTTTGCTTGACACGATGCGCCTTTGGCTTGAGGGCGATGAAGGTGTGCTCGCCTTGATGCCCGCCGACAACAGCGAAGCCCTTATTAAACGCTTACGCATGTTTGTGTTGCGTGACGATGTAACGCTCACGGTGCTTAACGCTGACTACCGCGTCGTGGCACTTCTTGACCATGCGGCAGATAAGCTCTCTGCCATGGGTGTGGCGCTTCCTGCTGAAGGCGAAGTGGCACACACAAGCTACGGGGACGTGCTGCGCCTTGAAGATGCGACTCCCCTGCCCGAGGCCAATATCGGTAAC
>ENA-ORRW01002807-ORRW01002807.1-human-gut-metagenome-genome-assembly--contig:-NODE-2807-length-13621-cov-2.416556_pt1 | contig 13621 bp, 10 predicted proteins | sample MGYA00242183_ERZ509150 | MGnify/ENA primary metagenome ERZ509150 (study PRJEB26280, sample SAMEA2338639) | human gut metagenome | biome: human gut; feature: human-associated habitat; material: faeces... | reverse complement strand
TTCCCTCGAACTGCCCCTTGCGGCAGGCGGCCAGATTTCTGCGTTCCGGGCGCGAGGCGGAGTCCTCATACAGGAACGACGGCACGCGAAGCTCATCCCAGATGCGGGCAGCGACGCGCTTTGACAGCTCCACACATTCCTCTACGCTCGTGTCCATGGTCGGGATAAAGGGAATGACGTCCGTCGCGCCCATGCGCGGGTGCTGGCCTGTATGCCGGCGCATATCGATGGTTTCGGTCGCCTTTTTTGTCAGCTGGAACGCTGCCTCGCCCATCGCCTCGGGGGAGCCGAGCAGCGTAAAGACGCAGCGGTTATGGTTGCCGTCGGATTGTACGTCGAAGACGAAGCAGCCGGGGATGCTGTTCGCCGTGTCGACGAGGCCCTGAAACACCGCCGGATCCTTTTCCCGGCTGACACTGAAATTCGGAACGCACTCAACAAGCTTTGCCATAGTATTTCCTCCTTATGTTCATGTGGGAATCATCAATTATAAGTGAAACCGTCTGTCGCCCCGGGCGTGCGTCCATACACAGCCCGGGGCGGCGGTTTTCTCCGGTTTTACAGAAGCCTGCCGCAGACCTGTTCTGCGGCTTCGAGCAATGCGCCCGACTTGACCAGGCGGTCAAGCTCGGCCATCTGGGGGTACATGACGACATCGGTATCGACCGGCGGGACGGTCTGGCGGATTTTCTGATAGACTGCCGCCGTCGCGGGGGCGAGGAGCGACTCGCCGCGCAGCCACAGCGCCTGCGCTGCGGCAAGCAGCTCAATGCCGACGACCTTCTGACTGTTGTCGAGGATCATGCGGGCCTTTCTGGCTGCGGTCGTGCCCATGCTGACATGGTCCTCCTGATTGGCGGAGGACGGAATGGAGTCCACCGACGCGGGGTGCGCGTAGACCTTGTTTTCCGACACCATGGAGGCCGCCGCGTACTGCGTGATCATGAAGCCGGAGTGTACGCCGCCGTATTTTGTCAGGAACGCGGGAAGGCCGTTGGAAAGCGCGGGATTGACCATGCGCTCCAGCCGGCGCTCGGACACGTTGGCGTATTCGCTGAGGGCTATGCCCAGAAAGTCCATCGCAAGCGCGACCGGCTGGCCGTGGAAGTTGCCGCCGGAGATCACCTTGTCCTCCTCGGGGAAAATGAGCGGATTGTCGGTCACGGCATTGATCTCGCGGCTGACGATGTCCCACACATAGCGGATGGCGTCGCGGCTGGCGCCGTGGATCTGCGGAACACAGCGGATCGAATAGGCATCCTGCACCTTATCCGGGTTCAGTGTAAGTGCTAGACGGCTTCCGTCCAGAAGCCGCAGCAGATTCTGCGCCGTGCGCATCTGCCCCTGCTGGCCGCGCAGCGCGTGCACCTCGGGATCAAACGCGCTCAGAATGCCCAGCTGTGCCTCGCACGTCATGGCGGCGGCGATATCCGCCGTTTTTGCCAGCTGCACGGCGTCGTATACCACGCCGCAGGCGATGGCGGTCATGATCTGCGTGCCGTTGATGAGCGCAAGGCCCTCCTTGGCCGCAAGCTCAACGGGCGCAATGCCTGCCAGCTCCATGGCCCGTTTTCCGGGCATGACTGTTCCCTGGTATTCCGCCTCGCCCTCGCCCAGCATGACCAGCACGATATGCGCCAGCGGCGCAAGATCGCCGCTCGCGCCGAGCGAGCCCTTCTCTGGGATCACCGGATGCACGCCGCGGTTCAGCATGGCAAGCAGCGTTTCAAGCGTCGACAGGCGGATGCCGGAATTGCCGCGTGCAAGCGCGTTGCACCGCAGCAGCATCGCCCCGCGCACGACCTCGCGCGGCAGCGGCGCGCCCATGCCGCAGGCATGGCTGATGATCAGATTGCGCTGAAGCGCAGCTGTCTCCTGCTCGGGGACAAACGTGTCGGAAAATTTGCCGAAGCCGGTCGTCAGACCGTAGATCACGGCCTTCTGCGCAAGCTTTTCGTCCACGTAGGCCCGTGCCCGGTTGATTTTTTCCTTCGCCGGTTCGGAAATTCGCACCTGCTCGTTGTGTCTGGCCACCGCGATGACCTGCTCGATCGTCAGCTCCATGCCGTTGAGTTCAATCATGTCCTGTCCGCCTTTCACTCGATCTGCCGCACAGCGGCGGCTCTTCTATCTTACAAGTTGAACAGTTTGTTGTCAATACACCGCTTTCAAAATATATATTCTGCACAAAAGCGCAGATTTTCCAGTCTCCGACCCAATTTGTTTTTATTCTTGATAATTCCGGCAAAACCGTGTATCGTATATATGATACTTTATAAAATCAGGAGAACGGTTCCATGAAAGACGGTTTTATCAAGGCCGCTGCCGGGACGATCGACGTCGTGGTCGCGAATGTGCAGTATAATACGAAGCAGATTTTGGCGCGGATGCGTGAGGCGGACGCGGCGGGCGTGAATCTGCTGACGCTGCCGGAGCTTTGCCTGACGGGCTACACGTGCGGCGATCTGTTTTTCTCCGACTGCCTGCTCGGCGCGGTCGAGCCTGCGCTGGCGCGGATCGTGGAGGCGTCGAAGGACCTCTACCCGGTCACGGCGGTCGGGCTTCCGCTTCGCTTCGGCGGAAAACTCTATAACTGCGCGGCAGTCGTCCACGCAGGACGGCTGCTCGGCGTCGTGCCGAAGACGCATCTGCCGAATTACGGCGAATTCTATGAGCTGCGGCAGTTTTCCTCCGCGAAAACGCTGGATGGGAAGGTCTATACGATTACGCTCTGCGGCCAGACTGTTCCGTTTGGAACGGATCTCCTGTTCTGCTGCTCCGGCATGCAGGACTACACCTTTGGCGTGGAGCTCTGCGAGGATCTGTGGGTTCCCTGCCCGCCGTCGACGCGGCTCTGCGCGGGCGGCGCAGCCATCATTCTGAATCTCTCCGCCTCCGACGAGGTGATCGGCAAGGCAGAGTACCGCCGGTCGCTGGTCGGCGCGACGTCGGCGCGGCTGGCCTGCGGCTATGTCTACTGCAGCGCATCGCCGACGGAATCGACGCAGGACATGGTCTTCTCGCGGCACCATCTGATCGCGGAAAACGGGACGATCCTGGCAGAAAACGAGCCGTTTGCGGACGCTTCGCTGACGGTTTCCGAGATCGACGTGCAGCGGCTCATGCACGAACGGCACCGCACGACGAGCTACGATTCCGTTCCCGGCCTTCAGCCGGTCGTTTTCCATCAGCCGCTGCGCGACACGGTTCTGACGCGGCGCATTGCGCCCAATCCGTTCGTCCCGCCGTATGACGAGCAGCTGCGCGCCCGCGCGGAGGCGATTCTGCGCATCCAGTCGCAGGGCCTGAAAAAGCGGGTGGAGCACACGCACGCGAAAACGGTCGTGCTCGGCATTTCCGGCGGACTGGACAGCACGCTGGCGCTGCTGGTGTGCGTGCGCGCGTTCGATCTGGCCGGACGCAGCCGGAAGGAGATCCAGTGCGTCACCATGCCGTGCTTCGGCACGACGAAGCGGACGAAGTCCAACGCGGTCAGGCTCTGCGAGGAGCTTGGCGTCAGCGTGCAGGAGGTCAATATCACAGCCTCCGTCCGGCAGCATTTCGCGGATATCGGCCATGACGAAGCCGTGCACGACGTCACCTATGAAAACTGTCAGGCGCGGGAGCGCACGCAGGTCCTGATGGACATCGCGAACCAGTCCGGCGGACTGGTCATCGGCACGGGTGATCTTTCTGAGCTTGCGCTCGGCTGGGCGACGTATAACGGCGACCATATGTCCATGTACGCGGTCAACTGCTCGGTTCCCAAAACGCTGGTGCGCTACATCGTGCAGTATGAGGCCGGGAGCAGCGCGCCTGCGCTGCGGGAGGTGCTGCTGGACATTCTTGATACGCCTGTTTCGCCGGAGCTTCTGCCCGCGGACGAAAACGGACAGATTGCGCAGAAGACAGAGGATCTCGTCGGCCCGTATGAGCTGCATGATTTCTTCCTGTACCATCTGCTGCGCTTCGGTTCCCGCCCGCGCAAGCTGTTCCGGATGGCGAAATACGCGTATGGCGGCAGGTATCCGGACGACGTGATCCGGCACTGGCTGAAAACGTTCTGCCGCCGGTTCTTCCAGCAGCAGTTCAAGCGCTCGTGCATCCCGGACGGCCCGAAGGTCGGCTCCGTGACGCTCAGCCCCAGAGGCGACTGGCGTATGCCGTCGGACGCGTCGGGCAGCCTGTGGCTTGCGGAGGCGGAAGCGCTCTGATTCCCCATTTTTCACGCCCGCCCGGTTGACAAGCGGCGTCCAGCGTGCTATGATTGTCACAGATTTTCATAAGGAGAGTCTTCTCATGTTCACTTCTGTTTTCGCGTCCTATTATTACTTTACTGTCGCCGGATAGTAAGGTCAATTTGTGATGCGCAGAAGAGCTTGTGATTTGTATGCGGCACAGAATTGACTGTGCCGCATTTTTTATTGTACTGGAGGTCAAAACCATGATTGTCGTATTGAAGCACAACGTCCCGGAGGAAAAGCGGAACCAGCTCATCAACTGGCTGCGCAGCCAGAGAATCGACGTACACCCCTCGCTCGGCGAGTACCAGACCGTGCTGGGTCTGGTCGGCGACACGAGCCGGATCGATATGTCTTTGCTGGAAAGTCTGGATATCGTCGATTCCGTCAAGCGCGTTTCAGACCCCTTCAAATGCTGCAACCGCAAGTTCCACCCGGACGATACCGTGGTTTCGGTCGGGGATGCAAAATTCGGCGGCGGGCATTTTGCGATGATCGCAGGGCCGTGCTCGGTCGAATCGGAGGAGCAGATCGTATACGTTGCGAAGGCTGTCAAGGCCGCAGGCGCGCAGCTGCTGCGCGGCGGCGCGTTCAAGCCGCGCACGTCTCCGTACGACTTCCAGGGGCTGCACGGCGAGGGCATCCGCCTGCTTGAGATCGCCAAGCAGGAGACGGGGCTGCCCATCGTGACGGAGCTGATGAACATTAAGCATCTGCCGCTGTTTGAAAACGTCGACGTCATTCAGATCGGCGCGCGCAACATGCAGAATTATGATCTTCTGAAGGAGATGGGCTCGGTCAAAAAGCCGATCCTGCTCAAGCGCGGGCTTGCCAACACGCTCAAGGAGCTGCTGATGAGCGCGGAATATATCATGGCCAGCGGCAACGACAACGTCATTCTCTGTGAGCGCGGCATCCGCACGTTTGACGATTACACCAGAAATACGCTCGATCTGGCGGCTGTTCCGATGCTGCACGAGCTGTCGCACCTGCCGGTCATCGTCGATCCCAGCCATTCTACAGGCATCAACCGGCTTGTGCCGCCGATGACGCTGGCTGCTGCTGCCTGCGGGGCCGACGGCGTGATCGTCGAGGTACACAATGACCCCATCCACGCCCTGTGCGACGGCGCGCAGTCTCTGACCTGTGAGCAGTTTGCAGAGGTCGCGCGGAAGGTACGCGCGGTGCGCGAGGCGGTGGCGGAATGACGGTCGGGATCGTGGGTCTGGGCCTCATCGGAGGCTCGTTTGCAAAGGCGTATCACGCTGCCGGTTGGACGGTGTACGGCTATGATGTGGACGAAAGTATGCTTGCCTTCGCGCAGCTGGCAGATGCGGTGAACGCGCCGCTTACGATGGAGAACATCGGCACGTGCGATCTGGTGCTTCTGTGCGTGCGGCCGCTTGCCGCGATCGACTATCTGCGTTCTGCCGCACCGCATATCGGAAGCAGGCCCGTCGTGATCGACTGCTGCGGCACGAAGCGCGTGGTCTGCGCGGCGGCGTTCCCGCTGGCGGAGCAGTACCGGTTTACCTATCTCGGCGGACATCCGATGGCCGGTACGCAGTATTCCGGGTTCGGCCATGCGCGTGCGAATCTGTATCACAATGCGCCGATGGTCATTGTGCCGCCGGATTTTGACAATATCGCGCTGCTCTCGCGCGTGCAGGAGCTGCTGCGCCCGGCGGGCTTCGGCAGCTACTCCGTCACGACGGCGGAGAAGCACGACGAAATGATCGCGTTTACCTCGCAGATGGCGCATCTTGTCTCGAATGCGTATATCAAAAGCCCGACGGCAAGGGCGCACAAGGGCTTTTCCGCCGGAAGCTATAAGGACATGACCCGCGTGGCGTGGCTGAACGCGCCGATGTGGTCGGAGCTGTTTCTGGAAAACCGGGACAATATGCTCCATGAGCTGGACTGTCTGATGGACAGACTGATGGAATACCGCGCCGCAATCGCGGAAGACGATGCAGCAGCGCTGACGCAGCTGCTGGAGGATGGCAAAAAACGCAAGGAGGAGGTCGACGGACGATGAAAACAGTCACGGTCTCCGCCTCAAGGCGGTACGACATTCTGATCGAGCGCGGGCTGCTGCGGCGCGCGGGCGAGCTGGTGCGCGGCGTGACGAACGCAGGCACGGTCATGCTTGTCTCGGATGATTCCGTATGGCCTTTGTATGGCGAAACGGTGCAGAAAAGCCTTGCAGCCGCCGGGTTTTCCGTGTGCCGGTTTGTGTTTCCGCATGGGGAAAGCTCCAAGTGCGCGAAGACGTATCTGGCGCTTCTCGACGCGCTGTGTGAAAACCAGCTGACGCGGGCGGACGCAGTCGTCGCGCTGGGCGGCGGCGTAGTGGGTGATCTGACGGGCTTTGCCGCGTCTACGTATCTGCGCGGCATCGGCTTCATCCAGATCCCGACGACGCTGCTGGCCATGGTCGATTCCTCCGTCGGCGGCAAAACGGCCATCGATCTGCCTGCCGGGAAAAATCTGGCCGGGACGTTCTATCAGCCGTGGCTCGTGCTCTGCGACCCGGACTGTCTGGATTCCCTGCCGGACGAAATTTTCCGCGACGGCTGCGCGGAGGTCATCAAATACGCGGTGCTTGGAAACGCGCCGTTTTTCGAGGAGCTGAACCGCACGCCGCCGCATGCGCAGCTGGAGCATATCATTGAAACGTGCGTGCGGATGAAGCGCGATATTGTTGCGCAGGATGAATTTGACCGCGGACAGCGGCAGCTTCTGAATCTCGGCCATACCTTCGGCCATGGGATCGAGGCGTGCAGCGGCTTTGCCGTCAGCCACGGCTCTGCCGTCGCCATCGGTATGGCGATGATCGTGCGGTCGGCTGCGCAGCTTGGCCTCTGCACCGCCGGGACGCGGGACGCGGTGCTGGCGCTGCTGCGGCAGTACGGCCTGCCGGTCGACTGCGCATATCCGGTCGAACAGATGCTTGGAACGATTCTACACGACAAGAAAGCCTCCGGCGGCTCGATCAATCTGATCGTTCCAACGGCTGTCGGAAGCTGCGAAATACGAAAGACCCCTGCCTCCGAAATTTCCGACTGGCTGAGGGCCGGAGGTGCGAAATGACGCGGACGATGTCGCCCGGCCCGTGCACGGGCGCGGTTCAGATTCCGGCCTCCAAATCGCAGGCGCACCGGATGCTCATCTGCGCGGCGCTCTCCGAAGCGCCGTCCCGGCTGGTTCTGGACGGCTTCAGCGCGGATATTGAGGCGACGGTGCAGTGTCTGGAAGCGCTCGGCGCGCAGCTTACGCAGGAAACGGCTGGGCTGTTGATCACCCCAATCGGATCACGCCCCGCAAATGCAAAGCTTGACGTGGGCGAAAGCGGGTCGACGCTGCGGTTTCTGCTGCCGGTTCTCGGCGCGCTTGGCGTTCAGGCAGAGATTCAGATGCATGGGCGGCTCCCGGAGCGGCCCCTGTCCCCGCTGTGGGAGGTTCTGGAGGCGCATGGAATGCAGCTGCAGCAGGACGGGGCCGTCCTGCATACGGCTGGGCAATTATGCACGGGAGACTATTCCCTGCCCGGCAATGTTTCCTCGCAGTTTATTTCCGGGCTTTTGTTTGCGCTGCCGCTTCTAAACGGAAACAGCACGCTGACGGTCACGGGCGCGCTCCAATCGGCACGCTACGTCGCCATGACGGAGCAGGCGCTTGCAGAAGCAGGCATTCTCACAAAAAAGGACGGGCCGGTCTGGCAGATCGGCGGCGGGCAGCGCTATGCCGCGCCCGCCGTGCAGACGGTCGAGGGCGACTGGTCGAACGCGGCGTTTTTCCTGTGCATGGGCGCGCTGTCTGAGACAGGCGTGACTGTAACAGGGCTGAATCCCGAATCCCTGCAGGCAGACCGGGCCATTACGGGGCTTTTAACGCGCTTCGGCGCGGAGCTGACCATTTCCGGACAAGCTGTCACCGTGCGGCGCGGCGCGCTGCACGGAATTACGCTGGATGCCGGGCCGATTCCCGATCTGATCCCGGTCGTTTCGTGCCTCGCCGCGCTCTGCGAGGGCGAAACACGGATTGAAAACGCGGCGCGGCTGCGGCTGAAGGAATCTGACCGTCTGCAAACGACGGCGGCATTGATTTCCGCGCTCGGCGGCAGCGTGCGGGAGCTGCCGGACGGACTGGTCATCTCTGGCCGCGCACGCCTTTCCGGCGGCACGGCGGACGCCTGCGGCGACCACCGCATCGCGATGAGCGCCGCCATGGCCGCCTGCGGCTGCGAGGGCCCGGTCACGGTACTGGGAAGCGAATGCGTCGCGAAGTCCTATCCCGCATTCTGGGAGGATTTTGCTTCTTTGAGGGAGGATGCAGTATGAGCAGCGTGTATACCGGAAATCTGACTGTCTCCATCTTCGGCCAGTCCCACGCGCCCGCCATCGGTGTCACGGTCGACGGGCTGCCTGCCGGGCTGCCGGTCGATCCGGATGAATTGCAGCGGTTTTTGAGCCGCCGTGCGCCCGGGCAGAACGCGTGGTCGACGCCGCGCAGAGAGGCCGACGCGCCGGAATTTTTATGCGGGCTGAAAAACGGAAAAACCTGCGGCGCGCCGCTCACGGCCATCATCCGCAACACCAACACACGCTCCGGCGATTATGAAAATTTGAAGGATATCCCCCGCCCCGGCCACGCGGACTACACCGCGCAGGTCAAATTCGGCGGCGCGCAGGACGTAAGCGGCGGCGGGCACTTTTCCGGACGGCTGACCGCGCCGCTGTGCATTGCGGGCGGCGTCTGTATGCAGCTGCTGGAACGCGAAGGCATTTCCATCCGCGCACGCATTTTGTCCATCGGGCACGCCATGGACAGCGCGCCGTTTGACGCACCAGTCGCGGAAAAGCCGTTCCCGGCTGTTTCCGACGATGCGGCAGCGGCCATGCAGGCGGAGATCGCGCAGGCAAAAGCAGACGGGGATTCCGTCGGCGGCGTGGTCGAATGTGTGATAGACGGGCTTCCGGCAGGCATTGGCGAGCCGATGTTCGGCGGGCTGGAAAATCTGATTGCACGCGCCGTATTTGCCATTCCGGCAATCAAGGGCGTGGAATTCGGCGCAGGCTTTGCCGCCGCGCGGCTGCGGGGCAGCGAACATAACGACGCGTTCCGCGTACAGGATGGGCGTATTGTGACGGAAACGAACCGCTGCGGCGGCATCCTGGGCGGGATTTCGACCGGGATGCCGGTCGTGTTCCGCGCCGCGTTCAAGCCGACGCCATCCATTTCCCGCCAGCAGGACTCCGTCAGTCTTTCGCGGATGGAAAACACGACGCTTGTGATCCACGGGCGGCACGACCCGTGCATCGTGCCGCGGGCCGTCCCGTGCGTGGAGGCTGTGGCAGCGATCGCCGTACTGGACGCGTGGATGGGAAGAAAGAAGGAGCTTGGATATGCATTCTGAAACACTGCGCTGCGGACTGCTGGGCCGGACGCTCAGCCATAGCTATTCCCCCGCCATCCACGCACAGCTTGCGGGCTATTCCTATCTTTTATATGAAAAGGAGCCGGAGGAGCTGGAGGGCTTTCTGCGCTCCGGGGAATTTGACGGTCTGAATGTGACGATCCCTTATAAAAAAACGGTCATCCCCTACTGCGCGGAGCTGTCTGACACGGCCCGCGCCATCGGTGCGGTCAACACCATCGTCCGCAGGCCGGACGGAACGCTCTGGGGTGACAACACGGACGCTTACGGCTTTTCCATTCTGGTTCGGGCCAGCGGCACGGAGGTGCGCGGCAAAAAGGCGCTCGTCTTCGGCAGCGGCGGCGCGTCGGCGACGGCGCAGTATGTCCTGCGGCAGATGGGCGCGCGGGAGGTCGTTGTCATCTCGCGGCACGGGGAGGACAATTACGAGAATCTCGGTCGGCACGCGGACGCACAGATCGCCGTCAACACGACGCCGGTCGGCATGTACCCGAACACCGGCGTATCGCCGGTCGATTTAAGCCGGTTCCCGAAGCTGGAAGCCGCGCTGGACGTGATTTACAATCCCGCGCGCACGGAATTTCTGCTGCAGGCGGAGCAGCTCGGCCTCAAGCGGGCAAACGGGCTTCTGATGCTTACCGCGCAGGCAAAGAAAAGCTGCGAGGCGTTCCTCGGCGCACCGATTGCAGACGAACGCATTGCCGCGATCACAAAATCGCTGGCCGCGCAGATGCAGAACGTGGTTCTCATCGGTATGCCGGGCAGCGGCAAGACGACGATCGGCACGCGGCTGGCCGCGCAGCTGGGCCGCACGTTCCTGGACGCGGACACCGTACTCGAGCAGAAGGCCGGGATTCCCATTCCAGAGATTTTCCGGCTTGAGGGCGAGGAAGGCTTCCGTCAGAGGGAGACGGCGGTGCTGACGGAACTGGGCAAGCACTCCGGGCTTGTGATTGCCACGGGCGGCGGGTGCGTAACAAAGTCAGAAAATTACCCGCTGCTGCATCAGAACGGGACGATTTTCTGCCTGACGCGCGAATTGGATCGGCTTCCCTTGGACGGAAGACCTGTCTCGCAGGCGCTCGGCGCAGAAGAAATTTATCGGCGCAGGAAGCCTTTGTATGAAAAATTTGCAGATGCTATGATTAACAATGACCGCACGGTAGAGGATGCTGTGCATCAGATTCTTGAGGTGCTTGGATGAAGCTGCTGATATTGAACGGGCCGAATCTCAACCTGCTCGGCCTGCGGGAGCCGGATATTTACGGGCGGCAGAATTACGCCGCGCTGGTGCGCTTCTGCGAGGATACGTGCCGCGAAGCGGATATCTCCTGCAAGGTCTTCCAGTCCAACCACGAGGGCGCGCTGGTCGATGAAATTCAGGCGGCCTACGGCGTGTTTGACGGCATTGTCATCAACCCGGCGGCCTATACGCACACGAGCGTTGCGATTCTGGATGCGCTGAAGGCTGTCGCACTTCCGGCGGTCGAGGTGCATCTGTCCGACGTGACGAAGCGCGAGAAGTTCCGGCAGATCTCCTATGCCCGCCTGGCCTGCGTGAAGACCTACATGGGCCTCGGCTTCGAGGGCTACCGGCAGGCCATTCTGTTTTTGAAAGAATATCTGAATAAAAATTCAGATTAGATCATTTATCATGCATCAGGCAGCCCGTGTGGGCTGCCTGATTTTTCGCCTTAATATGCAGGAATCCAGTTTGCTGTCTTTCATCAAAATGAATCAAATCTTTCTTGATTGTTCATATATTTCAGGTTTATACTAATTTTTGAAGGATTTCCGTTGAAAATACGAATTTCTTGAAAAAAAATTTTCTTGAAATGACAAATTGCATCTTGAAAAATGCACTTTGATGTATTATACTTTCACACAGCAAATCAATTCAGGAGGGAATAGATATGAAAAAGATTCTTGCATTGCTTCTCGCGGCTGTCCTCGTTCTGGGCATGGCCGCGTGTGCCGCTTCTCCCGCGGCTCCCACGCAGACGACGTCCGATACGGCTTCTGACGCATCCGATACACCTGCTTCCAACGCTGAAACGCCTGCAGCATCCTCCGGTGCCAAGCTGCGCTTCGTCACCGGCGGCGAATCCGGCACGTACTACGCCTTCGGCTCCGTCATTGCCCAGCACGCGACGAACAACGCGGGCGTTGACATTGTCGGCCTGGTCGGCAACGGCTCCCAGTCGAATATTTTTGAGCTGGAAGACGGCAACGCGGAGCTGGCCTTCTGCCAGTCCGACGTGATGGCCTACGCCTACGACGGCACGAACCTGTTTGCCGACACCGGCGCTGTCAGCTGCTTCTCCACGGTCGCCGCGCTCTACACCGAGCAGGTGCAGATCGTCACGACCGATCCTGAGATCAAGTCTGTTGACGATCTCAAGGGCAAAAACGTCTCCATCGGCGCGGCCGGTTCCGGCGTGTATTTTAACGCCATGGATGTGCTCGGCGCATACGGCCTGACGGAGCAGGATATCAACCCGACGTACCAGTCCTTCGGCGACAGCGCGGATTCCCTGAAAAACGGCCAGATCGACGCGGCCTTCATCGTTGCGGGTGCTCCGACAACGGCAGTCACTGACCTTGCGACGACCAAGGACGTCTATCTTGTCTCGCTCGATGATGAGCACGTCGACAAGCTGCTTGCCTCTTCCCCGTACTACACCAAGGTCACCATCAGCAAGGATATTTACGGTCTTGATTCTGACACCATCACCGTCGCCGTCAGCGCGGTCGTCCTCGCCCGCGACGACGTTTCCGAGGACGCCATCTACAAGCTGGTCGCCGATATCTTCGACAACGCCGCCAGTCTCACCGACACCCACGCCAAGTACGCGGAGGTCAGCACCGAGTTCGGCGCTTCCGTTACCTCCGTCCCCTATCATCCGGGCGCGGCCAAGTATTTCGCGGAAAAGGGCTTTGACGTTCCCACCAAGTAAGCTTAACGCGTACTTTACGCATAGCAGCAACTACGGCAGGGCTTCCCTGCCGTAGTTGTCGTACAAAAAGAAGAAGGAGAGATGCATCTTGTCCAAGAATCCTGACAAGACCACCCCCGCGACCGCAAACGCCGGTACAGAGCAGAATATCGCCGCCGACGTTGATGAGGTCATGCGCAAATATGACCGCGAATCCAACACCCGCATCTGGTCCGGCTGGCGCGCCATTATCATTAAGGTCTTTATGGCGTGCTTCGCCGTGTACTGCATCTGCATGACGCTGTTTTCCACGGCCATGCCGGAGATCCGGCTGCCGCTGTTCATGGGCTTTATCATCCTTGCAGGCTTTCTGAACTTCCCGGCCAGCAAGCATCACGTGCGGCCCAACTATCTGCCGTGGTACGACATTCTCCTGATGCTCGTCGGCGCGGCCTGCTTTTTCTACTTTGCACGCAACGCCATGACGATGATCCGGCTTGCCACCCGCATCCAGCCCATTCATGTGGTCATCGGCTGCATCGGCATTCTGGTTCTGGTCGAGCTTTGCCGCCGCTGCGTGGGTCTGCCGATCCTTGTGGTCGCCGGGCTTCTGGTCATCTACGCGTTCTACAATCAGCTCAGCTACGGTGCAAGCTTTTATAAGGCCCTGCAGAACATCATCTACAAGCTGTTCTACACGACCAGCGGCGTGATCGGCACGCCGGTCAGCGTGTGCTATACCTACATTGTGCTGTTCATCATTTTCGGCGCGTTTCTGGAGCGCACCGGCATTGCGAACTTCTTTATTTCGTTCGCGAACCGGCTTGCGGGCTGGTCCTCCGGCGGCCCGGCAAAGGTCGCGGTCATTTCCTCCGCGCTGTGCGGCATGGTATCCGGCTCCTCGGTCGGCAATACGGTCACGACCGGCTCGTTCACCATTCCGATGATGAAAAAAACCGGCTACAAGCCGGAGTTCGCTGGCGCAGTCGAGGCGGCTGCCTCGA
>ENA-ORRW01002768-ORRW01002768.1-human-gut-metagenome-genome-assembly--contig:-NODE-2768-length-13785-cov-2.756082_pt1 | contig 13785 bp, 8 predicted proteins | sample MGYA00242183_ERZ509150 | MGnify/ENA primary metagenome ERZ509150 (study PRJEB26280, sample SAMEA2338639) | human gut metagenome | biome: human gut; feature: human-associated habitat; material: faeces... | reverse complement strand
ATTGTCGGCTTAGTAGTCCAATGTCCATTTCCCTTTAAACAAGGACGTGCATTGGTAAGTGTGCCTTGCCCTACTTGTGCCGGCTGGATATACACTTTGTCTGCCAGTATTTCCCATGCTTTTCTTGCTTCGGGAGACACCTTGCCAGTCCGTCTATCTGCCAGTTTTAAGAACCATTCTTTGTCTGTCTGACCGCTATTCCATGCTTTATCAAGAACAAATTCATACATAAACTGATTCAGGTCTATGCCTTCAAGAGTGGAACCAACTCCTTTAAGATTGCTGCCACCATTTTTTAAAGCATCTGCCAACCGTTCACTTACCAATTTAACTGGCCCTGACAAGAAAGAATTTCCTCCGAAATTGCCTAAATAACACCAAAGATAGGGTTGCCCGAAATAACTATCAGTCTGTTTCCATATTTCTGTATATTCGCAGAAGTAGTCTAATAGAATCAATTTGTCTTGAGGTACAGAACGAAGATAGGATTTTATACGTGGAGTAGTCCAATGCTTGATGTCAGCATAAAACAACCATGTCATTTGTAGCCATATTGCTTTCGGATCTACAGCAGCCACAGACTCGTAGATATGTTTAGCCATCATTCCTAAAGAATCGGTATCCCATGAAGGAGGATCTATCTCGTTAAACGGATCTATACCATAAATATGATTTGTGCCATACAAACGAGTTTGTTCGGTAAGATATTCTTTTTGTATGATCGCATACAAAGAATCCATAGGGTTAAGGAAAGTGCAACGATATTGATCGGCGAATCCTCCCCATTCGCTTACTCTGGATGTTTTTATATTGGGATAGACCCGTTTCAACGCTGCCGGTACATGTCCGGCAAAAGCCGGTAATACAGGTTGCATATTAAACTCACGTTCACGGGCAACGATCTGTTCCTGTAGCTCTGCTTGACTTGACAGCCACTCTTTGGGTAAGGGGCTTTGCCAGCCGTCCAAATTACACATTCGATGCCACGGAAGATGTGCAGGTCCTGTAAAATAGCCACGTATTTCTTCATCTGTCAATCCTAATTTACTCCAGACCTTATACCAGATGGCTTCCTGACCGGTAATAGCAAGAGGCATATTAATTCCGTTTAGAGCCATCCAATCGATGAAATGTTCCCAATCACTCCATTTCCACCAAGTCATTGAGTATCCGAACGTACAATAGTTCAGAAAGAAACGCGTTGGGACATTTGCCTTAATAGTGACTTCCGCCGGTATATTAGGAAGAGTTTTTGGCAATTCTATCGGATCATCCTTATACCATGAAATAGTAGTCAGGCAGTAGTTTTTCAAATAATGATTCAAACCTACAGCCATAGAGTTAGCATTATTTCCGGAAATAATAATTTTATTCCCTTCACTTTTGATGGTAAAAGAATCTGTAGAAGTATCATTCAACAGACGAAAATCAAAAAATGAAGCCTGTTGAGGAAACAACCGTTGTGTCATTTTACGCATGGTAGTGATATTTGTATCTTCCGCGCGAATTTGGCAGATGACAACAAGAAAAAGGAGCACACTAAATATTTTCTTCATAATCATATTATTGTTTGATAAAACGAATAGCACATCCACCGCTTGTTGCCAGTTTGACATGAAGCGTATCAGAAGCCGTTACTGTTTTTTCTTCATATTTAAAAGAAGTCGGATTTGTTTTCCATTCTGCATCATCACCGTCAGCATATATTTGAGCAATATACTTTGCCTCCGTCTCCAAAAAACTTAAAGGAATGTCCAACTCTCTTGCATTTTCGTCAGTGATGCAACCTACATACCAATCGCTGGAGTTACGATCTTTTCGTGCAAATACGGAATAATCACCAATTTTCGCATCTACGACATAAGTTTTATCCCAATCGGTAGGTACATCCTTAATAAAATCAAACGCTTTTATCTCTTTATAATTTTCTGGTAAATCTGAAGCCATCTGTAAAGGGCTGTAGATAACAACAAAGAGTGCTAATTGCTTGCAAAGCGTAGTATTGACACGTGTTCCCGGATATGCCTCGTTAGTAAAATTGAAAGTTCCGAATGTAAAATCCATAGGACCGGCTAATCCTCTGGTAAAAGGAATAACAGTTGTATGTTCCGGAGGATTTCCTCCATCGGGAGACCACGCATTGTGTTCCTGTCCGCGTACACCTTCTTGGGTCATAAGGTTGGGCCAGGTACGTTCAATACCGGTAGGCATAACAGGCTCGTGGTTGTCAATTGCTATTTGATATTTGGCAGCTGTTTCTATTACTTTCCGGTAGTGACGTACGCCATACTGACCGTCATGAGCTTCTTTAAAATCCATTAGGCGATTTACATATCCTGTTTTTACAACATGTACTCCATATTGTTGATAGAAAGCAAAAGCTTTGTCCAGTTGGTTCTCATAGTTGCGTGTAGCAGCTGCCGTTTCATGATGTCCGATCAGTTCCACACCTTTTTCACGGGCATAATCTGTAATTGCTTTAATATCGAAGTCTGGATAAGGTTTGGTAAAGTCTAAAGAATCACCATGCTTCATCCAGTTTCCTTCCCAGCCGACATTCCATCCTTCAACTAAAACACCGGAGATACCATTCTCTGATGCAAAATCTATATATTTCTTTGTATTGGCAGTAGTTGCGCTATGTTTAGGACCATAATACCATGTTCCTTTGCCCAAATGCATTTCCCACCATATACCCATGTATTTTCCTGGCTTTATCCAGGAAGTATCTTTAATTTTGGAGGGTTCGTTGAGATTCAACATTAAATAGGAGGTAACTAGATCGCCCGGTTTATCACCAATCACGATCGTTCTCCAAGGGGTAACAAATGGAGCTTTGATATATGCTGCTACTCCATTAGACCAAGGTACTAACGAAGCACAGAGGGTGGCAGAATCCTTGACTGTCAGATTCATTTTAGGATAATCTGTCAGATTGGCTTCGTGAATGGTAAGATACTTTCCTTCCGCTGTTTCCATTGTAAGAGGAGTACGTACGGTGTCTAGTTCGTTAATGGGAGAGAAGGTTGCTATACACTCATAATACGGATCGGATGCAGGAATCCACCAGGCTTTGTGTGTACCTGACATTCTAAATTCTGTTTCTTCACTCATAATCACTAATGAATCCATGGATTCCTGTTGCGGGAATTCATAACGATACCCAATACCATCATTAAACAGACGGAATATTACATTAAGTTTGCGCTTTCCGTCTGTTTCTTGGAGTAGTACCTTCAATTCATTATAGTGATTGCGTACATACCGGCTCTCTCCCCAAGGTTGTTCCCAAGTCTCGTCTAAAGAGGAACGTTCGGTACCTTTAATCACAAAGTGGTTTAAACTATCCTCATGTTCCAGAATAAATCCCAGTTTAGAAGGGAGTATCATAGCGGCGTTTTCTTTGTTTACTGCGTATGATATTGTATTATCATTTTCTGTGACTGTTAGTTGTATTTTACCATCCGGAGATTTTAGTACCAGATTATCAGTCTCGTTACAAGCTGAAAGGAGGCTGGTGATTCCCAGAATATAAAATACTCTCCTTAATACAGTTAATCGATTCATCTTCTTTCCTTTTTTTATGTTTTTGCTTATTTAGATTGCTGCATTTTGCGGGTATATACATTACCACAATGATCTGTAACTTCTACTCTTATTTCGGAATCCTTCGTTTCAGGAACCGCATAAAACAAGTGTTCGGTAATGTCCGCTCCCAAATACTTATGTTTGAATGTAGAACTGTTTTTCTCGCAGTATTCATAAATAGCAGGATCGTATCCGGAAAAACGGGTCATTTCCCCCTTGTCAATACCATTTTCATACCATTTCACTTTCCAGGTTGAATCGTAATTCCAAACATTTGCTACAACTGCCTCCTTTTTATTACGACTGGCACCTACCGGATAAAGCTCGAATTGATAATCTTTGTCTTTTCCTACACATTTGTAATACCAATTGACTTTACCTCCGTCAAACTCGTAAACGGCATATCCGCCTGGAGTTCCGTCACAAGCCCAGGGAGCTTGCCAAAACAGTGTTGATAAGGGAGCATGTACATGTTCGTAAAGATTGTCTGCCAAAACATAATTTTCATTATAGTGCTCATGTCCCGACATGATATGGGCATTGTAAGGTTTTAGCAACTCATACAAATGAGAACGGTTGTTCATGACTTTCATAGTAGACTCTTTTCCCCATTCTTTCCGACGTGCTTCTCTTGAATATGTAGGAATATGCATGGCAACTACTACTGTAGATCCCGGAGTGACTTGTTTCAAATCCTGTTCCAGCCACTGAAGTTGCTGCTCGGTGAGATAACCAACATATAAATAGCTTTTTGCAATAAAGAAAATATCATCAAGAACAACATAATGTATATCTCCTCTATTAAATGAATAATAAGTGGGACCATAATAAGATTTGTAAGTAATACGGGCATGTTCATTAGAACGTACGTTTAAATCTAAATCATGATTTCCAATTACATAGAAAAAGGGAATTTCCGTTTCAGCTATTGCATCTATCATCGGTGTAAAGTAACTGGGCTTTTTATTGATGTCACCGATAATGTCTCCACAGACTATTCCATAGGCAGGAATCCCCTGATAATTAGTTGCCAACAGTTCTTTTACATCTTTTGAAGCCTGCTGTACTTGTGGCATTTCTTCATCGAAATAGACTTGTGGGTCAGCCCATACCACCAAAACGTGCTTTTTGTTGTCAGTAGATGATGGTGTCAGTTCAAAATCAATATGCACTTTTTTTGAAGGTTGAGCAGGTACTTTTTGAAAGAACGCAGGAACTTTACCTTTCATCGGAATATTATAGCCATCAGGAAGGGTGATGTAAATGTATTCTGCATTAGAGGTACTTGATATGGAATATCGTCCCTTGTCATCCGTAAGGACAATTTGTGTACCATCTGTAACAGGTACATTAGCAATTCCCTTACCTCCGGACAGTACTTTCCCATAATAGACCACGGGAGTAGTGATTGCCTGCACACTGAAACAGGAAAAACTCCATTGTAACAAGCTTAAAAGCAATAATAGTCTTAATTTCATTCTTTAATCCTTTCTATTTTAATCAAACGTGTGAGAGGCTTGTTTATTTTATATATTTGAGTTATCAACTGGTCTATTTCAGCTTGCCAGGCTTCACGTATCTGTGGAAACATGGCTTGGGTATAATTGGTATATAAATACTTCACTAAATAGTGACTTTCTCGCTCCGCTTTGGCAGCATCAAGAGCAGCTTTATTATCTGCGAAAAGTAATCCTCTATGCTTAAAAAAGACATACTGCATAGCCATATACTGGCGTAAACGTTTTTCTATAGCACATCTTTCCTCATTCAGATACATGATAGACAGGCTCTGTTGGTATTGGGGCGTGCATGTTATTTCAGCCAGATTAATTCCTTTACTCAATTCATTGCCGTCCCAGCGTCCTATTTCTGTTCCATCAATAGTCACTCGGAAATTTCCATGCAAATCGGTCACTTTCATTATTTCCTGATTCATTTCCTGCATAAAGGGAACTTGTCTGACAGCATCCCGGGCTGTACCTTTTGTTCCCCAACGAGGAATAGTGTCGACAGGAAAGGGCAAAGAACGGGATAAATAGCTGAAAGATATTGTGTCATTTTCGTTCTTTATGTGAGTTATTCGACAATTTCTCTCTTCCATTGCTTTCCTGTTAGTTGCATTGATATGAAAATAAGCGACTTCTTTTCCTGCAAGCCCCTGTGCTTTTAAGAACAAATACGCCATTACCATGTGGCCGTCTTTATCCGGATGAATTCTGTCACCTCCACAGAAAGTAGCTGTAGAATCAGACTGCTGAATCTCCTTATTCAGCTCACACATCACTGTATTGAAATTAACAAATCCCCATCCTCGCTTTTGGGCAACTTCTGCTTGCATTTCAATAATTCTTTTGATCGTCTCATTCTTTCCATGTAAAGTTTCCACTCCTTCCAATTTCACATTCTCATCATAAGGAGAAGAACCCAAAAGTACTACGTTTTTTATTTTCTTGTCTGCAAGAATCTGCTGTTGTAGTTTTCCAAACTCTGTGTTAGCGTATTCTACCTGTTTATTCGCGTACTTATCATATCCGGGCTTATTATATCCGTCATATCCGGAATCATTCATTCCGAAGGAACAAACCAGATAAGTTGGCTTTTTAATTTTAATATCTGAATCGAAACGAAAAACCATGTGGCTTGCACAATCGCCACCAATTCCTCCATTATAAATACGAAGAGGCAATTCGGGGAAATGCGTCATATAATACAGCCATATATAAGAATGATAATGGCCTCCTTCCGTTATACTATTTCCGAGAAAGACAATTCTGTCATTGGCTTTAAATGATGGAATTTGCTGTGCACTTACGGGAAACAATAAAATGCAACAGGTATATAATATGAATAGTATTTTTTTCATTGCTCAATCTTTTTATTCAATAGGAGTCAGAATTGCTGCCCAACCACCGCCTTTGGCCATTGTGACATTGATCGAATCACCTTTTGAAACTATTACCTCTTCTGTTTTAAAATCCGATGCATAAACATCTGCGTTCACACCATCTTTGAAAACTTCCATTTTATATTTGTCTGCCTCAAGAAAATTCAGTTTTACTTCAATGCTGCGGGCATTCCAGTCTGTCAGGCCTGCCAAATACCAATTCTTCCCATTTTTACGAGCAATCACCAATTGTTCTCCGATTTTGGCTGTTATCGCTTTGGTATCGTCCCAAGTGGTAGGTATACGGGAGATAAAGGAAGCAAATTCAGGAGCTTTATAATAGTTTGAAGGAGAATCTGCTAACATTTGTAACGAGCTTTCATACACTACATATAAGGCTGCTTGATGGGCACGCGTACCTAAACTGATCGGATGCACGAAATTGATGTAAAAATCTTCTGCTGTCGCATTGTTTACTGCACCAGGCGTATAATCCATCGGACCGGCTACCATTCTAGTGAATGGAAGTATCAGGTCATGTACCGGATTAATATCTCTTGAATCTTTATCGTGTTCTAATCCCAGTACACCTTCAAAAGTCATCACATTGGGGTATCTCTTTTGTAAGCCGGAAGGTTTGAAAGAACCATGAAAATCAACGAGTAATTTACGGTCCATAGCCGCTTTTCCTACACGCTCGTAGAAATTAACCATATATTGATCCGAACGTTGCATAAAATCGACTTTTATACCTTTGATTCCCCATTTTTCATAAATATCCAGAATTCCTTCCAAATCTTTATCCAGCGGGTTCCACAAAGTCCATAATACAAGACCAACGTTTCTTTCCTTTCCATATCGTACAAGTTCCGGGATATTAAGTTCGGGGATTGCCTCTTTAATATTCCAAGTCCCGGCTGACCATCCTTCATCTAATAAAATATATTCAATTCCGTATTTTGAAGCGAAATCAATGAAATATTTATAAGTATCAGTATTCACACCTGCCTTAAAATCTACTCCATATACATTGAGTGTACTCCACCAATCCCAAGAGATCTTTCCGGGTTTAATCCATTCTGTATCTTGAGTGACAGATGGAGAGGCCAATTGATATACTAAGTTGTTTTCAATTACTGCTTTATCATCCTCGTTAATCATTAATACACGCCAAGGGAAGGCTCTTGTTCCTTCAGTCTCAGCGATGTAAGAGGCCTTCTCCAGCAATACTTCATCACGGTCAGTACCTTCTTTTAGTGCACTTTTTAAAACTACAGGAGGAAATTCACCGGATAGCGTGTTATTACGATCACCCGTTAAAAATAGATTGGGATAATCGAAAAGATCGGATTCCATAATAACAACTTTCGTTCCTTTAGGAGTAGAGAGGTAAATGGGTAGATAGCCTTTCATATCCTTAGTGAGCGAGGAGATGTTTAATTCATCAAAAATGGCTTCGCAGTGTGTGAGGTATTCTTGATTCTTTTCTCTTGGCCAATATAGCTTACACCCTTCAGTCCAGTTCTGTTCAATAGTTTCGGTATTAATAATAACTTTAGGTTGCTTTAATGAAGTCTCAAAACGATAAGCGGCTCCATTGTTATATACTCTGAAGACTATTGCGTAGTTACCTTTACAAGTCAGAGTTAACTGGTTATATTGATCTTTGATAATTCTTTGTTTAAGTGGAATGACAGCTGTTTGCTCCGAATTTACTTTAAGTGTTTTAGCTTTTATTACTTTCGGATTTACTCCCGGTTGTTCAGTCTGCCCTTCAATATCCATCTGCATCAGACTGGGATTTAGTATACGTTCACCATTGTAATTAATACTCCAACTCAATTGTTTTCCGGCTGTTACCGTCACCTTGATTTTTCCATCCGGTGAACTTACAGTGTAGTTTTTGGCTTGAGTTACTATGCATGTGCATAAAATAATGTGTAATAATATAAGTACTCGTTTCATTTTATATATTATATTTTATTGAATATTCTCTATTTAAAGACTCTCTGCTCGTTGAATTCCTTCTTTAATGGGTGTCCATTGATTGAATTCTATTACTTGCACAATGTCAAACACCATTAATCCTTCGGATTGGGAAAGACAGACATAAACAGCATCTGCTATATTGTCCTTATGATTTAAAGCATACAAAGTGCCATAGACTTTACATGCTCCATGAACAATGCGTTGTGCACGCGCTATTCCATATTCTATGGATTCGGGATCGTTCAATCCAAATATTTTGGTTAAATAAGTTCCACATAGAAAGGTGTCTAACAATCCGGCAAAACCTGTATTTTTATATTCAGGTGAAGCCCAACTGTATTCTTTGGAAAAATCGTATTCGGTGGATGCCCAATTTTGTCCTTGCCCATAAATAGCATGAATCCATGAGGCAGCCCAATATTCTAATTGAATATCCGGTTTAATGTTTTTAATTTCTGTGCGCACCCGTTCTACAAAATTACGTATGACCATAGAGCGGAACTCCCACCATTTCTTGTAATAAGTCCCTGTCCGTTTAGTGCCATCTGTATTCCAAATGAAAATATCATCCGGGAACCGATCTAATTGCTTTCCGATGTATTGTTCGAAAGCCGTTTTTGTTGCCTCCGAAAAATCACTTTCATCTCCCGGATAACGGCAATAGTCTAAGGCAAAACCATCAAAATTGTAATTTGTAACTAACTCTTTTATAAAATTCAGACAAAAGTCTTGTACTTCCGGTAAAACTGGGTTTAAAAAGGCGGAGACTTTTGTTTTATCGTCCTTAATATCTATCAAACCCTGATCTTTGGTATATTCCAAACAAGTTTTTCCATCCCATGTATCATCACGGTACGCCATACCATTTTTAGAAGAAGGTAGGCCTGCCGTAAATATAGTAGCAGAGACCGTAACTTTAAGTTCACGTTTATGAGCCTCATCAATAAAAAATTGAAGATAATCCCAATCTCTTTCGATATGTGTATCGGCAAGATCGGTCAATGGGGTTAAATAGGAACTTTTAAACAGGGCATCGCCTTGTACAGGACGCACATCGACTACAATTTTATTAAAACCTGTTGATTTGGCGAGATCAAGATAATATGTGATATTCTCTTTTTTTGAGAAACGTTCAAAATTTGCTTCTGCATCAAACCAGAGCATTTTTTCTTTTTCAGGAGTTGGTTCTTCCGGAATGACAGGAGTGGGAGGATTTGGCTCGGGAAGCTCGGATTCTACAGTCTTTGTAGAACAACTACTAAATGATAGAAGAAAAAAGAATAATAAAATGCTTGGAATGTATTTCATACTTTATTGTTTTTATTTCCCGACTTCAGGCTGATATTTAGAAAAAAATACAGTCTGAAATCGAGAATAATAAGAAAGCTAAATAAAATAAATTTGTTATCCTAAAGATCTTTCGACCGTTATTTTAAAGCTACTGCCGTAGTTATAGCACGTTGGGCACCAGCACTTGGCTTTATCACCGGTTGACCGTTGACCAACATACAAGTTGAACCACCACCATCAAGATTCATAGCATCTACACAACCTAAGCTCTTCAGGACATTAGCCATCATAGCCATATTCATACCTTTTACACCTTCCGTTACACTGCGGCCTTCACAAACGAAAAATATCACCTTATTATTGGCTGTTATTCCGATAGCGGTTCTTGGATGATAACTTTCGGGAGCAACTCCACTTTCTTCATCAAAAAGTTCTTCAATAAAAGTATTTCTCACACTTCCGTCTTTCAACAGGATCGGTCCACCTCCAATCGCCGTTTCTGCATTTAATTTCACGCCTCTCGTCGGAAAATAAGCCGAAGGTGCAGGTTGAGGCTCATAACCGGACTTATTGGGAGAAGGTTGTTCATAGGTATATGTCACACCATCAGTTGTTGTATAAGCCCAATCTGTGGAGAAATAGCCATTCTTTGACAGCTGAAAGATACCTCGTGTAGGATAATAACTCTTTTGAGAACGTATTTCCTCCTGCGAGTTCACAGCTAAGACCTCTCCTTCACGGCATAGCAAACTGACAGACTTACCTGCTCCCATTACAAAATATCCACCATTCATAATTATCGGATATTTTTGTTGTTCTGCTTGCCAGATTTGATTGGGAGTCTTAGAATATATCAGGTCTCCTATAGTCGCAAAATTAGCTTTTGACATATCCGCAACAGCAATAAAAGCTATGGCTTTCATGCCTTCCAGTTCTGACGGAGATTTGTATACACTTATGTATTCAGGTAATGTGCCAAACTCTGTTGTCTGTTTAACCCAGCCTAATGTTGTCGGATCAGGATCCGGCATTACCACCTTTTCATTATCATCATCTGAACAACTTGTCGCAGACATGGCGGCAATCATGAAAAGAAGCCAATATTTTGATATATTTTTCATTATCATATCGATTTGATCGTAAATATTTATTTCTAGTTATCTTTGTGCTTCCGCACGTTCTATACCTTTTTGGATATCATCCCACAGATTCATTTCAATAACCTGTACTATGTCGAATATCATCAATCCTTCCGATTTCTCAAGACAAAGACTTACTGCATCGGCTATATTGGTTTTATGATTTAAAGCATATATCGTTCCGAATACTTTGCAATCATTACCAACCAATCTCTGTGCACGGGCAATACCATACTCTATAGATTCCGGATCATCCATGCCATAGATACGCTCTAAATACGTTCCACATAAGAAGGTATCCAGATAAGGTGCAAATCCTGATTCATTGTAGGCTTCCGATCCCCACGGATAATTTAATGAGAAATCAGATTTTGGACTGGCCCAATTCTGCCCTTGTCCATAAATACCATGAATCCAGGAAGCGGCCCAATACTCTAGCTTTACTTTATTATTGATAGAATGAATTTCTTTACGTACCTCTTTCACAAAACTAGTGATAACATTAGCCCGGAATGCCCACCATTCTTTATAATAAATTCCAGGATTTTTCGTTCCATCGGCATTCCAAGTGAAAATATCGTCTGGAAAGTTCCGGACTTTTTTTCCTAAGTAATGTTCAAAAGCTTTACGACTGTCAGCAGAGAAGTCACTATCATCTCCCGGATATCGACAATAATCTAATGCATAAGCATCAACATCATAGTTTCTCACTATTTCACGAACAATACTTAAAGCAAATTTGCGGACATCTTTACGAACCGGATTTAAAAAAGCTCCTACTTTTTTCTTATCCTCTCTGATGTCAAGCATCTTTCCGTCAGGTGTATATTCCAAGCATGTTTTCCCATCCCAACGTGACTCATCATAGACCAGACCTTCGCGGGTAGCGGGATGTCCGGACGGAAACATTGCAGTGGAAACAGTGACTTTTAATCCTAACCGACGAGCTTCATTGATAAAATACTGCAGGTAATCCCAGTCACGATGAATTACTTTACCATTCACTGTTGTAAGTGGAGGTAGAATTTTACTTTTATACAGTACTTCCCCGTATATAGGTTTGACGTCTACTACCACTTGATTGAATCCTACTGATTTAGCTTTTTCCAAATAGTAAGAAATAGAATCTTTAGAGGCAAAGCGTTCAAAATTAGCTTCTGCATCAAACCAAAGGTATTTAGGTTGTTCTTTGCCCCTGTTCCCGGCAAAGGAACAGGTAGCAAATAACAATAGAAAAAACGATATAATGCTTTTATTCAACATATTTCAATTCTATATAATTAGGAGTATGCCTATTTCTCGTATTTTGTAAGTTCATAACAACGAATACCTACACCATAACCGTAATAGAGATATAATGATTCTCCGTCATCACTTGGTGAACAAGTAGTCCAGATACAAGAGTTGGTAGTCCATGGCTCAATTGTTTCTGTGATAGGTAATGAATGATTACTAGACGGGTCTAGCAGGTGCAGTCCAACCCAGCCCCAACCACAAGTTATGGTTGCTCCGTACCATCTGCCATTAAATGGAATACCTCTACCGGAAATAAGTACATGATTTCCCCAGCCAGCGTATCCTTTCTTATTCCACATGTCTATATATGGACCTGTGATGCTGCTAAATGCCCCTGCCGTATTTGCTTTATAACCGATTTCCGGTCCCATTACACCTCCGGCATTCACTGCGTCTATTACGTAAAATGGTGGGTTATCCGACATGCCGAGTACAGCCACAATCTGTCGCCAGTTACTATCATTACTGGGACGACCGGTAACCAAGGTTGAAGTGCCTGTATATGTACCATTCTCAAATTTGTAAACTGCATGTGTACCTACACCATCAGGTTTAGAATCATAAACATATCCCACTTTGTCAATATCACCGATTGCAGAAACTTTATTTGCTCCGGGAGTTACATTAGCAACCTTTTGTGGAGCTCCCTCAACAGTAGTCCATCTGTATAATCCTACATTTTTTACTACACCGATCAAATTACCGGCGTCATCATTGACTAACTGGCACAAAGAAGCGTCTATTCCTGTCACATTCAAAGTCTTATCTACTTTCTGCCCTGTATATTTATCATAGAAATTAAATTGGGTGTCTATTATATAATTACCAAACACTGCACCGAAACCATCTTTGTTTTTATTAGATGGAGTGGGTACACTAATTTCCCATTTTTTGAAAAAATATTCAAAACCTTCTCCATCATTTACTTTTCCGCCATAAGTCCATTTTACGGTCCAGTCAGTGGTTGTGCCATCTTGCGCCTTCACTGTGTAATGTACATCTTTTGAAAAATCTTGAGGTACATCGGGGGTAGGTGTAACTGTTGCATATGGAGAGATAAAGAAAGAACAAGTAACTCCATTGAGTTTGCTCAAATCTAAGTCCGGAGTAATCTTAAATTCAATAATGTTACCATCCTTAACGGTACCCTGTTTATAATTACCCTCGCCCAATCTAACTTTGAATCCGGTTATATCAGTGTCAGAGTATAATGTTGGATTATCCGAGCATGCGGAAAATGCAACCATTGTTGCCATGACAGCAACTTGAAGCCAATTATGATATTTTATTTTCATAACATCTACTTTTTTAATTATTTGGGTGTTTAGCAATCAAAGTATACTCCTTTTGCGTTCCATCACCTGCTACAATAGTTAGTTTAAATGGAGTAGATAAATCTTTAGCACCAGTCAATGAAGGATAAGCAAATGCTGCTACAGGCAAATTGGCTGTTATATATAATTCGCTCAATTTCACTTTTGCCGGAAGTTCGAAAGTTATATTTCCATTCTCTGATATGACCCCATCATAAGTAGTACCATCTTCCGGAGAATTAGCACGAACCATAATGGATATGATATCACAATCAGAATGATAATG
>ENA-ORRW01002764-ORRW01002764.1-human-gut-metagenome-genome-assembly--contig:-NODE-2764-length-13798-cov-10.973223_pt1 | contig 13798 bp, 10 predicted proteins | sample MGYA00242183_ERZ509150 | MGnify/ENA primary metagenome ERZ509150 (study PRJEB26280, sample SAMEA2338639) | human gut metagenome | biome: human gut; feature: human-associated habitat; material: faeces... | reverse complement strand
CTGCCGCACCTCGCTCGCCGTATCGGCACTTAGAATTATGCGGTATTGCCCTAGGATATATTATTTTTTACGTATTGAATCGGCATGGACAATATGCTAAAATAACTTTGATTAGATCAAAAGAGGAAAGGAAGAATAAAGGATGTTTGTAGGAACATGGTGGTCACTGATGCCGCCCATTGTGGCGATTGCGCTGGCACTGCTGACCAAAGAAGTGTATTTGTCATTGTTTGCGGGGTGTGCCCTTGGCGCACTGTTGGCGGCAGAATTCCACCCGTGGATTGCGTTTGATACGCTGTTTAACACAATGATCGATAGTGTGGATTTTTCCATTCTGATGTTCATGATCCTTTTGGGCATGATCGTTATGCTCATGCAGGAATCCGGCGGCACCCGCGCTTACGGTGAATGGGCCTCCGGCCACCTGAAAAGTAAGCGCTCCGCTTTGGTAACGACCTCTCTGCTCGGTGCGCTGATTTTTGTGGATGACTACTTCAACTGCCTGACGGTTGGCTCTGTCATGCGCCCTGTCACAGATAAGTACAAGGTTTCCCGCGCCAAGCTGGCGTATATCATTGATGCAACCGCCGCGCCAGTCTGCATCATTGCGCCGATTTCTTCCTGGGCGGCAGCCGTCAACTCTTACGTTCCGGCGGGCAGCTCCATGTCCGGTTTTGAGATGTTCGTTAAAACCATTCCGTTCAACCTCTATGCAATTTTAACCCTGTATATGGTGTTCTTCACCTCCATTGTAGGCTTCGATTTCGGCCTGATGAAAAAGCATGAAGAGAACGCGGCCAAAGGGGATCTGTTCACCTCCGGCGGGGAAGAGTTCCAGAACCAGGAAACAAAAGACCCGACCGAGGGCGGCAAATACGCCAAAGGCAAGGTCATCGATCTGATTGCGCCCATGGTCGTCATGATTGCAACGGCAATCGCAGCTATGATCTGGACCGGCCACCTGAACGGCGGCCAGAATCTGGTGGAGGACTTTGCCAACTGTTCTTCTTCGGAAGCGTTGGTGTTTGCCGGTTTGGTCACAGTGGGATTCCTGCTGCTTCTGTATCTGCCGCGCCGTGTCATCGGCTTCAAGGATTTTATGAATTCCGTTCCCGAAGGTGGCAAGCTTATGATGCCCGCCATCCTGATTTTAGTGCTGGCCTGGACTCTGAAAGGTATGACGGACGCCCTGGGTATCGGTACCTTTGTACGTTCGGCCATCAATCTGAATTCCAGCCTGATGAACTTTGTGACGCTTGTCATCTTCTGCATTGCAATTTTTATTGCCTTTTCTTCCGGCACCAGCTGGGGCACTTTTGCTATTTTTGTGCCCATCGTGGTCAACATGTTTGCTGAACTGGACCCGACCATGATGATCATTTCTGTAGCGGCTGTCCTGGCTGGTGCTGTCTGCGGTGACCATATTTCGCCTATTTCTGATACTACCATCATGTCCAGCTCCGGTGCCCAGTCCAACCATATCAACCATGTGCAAACCCAGATGCAGTACGCCTTTGTGGTCATTGCCGTGTGTGCTGTTGGCTACCTGATCGCCGGCTTTACCGAAAACTGGTGGCTGACCCTGCTTTGCTCGCTGGTGATTTTGACCGGAGTGCTGTTGGAGATAAGGAAGAGGGAAATGTGTGGCCGATAAACCATACTGACGTAGCATCATCAAGAAGAGCCTGTTTTGCACACTATATGGGGCACTAAAACCGGTCGTGTTTTACAGTTATATGAACTATATATGAACTAAAACGCCGAACTTTTGGCCCCTGCGGCACAAAATTGGCACAGCTTTTTCAGAAGTTTTGAGGAGATGGCGAAAAACAAGAGAAAACAATGAGAATCCATGAGTTTATCACCTGCTTCGTAAAACTGTTGTTGAGTACCCGATGCAGAGGGGCCGGTCTTCTTTACATGGCTGCCGAAGATGTTTGGTAAAAGAGTTGTAGTTACCGTCCATGGGGGGTGTGAAATAATGTTAGTAACCAGAAAAAATCCTGATTTCATGCGGGTTTGCGCGGCTTGACCTTTTTTACCTTAACTTGTTTCTGTTTACCATGGTGCGTTGCGTTCCGGCGTGATTTCGGGGGTTAATGGCTTCTGGTTGCGCTCTATACTTAACCCACCACAGCGAAAGCTGATAGAGCAGAAAACAGAATAAGGAGGTACGAGGACAAGCCTGCGTATAGATTGTTGCTGCAATCTGTATACAGGCTTGTTGTTGTGCTATGAAGTAGGAGAGGTGAATAGTGAAAGACGAGCATGACAATTTAAGGAAAAGAACTGCTGGGATTGTGTATAAGCCTAGGACAAGAATAGAAACTATGGAATGACGGTTGGAGAGAAGTAATGGAAGAAAAAATCAGACTTGCGGTTTTCGGGCAGAAACGTCTTTCGCGTGAAGGCGGGATAGAGATTGTTGTAAAAGAGTTATGCACCCGAATGGCACAGAATGGTTGTGATATAACTTGCTACAATAGAGCAGGCCATCATGTGAGCGGTGCAGAGTATGACAAAACAATTGAATATGATGGCATCCGTCAAAAGGTTGTTCCGACCATTGAGAAGAAGGGGGCTAGAGATATAATAGGGTCAACCAAGAAAACCTACGATAACTAAAGGGTTTTGACTGCTTGAGTTGTCCTTCAAATGTTTTATTTGTTGAAAAACTGCAAGATGCGGAAAATCCGGGGTTATATGTAGGAGGCTTTTGGAAGCTCTGTTTTGACCCACAAAAAGGAGCAGCAAATAAAGATTGAAGGAGAGTTCAAGCCTACGGTGGATTGCCTTTGTGCGACCCGCCGTAGGTTTGTTTTTATCCATAAGGGAATAGATGCAACATTAGCGATAAAATGTGAGGATGGAATAGAGGAATGAATTCAAAAAAAGAAGTGCAGCACGTATACCTTGTCGGCGCGAAGTCATTGGGGGCTTACGGAGGTTATGAGACCTTTGTCTACAAGCTCACAGAGTATCACCAGAATAAAGAAAACATCAAATATCATGTTGCCTGCAAAGCCAATGGCGATGGCTGCATGGATGAGAGCAAATTTGATGGCGTGACAAAAATCAACGACCACGAATTTGAATTCCACAATGCCCACTGCTTCAAAATTGATGTTCCTCAGATTGGGCCTGCGCAGGCAATTTATTATGATGTTGCTGCACTAAAGGCTTGTTGCGAACATATCAAGAAAAACCATATCCCGCATCCGATTGTTTACATCATGGCTTGCCGCATTGGGCCTTTTGCTAGTCATTTTTACAGAGAAATCCATAAACTGGGTGGAACTGTGTATCTGAACCCGGATGGACATGAGTGGATGAGGGCAAAATGGTCGGCACCAATTCGGAAGTATTGGAAGATTTCTGAGCAGATGATGGTCAAATATTGCGACCTTGCTATCTGTGATTCTGTGAATATCGAAAAGTATATCCATGAATGCTATGACGGTAAGGGCATCCATGGAAGTAGTCCGAAAACAACCTTCATTGCGTACGGTGCAGATCTGACCCTTAGTAAGTTGGCTGATGACGATGAGAAGCTGATGAACTGGTATAGAGAAAAAGGACTGACGAAAAAGGACTACTACCTTGTCGTCGGTCGTTTTGTACCGGAGAACTCTTTTGAAGTTATGATTCGGGAGTTCATGAAAAGCAAGAGCAAAAAGAACTTTGCGATTATTACGAATGTGAATGAAAAGTTCTTAAATGAGCTTGAGGAAAAACTTCATTTCAAGAGTGATAAGAGAATCAAATTTGTCGGCACTGTTTACGATCAGGAACTGCTGAAGAAGATTCGTGAGAATGCCTATGCTTATTTCCACGGTCATACGGTTGGTGGTACGAACCCGTCTCTGATTGAAGCTCTCGGCAGTACAGATTTAAACCTGCTAGTTGATGTTGGCTTTAATAAAGAAGTCGCAGAGGATTGTGCTCTTTATTGGAGCCGCAAGCCGGGTAGCCTTGCAAAGTTGATTGATAAGGCAGACCGAATGAGTGCAGATGAAATTGCAGAGATGGGCCGGAGAGCTAAGAAGCGTGTGGCAGAAGAGTACACATGGGATAAGATCTGCGGACAGTATGAAAATGTATTTGTGGGGAAAATAAACAATGGGTGATACAAGAAAATATAGAAACATTGATGCTCTTAGAACATTTGGATGTCTGGCAATTATAGCTTGGCATGTTAAAGCAAATACCGGATTTAGTACGGGGGGGGGGTACTAGACAAGGTTATACCATCCTTTGACTATCTAGTTTATCTATTCATGATAATCAGCGGTTTTGGGATGTGCAACGGATATTATCAAAAGTTAAAAACAGGAACTTATAGTATAGACGCGTTTTATTCAAAAAGGTACAAGAGAACAGTTCCCTTTTTTGCACTGCTGATACTTTTAAATTGTGTTATCGAATTCACTCCAAAGACAGTATGCGAAGGCTTAATGGAGATAACAATGCTGTTTGGTTTTTTGCCAAACAATACGTTAAGTACAATCGGAGTTGCATGGACACTTGGTGCTATATTTGCATTTTACATTATATTTCCGTTTATTGTTTTCCTTCTCTATAGTCCAAAAAGGGGAATAGTGTCCTTTGTGATATCCTTGATAATTACATATATGTGCCAGTGCTATTTTATGACAGAAAGATTTGTTACGGAAAATTTTGTGATGCGTCATTCATTTTTGTATTGCTTGCCATATTTTCTCATAGGTGGGATTGTATATTTGTATAAAGATGAAATTGAACGTTTTGTAAATCAATTTAAAGTAATTAGTCTTTGTGTTGTGTTAGCTTTGACGGTAGGCTATTACATTACCCCTGACGTAATAAATTCTATCAATATAGTGGTTATTAAAACCTTGATACTTTATACTGGATGGCTGGGTTTAGCTTTGGGATATGACAATAGGTTGATGAATAATAAATTTACAAATTATATTAGCAATTTAAGCATGGAGATGTATTTATCTCACATGGTAGTCTTTAGAATTGTAGAGAAAATAGGTATTATGGAGAGAATTGAAAGTCCAGTTATCAGATATATGACAACTTATTTACTGTTGGTGATGTTATTGGTAATGGGATTAACAATTTATAGAAAAGCAATAAACAAATTAGATGAATTAAGGTGAGAATTGAGAATATGGATCAACATTTGTCGATTGAAAAAACAGGAATACAAGGGCTGTACGTTGTAAATCCAGCGTCATATAAAAGTGATGAAGATTTAATTGTGGAAACATATAACAGTCAAGAACTACTTAAAAATAGCTTAAATATGACTTTTGTTCAGGAAAACCAGTCGATGAGTGTTAAGGGCGTTCTGCGAGGATTACATGTTCAAAAGAACTTCCCGCAAGGGAAATTGGTGAGAGTTGTAAGAGGAAAAATATACGATGTCGCTGTAGACACAAGGACTACTTCTTCAACCTACGGAGATTGGTATGGTGTTGAACTCTCAGCAGATAATAAAAAACAATTTTATATACCAGAAGGTTTTGCACATGGATTTTATGTGATTTCTGATATTGCAGAGGTGTGTTTTAAGGTTTCTGACTATTGGCATCCGAATGATGAGATTGGAATACCGTGGAATGATCCAGAGCTGAAGATAAATTGGCCTATAAAAGAAAATGAGATGCCAATTATTGCAGATAAAGACCTACATTATGATTCTTTTTCTCTGTTAAAAGAAAAATTGGTCCAAAGAGAGGAATAGCAACATGAAAATACTATTAATACATAAGTTTCATTATATGTTGGGTGGAACAGAAACATTTCATTATAATTTGGCAGAGGCGTTAACTGCAGCAGGGCATGAAGTCATTTTCTTTTCAATGTATGATGAAAGAAATATACCGTGTGCGCAAGATAAATATTTTGTTTCAAATGTAGATTATAATGATCCCAATTTGAGTACATTTAAGAAAATCAAAATGGGAATTAAATTAATATATTCTTTTGAATCTAAACATAACATCGAAAAACTAATTCGGGATGAAAAGCCAGACATTGCCCATATTGGATTGTTGCATCGCCAAATTACATTTTCGGTAGTTGATGTTTTGAAGAAATATAACATTCCGGTTGTGATGCACTTGCATGAATTGACAGCAGTGTGTCCTTGTTATACGATGCTGCGACAAGACGGAACTATATGCAGTGATTGTGCGACAAAAGGATATTGGAATTGTGTGAAAAATAAGTGCATGAAAGGCTCTCTTGCAAAGAGTGTATTGGCATATATAGAAGCTCAATTTCTTAGATATGGGCATTATTATGACAAAATTGACTTATATATTGCGGAATGCAATTTTTATAAAAATTTAGTAGAAAAAGCTCATTTTACACATTCACCAATAATCAAGATGAATAATTTCTTGCCGATAAATCAGGAGTACAAAGCCTATTATGAGCATGACAATTATATTCTGTATTTTGGAAGATATGCAAGAGAAAAAGGCGTTTTGACAATTTTAAAGGCATATGCCAAGATGCATTGTGATGAAAAGTTGGTTCTGGTTGGTAAGGGATCGGAAGAAGAAAGAATAAAAAATTTTGTTAAGGAACACAATCTTGAGGGTCGCGTTCAAGTAAACGGTGCAATTTTCGGCGAAGAAATGGATCGTATAATTGAACGCGCCAAAGTTGTTCTTGTACCGTCAGAATGGTATGAAAATGGGGCATTTGTTGCATTACAGGCCTTGGCTAAAGGGAAGATTGTTGTTGCAAGTGATATTGCAGGTCTTTCTGAAATTGTACAAGATGGTGAAACTGGATATCTGGCAGAACCGGGAAATCCTGATAGCTTTGCAATAGCTATTCAGAAAGCTTTAAACTTGACAGAAAACGAGTATAGAAATATGAGCGCGCGCATAGTAGCGTATGCAAAAAAGCGATGCGATGCGGAAAACTATATAGAGAAACTCTGCAAAATTTACGAAGAACTAATAAATGGGAAACAGCATAAGGAGAACGGATGAAAAAGAAAGCATTGATAGTTGTGAATCTTGCAGGTTTTCTACATTTTCTGTGGAATGATATCGCGACACTTCAAGAAATGGGATATGAAGTGTCAGTGGCAATGAATGAAAATTCTGCGGCAGGCCCTAACCTGATTGAAATTCCTAAACTGGAAGAAATGGGGATTGCACATTATCAGGTAGAATTTGATACAAAAAGCCCGGTGTCAACTCAAAATATTCAGGCTTATAAACAATTAAAACTTATTTTGAAAACGAATAAGTATGATTTGATTCATTGTCATACACCTATTGTTGGCATTTTAACCAGAATGGCTGCAAGGAAATATAGAAAAGCTGGAACAACAGTTATATATACCACACATGGATTTACATTCACAGACAAATCATCAAAAAAGAGTTGGATTGTTTATTTTACAGCTGAAAAGCTAATGTCAAGATTTTGTGATGCTATTATTACGATAAATCATGAGGACTATGGTAATGCAAAAAAAATGCATTGCCCCAAGGTTTATGTTATTCCGAGCGTTGGCTTAGATAATCATAGGTTTGCAAATTTAAGAATTAACAGAGATGAGTATAGAGCATCATTTGGCGTAAACTCAAAAGATCATATGGTTTTAGCTGTGGGTGAATTGTCATCGAGAAAAAACCAGAAAATTATTATAGAAGCCTTAGGAACGCTTGATAGAAAAGAACAGTACATATTTGTAATCTGCGGAACAGCAGTTGTTAATTCAACAATCGAGGAAGAACTCAAAGAAACAGCCTCCAGATTAGGAGTCAGGATTTTCTTGGCAGGACATAGACTCGATATTCCAGAGATAAATGCATGTGCGGATGTTGCTGTTATTCCATCCGTAAGAGAAGGATTTGGAATGACGGGAGTGGAGGCACTTGCATCAGGTGTACCTGTTGTGGGATCTGATGTGCAGGGGATAAGAGAATATGTAATTCCGGGAAAAACAGGATATCTTTGTGATCCGTACGATGCACATCAGTTTGCAGAAGCTATTGAAAATATCGTAAACCTGACTCCGGAAGCAAGGAACCAGATGGCAGCTGCTTGCAAAAAAAAGGCAGAAGAATTTGATGTATCTAAATCTATTGCCGCCATGAAGAACATATATCAGGAAGTATTAAGCAATGACAGAAAATATGAAGAATAAAGATGTGACGTCGCTGGTTAGTGTTGTTGTACCAATATATAATGTTGAATCTTATCTGAAAGAATGTGTTGATTCGATTCTTTTTCAAACATATAAGAATATCGAGGTAATTTTAGTGGACGATGAGTCTCCGGATTCATGCGGGAAAATGTGTGATGATTATGAGAAAATGGATACGAGGATTAAGGTTGTTCACAAGAAAAATGGTGGTCTGTCTGATGCCAGAAATGCAGGTATGAAGGTTGCGACAGGGGATTTAATCACTTTTGTTGACAGTGATGATTACATTTCAAAAGACTTTATAGAAATTCTCTTTGAAGCTATGTTAGAGAATAAATCCGACATAGCTATTGCAAATATGAAGAGAACGAGTAAGCGAGATGAGAAAAACACTTCAACAGCTTGGAAAACGTCTAATTTTAAATCCGAAGATGCTTTGATTAGTATGCTATATGGTATACCATTTGGCACATCTGCGTGTGGTAAACTTTTTAAGAGAAACCTATTTAAGGGTGTGGAATTTCCATATGGTAAATTCTCTGAAGATCTTTTTACAATCTATAAAACAATCTTGAAGAGTAAGAGCGTAACTTATGTAGAATTTGATGGCTATTTCTACTATTACCGGGATGAAGGAAGTATAGTTGTCTCAGGTTATAAGGAAAAGCATTTAGAAGCTTTAGATGCTGTTGATGATATCGCCGGAGCGGTAAAAGGAAAAACGCAGTTTGATAATGCATTATCGACTCAATATATAAATGTCATATATGATATTGCAGCAAGAAATCCACAGCCTTTAGAATTCCGGAATAAGCGTATTCAGAGCATCTTGAAAGCACATCGAATAAATGTGCTAAAAGATGGTAATGCCCCAAAGAGATTACGGGCTTTTGCTGCGATATCATTATTTGGAAATAGAATAGCACTTAAGGTTGTCGTTGCGAGAAACAGGAAGTGGAAGGTGTAAAGAGGGGAGGCAAAAAGAGATGACACCATATATTGTTGTATTTATGATTTCGATAGGTCTTTTTGCGCTTTCTGATCGGGTGAAATATACACAAAGGAAACCGATTGTATTCATATCAGTTATGGCATTGTGTTTGTTAGCAGGAATGAGAGCGGTGGGTGTTGGAACAGATACACGAGTTTATTTAATGCCTGTTTATGAGGCAGCGAAAAGAAGCCATAGCATTGGTGAGTATTTGAACTCATCTTTCCATGCTTTCACATGGACAACAGATTATGTGAAGGATATGGAACCATTGTTTCCGTTATTAGTTTTGATTGTAACAAAAATTACAGGTTCATTATATTGCGTTCAAACTATACTGGAATTATGTGTGATTCTGCCACTATATGTTGCCGTTAGAAAAGATAAGAACACAAGCCTTGGGATGGCGATGTTTGTCTTTTGCATGGCATTTTACAATCCCTCGATGAATATGATGCGTCAGTCAATCGCTATGTCTTTAGGAGTCCTGGGATTTGAATATTGGAAAAATGCAGAAAAGAAAAATGCGTTTATCTGTGTGATTATTGCTTTCTTATTCCACACAAGCTCATTGCTGATATTACTGATTTATCTTCTGTATGATTATATTGTCAAAGGAACAACTTTGAGCATAACAGGAAACAATGTTAGTAAGAGAAATGAAACTCCTAGAATGCTGATATCTATGGGGATTGGTTTCGTAGTGATGATTATGATGTCCGCGATTGTGTCTGCTTTGTCGGCTGTTGGATTTGGGGAATATGTCAGCTACGTTACAGGAAAATTGGTTTTTATGCCAAACCAGCTTTTAATCCGTATTCCTCAAATAATATTGATCATCTGGAGTTATAGATATTTGAGAAAAGATGGAGAAGACATTTCATTTTTCTTGGTTATGGAGGTATATGCAGTCTTGTTTTCACAGTTTACCAGTGTGAGCGGGTATGGTGGAAGAATTGCTTTATACTTTGCGATTTTTGAGGTGCTTGTCATATCACAGGCAATGAGTGCATTAAAACCAAGAAAAAGCGGAATAATTATTCGACCGTTAATCATAGGGTATTATATGTTTTATTGGTGGTACTATTTTGTGTTTGTTGGTGCGCATCAAACAGTACCGTATATATTTATGAGATAGAGGAGAAACGAGTAGATGGATAAAAAAATCGGTATTATGTCTATGCAAAGGATTATTAATTATGGATCTTTTTTGCAAGCGTATGGTTTGAAAAAAATGATTGAGTCGGTTTCAAAATCAGAAGTTGAATTTATAGATTACAGATTTGGTGTTGATATTACAAATAGATTAAAAAAACCGCAGTCTAAAGCTGAAAGCATAGTGGATAAGATTCTGAAAAACAGAACCCCATGGAATTATCTGAAAAAAAAGAACTTTTTCAAAGAAATAGAAAGAAATTTAATCCTGGATTTAAAGAATATTGGGGTTGATAAACTGAATTATGACTGTGAGGTTGACACGTTAGTGATTGGAAGTGATGAAGTATTTAATTGCCTTCAACCATATCCAGTAGGATATTCTAAGCAGTTATTTGGAGATGGATATGCACACTCCAAGATTGTTTCATATGCGGCTTCTTTTGGAAGCACACGTTATGAAGATTTGGTAGATACAGGAATTGCACACGAAATTAAAACAATGCTGTCAAGATTTGCAGCTATTTCTGTGCGTGATGAAAATAGTGCTCATATTGTTAGGCAATTGCTCGGTTACTCTCCGGAAATTCATATGGATCCAGTTCTGATGTATGATTTTACACAAGAAATTGCAGAGTATACGACTTATGAAAGAGATTATATCATTTTATATGCATACACGGGCAGATTAAGCAGAGAAGAAGAAAACTATATAAAAAAATTTGCAAAAAGGCACAATAAGAGGATTATATGTGTTGGACATTATTCAAATATTGCGGATAAAAATATAATTTGCAATCCGTTGTATGTATTTTCCTATTTCAAAAATGCAGATTATGTCATTACGGATACATTTCATGGTACAGTCTTCTCTATTAAAATGAATACAAAATTTTGTACACTGATAAGAGATTCAAATCGCAATAAATTAGAAGCATTGCTTAATAAACTTGATAAATTGGATAGAAAAGTGGAAAAACTAGAGGATATTGAGCGATTATATAATACCGAAGTTGATTTTTATAAAACTAATCAAATAGTTGAACAAGAGCGTAAAAAAACAACGTTGTATTTAAAGGAAAATATTTAAAATGGGTAGTGAGTCAAGAAATAGATACTTATTAAAAAACACATTGATTTTTACACTTGGCAATATTGGCTCTAGGATGATTTCTTTTTTCTTGATTCCATTGTATACTAATGTTTTAACAACGAGTCAGTATGGTACGGTGGATCTTATAACTACTATTAGTACAGTTGCAGGGCCAATGCTTACATTGAATATTGCTGAGTCGGTTATGCGGTTCGGGTTAGACAAAGATGCAGATAAGGAAAAAAACACACAGTGTGGAAGCATAGTTCTACTTATTGCGATGATAATTGGACTGGTTTTAATTCCAATATGCAGATGCATCACAGAAGTATCTGACTATGCGATGTATGTTTATTTTTATGTCATTTCTTTATCTGCTAGTCAACTGTTTCTATGCGATTTACGCGGAAAGGAATTGTTACTTAAGTATTCACTTGGAAATATCCTTCAGACATTGATGATAGCGATTTTAAATATAACATTTTTACTTGTCTTTAAGATGGAAACAGGTGGATATTTATTGGCATATATCATTGCAAACTTTATAGTTGCGATTTATGCCATTATTGCAGGAAAAGGATATAAAGCGTTCTCTTTTCACAACATAGATCGTTGCAAACTCAAAGAGATGATTCGGTATTCGGTTGTTCTTATCCCGAACACATTTATGTGGTGGATCATGAATTCTTCAGATAGAGTTATGGTGACCTACATGATTGGTGCAGCGGCTAACGGAATCTATGCTGTTTCTTATAAACTTCCCACCCTTGTATCAACACTGACAGGAATATTTAATCAAGCATGGAGTTATTCTGCGATTCGTGAAGAGGGCACGAGTGATGAAACTGAATACAACAATAAAATGTTCAAAACACTTTCTGCAATTGCGTTTATGATGGGAATTGGCCTTTTGCTATTAACAAAACCATTCTTGGGAGTTTATGTGGCTGATAGTTATTATGACGCTTGGAAATATACTCCGTTTTTGATTATTGGATGTGTTTATTTAACATTGGGCACCTTCATGGCAACAAGTTATACTGTACATAAGGATAGTTTTGGCTATTTGTTTTCTGGATCGTTTGGCGCAGCGTTTAATATACTATTGAATTTTATCTTGATTCCAGTGATAGGAGTCTATGGTGCTGCATTAGCAACATGTATAAGTTATATTGCTGTTTTTATGTTCCGTGTGTTCCACACTAGAAAATATATTAAGTATGATATTATGTATAAGGAATTCATTTTAGGTTCGTTATTAATGCTTGTGTCTGCAATTTTAATGTTTGTAGATGGAATGAAAGGATTCCTTCTTCAACTTGTGATTCTTTTGATTGGATTTATGGTGTTTTCCAAAACTTGGATTCCGATGTTACAGTTTTTTCTAAATAAAATTCAAAGGAAGCGGGTGAGCTAATGCAGAAGTTGGTTAGCATTATTGTTCCAGTATATAATGTTGAAAAGTATATTGATAAGTGTGTTAGATCGTTATTAAAACAAGATTATGGAAATATAGAAGTAATTCTTGTTGACGATGGTTCTCCTGATAAAAGTGGTTATATCATTGATAGACTGAAAGAGGAAGACAATCGAATAGTTGTAATACATCAGGAAAATCATGGCGTTTCTAGTGCTAGAAATGCAGGAATGGCTGTCGCTTCAGGTGAGTATATCACCTTTGTCGATGGAGATGATTGGGTTGATGCTAACTATGTGACATATTTTGTTGATTTACTAGAGAAATCAAGCTGCGATGTTGTGATGAATAAGAATAATTATTCAGGTTGCAATGATATATCAAATAATAATTTTTCTGTGATTAGTGCGGAAAAAGCTATTGAGTGGATTTATTTGGGAGATCTTTTTGTAGCAGTTTGGAATAAGATGTATCGAAGGAGTGTGCTCGAAGAAAATTATATAAAATTTAATGAAAAAATTTGGTATGGTGAAGGAATGCTTTTTAATGTTGAGTTTCTACAACATGTAAACAGTGTGGCAGTTGGTGAAAGTGCAGTTTACCATCAAACTTTTAATCCTGATAGTGCGATGAGAAAATTCAATTTAAAGAGTAACTTGTGTGGAATCAAATCTTTGGAATTGCAAAAGGAAGCATGGATAAAAAAGAATATTGATATTGAGAAAGCATGGGAATATCACAGGTATTGTTTCAATAGAAGTATAATTGATGGCCTTGTTCGATCTAATATGATTTTAGAATATAATGAAACGTATAAGGAGTGTGTTTCTAACCTTAGGAAAAACATATTTTTGCCATTAAAAATGGAAAAAAGTATTAAGAAAAAAATTATGTGGTGTTGCTATTTTATTTCACCAAGGCTCATGGCTATTAGAAAAGCTATAGGATTTAAGAAGGCTGCGAAAACTGGGGGGG